>Ga0209922_100664_pt1 | contig 40074 bp, 46 predicted proteins | sample ThiBiot_500_biof_FD_183946 | JGI IMG/M metagenome (GOLD analysis project Ga0209922, IMG submission 183946) | Wastewater bioreactor microbial communities from Cape Town, South Africa - Thiocy_expt_500_biof (SPAdes) | ecosystem: Engineered > Bioreactor > Thiocyanate-remediating > Anaerobic-Aerobic ... | reverse complement strand
CAATTATGGCTGGTTTTTCTTCAGGATATTGCACTGCATGGCGTGCGCTTCAATCAGATGATTACACGAAGAAACTCATTGAGGAAGTTCCTCCATGTCCACGACAGGTATTAACTAGTTGGCCGCGACAACAATTCGGATTTGTAACCGATGATGCTTGTGATGGAAATAAAACGCACAATGGAAATTGTGGTTTTCATCCCGGAGCGACAGGCTGTTATCGAGGATCATCGACAATAGCTGGTTCAAGTGCTGGTGCACAATGTTGTTACGACAATCAAGGCATTTTGATTACCGACTGGAGAAAAGGAGCCGGCACAATTGATGCCATATCTTCTGAGACGGATCTCTTGGGTCATGTTGTGGTCGATGTCGCCCCATATGTTTTTTGTTGTTTAGGTATTGATAAATTTACAGGTGGTTGTGAAGATTATATGAAATATCGACCTCCTGGCAATTCTGTAGATTTGCCTTTATCACAAGCTGTAGGCCGTGGCGATCCTCATTTTACGATACTTAATGGCCAATCATATACATTCAATGGTCATGGTGAATATGTTCTTCTCAAAGTATCAACCATTTCTCTTCAAATACAAATTCGTCTTGCAAAAATGGCAGCAGAGTCAACAAACAATAGTGACACTGCAACAGCTATTATTGCATTTGTTGCTCAAGCTCAAAATCATTCCAAAGTTCAATTCGATCTCATTTCACAATCACAAACAGTCGACATTCGTATTGACGGTCGTCTACTTGACTCAGCAGACATAAATAGTATCAACGATAGTTTATCTTCATCATCTGTAATTATTTTCTCTGATGATCATCAATTGAACATTCGTCGAACCAGTTCAGAAAAATATCATATCTCATTCGGTTCGACTGGTGTCAATATCGATGTGAATATTCGACCTCAATTTGATTTTCTTGATCTGCCACTTGTCATGCCTCGATCCATACTCGAAACTGCGACATCTGAAGGTTTACTTGGAGATCTTCAAGGTTTAGCGTTTCCAAATGGAACACGAGTAACAACATCATTAGAAGATGACAAAGCCATGTTTGATTATGGTGAATCATGGAGATTAACAAATAGTTCAACACTATTTACTTATGCTCTCTTTGATAGTTTCGAACTACGACAAGATTTTAGTTACAAACCTGTATTTCGTGATGATCTTTTCAAAAAATTCAACCATACTAGTGAATATCAGGCAGCTGAACAAGCTTGCCAAAATGTAACGAAACGTGCTGAATGTATATATGATATTCTTATAACGAAAGATCTAACAGTTGTTCAAATGCAAGAAGGTTATGAAATACAAGAACAAGAAATACGCGTTTTAAATGAAATGATTGAATCAACAAACAGTTCAACTACTCAACAAAGTTCAACTGAAACCAGTACGACAACAACAAGTACGTTAACTGCCTCACAAAGTTCAACTGAAACTAGCACAACAACAAATACGTTAGCCGCCTCACAAAGTTCAACTGAAACCAGTACGACAACAACAAATACGTTAACTGCCTCACAAAGTTCAACTGAAACCAGTACAACAACAACAAGTACTTCAACCACCTCACAAAGTTCAACTATTCTGAATACGTCAAATGATTTACTCTCTACTAGCATTACAGTAGATTCCACGATTTCAACAATCACGGCAAGCAGTTCTTCTATGACAATCAACCAAACTACTGCAACTACGACACAACTTGTAATTGTACTTACTCCTATCAGTGATTACTGCACATAATCATAGAAACTATAAACTTTCTTACAAAATATTCTTTGTGTTTAAAATAACCGCTACTCATTTACTAATAATGATCAAATAATTCTTAAAAAAAGTTCTTTAACTCGGAATATTTAATTCAACCGACACTAGATGTCGTGATACTCCAAAGTTATTTTGCCACATAAATAAATGACTCGTCAAGTAGATTCCACATATATTTTTTTCTTTGTTTTTTCTTGACTGGGTTTGAATGAATCATGTTCGTTCGTTTATTTCTCCAATCATTTTTCGTGTGCACTGATATTATATAAAAGTATTGAGTCAGAAAGAAAGCTTATTTGGAAATTACCAATATTCGATTTCTAAATTTTTGTTTCATTTAGCATCATGCGTCAATGTCAGTCGCTCGTCTCAATTATGTCCAATGATCAGGTCACGTATTATTTAATGACTGAAGATGATATTCTCAAAGAAATCAAAAAAGTTGTTCGAGAAGTTAGTGAAATTCTTGGTCTACCATCGGCAACGATTGTACGTTTATTGTTAAACTATTTCCATTGGGACAAAGATACTTTAACAGGTAGTTGAAGATTTTGATTTATCAAATCAAGAATCGTTGTTTATTTTTGATTGACATAGATCGTTATTGGGAAGATCCAGATAAATTATTTCGTACATTAAATCTTCCCAATCCAAACGAACCATATTCGATTGACTGTAGTCCACTTTCGCCCTCTTGTAGCTCTTCTCCAGATATTACAACTTGTAAAACGTACGAATGATCTTGTCTTTTGAAAGAAAAACTTTCATTCAGTTCTCTCGATTCTAGTTGCTACTCTGACAAGCCTTCGGCACTTTTCTTTGCATTACAATGTGGTCATCAACATTGTTTAGCTTGTTGGCTAATGTATCTCGAATCAGTTCTTACGCATGGTGATCACGGTCAAAAAATCTCTTGTCCATCACGTTGTAATCAAATTCTTGAAGAGGAACAAATCTTGAAATTACTAAGAGATAGTCCACGTTTAACGAAACTCTATCGACAAAGTTTGGTCAATACATATGTGGAAACAAATCGTCTCACACATTGGTGTCCGGGTACACCGTGTACAGCAATCGTCAAATTGAAATCATCGGGTATCGATTGTGCACAAATGATTAACTGTGATATATGTAAAATGGTATTTTGTTTTCAATGTTTAAAACAATGGCACGATCCCATACAATGTTCTCTATTACAAAAATGGGAGAAGAAAAATCGAGATGAATCAATGACAAGCGAATGGATTATTGCTAGTGTGTTTCAGTTTTTTTGTTTGTCGACTAAAAAACAAACATTCTTGTTTTTTTTTTCTAGATACAAAAGAATGTCCAAGTTGTCATGCAAGTATCGAAAAAAACGGTGGTTGTAATCATATGAGTATGTTTTGCTATTTCGCAATTACAAGTCGATTGAAATGCAAATCCTATTGAATTCTAGCTTGTCGAAAACCCGGTTGTGGTTATGAATTTTGTTGGTTATGTTTTGGCAATTGGAAAGATCATCAATCACGTCAATGTAATATTCACGAAGAGACAGCAACCAAAAGTGAATTATCAGCTCGTGAACTTCTCGCTCGATATATGCATTATTTTACACGTTATCAAACGCATAGTCAATCGCTTGACTTAGAATCGAAACTTCTTGAACAAGTCGAACAACGAATAAGCGAAATGCAAGCTGAATTAATGTCATTTACTCAACAACAAGCTATCTATAAAGCGTGTAATGTTCTTCAAGAATGTCGACGAACATTGAAATATACCTATGCATTTGCATTCTATTTGTATCGAAATAATCAAGCTCAAGTATTCGAACAAAATCAAGCCGATTTAGAACGAGCAACCGAAGCACTTTCAGGCTTTTTAGAAGAAGAACTTAATCCTGAAGATAATATTGCGATTAAATTAATGGATCGAACACGTTATTGTGATCAACGACGAAAAATTTTACTCGATCATTGTAAAGAAGGTTATGCTGAACATTATTGGGGTGGCTTAGATCCTTATTAAATTCAAGATAGAAAACGACGAATATATTGTTTTGTGTTCATTTCTATTTGCATTTGCGTTTTTATTTTGTAATTTTTCGAGAAATGAATCAACGAATATGAATTTATTTATTCATTAACAAAAACTGACTAAATAAATAAATAAATATTAACATATATGTCTATGATCTATTTAAGATGACCAGTTATACATTAGGACAAAAGGTTATTGCTCCAACAAAACCAGATCGAGGTGTTTTTCCATTAGATCACAAAGGTAGATGGAGAAAAGAAGAGAAAAACAACAAAAAAAAAACGTCAATCAAATATGATTTTACTGTTTTCTAGGTGAATGTAAAGAATCGATGTTATTATATATGTTATGTCTATCGAAAAACGACGGTTTACCAAGTCTCTGTACAGAAGAATCGAAAACCTATTTCAAATGTCGAATGGACCGGTAAACCGCATCAGAGAACTGAATGATATTTTAACATTTGTTTTCTTTGTCTGTAGAAACTTAATGAAACAACACGAATGGCAAGATTTGGGATATTTCGATGAAGCAACAAATTCTTCAAAATGACGCTTTTTTTCTTCCTCTATAGAATAGAAAATAAAAGTCTTTCATTATGGTTAATTCTGTCTAATTTTAATTTTATTTATAATTCAACTAATATACAAGAAATCGAAAGAAAAAAAAATAGAGTACATATAAGATCTGAGATTTAAATTAAAACAAACTGTATAGGAAATGAATATTTTCGTATTTTCACACAGTTTTCTTTTGTTCGTGAGATCTCTGATGAAAAACAAATGAGATAACATCATCACGCCAGATTTGTTTCAATATTTGATCAACTAGATTACGTTTATCCCAGCAATGATGCCATTGAGATAAATCACAGCCGCAATCGGCATCATCGGGTGGTAGTTTAACTTGAATTTGATTGAGACAACGTTTGCATTTGAATCTATAAAAGCAAACACTCGAAAATATTCGACTTTCGATTCTGTTTTTTACTTGTCATGTGTATCGCTACGTGTTTGTTCATTAATTCGAAATAGATCTCGTAATTCATCGGCACTAAAATGTCGTTCGACATCTTCTTCTTGATCGACGACACAACTACTCAACGCTTTCTTATGTGCTTGACGTTGAAAGATTTTCTCTTCGAGTGTACCGGTCTAAAATCAAATTTCGATATGCTTGTATTTTTCTTTTCTTGTCATTTGTTATTTTACCGAAATTAAACGATAGATATAACATTGTTTCTTTTGACCATCTCGCCAAACACGAGCCATAGCTTGATCGTCATCTATATCATAATCAACATTTTAATGATGTCTATCAACGAAGAGAGTTTATTACTCGCTGGATTCCAATCAGGATCGAACATGACTAAACGATTGGCACCGATTAAATTCAATCCACAACCACCAGCTTTACTACTGAGCATGAAAATAAAATCCGAACTCTAAACGAACAAAAAAAAGCTCTCGAATTCTGTCGGAAATTAAAAAAAAACAATGACAAACTTCTGGATTATTGAAATTATCAACAACTTTGCCTCGTTTTTTAATCGACATTGTTCCATCCAAACGTACAAATTGATATCTAAAAACTGTCGTTCATAGTTCTCTATTTCGACAAATAAACATTCTACCGTCGTTGTTGGCATAATTTCTCGAAAACATCCAATGTTTGAGTATAATTTGAAACTAAGACAACTCGATCATTGGTTGTCGCTTTGATAACAGCAAGTAAATAATCTAAAACAATCATTTTTCCGGACAAGACCGGATCGATTGCTTTTAAATTGAAACCAGCTGGAAATATCGGTAATAATTTCGCAAAGCCATCGGCTTTTTCCACACATTTTTCGAAGATCAATGCAGGATCTAATTAAATTCAATTGTTTTTTTTTGGCATCAAAAACAAAATAAAAATATTTACGATTGCATAGTTTTTTTAAACTCGTTATAACCGATAGAGCCGACTGAGAAAATTTGCCACTTGATGAACCAAGTTCGGATATACCCGTTTCGACAAATTTCTTATATAATTCAACTTGTAATGGCATTAATTTACAGCAAATAACTTGTTCAACTAGATGGAGAAGAGTTTTTTTTAAATTTCTTCTAAAGTTTCTTTTTTTTTCTACTTTTAACAGGTAGATATTTCGTTAATAAAGCTTGTGTACGTCGAATAATACAACGATTCACCAGTTGATTGAGTTCTTGAAGTTTTTCTTGAGCTTGTTGCACTTCTTTATCAGTACCGCCGGCATCTCGACCACGACGAATTGGATTTTCGAAACGTGTTCGAAATTCACTTGCCGTACCTGAATATCAATCATTATTAGTTCGAAATTCTTCTCTCTTCTGTCTTACCAAGAATGCCACTGTTAACAAAATGAATCAAACTAAAGTATTCAAGTAGATCATTTTGAATCGGTGTACCAGATAGGAGAACACGACGACGACAATCAAGTTTAAATAAAGCATCGTAAGTTTGATTTTCGGCATTTTTTAATCGATGTCCCTGAACGAAACTTTAATTTCAAAAAGGCAGAATAAAGATTGTCGACATACTTCATCGCATATGATTAAACCAACAGCACCTTTATGAAGAATTTCGGAATATGAACGAAATGCTTCGTAGGAAATAATCAAAACAGGATTCGCCGAACGACGACCTTGTGTTAACATAAAAGTTTCTAGGAAAAGAAAAATTTTATTTTGTTTGTTGATGTTTTTTTTTTGTTTTTATACTCAATCGTAATTCAATTTCCGCTTTCGTTCCACCATCAACTGGTAATGTGCCTAGTCGACCATTTAACCATTTATGAACTTCTTTATCCCAGTTCTAGAACAATTTATTTCATAATCAAACAAAAACAAAACTGAATAACCAACTTTAACTAACGATGCAGGACAAACAATAATCGCTTTTTGAATTGTTGGTTTACAATCTGGACCTTGTTGTAACAAAGTCCATAGAAGTGTGATACATTGTAACGTTTTACCGAGACCCTGAAAAAAGAAGAAATATTTTTTAAAAAGAACTTCGTTCAAGATTTGCATTTGTACCATTTCATCAGCCATGATACAACCATTATAGTTTTCGATTTGCGCACCTGTGACACTATCGTAGAGAAATTTCACACCCTAGACGAAGATTCATCGATGAAAGTCAATTGAAAACTTCGACAAATCAGTTACTTCACGTTGATGTGGTCGAAGAATTTTCGATAGAACTGGATCGACAACAACATGAACTTGAACTTTATCTCTACGAAAGAAAAATATATAAATATTCGAATTTATTTTCACATACTTATCGATTTTTAATTTATCATGTTCACTCAATTCCGGTGGTATATAAAGCACAAGTGCGCCGTCTTCTTCGGGATCGTATAAACTTTGTCGTCCACCCATTCGTCGAACGCCGAGACCACGGCCCGAAATCGGTCCTTTGTAATTTGGTATTGGAATTTTAAATGGTTGTGAAAGAAGCGATCGAATAAATGCTTCCTGAAACAATGACAAATAAATTTTCTTTCTTTTTTTTGCATTCGAAATTCGAGAATTTTCGACGTACATGTTCGCTATTATTACTTCCGAAACTGACTAACGTATGATTACTTATTGGAACGAGCGCTTTACGAAATGACGACACGAATTGACTGGTATCATAACCTTTATTCGAAATTTTTGCATTGGCATAGACTTTCTTCGGTTTTTCATTTCGTTTTCGTTTGCCTTTTCTATTCGAACTACCATCATCATCATAATCATCCGAATCGTTTTCATAATCACTATCATCTTCATGTAACAATTTCGCAGCTGTACTTGGTGCAAGACTTCGTCTCTAAACGAAGACGATTTTTAATTTTCAATAAAACAAAAAAAAAGGTTCACGCAATACCATTCTTTTACTTTCAAACGATTTGATCGAACTGATTGTCCGAACAAAGAATCTACCGCTTGTTCGTTAGACATCAAAAATGACATCTATTCTAATTGCTTGATAAATCATGATTGGTCGAGAGTGCGAATGTTTTTTTTCTTCTTCTTCTGCGTTTGCTCGCTTATCCGACACCTCAATGATGTTTTATTATCATTAAGGAAACAAAACAAAACAAAAAAAAGAGAGAAAAACTATCGCAACTGATTGAATTTTTCGATTGTCGTCGTTGTTATTTTTTCTTCTGTTTCAATGGCATCAACAACATTAGCCTACCGTTCGCATTCAACCGATCGTTTATCATCAAATCAAAGTTCATTTCATTCACTTCGAACGGTACGTTCAGCATGCGCCATTGATGATCGCTCTCATCCAGTATTATTATCATCCACATCAACATCATCGTATTCACTGGATAATCAAAATAAAACTGAAAATCTTATTTGCTCAACATTAACAACACGTCAAAAACCTTCTGATTATTTTCATAAATCAAATTCACTCGATTCAGGTTATAAAACTCTAAGTGCAGCTAGTCATGGTACGTCACATACCGATCCAATCGATGAAGAAAACGAACATCAACATAGTTTTCTTCAAATGGCTTCATCGCCATCGTCTTGTTCATCGTCATCGTTTGCTGTATCAAATACAACAACAAATCAAAAATTGAATTCAAAAATTGAATTCGTCGTCGATGATGAAGACGATGTCGATGATAAACAATTGAGATTATCGAGAAAAAATTCCAAATCAAATATTGAAGGTAGAGAAATTCTTTCTCGTTCGATCAATAAAAGTTTTATCTTGATAAATAGGTGGTAGCGAACGTCGTTCACGCAAAAGTAGTCTTTCGAATTATTCGGTTTCGAATTATAGTGTTCTTTTGAATGAATTCTGTTGTACATCAAATGATGAACTCGATCAAAATCTTGAAGATGAAAAAACGATTAAGAAAAAAAGTGGTTTTGCAAATACGGTTGCAACATTTTTCTCATCGAAGAAGAAAGATGATGAACAACAAACAACATCAGCTATAACACCGACGAAGAAACATCATCGATCTCGTAGTGTTTCTGAAGCTTCACTCGAACGAACAACAACAATCACGTAAACACATTTAATCTAAACCATTGATCCAGAACGATGTTATTGCTTTTGTACGTTTTAGACAAGATTCAATCGAACCCATCAATTCGACGAAAGAAACAAGCAACGAGATGGAATTGAAATCTTCTCTCGTTCCAGCAACCACTACCTACGCTATTCCATCGAAAACAAGACAAATTTCGACTCAATCTTTGCTCACAACTTCCACATCGTCTAATCATAATAATACTCAATCGAATTCATTGAGTTGGTTGCATCGTCTTTCGAATCGTTTTAATTCGTCGACATCAATAACACGTTCGACAAGTAAAACAAGTAGTACGGGTTTAATATTCGAAAATCGTCCGACAAATCTACCGCCGAAATCCAACGAAGAAACGCTCAAACATCAAAATGAATATCAAAAAATGTGTCTCGAAGCTAGACGTGCTCAACAATTGTACGACGAGAAAGAAGAACAACGGCAACGTTTGAAACTCAAACGCGAAGAATTCGTTTCGAAATCATTACAAATTTGGACACAAGAAATTCTGCCCTGTTGGGAGAAACACAATGGCATACAGAATTGCTCGGATGTTTCGTTGAATACCAAAGCTCATAAATTATGGTGGCATGGATTACCACCTCGTAAGCAAAAACGAAAACGAGTTGTAATCGGTAGATTTGCTTTTTTTTTGCTTAGGTATTCGAGGAAAAGTTTGGAGAATCGCTATTGGAAATGATCTCGGTTTGACTCATGAGCTTTTCTCTCAGTTAGAACAGATTGCTCGAGAAAAACTCGAACAAACCAAACAAGTAGGTTTAATTGCTAAGAGAAGCTTTGTTTTTTAAAGATCATTTATTTTGCAGGCAGAAGATGCTCGTAGTAATCATTCAGCATCATCTCCTCAGTTACGTCCAGCAACAATACATTCAAGTGAAACAACGAGTTCATATATCGAACTTATTCAATTAGATGTCTCGAGAACATTTCCTCAACTCGGGTTATTCCAACAGAATGGACCTTATCACGGTAGATTGATGTCTCTTTCGATTTGTAAACGAATTTATCTGTTGTTGCTATTTTTCATATAGAATATCTTCAATTATTACTTTGTATATATGTATATTTTTGTCCTGAAATTGGTTATGTACAAGGTCAAGCATTTCTTGCTGCAATGTTTCTTTTAAATCTTGATTTATACGATTCATTTCTTTGTTTTTCTAATCTATTAAATCGTCCTTATTTTCAAGCATTCTATCGTTTTAATAATTTGGATAAATATTTACAATTATTTCAACAATTACTCGACTATCATTTACCGAAATTAAGTGCACATTTTACTCGTATGTCAATCGAACCGAATTGTTTTGCTTTGGATTGGTTTTTTACGATTTTTTCCAAATCATTACCATTGGACGTTGTTTCACGTATATGGGACTTATTTTTTCGCGATGGTGATGCATTTATTTTTCGTACAGCTATTGCGATCTTATCTTTATACGAAGAACGTCTATGTCAATTAGATACATTTCATTGTCTACAATTTCTCACACGTTTACCTGATGATTTAAATGCAACATCACTATTCAAAGCAATTGATAAAATTCATTTTAATCATACAGATTGTGAATTATTTTATTTAATTGCTTAGAAGAAATTCTTCACTACGCAATATCTTTTGGCTTTTTTTTTTAAATCTGTGTGTTCTAGTCTCTTCTGCACAAGAAAAAAAAAGCATTTATTCAATCAATTTTGTTTGTTTTGCACGCGGACACACACACACGCTCATCATCGTTGATTTGTTCTTTTTTCTTTGTTGATGTGATATGATTATTTCTCTTTCTATTTTTTATTTAAAGAAAATCAAAAACACACACACACAATATTCATTTGTTCATTGTAAAATTGTTATTTTAGAGAAATTCTTGTAGACAGACATGGCTGATAAACAATCAAATTTCGAATTTCTTTCCTCATATTGTCAATCGACATTAAACATCGAAAAATATCAATCGAAACGAACGGGAATGAAATTCTATCATATTCAACTGCCATTACCTTTAATCAAACTCGAGATATGCGCGCAAACGAAACCATATGATGATACGGGTTGTGCACATACATTAGAACATTTGATATTCTTAGGTAGTGAAAAATATCCTCAACAAGGTTATTTAGATTATATATCAGCTCAACATTATTCTCTCGGTACAAACGCGACGACATATCGCGATATGACAACATACGAATTAACAACTGTCAATCAAAAATCATTATCGACACTTTTACCTGTCTATCTCGATCATATATTTAATCCGTTGTTGACAAATGATTGTTATTTGACAGAAATTCATCACATATCAGGCGAAACAGGCGAAGATGCCGGAGTTGTCTATAGTGAAATGCAAGCGAGTGAAAATCAACCTGAAGAAATACTTTTATTTTCGGCTTTACGACATTTATGGTCGGATCAATGTCCGTATTATTATGAATGTGGTGGTCGATTAGAATCGATACGAAATGAATTAACTTTAGATAAGATTAAAGTTTTCCATCAGAAATTCTACAAACCAACGAATGTTGCCGTTATTTTATGCGGTGGTGGAATTAATTCTCAGGAGATTTTAGATATTTTAGACAGATTCGAACAGGAAAATTTCTTTTTCAATGAAAATCAACGAAAAAAAACGAAATTAGCCAATGAAAAATTTCCATTTATTCAAATTAATCAAGCAAGTTTCGATGAAAATTCTGTTTCATCCGATACGTTTACCAAAACGAATCCAATTTCTATCGATACGAATAAACTTATGGCTCAAAAAACAACAAATGATGGCGGTGATTCATCATTTGTCGATTCGGAAAATTTCGTTTCCAATGGTGATCTTTCACTTCCATCGTCTCCATCATCATTACATCCATCAATTGAAATCGATACATCAGTTTTATCACGACATATGAATGAATACAAAGAAGTTTGCTATCCAGCTGAAGATAACGATGAAAATCTCGGTCAAGTTGCATTCGGTTATCGTTTAGAATCGATCTATGAAATGGAAATTTACACAGCTTTAGATGTACTTCTAACAACTCTATTCGATGATGATATCTCGATTTTTTATAAAGAATTTCTTGAATTACCGAACACATTATGTTCATCGATTGATCACGATTGGTTTAATTATCCCGAACGAGTTCTTCTCATTGTATTCGAAGGCGTCGAAGTTGATAATCTCACACTCGTTGCTGACAAATATTTCTCAACACTTTATTCAATCTTAAATTTGCAATATAATCAAGATGAATTTCTCGTTCAATTAAAACGGAATATTCAGAAGAAAATTCAATTACATCTCAATGAACTCGAAATCGATCCTTATAGTTATTTAACAGATTTATGTTGTCTCGATCATATCTCTGAATTATCTACTAAAACATCGAATGAACAACATTTCGATAAATTCTTTCAAAATAAAATCTATCTCGAACATCTTCTCACACAAAATGCAACCTATTGGTTTGATTTAATTCGAAAATATTTACTCGAATGGGATACGAATAAACGAACGATTGTTCTACTTAAACCATCGAATGATCTTCTTCTTGAACAACAAGAACAAGATGAACAACGAATTCAACAACGTTTACAAACATTCGGAAAGATTGGCCGTGAAAAACTACGTCAACAACTCGAACAAGCCAAAGAAAATAATCGAAAATCTTCGGAAGAATGTGCATCTCTGACATCTCTCTCAATTGAATACAATCAACAATTACATCTACCTCCTATTGAACATTATTCTCAACAGCCATCTATCGATCTTTATCATAGTCCAACAAGTCATTTCAATAAATATGTTTTGCATATACCAATTAATGATCTACCTGAAAATTTACAAATCTATCTTCCATTATTTTCTAATCTTCTTTTTCATACCTCGATTCAACATCAAACAATCGAGCTAACTAAATATCAATTTTGTCAATTAATGACTCGAGATATTCTTGCTTACAGTGTTTCCAATGGTCAATCTTCGTCATCACCTCTTCAATCAAGTTATGTTCATACGCATCGTATGAATACATTTACCATCTCACTGGAATCATTGAACACACTCGAAATGTATGAAAATACTATCAATTATCTTCGTTATGCTCTATTCGGAACGGTATTCAGCGATTTTAGTATTATTATTGAAGAGTGCGAAAAACAATTGAAGAATTTCATTGAAGCTGTTCAAGATGGTCATACAGTTCATCAAGCTTATTTTAATAGTTTATTGAATTCAAATGAATCGAAACATTACTATCATCAAATGAATATGTTTGTTCAAAAGAAATTCTTTGAAAAAGTTTGTAAACAACCAACTAAATATGAAAATGATATTCGAATGAAATTACAAGCAATACAAAAATTTCTCTTAAAAAATCTCGACAATCTTCATTTGAATATTTGTGGTGATATAAAATTAGTCAAAGATAATTATCGAATTATTGAAGAATTCTTAGACGAAGCTAAATGTCAAAGTCAAATTGAATTCGAAATTAAATCTAGTCCAACTAAACCGTTGTCGATCTATTCACCAGTGACAATTCTCGGTAATCAACATGAAGAATCCGGGTAAGACAAATAAAATATTTTGTCAAATGAAATCATTTTCATTCAATTTGATTTAGTTATATTATTCAATGGACTCGTCTTCCGATTAATCAAGACGATTTCATTGCTCTTCTCGTATTTTCCAATTATCTCGACATGGAAAATGGTCCACTCTGGACAGCTTGCCGTACGAATGGCTATTCGTATGGTGTAGCATTCGATTTCGATATCGAAAGCAATCTCGTACTTGTCTCAATAAATCAATGTTCACAATTAACATTAGCTTATACAAGTGCAATGAAAACACTTCGAAATCTTTGCGAAAAACAATCGACAATTGATGCGAAACGATTTCTTGCTGCGAGAAATTTAACAATCTGTATGTTAACTGAACATTTAGCAACATTAGGACGAGCAGCAGGCGTCTGTCTACGTTCGTATTTGAATAATTTTCCGATTGACAAGTATCAAACTTTATTAAATAATCTTCAATTGTTGCAATATGATGAAGAAATGCTTTGGAATTTGATTGAAAAATATGTTCAACCATTAGTTACTATCAATCAATCGTCGACATTGATTCTTGTGAATACGAATAAAATGAAAGAGACACAAGAATATCTTGAAAAAGAACAGAAATTAACCAACGTGACATTGATTAAGGATGTCGTAAAATATTTATCTCGATAGAGAAACAACGAATGAAGATTTGGTCTTTTGTTAAACAGTTCTATTTTCAAAAAATAAAAAAGTGCAAAAAGAAATCAAAATTCTATTTCATTTTCAGATGTTTGTGAGATCGAATCAACTCGTTAGATCATTCGTTCAACGAAGTGAGAGAATAAGACAGTTCAATTATTTCGAATCGATGTTTTTCTAGCGAATTTGTTTAAACAATGTGCAATGATGTCATCAAATGTTGGCTCATCACTATTTACTCTAACTGAATCACAAGAAATGTTGAGAAAAACATGTCGAGATTTTGCTGATCGAGAATTGAAACCAGTTGCTGGTGAAATTGATAAAAAACATGAATATCCTCGAGCACTTGTTCGTGAAATAGAATCGAGAGAGACAAACAGAAATAAATAACGAATATTTCTAGGTGAAAAAACTAGGTGAACTCGGTCTTCTATGTGTTGAAGTCAATGAAGCTATTGGTGGTTCGGGTTTAGATACGATTTCATATGCAATTGGAATGGAAGAAATCTCACGAGGTTGTGCAACTTGTGGAGTAATTATGTCAGTGAATAATGTAGGAATTGATTTGAGTGACGATGAGCATACGAATGAATGTTTATTTTTAGTCGCTTTATTTGGGACCTGTTACGAAATATGGCAATGAAAAACAAATCGAAGAATTTGCAAAACCGTTTTTAGATGGAGATCGAGTCGGATGTTTTGCACTTTCGGAACCTAGTGCGTTGTTTTTTCTTTAAAGTTTTTGTTGTTGTTGAGTTATAATCGACTAGATAATGGTTCGGATGCTGGTGCTGCTAGTACAACAGTTGAAGAGAAAGATGGCTCACATTTTGTGATGAACGGAACGAAATCTTGGATGTTCGTAATCGCAGCTAGTATTCTTCTGAATTGAATTGTCTTGTTTTTCAGTACCAATGGATATGAATCCGAAGCTGCTGTTGTTTTTGCAACAACCGATCGATCGCTTAAACACAAAGGAATCAGCGCATTTTTGGTAAAAAAACCAACGAAAGGTTTATCATTAGGAAAGAAAGAAGATAAACTTGGTATCAAAGGAAGTTCAACATGTAATTTAATATTCGATGATTGTGCTATTCCGAAAGAAAATCTTCTTGGTAAAAAAGGCGAAGGTTTTAAAATTGCAAGTACGATACAAATCGATTCTATTCACAGCGAAAAACATTAAATTTTCTGCTTTTTCTTAGTGGCAACACTTGATTCCGGTCGTATCGGTATTGCTGCTCAAGCTTTAGGAATTGCTCAAGCTGCACTCGATTGTGCAGTTGAGTATTCTCAACAACGAAAAGTATTCGGTCAAAAATTATCTCAAGTCCAAGCAATACAAATGAAATTAGCCGGTAGAATGATAAATTCCTAAACTAAACTTTCGAAATAAATCCTTTCGTCTTTGTAAACAGACATGGAAATGCGTCTTCAATCAGCACGTTTATTAACATGGAAAGCTGCAGCATTGAAAATGCAAGGACAAAACTTCACAAAATGGGCGGCAATGGCTAAATTATCAGCATCGGAATGTGCAACATTCAATGCTCATCAGGCTATTCAAATTCTCGGCGGAATGGGTTATGTTAGTGATATGCCTGCCGAACGACATTATCGTGATGCTCGTATCACAGAAATCTACGAAGGAACGAGTGAAATCCAACGTTTGGTCATAGCAGGCAATCTTGTGAAAGAATACAGTGCTCAAAATTAATTTCCATGTGTTTTTTTTATGATTAAATTAGTAGCTAAAGAAACAGAAAAAAAAATTTTTTTTTATTCAATAAAAAACATTGATCGATTCAAAAACAACATTCAATTATTCATAAATACATTAACATAATTTCTGTGACCTACTGAAATAAAACAGAAACATAAATTCTTTATTTTGTTCGCAACAACATAACATACTAATCACACCCAAGTCAAATAAAAATACGAAACCTGTTTTGACTCGTCTCGCACGTAAAAGCACAATCAAGGATAGCCGGCTAATCATTTATTATTTACTTCTCATTATCAAGTTAATCGTACTAAAATTAGAATGGAGAATAATACTTGAATATTGACGTATTTTTCTTTTCATATCTAAAGCTTCTTGACAACATATTTGAAAAACGGAATATATTAAAAAACATGGGTAAACGATTGAATGTCGTGCATAGAAAGAAGTTTCTCTTTTTTTTTCTTTTCTTTTTAATAAAAAGAAGGATACTTAAACAGCAAGCGATAATGTCGAAGATGTAGTTAACTGGTATGTGCTCGATGATATAAGTGATTTATTGTCGTCACCGGCAATTATATGTGCATTTTAATACTGTTTTTGTATTTTATAAGAAAAGAAAAAAATCGGAAGACAAAAAAAACACACACACACAGAGAAAGAATGAAAAAAAAAGCATTTATACACAACAATTTGAATCAACAACGAGTATCAATTTAAATCTTGACTTTCTGAGTCTACGAGATTTCTTTTACTCTCTCTCTCTCGTTGTCTCGACTCATTTTTTTTTCAACGTTTTAGAAGACATTTTTTGTTCTTCTTTTGACAATTCAACATGGCTATTGACGAAACAATAACACGATCAAAATCATGCAGTGTATCACCAGAAAATACTGACTCAAAAGCCTCGAATGCTCCAGATAAAACACCAACACGAACCGGTTATCTCGTCGCTCGTAAAAATCGTATCGAACGTTGGGCACAACAAGGACGAAATCCATCGATAAATGATTCGACTACAACAGCAGCAGCTGTCTTAGGAGCCGCATCCGCACAAAAACGTTCGGAAAGTACTTATTTTCAAGCCGGTCGAGTATTAAATATTCATTTACTTCAATTAAGCGAACAACGACAGAAAGTTATCGAAAGAAATAATTTCGAACAAAAATTATTCGCCAATAAACAAGCAATTAAATATAAAGATAATCAAAATCTTATGCGGTAAAAACATGCATAGATAATTCGTTGATTCTAAAATCTAATTTTGTTTTTTTTTTCTAGAACATTGAGTTATGTTCGAAAATGTTGTAAATATACGGACACAACTGATAGTGAAAAAGAGAAAATCGATCCGAAAATCTTTCTCGATAATAATTCACCAACAAAACGAATTCGATCATGTTCACCATCGCCAGCATTAAAACGAAATCTTTCCGCTAATCCTCGAATTCAAACGAGTGCTTCAATGGCCGAAACATTTATTCAACATAATAAAAAACATCTTCGCTCGTACAATTCCTCGCCAATCAATCGTATTCTCACCGAAAGTAAAACATCAACTGACAATGATTCACAAAAACGTCACGTTCAATTTCAAATTCAGCCTGACGGAACAGCTATCGTTCCGATTGACAAACACATCATTCGACAGGTTGCATCGGCGAATGGTATTCGTTCGTCAAATTCGTCCTACGATACGCGTGGAACTAATTCAGCGCCATTAATTCGAGCAACATCAGCAGCTAGCATTCAGTCAACCGATCAAATCAAACGTCCGATAACACCAAAACGAAATCCATTGAGAATAGGTTCAGCAAAAGGCTCGTTACAAGAATTTCGTGAGCATCCCGAACGATTTTTAAGTGCATCGAATCGATATTTACCGTTGCTTCGTCGACAAGCATTTCAAGTTCATTCGAATGATTTACCGCAGACAAAATCGAGAAAACTACGAATGCATATTTCACCACCGATTTCTCGACTTTCGGACGGTTCGGATATGACTTATGACGATGCAAAATCATTTCTCAGCGAAGAAAATGATATCAGGTTAGAGTTTATTGAATAATTAAAACAGATCTGTTGATTTTTATATATGATTTTAGTAGAATGATAGCATCGAATTGGCTTGAACAAGAACAAAAAGTAATTAAAAAAACTCATTCTCCATCGAAAATCAATCTGATGAATACAGTCGATGACGATGAAATGGCCGAACGACGTTTAGCTTTATCACGTCTTCGTGATCGAGAATATTCTCATTTACAAGATCTCATTCGTTCGAATCCAATCAACGAAATTCTCGAGCCATTTTCAGCAATAAAATCTGACGAACAAAATGCCAATGAGAAACAATTCAAAGCTCATCAAACGACGAAACGTCGATCGATTACTGCGACGCAATCAACACGCATACGACAATTAAGTGATATTTTACAATCAATTGATTCATTACGTTGTTCGGATTCTGTCGATCGACGTCGTCGACGAGAAGTAGACATTGAAAAAAACCGAGCAAAATTAGGCATTCTTATATTTTAATCTGCTTTTCTTTTTCTTTCTCTGATCTATTCTTATTTTTTGTTTGAAAGAAAATAAAATCGATCTCGATTTTTTATTTGATATTCTGACTTCTGTAAATAGAACCTCGATAGATATAGATATCATTTGCTATTTATTTATTTGTTTATGTTGAGATCGTCTTTTATTTTAAAAGAAAACGAGAAGATCAATATTTGGTTAATACCCATTGATTTGCTATTTCTTTTTTTTTCTTATTGCCGCACGATTAGAAACAATTGATCTAGGTTTTTCTTCTACACCGTTTAAAAAACGGAAACGCTTCCGATAGACGATCGAACAAGACTTGCAAATAGGTAAATAATGTCTTTCATTTATGTATTCGGTTTTACCAATCCTAGCTCATTTATATTATAATCAATACAATAAATAGCCGCTAAATATATATAGAGAGAGATATATATTCCTCAGCACATTTATTTACCAGATTTGAAATAGAAATCAAGAAGCAAAAACATTGTTTTTTCTTTCTCTTCTGACACACCATTAAAGATGGTCCTTCGAGGTACAATATACGAGAATAGAGGTAGGTTTTACCGATGAGACATACTACAGATTGACATAATAGAACAAAGCATTAAGTGTATGCTCGTGACAAGAGAGAGAAAAAAATGAAAGAAATTTTCTCTAATGATATTTGCCGATTACTTTAACATGACTTTTTTTCTATCGATTGAAAAATCTGTCATTGTGCTCAATTATTGAAAAGACGATCGGGTAAGAAAGCAAAGCAAAGCAAGAAGAGAGACAGAGAACAGAAAGCCTAATGTTAAAATAAAGATTTTAAAAAAAAAGAAAGAAAATAACGACGACAAACCACCGATCTCGTCGATTAAAAGCATTTCTTTCGTTTTTTCTCTCGCTCTCTCTCCCTTTCCGTACCTCCCTCTTCTCTCTCTCTCTCTATCTTTTGAAACAATATGAAAAATTAAACAAAAATCTTCTTTCATTCAAACGACTTTCAAAATCAATAAGTTCTCTATTAGAAACAATACCAAAGACAAGCAAATGAATATGATTATCGTGTGAGTCGAGTCAAAAACAAGAAACCCGTCCAATGGTTAAACGTATCTTAAGTCATCACAGTATTAACACTGCTGATCGTAAGTAATCAAAATAAAACAAAAAAAAAGGGCAATGGAAATTCAAAAAAGACAAATAAATTTTTCTGTTTTTCTATTTAACCAGGCGATGGAAATGATCCAATACGAAGAACATCATTTGAGAATAGACTTTCGCCGAATCATCGTGCTTGTTCAGCACCGATGATCAATGATAATGAACAATCCAATGAAAATATTATTCTTGAGAGTGGACACAAAAAGAAACATAGTGTCACAGTAATTGATATTACAAAAACCGAATTAATAACAGTCAATAAAACGAATGAGCCAGAAACTGAAATACGTGAACAATGGAGTGAAAAACTTGATTTTCTCTTATCAATTATCGGTTTTGCTGTTGATCTTGCTAATATATGGCGTTTTCCATATTTATGCTATAAAAACGGTGGAGGTGCATTTCTTATTCCATATGTTCTTTCAGTTCTACTCGGTGGTATGCCTTTATTTTATTTGGAACTCTTACTTGGCCAATACTATCGTCAAGGTGCAATAACATGCTGGAGAAAAATCTGTCCATTATTAGCCGGTATCGGTTGGGCGGTGACTATCATTGCATTCTATACTGATTTCTACTATAATGTTGTCATTTCCTGGGGTCTTTATTATCTATTTGCATCATTCAGGAAGATTCTTCCATGGAGTGAATGTGGTAATATTTTGAGAACGTGGATTATCTGCTTGAGAGTATACTTTGCTCGTTTAGATCATTCGTGGAATACAGCTGATTGCTCGACAGTTCGAACTCGACGTCGATTCTTGGAAAATTGTGTTAGTCAACTGAATGAAACGTTCAATCAGACATTGGATTTTTCGATGGTAAATTATAATGAACAAAAATCATTCGAAGGAAATGCACTCTATGAAAATTGTTCGAATCAATTGACGAAATTAAAAATTGTCTCACCAGCACAGGAATATTTTCAGTAAGAAAATATACATGAAGAAAAATTCTATTTGATTGTTTGTACTTTTAGTTTACAAGTTTATCGTTTAGATCAATCGAAGAATCTTAGTTTAGATAAATTAGGTAATATCAATTGGGAAAATCTCGCATGTTTGGGAATTATCTATTTAATATGCTATTTTTCAATGTGGAAAGGCGTCAAAACATCGGGCAAAGTTTGTTCTAATTGTTGTTATTCGAGATAAAAATATTACTTTCTGATATTTTCGAATTAGGTTGTTTGGTTTACAGCATTATTTCCCTATGTTGTCTTGACAATTTTAATGATTCGAGGTCTTTTTCTTAACGGTTCAATGAAAGGTATTGAATATTACATACGGCCGGATTTGAGTCGATTGAATGATGCATCGGTATGGGTCGATGCTGCATCGCAAACATTCTTTTCCTTGGGACCAGGCTTCGGTGTACTCATGGCATTCGCAAGTTATAACGATTTTCATCATAATGTTTTCCGGTAAAGTCATTTACACATATGAACTTTTGTTTTAGAACGATAGTTTTGTTTTTATTATCTAGAGATGCAATGATTACAGTTGCAGTAAATAGTTTGACCAGTTTTGCAAGTGGTTTTGTCATCTTTATGTTTTTGGTAATTTCGATTTTATTTTGTGTTAAAGATTCCATGGAAATTTTTGATTGGCATAGGGTTACATGAGTGAAATCTCTGGACGGGCTATAAAAGATGTAGCTGAAGAAGGATCAACACTTGTCTTCATTGTTTATCCAGAAGCGATTGCTACAATGCCTTGGGCACCTGTCTGGGCAGTATTCTTCTTTTTAATGTTATTAACTCTCGGCCTAGATTCATCGGTTTGTTTCGACAAGAGAAAAACGTACGCTATTGTTATTCTTTTCTTTTTTTTTTTTCGTTTGATAAAAACAAAATAGTTCGGTGGAAGTGAAGCAATAATAACAGCTTTAAGCGATGAATTTCCGGTTTTACGGCGTCATCGAGAATGGTTTGTCGGAGCGTTATTTTTATTCTATTTCATTATCGGTATTCCGAGTTGTACCGATGCAGGTGTTTATTTTGTTGAATTATTACAAAACTATGCCGGTAAATCAACAGACAAAATTGAAATATCAAAATTGACGATTGTTTTTTTTTCTAGCATTTTATTCGATTATCATTGCTGTTTTCTTCGAAGCAATCGCAGTATCATGGCTTTATGGCATCAAACGTATTAGTGAAGATGTCAAGCAAATGCTCGGCAGTAAACCAGGCAAATTCTGGCTTGTCACATGGTGTATTGCTTCACCAGTTTTTCTTGGGGTAAGACACGAAAGAGAATAACAACAATTTTTCTTTCGTATTCTTTTCAGGGTATTATTGTTTCGGGTTTAATTCAACATGCTAATCCGACTTATGGCAAATTAACTGACCCATTTTATCATCAAGTTTGAGATGATTTTTCTTGTTCGTTTATCGATATAATTCGTTTTAGTATCCTGATTGGAGTCATTTACTTGGCTGGATGTTTGCTCTATCATCGATTATATTTATTCCAGCGGTTGCTATCTATCAATTATTAATCGGACAAGGAAGTTTTATAAACGTAAAGCGATCGATTGATTTCATTGAAATATTTGTCGATTAACCTTTTGTTTATTTAAATAGAGATTTCGTATGGCAATAACACCGTGGAAAGAACAACCACAACAAATCAATCCCAATGCAGATTTAGTCATTAGTGCAAATCATGTCACAGCAAAATTAATATCTGAAGAAACAATTTAAAAAATAAAATAACAATTTACAATAAATTTGCCTTCTTCTTTTTCTTCTTTTCTTTTGTAGTGTATTTTGTCAATTCAAAGTTTATGATAATCTTTTTCTTCTTCTTTTTATCTGTTGTTTGTATACGCATCAATTTCTTTCCTTTTGACCACTAACATATTCATTCTCTCTCGCTCTCTCTCCTATTTCACATTAACATATTTTAATTTGGCAAGGTCATTTGAATACCAATGTTCGCTTTAATTTTCAAAGGAATGTACTTAGATCAATTGCCGAGCATAAGTTGAAAGTGATCAAATCCTTTATCTAAGGTCGTTGATACTTATTCTCCACCTTTTTCTTTTTTTTTGTCTCTGTTTGATTACGTATGTCATCTATTTCTATCAAACAAAACGTCTTCTAACATCTTCAACTATGTTGACATTTGAACAGGATCAACTATCGCATACCCTTTTTTTTCGACCTACTTTGCATAAGAATGAAAAAAAAAGAGTTCGATCATTATCACCAATATCATTCGAAAGAAAAACGACTATTGAATAGGAGTTGTGTTCTATTCAATGATGAAGGTAAGTTGATAGGAGCTATAATGAACATAGAAACGATCGATGATGTATTATCTAGATTCTACTGTTACTTATTTTTCTTCATTTAATTTATTGTTCAATTCATGCCGGTAATTGTGATAAGATTTAACTCTTCGAAAGAGAAAACAATTTTTTTTCTTCTTTCTTTTGACATCCAAAAAATAGAGAATTGTCATAATGATGATTGTCGAAGTGGTGATTGTGAATTGACTTATCATATGAATGGAACATTAAAAAGAGAATGTCATTGTCCGAAAGTAATTTATTTCTATTCTATCGATTGAAATAAAACTGAATGTTGTGTGTTTTTGGTAGGGTGTTTGCGGTGAAACATGTCAACGTTTGTGCAATTCAACATCTCAATGTGACACGAATCCATGTTGGTTCGGTGCGACTTGTATCGATATTTCTGATTCGGATTATGTCTGCATATGTCCACCGAATCATTCCGGTAAAGATTGTCGAATTATTCTCACATGTCAAGCAGATACTTGTCACAATGATGGAACATGTTCTCAAACAGGTTTTTAGTATTCGAAATGAATTTGATTTCAAAAGAAAAATAAATCTGTTTTAGCTTACGGTGCACGATGTAGTTGTTCGCCGGAATATTCTGGTGATAATTGTCAATATAAACAATCGAAAATTCGAGCTAAATCAAATGAAAATATGCCTCGTGTCGAATATAAACAATTCGATGCTGAAACATTGGCAGTTATTGCTAGTTTAGGTAGTACACCAAGTGAAAATGCACCACGAACAAATGGTTTAACTGATAGTTTGACAGTGGCAACTGGAAATCATTCACAATTTGTTTTCTGTTTGACAAATCCATGTGAAAATGGCGGTACTTGTTTTGTGACAAATACAGCTACGACAAAAGTCGGTTACTTTAAGAAAGAGTAACATTTTGAAAGATTTATTATAATTTAGGGTATTTGTGTTTGTCGTGATGGATTTATTGGTGATTATTGTGAAAATTCATTGAATACTACATCAACTTCCATTCAATTACCAACTGGCTATTGTGCATCAAGTCCATGTTTAAATGATGGTTCATGCGTTGAAGTTGGTAGTTTTCAAGGTTACTGTCGATGTACACCTGAATATCGAGGACTTTACTGTGAAATATCTATACGTGCTGTTAGTTGTAATCCCAATCCTTGGTAAGATATCAATGAGACTAGACTTGTTCAAGGTAAACAATCTCGTTTTTTTTCTTCTTCTTCTTTTATTTAGTAAAAATGGTGGTACCTGTATTCTATTAGAAAATAATCAAGGTAGATTCTTTTCTTAGCAGACCGAGTTTGTTATCGGCAAAGTTCTTGTATTCTAGCACAATGTTTATGTACACCGGTTTTTCGTGGTTTAACTTGCAATCAATTTAGTTACGTACCTTGTGGAGATGCTACTTGTCATGGCACACAAGTAAACAATTGTATTTGTCTTTTTTGTCGAGTTTTATTCACAAGATATTTTCTAGGGTGTTTGTGTGGCAAATAAATGTATTTGCAAAACAGGTTTTGCTGGTCCACGATGTGATTCAACTGATTTTTGTACTGTTAGTCCTTGTATGAATGGTGGTACATGTATTCGAACCAATGAAGAACCGTATGGTGGTTGTAGTTGTCCAGCAGAATATTCTGGTCCAACATGTAGCAATGATCCATGTAATCCATCGCCATGTTTAAACGGTGGCCTCTGTATACGAAAACCTGACAATCAATTCTATTGTCATTGTCGTGGTAAACACAAAGGAGTCTATTGTGAACGTAAGCACATCGAAATGAGAAGAAAAAAAAACATTCAACACTTGTTTTCTTTTTGTTGTTCTCATATGTAGAGGTCGAATGTTTTCCATCGGATGCTACAGTTGATACGATTGATTCAGGAAAAGTGACATTATCGTCTTTACAAGTCGGTACTCGAGTACGAGTACTCGATGAGAAAAATCAAATTACTTATTCGCCAATCATTGCATTTCTTCATCGAGATATGGATGAACATGCAATGTACAAACGTATTCGTACGAAAAATTCATTGATTGAATTATCCAAGCGTCATTTAATCAATCAACGACAAAACGGTTTTATTTGGGCAGAAAACCTACACGAAGGCGATGAAATTCTAGTTGTTTCATCAAATATACAAAATGAAACAGAATGGGAAGAAGTTCTCGAAATCACTGATGTGTATAAACAAGGTCTCATGGCTCCATTAACTGAACAAGGCACAATTATTGTCAATAATGTTCATGCATCATGTTATGCTCTTGTTAAATCACATCAAGTTGCTCATTTTGCATTGGCACCTTATCGATTCTATTATCGATTGTTTGGTCAATTGTCAGATATGAACACAATGACAACACCGATCCTTTCATATGCAAATGGACTTCTTCACTTTTTTAAGAATTTACCTATTGCTAAAGACCTTATTTTTTAATTGATTTAATTTATATGTAGACGCATAGCTAAGAAAAAGACAGAAGAGTAGTCGTAGACATTGCTTGGCATTAATTATTTCTTTTCTTTTCTTTTCCTTTTTTTGTTATTTTATGATTAGATTTTTGATGAATAAAGTTTATAACTTTAACAAATGTCAATAAATCTTGATATTTTATTATGCATTAACAAAATTTTCTCGGTGCTAATCTCTGAAAGATATTTCAAAGTAGTCAAATGATAAATGTTAAGCATATACCGATAAAATCGAGGTTACATAAAATTTTTCTAAAAAGTTAATCTTAACGTTTTCCATATTTAAGTTGACATTTCGGCACTGCTTTTGCTGGAGATGTTTCATAACGTTGATAAGCACTTTTGGGTATCGAATGTAACATATCATTGATATTCAATTCTGGTGCTAAGAAATTTCGTAGTTCGTTTATTTCATTTTCTGTTTCATCCCAACTATTTAATTGATTGGATACAGCAATACACAATAGTTCATATACACAAGACTCCATCTGTTCAATGACAATATTCGACGGATGATCTAATTTATCTAGAAGTTGAGTGTGTTGTAATATTTGATTTTCAAGACTTTCAAAAGGTAAATAACTGAGGGACCAGCGAAGTCTTTGATAAGAAAGATATGCATTCAATGGGTTCGAATCATATGATTGATGTTCTCTTACTAGTTCGATATGTTTTTGCTTTAACTTTGGAACTAAGATATGCAGTTGTTCTAATATTAATTCACGTATTTCTTGTTTAACCAGCTCGCTTTTAAACAATTCTTTAATTGTACTTGGTAATAATTCTAGTGATTCAGAATCGAACAAAGTTGAAAATGAAAACCACGAATCAGATTTGGCACGTTTTCGGTTATGCTTGTCATTCAAATAAGATATCATATGGTGATATATTTGATCTTGTAATCGACAATACATTGTTTCTGAAACGTTTTTGTATACTGGCTTCAGTAATGGCTCTTTCTTTGGTATACATGAGATAAAATATGATCCTGTGTTCAGGAATTTCTTTTGAATGCAGTAATCCACAAACATATCGTGAAACCAACGTCGTGAATATATATAGTTCTCATTTGCTCCATAGTAATCGAAAGATATTTCATTCGAATGAAGAAAATTTGGTACTTTATAGGTATCATAAATATAATAATAACGAGATGCATGTCGCTTTCTTGCATCATAATCCATCTTCATTTTAAGTCTATTGAGTGGTTTGAGCTGAGAAGGTTTGAATATATTGAAACAATTTTCTACAATCATATGCACATGATGACGAAGACGTGTTCCAAAGAATTTATAAGCACTTAAAATAAACATTACGAGCCAATATATATGATCTATGACATCATCACTAGTAAAATCATATTCCTCTTTAACTATACCAATAGCAAATCGTACGGCCATTTCTTGAATAGCAGGTGGTTTAATAATTCGGGTATAATTGCCGTTCGTAGGATTATATGTTACAGTAGAAAAGAAAGTTTGATAGACTTCTTTTAGTGTAGGAGAACACTGAGAATCTAAACCAAGAAAATTCCAAAGTGCAATAATTGGTATGGCATTGATTTCTTTTGGTAAATGAGTAAATAATTGTCGAATAGATGTAAATGAAGTTAATTTGAGAATAAACTTGAAATCATCATAGTTGATCCAAGGATCTAATTTTAAATACCCCTCATCATCACGTGCTAATTCGAACCGACCTGTAGATGATACAATGGCACTTACATATGGAATCTTATCAATCTGATTTTGATCAATAGTGAGAAGTTCACCAGAAGCAAAACGGAATGTTGTTGCTGTTGATAACGGCTCCTCATGGTTGTCTATAACTGCATTACTAGCCATTTCGTTAATATACATTAAAATGTCCTTATCACACTTTCTTTTCTTTCGTTTTTCATGTTTATATTGGAAAGTTTTTATTGTTCACTTGGTTTTTACCCACGTGAATTTCTTTCTTTTTTCCTATTGGACAAATGTTTTGTATTTTGAATTTTATGTTTTGTCAATGAATGAATAATACTTTTTTTTCGGCACATGACACATATCAACAGTCTTCGTCGCTTGTCATAACAAACGAATTTATCATTACGAAGGTGATGAAAACAAAAGAGAATTCGATGAATTGTCTGTCTGTACAAGCAGATATGCACGTCATCACCTCTTTTAAATGGATATAAACGAGTGAAAGTAATAAACTAGTAACATTCGATTAGAGAAGAAGAAATCAATGTGGTCCCGACAAATAATTCTCGTCTGGGTTTTTGCTTTGACTATTTTAAGCACACAAAGTCATGTTATTCACGTAGGATTAAATTACAAATGAACATTTTTTTATTATGTCGATGATTTAGAAACGTGGTTTACTATCGAAATTATTCGGTAAAAGTTCGAAAACAACTGGCAATGTCGATGCTAATATGAGTCCGCAGGAACGTTCGAAATTTCGTGAATTATTAAGTAATCCAGTTGTTATCACTATGCTCAGTAAAATTTCTTTGAAATTTATTCTTTAATCAATTCAATTTCTTTCTTTTTTTCTCTTCAATAAAAAATAATAGCTGCTGCTGTTGGTATGGCCGTTCAACAAGCATTAGCTGCTAAGAATATGAATGATATTTGCGAGAATAAATACGTTAAAATGGCCTACATGGCTGGCGGTCTCAATCCACAATTGCAACAAATCATAAATTTACTTGGTTGCAATGGACCAAATCGAAAATATACGAGTGGTGGTAAAACAACGAATAAATATGGTGTGTCGACAACTCCTTCGTATAATAACAATGATGATGATGATGATAATGATAACAATGAACAGGATACAAATGATAATGAAGAAGAGGATTCCGATAATGAGACATTAGAAAGTGGTTTTACAGCAGAAAAAAAATCGAAACTTGAACATATAGCGAATATTGCTCGTGGACAAAAAGGTGCCAAACGTGAATTTCTTAAAAGTCTTTTTGGTTTAGGTAAAAAAGATAAAACACTCAAACAAGGTCACAAACTGCCATCATCATCATACAAATTGGACAAAGATGATGCGAAAGCAATGAAAGATTTCGAAAAAGAAATTTCACCATATCATTAATCAATATATCTATATGTTTATTTTGCGTTTGATGAATTATAATAAATAAATAAACAAAGTACCAAATAATCAACGCCTTCGTATTTTCTATTTCTTTCATCAAAGTAATCGAAATAAATATCAGCACTAGAATTGATAAGACATACTTTCTGACCTTATGTCTTTTTCAATTCTTCAAATGCATTCGATCGTCAATTAGCGCGATCTATCAGTGTTTGCAACATGGATAGACTGATTCGTTCACAAATGAGTCACAACTGACAGGCAGACAGATAGAATAGATCAGTTACATAGTTCGAGTTCGACATAATCTTCGGATTGTTTTATATGCATGCTGTTACGTATTTGGTCTTTATTTCTATTTTTTCTATTCAATCGTATCGATTTATCCAATTCGGAAAAATCAAAAACAATTAATATTAAATGTGCTGATCTACTGGCTGGTCAATATCGTTGTCAACAACCGAAAATCGACCATCGAACTCAAGAACCTCAACATTGTGCTCGGCACTATCTCAATGTTACTGATGAAAACGAATTTATCGACACAGCTCCTGTGACTTGTTACACAGCGCCTAAGATTGTTTGTCAAGGAGGAATTTATAATGAAACATTGGATGGTTATATTTTCGAAAAGACGATACCTTGTCGATGGACAAATGGACGATATTATCGTACAACATTGGCTTTATCATTATTTTTAGGTATATTTGGTATTGATCGTATTTATCTTGGTTACTATGTCAGTGGCTTATTAAAACTATTTACTTGTGGTTTTATGCTTGTTGGAGCTTTAGTTGATTTTTTGTAAGAGAATAGAAATTCGTTTTTTAATAAGACTATCGAGTTGTATTTGGAATTTTTTAGATTAATTGCTCTACAAATTCTCACGCCAGCTGACGGTTCACATTATATCATTGATTATTATGGGCCTCGTCTCTCATGGACAGAATTTCATGAAAATCGAACTTATTTAAAGCCACAAAATTATTAAATCGTTTTCTTTTGTCAAATATGTTATAACTTGTTAAAAAATTTATTTTTTTTCACATTCATGTATAATTAAAAATAGAGCAAAGAAAGGAACAACTAATCTTTTTTTTCTAATATCAACTAAAGATGTACAGACAAAAGTGATTCTTTTCAGATATTTTGAAATGATAGTTTCTCAATTGTTTATTTGTTCATTATTACTCTTTGTCTTTCTGAAACCTGTTTATCTACTTGTCCAATTCGAAGTCAATCCCGATTGTAGCCTATCCGAATGTTCACAAGCCAATCGTTCCGCTCTATACTACGGTACGACAGACATTGGTGACGATTCGATTCATATTTTCTATTCGTCATTCGATGAATTAACTATCAGTCTTTTGCAAACTAAAACCGGTCATCGTCCAACGATAAACTATACAGCATTATTCCATGGAAGTTATGCGAATGCTATTCAATTCGATGATATTTCTCCGGTCAATTCAATGTCAATTATTATTCGACGTTTGATGGCCTATTCGGATAGTGATGATACAGCTACGTTGAAAGACAACGATCAAACGATTCAATCGATTTGGTTGAGTAATTTGACAACAAATTTTACTGATCGAAATCAAACAGTTGCTCAACCAAATTTTCAATTACCATTAAACAATGTAAATTCGATAGGAATTCGAATAGAGAAACGTTCGTTGTTGTTGTTGTTTAGATCAGTGGATCTCTCATTCTTGATATTAAATATCCTGGCGAAGCAAATCGTGATACACACTATCCTAAACTTCGTTCGACACCCAAGAGTTTCTATCTAAACATAGCCTTACAAGCTGCAAACATCTCAGATACGAAAACAAGATTTGCTTTCGAATATTATCTTATCCAATACGGACGAGAAGGTTATCAATTTATGTCAACGAAATTTATCGATGATCAATATACACCTGGTAAAAGATTTTTTTTCTCTTTTAATCAATAACAGACAAATTCATTTATTTTTCTTTCCGAAAAACAAACAGGTATATTCAATGTTTGGCAAATAAAATCGCTTAGTATTTCGTATGTTTCATCATTATTATGGAAACCAATTGTTTATCAATCACCGGAACGCGTAGTCGATAAATATACGATAATGAAAATCTCTGATTTAAAATCGAATCTTTCGCTTGATTCTGTTCATGATCATGGCATATTTCAAAGTTTTTATCAAGTTTCATATATTACAGGATTTAATATTTCACTTGGCTTTCCTCAAGATGGTTCGATCATTTAGATTTCTTTTCTACAAATGTTCTGTCTTTTTTTAAAATTTTCTTCAGGTTTTTTCATCAAAACAAATTATTCATCTTTTCAATTGACAGCTGGTTTAGACATGCTCGAGATCGATTCTGTTCAAGAATTTATTCTTCTTGCACTTATCATTTGTCTTACTCTACCAGCACTAGTCGCATTGATTGCATGTATATTCATATGTAAACGTCGATGTTCACAACAACGCGCTGAAGGTTACGATCCAATCAATGATGATGACGATGAAATTTAAGATTTTTTTTCTTCTAACATAACGTATAAACACTACTCGATTCATTCTTTCTTTTTTTTGAAATATACTTATTCTTTTCTCAACTCATAGTACATTAAAAGAACTTTTGATTTGTAACATAATAAAAGAAATGGATTATTCCTTCTCGGAGATTGTCATCTGACAAGCTTAAAAGACACGAAAACCTTAGAGAATCTACTCGAGATACATCGTCATTGTTGCTTTTTTATTTAAAAGATAAAACTCGAACTACGTGTGTAACTTGATATGGGTCGTATTCGACATGAAACTTGCGGTTTTTGTGTCCATAAATATCGATGAAAAAGATCTCGTTTGATTGCATCAAGTTCATCGTATTTTGTTTCAATATGAGTACGCTCTTTGGATGTATTTGCACGAGTTCGATATCCATATTTTGATGAATGTGATAGTTTAAATACATTTTCATAATATTCCGGTCCATTCATAACTAAATCTGATAGACGAAATTCTTTTTGTTGATGACGATGGGAACTATAGATAGATGCAGATGGTAGTTGACGATGTGATGCAGAAATTATTTGAGATATTGCATCGAGTGAACTACTTTCTATTTGAGCAATTTGTGTACGATCATCATCGAGATCAGCATTCGATGAACTTGGTATTGATGTTTCACAAACTGTCGAATCTTCTTCAGTTATATTATCAGTAACTGAAAATTTCTGTTGAATTAATGGATGACGTGTTCGCACCGATGGCATTGGCGATATAGTGAATGTATTCGAACGGATCATAGAATTTCTTCGACTGGTTGATTTTTGTGATCTCAAAAGATTCGGATTGGAATCTCTCGAACAAGAATTTGAATTTAATTTGTTTGTAGACGCCTTTTGCCCAGATTTCGGAACATAAATTGATGTTTCCCCTGGAAATTCTAACACGCAATCATCGACACAATCGATTACTGTCGATTTGAATATCTCCGAACATTTGCCACTGAAAACCAATCTTTTCGATGGGTTTTGTTGTTGATTTTGTTGTTGTTTCTGTTTGTTTTGTTTACGTTCATTGAAATCGTTCAATGACGGTTGCCGTCCAAAGGCACTACCGTGTCGTGAACGTATGTTTGTTGATGTTGTCATACAGGAACCAAACGAACTGTGTCGACGTGATGATGATGATGACAACGTACTCGATCGTGTATCAAATACAACTGAGGAAAAAGAAAGAAAAAAGAATTGAAAATCATTTTATTTCTCAATCGAGTATTCAGCCACTTGAATTTGATTGAAAAAAAATCATTTAAGCAAGCAAATACGTAGAAAAAAAAGCGAGAATTTAAATCGTCGATATCCGAATCGAAGGAAATATATTTTTTCTTACCTTGCATTTTTTTTTGTTTTTCTACTCACACATGCATTACGATTTCTTCATTTTCACAAGTAAAGAGTAGGTCGAGTTTCTTTTTTTTTCTTTTTTAAATAACGATAAAATACTCTTCAATTGCCATTTCCTGCCTCTATTTATTTCCATAATGATTCAAAGAAATATGATGATGATTATACTAAAAAAAAAACTATTGATCATATATCAAAAGACATACATATTACCCTCGTCAACGAATGAATTAGCAGACATTTTCGATCGGTATTTTTTTTCTTTACTTTCAACAAATGTTAAACCGTAGGAATTCATGTATATCGTATTCAATATCGATAATTAGAAGTAAAAAAACTGCGACGTTTGCTTTCTTTTCTAATATAACTTATGATTTAGATCATTTATAACTCAAAATGAATCGTAAAAATCCGCCGAAATCATTGAAAATCACAATGCATATCGAACATGTTACAATGGTTAGTTATTTCATAAGGTCAAAAAAGATAATCGAACGAACCTCTTTTATTTTTCTTAGTAAAACTCACATATACTCATTCTCTTCTCTCAAGGAGAAACCGTTATATAGTTAAGTGTCGAACATTGTTTATTATCCAATAAAATTAATAACAACTAAATGTAAGACAATATGAGCAAAAACAAAATCAGCAAAAGCGCGTTCAGGTGCAACATTAAATGTTGTTCGATTGGCTTTATTCAATTGAATACGTAGACTTGCTAAAATTCGAAACATAAAAGTCAATCCAATTAACAATTAATCTTACCAGCTAAAACAAAACATCCCACAGTTGAAATAAAACCCGATAAAAATGAATTAAATGGAAATGTTCCAACCAAAAGACAATATGCAAATTGAACAATTCCAGTTAGTAAAACATAGACAAGATAAGCATCGATGAGTTTCAATTTCTTCGGTGTACTAGTTTGATATTCATTATTTAATTTACGTAGAATTCCAGCAATCTGTTCTAGTTGACTCATATTTTCTTTTTCTTCTCTCTAATCTAGAAAAACTAAACAAACAAATGATTTTTAATTTCCTGTTGAAATATGTGTGCATATGTATGGTTTTTATTTTTGAACAGAGAAAAAAAAGAAGAAATTTTCGCTAAAAAGACTTAAGAAGCCAATAGGGGAACATTTGCTGCTTCACCACCTACTGTATTATCCATCGAACTATTGATCGATGGTGAACCTGTACTAGCTGTTGTTGTATTTGGCGTTGTTAAACATTGATATTTGCCATCGAGCCCAACTTTCCAAAGACTAACTTTATCTGCTGCAGCAACAGCAAGAATATCACCTGTCAATGACCAGCTCACACTCCAAACATCCGTAAATTGAGAATCGATTTGTACACATTCCCAATTAGCTGACGAACGTGTATCACGTGTAAAAACATAAACTTGACCATCCTAATCGAAAATCGAGAATTGAGTTCGTTTCTTTGAATCTAAGGAAACAATTACTTGTGAACAACTGGCGATTTTATCTTTATTAAAACTAAATGTCGGTGCCCAAGCTACATCTCGTACCCAGTCACTATGTTGATCGAGACGTGCTTCTTCAACCCAACCATCATCTTGTTCTCTAAACAATCGAATTTCGTTCAATCGAAACTAGTCAGGTGAATTCATCATACTTCCAAATACGAATTAAACAATCACAACCAGCTGAAACAAAACGTTTGACAGGTTCACCAGACGTGCCTTGAATACCGGCATCGTCGCTTATTTGAGGAAGAATTGCAGGTGCCCAACTAACTGCATTAACACCCGGCTAAATATTCGAAAAAAAACGATTTAATTCAATGAATAAAACGAGCTCGAATTTACTGAATGACAATCATTGATTTTCTTTGATGTCCATCGGCCATCACCTGTTGAACTGACGATCGAAGCCGATCCATCTGAACTTCCACAAGCCAACATCAATCCATACTCATAAGGTGCCCATGCAACAGTATTCACTGTCAATAATATTCAAATTTTCTTTTCATCATTTGGCTTTTTTTTTCTCTCGAAATTCTACCCGAAGACGTATGTCGATCGTATTCATGCAAGATCGAATACTGTGTTCCACCTGTTGGATTGCCGTGACTTGCCAGATTAGTGGATGTTGTTTCTTTCCAAATCAAAACTTTTCGATCGTACGAACACGATGCTAATAAACTGCCAAAGGTCGGATGCGACCATGATAATTGCCAAACAGGACCTTCGTGTCTATTTTACAAAAATAGAAATAAAACAAAAAAAAACTTCGTGTTCGTTTTACCCTTTCAATTCTGATATTAAACGTTGCTGATTATTCGACACATCGAAGATTTTTATGCTCTTATCCGATGAGCATGTAGCTAAACGAATACCATAGTAATCTAATTGAGCATCATGCTAAACAAACAAAATAGTCTATTCGATGAATTTCAAATCATCATCATCATCTTACAATTAATTCTTCATGTCCAGTATCGATTGCATTTATTTGTGTCATTACTAACTAATCTAGAAAAAAAAGGGATAAACATTACTGAACAGAAATGTCCCGAGAAAGACAGCCACTGTGCTGATCCAATGATTCAAAGTGAAATCATGTCCTGATCCAGATTATAGTGAAAATAATACATTAAATCCATATTAAACTAAGATGTGTCCATACTTACGGACTAATTCACCAATAAAGATCACGAAAGAGCCTCAATGATGTCGCTTTCTTCTGATACATCTACCTATGTAGCCGATAATGGATAAATAATCGAAATAGTCTTCATTGTTTTTCGTTATTTCTAGAAATTTCCTAAATAATCAATTAAAATCCATTAAAGTTTATCTTCGATAGATTTTTAATGCATTGATATGCATTATTATGAAGTAAATGTAGAAATTTCGAAAAATGAATTGAAATTTCAGTGCATTGCACGACATTTTCTAAAAACAAGTGAATATCGAAGAAAATAAACTAAAATTTCAATGCAATACAATGATAAATATTGAGACAACTGTTTCAATGGCCGAATATCAATTATCTTTTAAATTTATCTATTTCAGTAAAAAAAATTCAAATGTTAATTGATCTGAAAATATAAGGATATGCGTAGATAGAACAAAGTATGTTTAAAATAACTCATGATGACTCTGTTAAATTTGGATACTTATAAAAGTGTGCATATTTTGTTGTTTCTCTCGTAAAATACACATCTTTCAATAATTTCAGATACACTAACGAATATATTGCTAGAGTTTTCATTAAGTGTATCGGTCACAATGTTTGAATAAGAATAAGTATTACTCGTTGTCGAGTATTCGAACTCCAATGGTGTTGACATAACAGCGGCGTAAAAGATAAGTTCTTTTGTCTACTGTGAATATACGACGTACTCGACCGATGAATACTGTTGAGTAATATTCGATGTTACCCGAGAATATAAAAGAAAAAGATGTATCTTTTATCGATACAGGATGCAAAACGCGAATAATATTTTTAAATGGAATAAATTCTGAAGCGGATAACTAATACATCAGATTTTGCATGCCTCCTGGTACTATTACATGAACGAGTAATTGATCCTAAATGATCGAAAGATTATTAACTAACAAAAATAACGAAAAGATACTAAAATTTACCCAGTAGACTTTCAAAATTAAAAGTTGAATATCCGAAAAGTGGACCGAAATAACGTAAAGTATTAGTCAAATGTGCAAGAGAATGAATGACCTATGAAAAATATTTAACTTCATTTATATTAAAACTCGACGAATTCATTTTTTGACAAATTGTGTTGCTCTTTTCTGTACATGGTTTTCTGACTACAACAACTGGTGTTTGATCTGCAACCATGGCTTTTGTTCTCTTTGATTCGATTACATTTTCATCTTGATCATCAATTATCAATTCGTCTAGTTCGTCTGAATCCGTTTCAAGATTTCTATTATTATTTTTATCGTTTGTTTTTTCAATTAACGATAAACTAGTTTCGCATTGATATTTGGTTTCTTTATATAAAAAAAAGATTTTAAAATTATGATTCTAGTGCATTTTATCTGTTAGTACAACAGTTCCTGTATTATAATCGGATGAAGCATCATCTGTTTTAAATCCAACATTCGATCCTACTTGTAAACGATCTTTTTTCGAAAGATTCAATTGAGAGTGAGGAATAACGCAACAACGTGATGTTTTCTCATCTCATATAACGAAGTATGCATAAGATACGTTCGTTTTTTTTCTTTTGATTTGTTTGTCTTTGGTGGTATAGCACGACGATGGATCTACAACAAAATATGGGTTCCAGAAAATAGTAGAATTTTCTTCGTGAATAGGTGAAAACTTTGATAAATGATTTAAATACGATGTGTAACATGATCAAATAGAGAAAATCGAAGCGCATAAACAAGTAACTAATATATAGTTAACTTATGGCAGATGGTGATTGTCGTAAATCAGTATGTATTATCTTGTAAAACCCAATTATTTGCTTATACAATACATTTTTACATTTATATTTTAGGTTGTTAATGATCTGTCTGGTTTCTTTTACTATTATCGCTCAAATAAACAACTAATGTTGATCTTTCAAGTAAAGATTAAATACTTCACAAAAAAAAGTCTATTTAATTATTTTTCAGCAATTGAAAACAGTTGGATCAGTCAAGTTCTGCTATATATGGTAGATAACATCGGAACAAATACCATGGGTCGTTGAAAGTTCTATTAAGCCGCTATTAAAGTTTCGACCAACCACATTTATTGTTTAACAATTAACTTGTATAGTCTGGACATAGTCATATATACTTAATTGATTGAATAGCTGAATGTGTTGATAGATGCTTTCACCGATAATTGCAAATAATGGCAATAGAAGAACATGCTGAAAGGAAAGATTATTTGAAAATTTCTGTTTTTTGAATGAAAATCTAACTGGATGGAAAAGTGCTTCTTCAGGATGTTTGCATATTTTGCATAAAGTTTCTCTTGATAGATTCGCAGGGCGATCAATACGGCCGTCGCGACGGTACAAAACGGAAGCGTATATGGTCATTTTACACAGTTTACAGTGTCGTATTTAACAGCAGTCAAGAAATATGAGACCAATATTTGCAAGATCCGACATATGATGGGGAATATAAATTTGCAAAAAAATCAACTAAAGAGAAATAAATCAATTGTAAAAAAAATCAGTGTTATAGAAAACTCTGGTGTTAGCGGTGCTTGCAGTGTTAAAATGAAAATATCCAAGAAAATGAGTAAGCTGAAATTCAAGAATATATAAAAATTAAAAACAGAACCGCCAACACAACACCACCAACATCGCAAGCATCACGAAGAGTAGATTCTGACTTTAGTTTTACTCTCAACTTAAGGTTGATTGTTCTGTATCTATATGACTAAATTTTAATAATCTTTTAAGGTGGTGAACGATATGTTCTTGTTGATTTTTTTTTATGATAAAGATTTTAATTCTAGAATTGTTAAGAATAAATCAGTTTGTGGCTTGAGTAGACAAATTACTTCAGTGAGAATCAAACAAAAACTATCATCCGTAATTTATTCGGTTGATTTATAAATCAATTGAATTTGTCGCAAAATCAAATTCCCCATTAACTTTTAGTAGAGGTCTCTAGTTGAAAACTGATCGGTGAACAGAAAATGTCAACATCGTTAGTTAGAGTTCTGTTTTTTATTCAATTCAAGGAGAACGATGAATTCGAGAAATTTTTGTGATAAATATGCTGAACATCAAGATAATTCAAGTTTTAGATAAATTACGTTCGAAATATTGGACAACTAAACAGTTAGTTATTAGAAAACTTGGCAAAGAAGAAGATTAATTAAGGCGGCTGACTGCAATTTATTACAGCAAGACGACTTATTGCTTTTAACTTGCTTAGTTGCCTAGCAAAATTATTCTTCTTCTTATTCTTCCTACGGACGCATGAGTCACACTTCAATTACGCCAACCTTTCAAAGTAATTGCCCATCATTTTGAAAAGAAAAAAATATATTCAGAATCCTCAGAATCTGACAAACAATATTCTGAAATCTGTTTTTCGAAATTCAAGGTCGTTCGGGAAATATAAGATATACAAAATGACTAATTAACATATTATAGTTTCACCTTATATGGTCATATATGACTCATTTTTAATTGACCATTGATACGTCACATGCCTTATGCATACACGATTTAATTAAATTTGTTGAAATTCAAGTTTATCCACTGCCGAGTCTTTTAGAAAAAGGGAGATCAAGTAATGGCTGCTAGAGATCTTTCCTAAAACTTATTCTTCAAGTGATCAATGAGATTAGAAAAAAGCACAACGTATGTCTTTGAGCCAAAGACTTTGACTAATATTCTAACTCTATTTGTTTTAACACTTGCACATTAGGGAATTGCAGTCAGCCGCCTTATCTACTCGGCTTTGTCTCGAGTGGAATTCTAGTTTGTTATTGCATCGGACGCTGATGTTGATGCTAAACTTGATTTAGATCATTTATAACTCAAAATAAATCGTAAAGATCCGCCAAAATCATTGGAAATCACAATAGATCCGTTGAACTCATGCAAAATCACCAAAACTCATGATAGACCACTGAGAAATCAATAAAATCACGCGATATATTTGTAGATTTTAATTTTGAACGATCCAATTTGGCGATTTTCTGTGTGATGCGAACTCATCTTAAATCATGAAATCACGAAATGGTTGTTATCCCCTTGTTTACTTCAAATATGCTGACTTCTTGTACTACTTCAATTTATTTAATTTTAAAACAAGAAAAAACATCATTAATAAGCTCTTAGATGTATTTTAATTAAAAATACGCACACATATGTATATATATAATTTAAATACGAATATGTTTTGTTTACATTGAAATCATAAACAGCAATATTTGCTTTTTTTAACCAATGTATCATTGCCTGCTGAATCATCTTTCCATACAGTTAAATAATGCATCGTAAAGAAATCATTTTGTATCCAGAAGAATTTATTTATTGCCATGACAGTACCATGTCGAGTTTTTTCGTCAAGTGTATCTGAACTCCATAGGACTTCAATTAATAAATGTTCTAAATAGCCTAACAAAGCATTGATATGAATGTAATCAACATTAATCGATGCTGAGCCAGCTTTGTTCGTATGCATTCGGCCGACTTGTGATAAATATTGAAGAAATGTATCGTTCCAATCACGTTGTGTCAAAACACGCTTTAAATACATGCTTAACATATCTTTACGAAATGTCATTTGGGCGGATTCTAAGGTTAGATTTCCATGTTTTTTCGGTACGAAACCTTCGAAACCTTCGTTATTAATTAGAAAATAATGTTTAGTTATATCGAATGAGAATAATTTTCGATAGACAGTATCAGCGATAACTGGTATACGTGGAAATAATATAGGAGCAAATGCATTTAGTAATGCGATATCATCCGAAGTAAAATTTAAGAATTTTGATAAATAATCAAAACGATACCGAAGATCAGCATTCAATCGAGTTTCGTCGATATGTTCGGACATTCTGTAATAAAAAGAGAAAACAAATTTACATAGCTGCCTATAGATAACGAGACAGACAATGATATTTTATTCTGATTTCTTTCCCTAGTTGTCTGCGTGTGTGTGCGTGTTTTTTTGTGCGCTATTGGAACTCGTCAGAGAGAGAAAAAAATAGAACCGAAGGAAAAAAGAATAGAACAATACATTTAGTTTTCTATTCATTTCTGTCCTAAGTAAAT
>Ga0209922_100655_pt1 | contig 40573 bp, 44 predicted proteins | sample ThiBiot_500_biof_FD_183946 | JGI IMG/M metagenome (GOLD analysis project Ga0209922, IMG submission 183946) | Wastewater bioreactor microbial communities from Cape Town, South Africa - Thiocy_expt_500_biof (SPAdes) | ecosystem: Engineered > Bioreactor > Thiocyanate-remediating > Anaerobic-Aerobic ... | reverse complement strand
CGTTCGCGGTGGCCCGTGTGGGTCCGCTGAGGTTCACGGGGCCCTCGAGGTCGCCGTCGATCACGTGCCGGATGGCGCGGACCTCGTCGGTCAGGGAGATCCACGGCCACGCCTGTGTACCGCGACCGATCGGGCCGGACAGCCCCATCCGGGTGAGGAGCATGAGGGGCTTCAGCACCCCTTCGGCGTGGACGACGGGGGCGGTGCGCAGGGTCGCGACGCGGGCATGGGTGTCGGCGGCGTGAGCCGCGGCCTCCCACTCGCCGCACAGGTCGGCGAGGAAGGTGTCGCCGCGCGCGGCATCCTCCGTCAGCGGTCGGCCCGGTGCGGACGGGTAGTACCCGACTGCCGAGCCGGACACGAACGCCGGAGCGTCGGTGCCGAGGGCGCGCACGGCCGCGGCGATCGCCTGCGTCGGCGCGAGCCGCGACCACACGAGGTCGTGCTTGTAGCGGCGCGTCCACGGGAACCGTCCGATGCTCGCGCCGTTCAAGCCCACGACGGCGCGCGCCCCCTCGAGGACTCGCGGGTCGAGCCGGGAGCGTTGCGGATCCCACGACACCTCGTCGGGGGCGGAGGCCTCGCGGCGGACGAGCCGGGTGATGGCGACGCCGTCGGCACGCAGGGACTCCACGAGCGCACCGCCGATGAGGCCCGATGAGCCGGCGATGACGACGCGCGCGGGAGTATCAGGCAAGCGAGGCCTCGAGGGTGATCTCGATTCCCGCGAGAGCCGCCGACACGGGGCATCCGGCCTTCGCCTCACCGGCGATGCGGTCGAAGTCCTCCGCCGAGATGCCGGGGACGACGGCGCTGACGTTGAGGTGCGATCCGGTGATGCCGGTTCCGGGGATGAACGTGACGGATGCCGTCGTCTCGACGCTCTGCGGCGGCGTCCCGTTCTGCGAGAGGGCGTGTGAGAGCGCCATCGTGAAGCACGACGAATGCGCCGCGGCGAGCAGCTCTTCGGGCGTCGTCACGGAGGTCGAGCCCTCGCTGCGGGCCTTCCAGTTGACGGCGAAGGGCCCCTGGTTGGAGCTTTCGAAGGCGATCTCGCCGGCGCCGTCGACGAGGCTCCCCTTCCAGCTGGTGCTGGCTTCGCTGGTCACGCTCATGATGTCTCCTCCTGGATGGCGGTGCGGCGCAGTCACGCCTGGCACGAGCCTAGACGCCCGGCTCCGCCCAGGGGAGGGGGTCAGACGGCGGCCGGGCGGCCGACGAGGCCCGCGCGCTGCAGCAGCAGGTACAGCTGGCATCCGAGGCACAGGGAGAACACCGCGTTGAGGAACGCAGCGGCGAACGCCATGGCCGTCGCGATCGGGAGTGCCCATGGCAGCCCCAGGAGGTGCAGCACGAGGCCGATCGACGTGACTGCGAGCCCGACGCCCTGCGCGAATCGCGGCGGGCGAGGATCTTCGAGATCGGTCGGCGGCGCCAACCGCGGAGCGACGGCCCTGCGGTAGAGCGCGCCCCACGGTGCCGTGCGCGGCGAGAGCACGCTCCACAGGAACAGCAGCGCGATGACCAGCGTCACGACGAACGCCGGATCCGACGCCCGCTGAGCGACGCTCAGCTGCGGAAGGAGCCAGGAGTCGGCGACGAACGCGAAACTCGAATCGTCCAGCGGCTGGTACGTGAACCATCCGAGTGTCGCGGCCCGTGCCGTCGAGGGACCGACGAGCGCGAGGAACGTGGCGATGAGGAGAAGGACGGCGGTGATGGATGCCGCGAAGCGCGGCCCGCGGGGATCTATGCCTTTCGGCGCATGCGATTCAGGCACCGCCGGCCTCGGCCGTGACGCGGGCGAGTTCGAGCTCCACGGCGGAACGGCTCGGCGTGCCGCCGAAACGGGTCTGGACGACGCCGTCGCGATCGAGTATCAGCGTCGTCGGGGTCTGCAGCACATGGAAGTGCTTCGCGATGTCGGGTCGGTGGGTCAGATCGACGTCGAGGTGCATGACACCGTCGCGATCGCCCGCGATCGAGCCGAGCGTGCGGTGCACTCCCGGGCATCGTCCGCACATCTCGGTGCTGAACTGCAACAGCGTGGCGTTCTCGCCGAGGGACTCGGCGCCGAGGCGCTGCGGGTCGACGACCTCGGTCGGGTTGAGACGGCGCGGCCGGTTCTGCTGCCAACGGAGCGCAAGTCCCACGCCCACGGTCACCGCGAGGAGCGCGGCGAGCACCAGAGCGCCAGCGAAGAGATTCACAGTCGACCATGCTAACCCTTGCCCTGCCGTGGGCGGGTGGGCAGGCCACGGGGCGTCACAATCCGGTGAGGGTCGTTTCCGGCGCCGTGCGTGCTGGGGCCCGGGCGGCGTCCCTTCGAGCCTGCGTGCCGAGGCCTGGGTGACGGCCGGTGCTGCCTCGCGAGTGTGATGGCGCCGGCCCCGACGTCGGAGGGTGCGGGTAATCTGTGAGGCGTGAGCGAGGCATCCATTCCCACCCCTTATGAAGACCTCCTCCGTGAGGTGCTCGCCGACGGCGTCCACAAGGACGATCGCACGGGCACCGGCACGACGAGCGTCTTCGGACGGCAGATCCGCTTCGACCTGTCGCAGGGGTTCCCGCTCATCACGACGAAGCGCGTGCACCTCAAATCGATCGTGTACGAACTGCTGTGGTTCCTGCGCGGCGAGTCGAACGTCGCCTGGCTGCAGGAGAACGGCGTCACCATCTGGGACGAGTGGGCGGACGAGCGTGGCGAACTGGGGCCTGTCTACGGCGTGCAGTGGCGCTCGTGGCCGACGCCGTCGGGGGAGAGCATCGACCAGATTTCGCAGGTGATCGAGCAGATCCGCACGAACCCCGACTCGCGCCGCCTCATCGTGTCGGCGTGGAACCCGGCGGACATCCCCGACATGGCCCTCGCGCCCTGCCACGCGCTGTTCCAGTTCTATGTCGCCGATGGCAAGCTGTCGTGCCAGCTGTATCAGCGCTCCGCCGACATGTTCCTCGGGGTTCCCTTCAACATCGCCTCCTACGCGCTGCTGACGATGATGATCGCGCAGCAGACCGGTCTCGAGCCGGGTGACTTCGTGTGGACGGGCGGCGACTGCCACGTCTACGACAACCACGTCGACCAGGTGCGCGAGCAGCTCTCGCGTGACGCCTACCCATACCCGACGCTCTCGTTCGCGCGGAAGCCCGCGTCGATCTTCGACTACACGTACGACGACATCGTCGTCTCCGACTACCAGCACCACCCCGCGATCCGCGCCGCCGTGGCGGTCTGACGGCGATGCGGCTGGGACTCGTGTGGGCCGAGGCGCGCGGGCGCGTCATCGGCCGCGACGGGGGCATGCCCTGGAGCGTCCCCGAGGACCTCGCTCACTTCCGCGAGGTCACGCTCGGCGCGCCCGTGATCATGGGGCGACGCACCTGGGAGTCTTTCCCCGAGCGGTTCCGGCCGCTGCCGGGCAGACGCAACATCGTCGTGACCGGATCGGACTCGTGGCAGGCAGACGGCGCCGAGCGGGCGGGATCACTGGATGCCGCGCTCGACCTGGTCAGGGAGGTCCCGGCCGCGTGGGTGATCGGTGGCGCGAGGCTGTTCGCAGAGGCGATCGGGCGTGCCGACGTCCTCGAGGTCACGGAGCTCGACCTGGAGGTCGACGGGGACACGTTCGCGCCGGAGCGGCCCGGGTGGAACGTCGCCCGCATCGAACCTCAGGAGGGCTGGTCGGTGTCGCGCACGGGCGTGCCCTACCGGTTCCTGACGCTCGTCAGAGGCTGACCGCTCCGGTCGGAGTGCCGGCGGGCGCGCCGAACGGCTCGAGCTCGACGAGGTAGCCGGTCAGGTGCTCGACGGGATCGAGCGACTCGTCTTCGGCATCCGTCATGGCATCCGAGGTCTGCGTCGGAGGCACGTCCTCGTCTTGTCCTCTGAAGGGCGCCCTGTCGATGGGTTCGGTGCGGACGGCGCCGAGCACGGGTTCATCGACGAGCGTGCAGGGCTTCGGCTGCGCCGACAGCGGTGAGTACGCGAACCAGCCGAATCCGCCCTCACCAGACCCGTCTTCGCCGAGTCCGTCGCCACCCGCGGCGGCCGCGACCGCCTCCTCCCAGCGCGCCTGGTTCTCGGCGATCTGCTTCGGCGTCCACGGCTCGCGCCGCCTCGTGTACTGCAGACGGATCGCGGCGATCGCCCGGACCGTGCCACGGATCGTCTCGGTCGGTTCGTCGTCGGGTCCCGTCGCGTGGTGCGACTCCTCCCAGTCGACGCCCTCTCCGAGCGGGCCGTAGTTCTCGCCCAGCCACGCGCTCGGCGGCCGGACGGAGAACTCCACCTCGTCGCCGACCTCGAACGGATCGCCGCAGCAGGCCCACTCCCACTCGGACAGGTGCACACGCATCAGGTGATCCCGTGCCGCGTCAGCGGAAGCGGCCGAGGCGGATGCCGGCGAGCGCGAGCGCCGCGATGGTCTCCCCGTCGGTGATGGTCTCGTCGGCGATCATGGCGAGGGCGTCGGCGAACGGCACCCACCGGACCTCGGCGATGCCTTCCTCGGCGCGGGTGTCCGCGGCATCCGTCACGGTCCGCACGCCGCGTGCGAGGAACACGTACTCGGGTGCGTCGGCGATGCCGTTGAGGGCGTTCATGCGGCCGAGGGGCAGCCACTCGGATGCCTCGAGCCCGGTCTCCTCGCGCAGTTCGCGTTGCGCCGCGAGGAGTGGGTCCTCGCCGTCGGAGCCGCCCGCAGGGACCTCCCAGCTGCGCCCCACGGTGTAGCGGTCGACCGCCACGAGCGGCACACGGTCCTGGTCGTCGAGCGCGACGATGAACACGGCGGGGTGCTGCATGCGCACGACGCCGTAGATGCCGTCGCCGTGCGGGCCGGTCACCTCGTCTTCGCGCACGTGGATCCAGGGGTTCTCGTACACCGTGCGCGAGGAGCGCGTGGTCCAGGTCATGGCGCCAGCCTAGGCGCCGACCTCCCCGACTCGGTGCGTAGGCTGACGATATGGCGAGAACGGCACTGGTCACGGGAGCAAGCTCCGGCCTCGGCGCGGAGTTCGCGCGGCAGCTCGCGGCGCGGGGAGCCGACCTCGTGCTCGTCGCGCGCGACCGCGCAGCCCTCGACGACGTGGCGAAGCGCATCCGCGCCGAGCAACGTGTCCAGGTCGACGTGCTGACCGCGGACCTCACCGATGCGGCGGGGCTCGCGGCGGTGGAAGCCCGCCTCACCGACCCCGACCGGCCCGTGCAGGTGCTGGTCAACAACGCCGGATTCGGGCTCGATCTCGACTTCGCCGCGAACGACATCGCCGACGAGGAGCGTCATCTCGACCTGCACATCCGGGCCACGATGCGCCTCACGCACGCGGCGCTCGGACCCATGCTGGCGCGGGGGAGCGGGCGCATCATCAACGTGGCATCCGTCGCCGCGTTCATGCCGCGCGGCACGTACGGCGCCGTCAAGGCGTGGATCGTCTCGTTCAGCCGGTGGGCGAACACGGTCTACGCGCCCCGCGGCGTCACCGTCACCGCGGTGTGCCCGGGCTTCACCCACACGAACTTCCACGAGCGGATGGGCCTGCCTCCCGGCAAGGAGGGCGTGCCGGGCTTCATGTGGCTCGACGCCGCCGATGTCGTCCGCGAGGGTCTGCGCGACGCCGCGCGGGACAAACCCGTGTCGATCCCGTCGCGGCGGTACAAGCTCCTCGTCGGCGCCGTGCGTATCCTCCCCGCGCCGCTCGCATCCCGCCTCGCGAAGACCGGTCGCTGACCCCGCCCTCGCCCGCCCGCGCCCGCTCCGCCCGCGCCCGCCCGCCCGCGCCCCACCCGCTGCCGTCCCTGCGCCCAAACTGCAGGAGCGGATGTGACTGGTGGGGCTGAAGTGGCCCTAGCCCCCGCCCGAGTCACACTCGGTCCTGCAGCTTGGGGCGCACCATCGCCCTCTCCGCAATCGCCGTGCTCGGCCAACCTTCCCCAGAACGCCACTCGAGCCCTCGCCGGCCCGCGCGCAATCGCCACTGTGGTCCGATGGATGTGTACTCACAGCTCGAAGCACGCGGCGGCGTGTCATCTGCGCGCTCCCTCATCGCTGCGGGCGTCGCGCGTGACGACGTGCGCCGTGCGCTCGCCGCGGGCGCGATCCTGCGGGTGCGACACGGCGTGTACGGGCTCGGCCGGGCAGCGCCCGTCGTGCTGCTCGCGGCCGCGCACGGCGGCGCTGTGGCCTGCGTGAGCGCGCTCGCCCTGGCGGGCGTCTGGATCCTCGGCGACCACAGCCTGCACGTCTGGCTCGGGCCCAAGGGGCGAAAACATCCGCACGACGGATGCCACTGTGTCGACCATCACGACGGCGAGCATTCCGGGTTCGGCGTCGTATCCGTCGAGCGGGCCCTGATACAGGCGGCGCGCTGCGTGGGCGCGGAGTGCTTCTTCGTCGCATTCGAGTCCGCCTGGCGACTGGGTCTCGTCTCGGCGTCCGATCGCGCCTCCATCCGTTCGGCGCTCCCCGCACGATTGCGGCGTCTCGTCGACATCGCACGCCCCGACGCCGACTCCGGGCTGGAGTCACTGCTGCGACTGCGGCTCGGCGAACTCGGCATCCGCCTCGACTGCCAGGTGTGGATCGATGGCGTCGGCCGCGTCGATTTCGTCCTCGCGGGCCGGATCATCCTGGAGGTGGACGGGCGCCTCAACCACGACGGCCCGTCCCTCCGCCACAAGGACCTCCTGCGAGACGCGACCGCCGCGGCGGCAGGCCTCGAGACTCTGCGGTTCGACTACGCGCTCGTGGTGCACTCCTGGCCGCTCGTCGAGGCGGCGATCCTCGCCCGACTCAGTGCGACGGCTCCCAAACTGCAGGAGCAGCTGTGACTGGTGTCGCCTCAGCCCCCGCATACCGCCCGATCCTGCACAGGTGCTCCTGCAGTGTGGAACGCACAAGATCCGGCGCGGTCGTCGGCGCCCCGAACCGATAGCCTGGACGCATGACGCACACGGGCAACCCTTTCGGGCAGGTTCTCGTCGCGCTCGTCACTCCGATGACGGCCGACGGCGAGGTTGACTGGGCCGCCGTCGAGAAGCACATGGACGACGTCATCACCGCGGGAGCGGATGGGATCGTCGTCACGGGCACGACGGGCGAGACCTCGACCCTCACCGACCCCGAGAAGCTCAAGCTCGTCGAGATCGGCAAGTCCGTCTCCGCCGGGCGCGCCAAGATCATCACGGGCGGCGGTTCGAACGAGACCGCGCACGCGATCGAGCTGTACAAGGCCAGCGAGAAGGCCGGCGCCGACGGCATCATGATCGTCACGCCGTACTACAACAAGCCCACGCAGGCGGGCATCCTCACGCACTTCCGCCTGGTCGCCGACGCGACCGACCTGCCCGTGATCCTCTACGACATCCCCGGCCGCACGGGCGTTCCGATCAAGTACGAGACGATCCTGCGCCTCGCCAAGCACCCGAACATCCTGGCGATCAAGGATGCCAAGGGCGACTTCAGCGAGGTGAGCCGTGTGCTCAACCAGACGGACTTGCTGTACTTCTCCGGCGACGACGCGAACGCCCTGCCGCACATGTCGATCGGGGCGGCCGGCCTCATCGGTGTCACCGCGAACATCGCGGCGGCCCCCTACCGCGTGATGGTGGATGCCGTGAACCGCGGCGATCTCGCCGCCGCGACCGCCGCGCACCAGAGCCTCGAGCCGCTCGTGCGCGCCGTCATGACCCACGTTCCCGGCACCGTGTCGGCGAAGTACATCCTGCACGGCCTCGGCCGCATCTCGAGCCCGCGCGTGCGGCTCCCCCTCGTCGGCCCGGAGGAGTGGGAGGCCGCCGCGATCGAGGACGAACTCGCCCTCGTCCGCGGCATCGACGGCGCCGACTTCTCCAACTTCCGCCCCGACCGCAATGCGGCCGCCGGCGGCGCTCTTCCCAAGGTGCACGGCACGACTCGCTGACACCGCACGATCCACGAAGGCGGATGCCACGGCATCCGAAGGAGGCATTCGATGCCCAGAAACGTCTACGACCCTCCCGCGCTCGGAAAGGGCACGCTACGCGTCATCCCGCTCGGCGGGCTGGGCGAGGTCGGTCGCAACATGACGGTGTTCGAGTACGACGGCAAGCTCCTCATCGTCGACTGCGGCGTGCTGTTCCCCGAGGAGCATCAGCCCGGCGTCGACCTGATCCTCGCCGATTTCGAGCCGATCAAGCATCGCCTCGACGATGTGGTCGGGCTCGTGCTGACGCACGGCCACGAGGACCACATCGGCGCCGTCCCGTACCTCCTGAAGCTCAAGAGCGACATCCCGCTCATCGGCTCGCAGCTGACCCTCGCGCTCGTCGAGGCGAAGCTCAAGGAGCACCGGATCAAGTCGTACTCCCTCACGGTCGCCGAAGGGCAGGAGGAGCAGGTCGGGCCGTTCGATCTGGAGTTCATCGCGGTGAACCACTCGATCCCCGACGCGCTCGCCGTCGCGATCCACACGGATGCCGGGACGGTCCTCGCCACGGGCGACTTCAAGATGGACCAGCTCCCGCTCGATGGTCGACTCACCGACCTCCGTGCCTTCGCGAGTCTCGGCGAGGACGGCGTGGACCTCTTCCTCGTCGATTCGACCAACGCCGACGTCCCCGGGTTCACGCCGCTCGAGCGTGAGATCGGTCCCGTCCTCGACCAGGTCATCGGCAAGGCCCAGCGTCGTGTCATCGTCGCGAGCTTCTCGAGCCACGTGCACCGCGTGCAGCAGGTCATCGACGCGGCTGCCGCGCACGGCCGCCGCGTCGCGTTCCTCGGCCGTTCGATGGTGCGGAACATGACGATCGCGGAGGACCTCGGGTACCTGCACGTACCCGATGGCGTGCTCATCGACTACAAGAAGGCTCAGGACCTCCCCGACGACCAGATCGTGTACATGTCGACGGGGTCGCAGGGCGAGCCGATGGCCGTCCTCAGCCGGATGGCGAACCTCGACCACGCGATCGAGCCGGGGCCGGGGGACACGGTGATCCTGGCATCCAGCCTCATCCCGGGCAACGAGAACGCGGTGTACCGCGTGATCGACGGGCTGACGAAGCTCGGTGCCAACGTCGTCCACAAGGGCAACGCGAAGGTGCACGTCTCGGGCCACGCGGCCGCGGGGGAGCTCCTCTACTGCTACAACATCCTGAAGCCGCGCAACGTCATGCCGGTGCACGGCGAGTACCGCCACCTCATCGCGAACGCGAAGCTCGCGCAGGACACGGGCATCCCCGCGGAGAACACGATCATCGCCGAGAACGGCACGGTCGTCGACCTCAAGGACGGCGTCGCGAAGGTCGTGGGGCAGCTCGACCTCGGCTTCGTCTACGTCGACGGCTCGACGGTCGGCGAGATCACCGACGCGGACCTGAAGGATCGCCGCATCCTCGGCGAGGAGGGCTTCATCTCGGTGATCGTGGTGGTGGATGCCGCGAACGGCCGCATCATCACCGGCCCGGAGATCCACGCCCGCGGGTTCGCGGAGGACGATGCGGTGTTCGAGGACGTCAAACCGAAGATCGCCGCGGCGCTCACGGAGGCGGCCCAGTCGGGCGTCCGCGACACGCACGCGTTGTCGCAGGTCGTCCGCCGCACGATCGGGCGCTGGGTGAATCAGCGGCTGCGCCGTCGCCCCATGATCGTCCCGCTCGTCATCGAGGCGTAACACCGGGCCGGTACGATCGGCTCATGTCCGCGAGCTTCCGCGTCCGACCCGCCACCCAGGCGGATGGCGCGTTCCTCGCGGACATGGTCGTCGAGGCGGCGAACTGGCGCCAGGGCGGTGCGCGCCCGAAGCACCAGATCATGACGCACCCGGACCACAATCGGTACATCACCGGGTGGATGCGTCCGGGTGATGCCGGGTTCGTCGCCGTCGACGCGCAGGACGAGGCGATCGGGGCGGCGTGGTACCGGATGCTCCCGCGCACCGAACCGGGCTTCGGCTACGTCGGTACGGGTGTGCCGGAGCTCATCATCGGTGTACGCCCCATCTGGCGCGCGCACGGCGTGGGCCGCGCCCTGCTGCAGCGACTGTGCGACCACGCGCGCAGCAGCGGGTTCGGGCGGATCAGCCTGTCGGTCGAGCGCGGCAACTTCGCGCGGCAGCTGTACCGCAGCGAGGGTTTCGCGGTGACGGAGGCCGGGCACGGACGCGACACCATGGTCAAGCGCCTGCGCTGACGCTGCGGCGATGACGCCGGTGGTGACGCGGGTCGCCGGATCGCCGACGCCCGGGCCTCCATGTCGCGGACACAGGACGTCACCGAGACAGGAGATGTCACCGAGACAGGACGTTTCGGGCGCCCCCGGTCCTGTCTCGGTGATATCTCCTGCGTGGGGGACGTCCCGCCGGGGCACGTGCGCGGGCACGGCTGTCCGAGAGCAGCCGAAGGCCGCGTCAATCCGCGGAAAAGTCGGTGGTCGCCCCTACCGTGGAGTGATGGCCAGGAGTACCTCGACGCCCACGAACGCCCGCGGGCCGAAGACGGGCTCCTCGTCGCGCGCCCGAAAGCCCGACCCGACGCCCAAGCGCTACGTCGACGACGTCGAGACGCCGCCCGTGATCGTCCGTGCCTGGCTCGGCCTCGCGCATGCGACGGGCGGCATGTTCCGCGCGTTCGGGCCCGAGGTGCTCGAGAAGGATCAGCGCCGCGACGGCTTCCCGTTCCTGCTGGTGCTCCTCGCGATCGCCGGCGGGATCGTCGAGTGGTTCCTCATCGGCACCGATGTCGGCACGACGATCAGCGCCTACTCCGTGGGCGCGCTCATCGGGCGCGAGGCCTTCATCATGCCCGTCCTCCTGCTGCTCCTCGCCGGCTGGCTCTTCCGACACCCGCCGTCCGTGCACGACAACGGCCGGATCGGCATCGGATTCGGGCTCTTCGTCCTGTCGATCGCGGGCTTCTGCCACATCGCGGGCGGGATGCCGCAGCCCAAGGCGGGCCTTCCTGCGCTCAGCGAAGCGGGTGGCCTGTTCGGGTGGATGATCGGGCAGCCGCTGAGCCTTCTGACGCCCATCGGGGCGTATCTCGTCCTCGGCATCCTCACGGTGCTGAGCATCCTCATCCTCACCAAGACCCCGCCGAACCGCATCGGGCGCCGCCTCGGCGACCTCTACGCGTGGATGTTCGGCGCCGAGCGCGCCGAAGCGGCCCCGGTGGATGCCGCGGCCACCGGCCCCACGGTCGCCTTCGACACCGAGGACGAGGCCAAGGACAGCACGCCCTGGTGGCGGCGCAACAAGACCGGTCGCGAAGAGGACGTCGACGGCAACCTCGGGGCGGACGACCTCACCGAGCTCCTCGGTGGAAGCGATGCGGGCGGCTTCGACCAGGCGGTCCACGTCCCGCCGATGCCGCCGCTCCCGGACGCGGCGACCGAGGTCATCGACCCCGCCGTCATCGCGCGCGCGAAGAAGGCCGCCCGCGGGGCGGACACCGGCATCCGCGAAGACAGCGGCGAGATCGTCCTCGACGACGGCATCCTGCCGGGGATCTCCGCCCTCGGCGACGACCACGACGGGCGCCCGCCGCAGGCCCCGTACCGGCTGCCGTCCGTCACCGCGCTCGCGGAGGGCTCGCCGCCGAAGGCGCGCTCCGAGGCGAACGACGCGGTCGTGCGCGCCATCATGGGCGTCTTCGAGCAGTTCTCCGTGGATGCCCGTGTCACGGGCTTCTCGCGCGGCCCGACAGTCACGCAGTACGAGATCTCGCTCGGCCCCGGCGTCAAGGTCGAGCGCATCACGGCCCTGACGAACAACATCGCCTATGCCGTGGCATCCAACGAGGTGCGGATCCTCGCGCCGATTCCGGGCAAGAGCGCCATCGGCGTCGAGATCCCCAACGCCGACCGCGAGATCGTGACGCTCGGCGACGTGCTGCGTTCGCAGGCGGCGACGAGCCAGACCCACCCCATGACGATCGGCGTCGGCAAGGACGTCGGCGGCGGCTACGTCGTCGCGAACCTCGCGAAGATGCCCCACCTGCTCGTGGCGGGGTCCACCGGCTCCGGCAAGTCGAGCTTCGTGAACTCCATGATCACGAGCCTGCTCATGCGGGCGAAGCCGTCCGAGGTGCGGATGGTCCTCATCGACCCGAAGCGCGTCGAGCTGACGTCCTACGCGGGCGTGCCGCACCTCATCACCCCCATCATCACGAACCCCAAGAAGGCCGCCGAGGCGCTGCAGTGGGTCGTGAAGGAGATGGACATGCGGTACGACGACCTCGCGTCGTTCGGGTTCCGCCACATCGACGATTTCAACAAGGCCGTCGTCGCGGGGGAGATCAACCTGCCCGTCGGCAGCGAGCGCGTGCTGAAGCCGTATCCCTACCTTCTCGTCGTCGTCGACGAGCTCGCCGACCTCATGATGGTCGCCCCGCGCGACGTCGAGGACTCGATCGTGCGCATCACCCAGTTGGCGCGCGCGAGTGGCATCCATCTCGTCCTCGCGACGCAGCGTCCGTCGGTCGATGTCGTCACGGGTCTCATCAAGGCGAATGTGCCGTCGCGTCTCGCCTTCGCCGTGACGAGCGTCACCGACTCGCGCGTCATCCTCGACCAGCCGGGTGCCGACCGCCTCATCGGTCAGGGCGACGGCCTCTTCCTCCCGATGGGCGCCTCGAAGGCGTTGCGCGTGCAGGGCGCGTGGGTCGCGGAGAGCGAGATCGAGAAGGTCGTCCACCACGTCAAGAACCAGGCGCGGCCCGAGTACCGCTCCGACGTGCAGGCGGTCGCGGAGAAGAAGGAGATCGACGCCGACATCGGTGACGACCTCGACCTGCTGCTCGCCGCGGCGGAGCAGATCATCTCGACGCAGTTCGGATCGACCTCGATGCTGCAGCGCAAGCTCCGCGTCGGGTTCGCGAAGGCCGGGCGCCTGATGGATCTGCTCGAGTCACGCGAAATCGTCGGCCCGTCCGAGGGGTCGAAGGCCCGCGACGTGCTCGTCACGCCCGACCAGCTTCCCGAGGTGCTCGCGAGGCTGCGCGGCGATGACCCGCCGGCAGCGGCGCCGGCAGCGGGCGCGGACCCTTACGGCCCGGATGCCGTCGACAGCCAGTACGGCGGCTATGAGGTCGTCGACGGCGACGAGGGCTCCGAGGATGCCTGGGGGCTCACCGGCCGGGATTGATCGGCCATGCGGCCGGTCGCATGTCGGTGAGTGCGCGCCGGACGGTACGCTCGGCTCGTGGCGATCCCCAGACAGCTCCCCAACGCGATCACGATCGTGCGCATCCTCTGCGCGCCGGTGTTCCTCTGGATGCTGCTGGCGGATGCCGGGAACGACGGCCCGCTGCGCTGGTGGGCCGCGGTGCTGTTCATCGTCGCGATCGCGACGGACGGCATCGACGGTTACCTCGCCCGCAAGCACGACATCGTCACCGATCTCGGCAAGCTGCTCGACCCGATCGCCGACAAGGCGTTGACGGGGTGCGCGTTCGTGGGGTTGTCCATCCTCGGCGAGCTGCCGTGGTGGGTCACGATCCTGGTGCTGGTGCGCGAAGTCGGCATCACGGTGCACCGGCTCGTCGTGGCATCCAGCCACGTCGTCGCGGCCGCATGGATGGGCAAGCTCAAGACCGTCGCCCAGGCGGTCGCACTCTCGCTCGCGCTGCTGCCGCTGTGGACCGTGGTGGGGGACTGGATCCACGTCGTGAACGCGATCGCGATGACGATCGCCGTCATCCTCACGGTCGCGAGCGGCATCGACTACGTCGTCACCGAGGTGCGCGGGGCACGGGCATCCGGCGCCTCGGCGTCGCGGCGGTCGGGCGGAGCGGCGTGAGCGGCTGGTCGGGACTGCCGGGGCTCCCCGAGGACCTCGAGAACACCCAGGTCTCGTCGGGCCGTCGCAGCGAGGCGGAGCGGCTCGTGTCCCGCCTCGCGGAGCTCGGGTGGATGCTCGGTATCGCGGAGTCGCTCACGGGCGGTCTCGTCACTGCCTCCGTCGTCGATGTCGCCGGTTCGTCGGCGGTACTGCGCGGCGGCGTCGTCGCCTACGCGACCGACCTCAAGGCGAGACTCCTCGGCGTCGACGGGACGCTTCTCGCGGCACACGGACCTGTGCACCCGCGGGTCGCCCGGCAGATGGCCGAGGGCGTCCGGCGCACAGTCGGCGCGGGGGAGCAGCAGGCGGATGTCGGGATCGCGACCACCGGCATCGCGGGGCCCGTGTCTCCCGACGGGCAGCCCGTCGGGACGGTCCACCTCGCCGTCGCGACGCCGCTCGGCTCGCGTGTCGAGTCGCTCGAACTGTCGGGGGGACGGGCGGAGATCCGGGCGGAGGCCGCAGCGCGTGCGATCCGTCTCGCCCTCGAAGCACTGTGAGCGGTACCCCGCGGGAATAGGCCACATGACGAGCCTGTTACGTCTGTGTGATTCCGGGTGATTCCTCAGCACTCTGGGGATAATGTGACCAGCGAGTGCTGTACCGTTGTCCACCCGGGAACACCGATTGACTGTCAGAGGAGGGGGCCCGACATGATCCTGGTTCGTCAAGAGATCGGCGACGTCCTGCGCGACTTCCGCCTGCAGAAGGGCCGCACCCTCCGCCAGGTCGCGGGGCGTGCGAGCGTCGCCCTCGGTTACCTGAGCGAGGTCGAACGAGGACAGAAGGAAGCATCGAGCGAGATCCTCGCCGCCGTCGCAGAGGCGCTGGATGTGCCCATCTCGACCATCATGCGCGAAGTGGGCGACCGCATCTCGGTTCTCGAGGGCCTGCAGGTCTTCCCCGATGTCGTGCCCGATGACCTGGTCGCGCTCGACCGCGACATCCAGTCGCAACTCTCGCTGCACTGACGTGCGGCGCAGCGAGTTCACGCGCGCCGTCGCCGCCGAGTTCGGTGCACGCGCATCATCGGTGACGTCCGACCTGGTGCTCCGCGGTGTCGGCTACCGTACCGCCGAGCAGGCGCTCGCCGACGGTGAGGATGCCCGCGTCGTGTGGCTGGCCCTGTGTGAAGAAGCGGACGTCCCGCTTGCGCGTCGGCACGGCGTGGGCCGCCTCGACCCGCGGCGCTGACGCCGCGCGCCGCGCTCGTTCCGGCGTGTCTTCGTAAATTTGTTCGATTCGGTCATAGGCTCCCTCACAAGAGGGATCGCCGAGAGGTTGTCCACCGTTGGGCGGGTGCCGTCGACCGATGTCGGAGGCCCTTCCTAACGTGGGTCTCGTCACCACGACCCTCTGCCTTGTCGCAGACCTCCGCCCGCCCGGGCGGGGCGCGACAGCCTACAGGCAACGGACACGCGAACAGAAGGAGCACGTCATGCCATCACCCGCAGACCGCGAGAAGGCCCTCGAATCGGCACTCGCCCAGATCGATCGTCAGTTCGGGAAGGGCTCGGTGATGCGCCTCGGCAGCGACGAGCGCGCACCCGTCGCCGTCATCCCGACCGGCTCCATCGCCCTCGACGTCGCTCTCGGCGTCGGCGGACTGCCGCGTGGCCGCATCGTAGAGATCTACGGTCCGGAGTCCTCCGGTAAGACCACCCTGACCCTCCACGCGATCGCGAACGTCCAGCGCGCCGGCGGGATCGCCGCGTTCGTGGATGCCGAGCACGCGCTCGACCCCGACTACGCCCAGAAGCTCGGCGTCGACATCGACCAGCTGCTCGTGTCGCAGCCCGACACGGGCGAACAGGCGCTCGAGATCGCCGACATGCTCGTGCGTTCGGGTGCCATCGATCTCGTCGTCATCGACTCGGTGGCAGCCCTCGTGCCGAAGGCCGAGATCGAGGGCGAGATGGGCGATTCGCACGTCGGTCTCCAGGCGCGCCTCATGTCGCAGGCGCTCCGCAAGCTCACGGGTGGTCTGAACCAGACCGGCACCACGATGATCTTCATCAACCAGCTGCGCGAGAAGATCGGCGTCTTCTTCGGCTCGCCCGAGACGACCGCCGGCGGTAAGGCGCTGAAGTTCTACGCCTCCGTCCGGCTCGACATCCGCCGGATCGAGACGCTCAAGGACGGCACGGAGGCGGTCGGAAACCGCACGCGTGTCAAGGTCGTCAAGAACAAGATGGCACCGCCGTTCAAGCAGGCGGAGTTCGACATCCTGTACGGCGTCGGTATCTCGCGCGAGGGGTCGCTCATCGACTACGGCGTCGACCAGGGGATCGTCAAGAAGTCGGGTGCCTGGTACACGTACGACGGCGAGCAGCTCGGCCAGGGCAAGGAGAACGCGCGCAACTTCCTCATCAAGAACACGGACATCGCGGCGGACATCGAGCAGAAGATCCTGCAGAAGCTCGGCATCGGTCAGCCGAAGGCCGTGGATGCCCCGGTCGCGGACCTCGCCGAGCGTCGCCCGGCCTGATGCCGGTGATCGCGGTGAGCAACCGTGTGTCGACGTCGCTCGACAACTGTGTTTCGACGTCGCTCAACAACCGTGTTTCGACGTCGCCCAACAACCGTGTTTCGACGTCGCTCAACAACCGGGGTGGGGCGTGAACGGGGGCGAGGCTGAGCGCCTCGCCCCCGTGACCCCCCTGTTCGGCGGTTCCACCGCCGAACCCGGTGGTCGAGTGTCCGACCCGGCCCCCGGTGGTCGAGTGTCCGCGCGCAGCGCGGACGTATCGAGACCCGCAGCCCCCGGTGGTCGAGCATCCGCGCGGAGCGCGGACGTATCGAGACCTGCAGCCCCCTGTGGTCGAGCATCCGCGCACAGCGCGGACGTATCGAGACCCGCTGCCCCCGGTGGTCGAGTGTCCGCGCTTAGCGCGGACGTATCGAGACCACACACTGCGACGTGGTCCAACACCTGGGGCGACGCCGTAGAGGAGCCCGCCGACTCCGTGACATCCCCAGACGAGCAGGAGATCACCGCGGCAGGGGAGGCGCTGCTGCTGCGGAAGCTCCGCGCGCGTTCGCTGTCGATCCGAGAAGCCCGCGATGTCCTGCGCGGTGTCGACGTCATGGACGACGCCGCCGAAGAGGTCATCTCACGGTTCATCGGTCACGGCTACCTCGACGACGCGAAGCTCGCTGAGCAACTCATCCACGTCGCGATCGACCGGAAGGGACAGGGGAGGGGCGCGATCTCACAGGCGCTCGCGAAGCGAGGCATCCCCCGCGACGTCATCGACGCCGCCATCGACGAGCTGCCCGACGACGAGTTCGAGCGCGCGCTCGCGTTCGCACGGTCCAAGGCGCACGGCATGCGCAGCCTCGAACGCGACACCGCGCTCCGTCGCCTTGCGGGCCAGCTCGCCCGGCGCGGTTACGGCGGAGCGGCGCTGTCCGCGGCCCGGCAGGCGCTCGACGAAGCGTCGCGTCCACCGGCGCGCGGCGTGCGGTTCGAGTAGCCGTCGCCGATCCGGCCATCACGGAGGCCTCACGGGCCTGACAGTGAAACGCGCTCGTAGAATGGGCAGATCATGACTTCTCCGTCCGCCACGCCCACGATCATCGCGCCCTCGGACGCTGCCGTCACCGCCGACGGCAGCGCCCGGACCTACGAGGTGCGCACGTTCGGATGCCAGATGAACGTCCACGACTCCGAGCGCCTGTCGGGCTCCCTCGAGTCGGCCGGCTACGTCCGCGCCGAGTCCGGCGTCGAGGCCGACATCGTCGTCATCAACACGTGCGCCGTGCGCGACAACGCCGCCGGCAAGCTCTACGGCACCCTCGGCCACCTCAAGAGCCGCAAGGACAAGCGCGAGGGCATGCAGATCGCCGTGGGTGGCTGCCTCGCCCAGATGGACAAGGACGCCGTCCTCGAGAGGGCCCCCTGGGTCGATGTCGTCTTCGGCACCCACAACATGGGATCCCTCCCGACTCTCCTCGAGCGCGCCCGCCACAACGGCGATGCGGAGCTCGAGATCCTCGAATCCCTCGAGGTCTTCCCCTCGACCCTGCCGACCAAGCGCGACTCGGTCTACAGCGGCTGGGTGTCGATCTCGGTCGGCTGCAACAACACGTGCACGTTCTGCATCGTCCCGCACCTGCGCGGCAAGGAGAAGGACCGTCGCCCGGGCGACATCCTGAACGAGATCCGCTTGCTCGTCGACGACGGTGCGATCGAAGTGACGCTCCTCGGCCAGAACGTCAACAGCTACGGCGTCGAGTTCGGCGACCGCCAGGCTTTCGGCAAGCTCCTGCGCGCCGCGGGGGAGATCCCCGGCCTCGAACGCATTCGATTCACGAGCCCGCACCCGGCCGCCTTCACCGACGACGTCATCGACGCGATGGCCGAGACCCCCGCCGTCATGCCGCAGCTGCACATGCCGCTGCAGTCCGGGTCCGACCGGATCCTCAAGGCGATGCGCCGCTCGTACCGCAGCGAGAAGTTCCTCGGCATCCTCGACCGGGTCCGTGCACGCATCCCGAATGCCGCGATCTCCACCGACATCATCGTCGGTTTCCCCGGAGAGACCGACGAAGACTTCGAAGACACGATGCGCGTCGTCGAGCAGGCCCGCTTCGCGAGCGCCTTCACGTTCCAGTACTCGATCCGCGAGGGCACACCGGCCGCGACCATGCCCGACCAGGTGCCCAAAGCCGTCGTCCAGGAGCGCTACGAACGACTCGTCGCGCTGCAGGAGCGCATCTCTATCGAAGAGAACCAGTCCCAGGTCGGGCGCGAGCTGCAGGTGCTCGTCTCCACCGGCGAGGGCAAGAAGGATGCCGCAACGCACCGCCTTACCGGCCGCGCCGAAGACAACCGGCTCGTCCACTTCGAGCTCCCCCCGGGCAGCGAGACACCGCGCCCCGGTGACGTCGTCACCGTGACGGTCACCCACGCCGCGCCCTTCCACCTGCTTGCCGACAGCACCGACGGCTCTCCTCTGCGCATCCGGCGCACGCGCGCCGGCGACGCATGGGACCGCACACAGACCGAGTCCTGCGGCGCCCCCGCTCCCGCCGTCACGCTCACGGAGGACGGCCGCCGCGCCGTCGGTCTCGGCATCCCCACCCTCCGCGCCCCCGCCGGTCGGTGAGCGAACCGAGCGCGTCGGGCAAGGCCGAGCCGAACCGCGCCCGGCTCTGGGCGATCGTCGGGGCCACCGGCACGGGCAAGACCGACCTCTCGCTCCGCCTCGCCACCGCGCTCGCACGGGCCGGACGCGCCGCCGAGATCGTCAACGCGGATGCCATGCAGCTCTACCGCGGCATGGACATCGGCACGGCGAAGCTCCCTGTCGAAGACCGCCGCGGCATCCCGCATCACCTCTTCGATGCCCTCGACCCCGACGAGGACGCCGCCGTCGCGTGGTACCAGGCCGAAGCCCGCGCCGCGATCGGCGACATCTTCGCGCGCGGAGCCGACGCGATCCTCGTCGGTGGGTCGGGGCTGTACGTCTCGAGCGTGCTGTACGACTTCCGCTTCCCCCCGCGCGACGAGGAACTGCGCGCGCGGCTCGAAGCCGACCTCGACCGCGAAGGCCCCGGCGCGCTGTACGAACGCCTCCGCGCGCTCGATGCCGCCACCGCAGAGCGCGTCGACCCGCGCAACGGCCGTCGGATCGTCCGCGCGCTCGAGATCCTCGCGCAAGGTGGCCAGACCCACGGCGCGACGCTCCCCGAGGCGCCGACCCTCTGGCACGAGCCGACCACGCTGATCGGCGTCGAGGTGCCCCGTGACGCACTCGTCGCGCGCCTCGATGCGCGTGTCGAGGAGATGTGGCGCTCCGGCCTTCTCGCCGAGGTCGCCGGCCTCCGCGGCCGCGGTCTCGAGCGCGGCACGACCGCGCCGCGCGCGATCGGCTACGCGCAGGCCCTCGCGCAACTCGACGGCACGCTGTCCGAGGCCGACGCGATCGCGCAGACGCAGGCGCTCACGCGCCGCTACGCGCGTCGGCAGGTGTCGTGGTTCCGCCGGTACCAGGGAATCGCCTGGTTGTCGCCTGATGCGGATGCCGACGCCCTCGCGACCCATAGGCTTGACCCATGACGCAGACGGTGGCGTTCACCAAGGGGCACGGCACGGGCAACGACTTCGTGATCGTGCCCGACGTCGACGGCGCGCTGCACCTCAGCGACGCGCAGGTCGCGGCGCTCTGCGACCGGCGGTTCGGGATCGGCGCCGACGGCACACTTCGCGTCGTCCGCTCCGCCGCGCTCCCCGAGGGCGCGGCGACGGCGGATGCCGAGTGGTTCATGGACTATCGCAACGCCGACGGCTCCGCCGCGGAGATGTGCGGCAACGGCATCCGCGTGTTCGCGAAGTACCTCGTCGAGACCGGCCTCGCCGACATCGATGCCGCCCCTCTGCGCATCGGCACACGCGCCGGGACGAAGACGGTCACCCGCAGCGACCTCGGCTTCGAGGTCGACCTCGGCCTGTTCGCGATCGACGAGTCGGATGTCGTCGTGCGAGCACGTGACCTGGATGTCGCCCGGCCCGGTGTCGGCATCGACCTCGGGAACCCGCACGTCGTCGTCGCGCTCGGCTCCGACACCGAGCTCGACCGTCTCGACCTGACCGTACGGCCCCAGTTGAACCCCGAACCGCGGCACGGGGCGAACATCGAGTTCGTCGTGCCCGCCGATCCGCTCGTCCGCCACGGCGTCGGGGCGATCCGCATGCGCGTGTTCGAACGCGGCGTGGGGGAGACCCTTTCGTGCGGGACCGGCGTCGCGGCATCCGCACTCGCCGTGCGTCACTGGGCCGGGAGCGCCGCTCCCGACCACTGGAGCGTCGAGGTGCCGGGCGGGACGCTCGGCGTCCGCGTCATCGACGAGCAGGACGGTGCGCACGTGCTGCTGTCGGGCCCCGCGACGCTCGTCTACTCCGGCGAGATCGCGCTCGCCTGACGAGCCGCGCGCGGGAACCCTGCCCGCAGGCTCAGTCGCCGAGGCCGTCGAGCAGGGCGGGCGGCGGAATGAAGAACACACCGCCGGTGAGCGGCGTCGAGGCATCCAGCATGCGGTCGTGCTTGCCCGGGGGATCGCCGATGAACATGCGCTCCAGCATGCGCTCGACCACCCACAGCTCGCGGGCGTAGCCGAGGAAATACGTGCCGAACTCGCCGCGCCCCGGGGCGCCGAACGGCATGTTGTCGCGCAGGATGTCGTGTTCCACTCCCGCCTCATCGACGATCGTCGACAGCGTCTTGTGGGACTTCTGATCGGGCGCGGCGGCGTCATCGAGCTCGACGTTGTCGAGTTTCGTCCGCCCGATGATCGCCTCCTGCGTCTCGATGGAGTGCCCGCGCCAGACGGCCATGTCGTGCACGTACTTCTGCACCAGCAGGTAGCTGCCACCCTCGCCGGCCGGATCTTCGGGGCCGATGATGGTCGCCGCGGGCAGGTCGCCGCCGACCGGGTTCGCGGTCCCGTCGACGAACCCGAGCAGATCGCGCGCGTCGAAGTAGCGGAAGCCGACCGTCTCATCGGCGACGGCGACGGCATCGCCGAACGCGTCGAGAAACTGACGTTCGAGCTCGAAACACAGATCGTGCCGCTCGGCCCGGATGTGCACGAACAGGTCGCCGGGAGTTGCCGGCGCAGTGTGCACGGCGCCGTGCACCGGCCGGAACGGGTGGAGCTCGGCGGGGCGCGGGGCGCCGGTGACGGCATCCCACACATCGCTGCCGATGCCGATCGTGCAGGCCAGCGCGCCCGCCAGGTCGCGGACCGCGACGTTCTTCACGAGATCGGCGGCCGAGGCGAGTGCCGCACGGACCGTCGAGATCGCGTCGGGCGCCGTGGTGACGGTGAGCGTCAGCATGATCGCGCAGGACGTGAGTGGCGCGTCGACGCGCTGCGGCTCGATCGGGACGCGGCGCGTCGCGGAATCCGTCATCGGTCCTCCTCGAGGGTCGGTGTCGTCGCAGGCTCCCCGTGCCGACGTACCTTCAGCACCCGGAATCCGCGCGCCGTCGCCGCGCGCGTCACCGAATAGTCGTGCTCGAACGTCGCGGCGAGCCAGCGCTGCAGCGAGTCCGAACCGAGATTGCGCTGCACGACGAGCCACGCGTCGCTGCGTTCATCGAGCCGCGGGATCCACCGCTCGAGCAGGCCGTGCAACTCGTTCTTGCCGACGCGGATCGGCGGGTTCGACCGGATGCCACGGAATGCGACCTCGTCCGGCACGTCGTCCGGCAGGGCTGCGACGATGTTGTCGAGCCCCCAGTCCGCGGCATTGCGACGGACGAGATCCAGGGCGCGCTCGTTGACATCGACGGCCCAGACGCGCGCATGCGGCGACGCGATCGCGATGCTCAGGGCGATCGGGCCCCACCCGCACCCGAGGTCGAGCAGGTCTCCGCCGGGCGGAGGTGGCGGCGTGTTGGCCAGCAACACCGCCGTGCCGCCGTCGACGTGATCGGGGCTGAACACCCCGCCCGCGGTCGTGACCTCGCCGGACCTGCCCGCGAGAGTCACGGGGATGCGGCGCAGATGTTCGGCGCTGGACGGGGAGGCACTGAAGTAGTGATCGCTCCCCATCCTTCGAGCGTACCCGAGCCCCTGTCCCGTGCGGGAGGCTAGACTGCAAGGCTCAGCACGAAAAGGAACGCATGACCGACAACTCCGGCACCACGGGCATCACCGACACCACGGAGCCCGTCGCCCCCACGGGCGAGACCACCGAGAACACCCCGCTCGACCCCGTCGACCGGGTGCTCCAGCGTGCCGAGGCGCGCTCGGGCGTGCGCGTGTTCGGTGCCGCGCAGGCCCTGCAGGATGCCGCGACGGTCGCGTACGGCGACACCGATGGCGACCAGTGGGATCGCGAGGAACGCGCGGCCCTCCGCCGCGTCCCGGGGCTGTCGACGGAGCTCGAGGACGTCACCGAGGTCGAGTACCGGCAGTTGCGGCTCGAGAACGTCGTCCTCGTCGGCGTCTACCCGCAGGGTTCGCACGAGGATGCCGAGAACTCTCTGCGCGAACTCGCGGCGCTCGCCGAGACCGCGGGTGCGGTCGTCCTCGACGGCGTGCTGCAGCGACGCCCGCACCCCGACCCGGCCACGTACATCGGGCGCGGCAAGGCGGCCGAGCTCCGCGACCTCGTGGCGGCGGTCGGTGCCGACACCGTGATCGCCGACACCGAGCTCGCCCCCAGCCAGCGACGCGCGCTCGAAGACGTCGTCAAGGTCAAGGTGATCGACCGGACCACCGTCATCCTCGACATCTTCAGCCAGCATGCGAAGAGCCGCGAAGGCAAGGCGCAGGTGGAGCTCGCCCAGCTCGAGTACCTGCTGCCGCGCCTGCGCGGCTGGGGTGACTCGATGAGCCGCCAGGCCGGTGGCCAGGTCGGCGCCGGTGGTGCGGGTATGGGCTCGCGCGGACCGGGTGAGACGAAGATCGAGCTCGACCGGCGCCGCATCCGCACCAAGATGGCACAGTTGCGCAAGCAGCTGCGCGACTTCGCGCCGGCGCGCGAGGCGAAGCGCGCCGAGCGCAAGCGCAACACGATCCCGGCCGTCGCGATCGCCGGGTACACCAACGCCGGCAAGTCGAGCCTCCTCAACCGGCTCACGCGGGCGGGCGTCCTCGTCGAGAACGCCCTGTTCGCGACCCTCGACACCTCGGTCCGCCGCACCGAGACGGTCGACGGGCGCGTCTACACGCTCACCGACACGGTCGGGTTCGTCCGGAACCTCCCGCACCAGCTCGTCGAGGCGTTCCGTTCGACCCTGGAAGAGGTCGGCGAGGCGGATGTCATCGTGCACGTCGTCGACGGCTCGCACCCGGACCCCGCCGCGCAGTTGCAGACGGTGCGGGACGTCATCGGCGACGTGGGCGCGCGGGATCTCCCCGAGATCGTCGTGTTCAACAAGGCCGATCTCGTCGACGACGATCAACGGCTCGTGCTGCGCGGGCTCGCGCCGCAGGCGCTGTTCGTCTCGTCGCGCACGGGGGAGGGCATCGACGAACTGCGCCGGCGCATCGAAGACACGCTGCCCCTGCCGGCCGTCGAGATCCGGGCGGTCGTGCCCTACGACCGGGGCGACCTCGTCTCCGCCGTGCACGAGCACGGCATCATCCTGAGTCAGGAGCACGGCCCGGACGGGACGATCCTGCACGCGCACGTCCCCGCCATCCTCGGCGGTCGGCTCGCGCCGTACGCCTCCTGACGCGCGGCCGGCTTCAGGGTCGGCCGCGCACGGCCCCACGCGCGCTCAGGAGAGGCTGATCGGCGGGATGCCCGGGGTGTCGAAGCCGAACACGGCGCCGAGGAACGCGAGCTCGCTCTCGAGCGCGTGGACGATCGTCTCGGCCCTGCGGAATCCGTGCCCCTCGCCCTCGTACAGCACGTAGGCGTGCGGCACACCACGCGCCGCGAGCGCATCGCGGATCGCTTCCGACTGCGCGGGCGGGACGACCGCGTCCTCCGCTCCCTGAAGGAGCAGCACCGGCACGCGGAACCGCTCGGGGCGGCCGAGCGGCGACCGCTCCTCGTAGAGCCGCTCCGCCTCGGGTAGCGGCCCGATGAGCCCGTCGAGGTAGCGCGATTCGAAGTCGTGGGTGTCCTCCGCGAGGGCTCGGGCATCGCCGACGCCGTAGCGGGAGATGCCGGCCGCGAACACGTCGGTGCCGACGAGCGCACCGAGGACCGTCCATCCGCCCGCCGACCCGCCCTCGATCGCGAGCCGCGAGCCGTCGGCGCGTCCGGCGGCCACGAGTCCGGATGCCGCCGCCGCGACGTCCTCGACGTCGACGACGCCCCACTGCCCCCGCAGCCGCTCGCGGTATGCGCGTCCGTACCCGGTCGAGCCGCCGTAGTTCACATCGAGCACGCCGACGCCGCGGCTCGTGAAGAACGCGGTCTTGGCATCCGCGACGCCGCTCACATGCGCTGTGGGGCCGCCGTGCACGAACACGACGTAGGGCGGCAGCTCGCCGGCGGGAGCCGCGACGTCGGGGTTCGTGGGCGGGAAGTCGAAGGCGTGCACCGGCCCGTGCGGGCCGTCGAACGACACGGCGCGGCCGACGGGCATCCATTCGCTCGCGGGCGCGCCGCCGGTGACTTCCGTGACCTCGCCTCGGGCTGACACGGTCCACAGTCCGCTGCCGCAGCGGCCCGACCCCGACACGAGGATGCGGTCGGGGCGGGCATCCTCGATCTGGACCCGCGCGGTGGCAGGGAGATCGACCGGATGCGTCGTGCCGTCGGCGTCGATGAGGACGAGCGCGTCGGATCCCTCGGTCTGCACCGCGGCGATGCGGTCCTCGCCGAGCAGCGCGAACCAGCGCGTGCCGAGGACCCACAGCGGTCCGCCGGTGTCCGCATCGGCGGGGGCGAACGGAGCGGGGGAGCCGCCCGCGAGCGGAATGCGCCAAAGGTTCCAGCGGCCGGTGGGCTCGTCGACGACGACGAGGTCATCGCCTTGCCACTCCGGCTGGAGTGCGGCGGTCGTACCGCTCGTCACGGTGCGCCACGATGCCACGATGCCGTTCTCGAGTGCGCCGGTGCGGATCTCGGTGCGGTCCCACGGCATGTCGGGGTGGTTCCACGCGACCCACGCGAGCCGTGTCCCGTCGGGGGACAGTGCGGGCTGCGCGACGAAGTCGCTGCCGGAGACGACCTCTGTCGCGCCGGAGCCGTCGAGCGCGATGCGCACGATCGCGCGATGCGGGAGACCCGGCCCCGCCGCTCGCTCCACGACGCCCAGCAGGGTGCCGCGCTGCCAGCGCAAGCCGCCATAGCTCGCCGCGGGATCGTCCGGAGTGAGGGCATGGGGCGTCGCGCCGGGCCGCAGCAGCCAGACCCGCTGGTCGCCCTTCTCGACGAACGCGATCTCGCCGTCATCGGTCGCCGCCCACGCGCCGCCGCCGTACTCGTGCACCCGTGAGCGCGCGTTCCACGGTGCGGGCAGCAGCGTCTCGGTACTGCCGTCGGCGCGACGGCGCCGGACGGCGGTGCGTCCGCCCTCGTCGGGGAGCGACTCGCCCCACCAGACCTCGCCGCCGACGAACGCGGCGCCGTCGAAGCGCGGGGAGGCGGTCGTCGCCCACTCGGCGGAGAGCGGCGAAGGCCAGGAACCGTAGGGGACGGGGGCGGGCATGGCATCCACGCTAGCCGCTGAAACATGTCGTCACACGGCGTCGCGGAGGCGGGGGGATGCCTAGAGTGGTCGCATCGACGCCCGGCGGATCCGCCGAGCAGGAGCGACAGCCGAGCCCGGCACCCGCCCGCGATGACCACCACGCTCCGTCGTGGTGTCCGTCCGCGGCCGCCCGGCCTCCACCCGCTGTTCCCTGTGAGCGACATGACCACCACGACGCCGATCTCGTTCGAGATCTACCCGCCGCGCACCGACGCGGGGCTCCCCGCGCTGTACGAGACGATCCGCGCGCTCGCATCCGTCGATCCGCGATTCATCTCGGTGACCTTCGGCGCCGGGGGATCGACGCGGAGCCGGTCGCTCGGGGTGCTCACCCACATCCTGCGCGAGACGTCGGTGCCGCCGCTCGCGCACCTGACGTGCGTCGGCAGCAGCTACGCTGAGGCGAACGCCCTCATCCGCGAGTTCCTGGATGCCGGCATCACGCGCTTCCTCGCCCTGCGCGGCGACCCGCCCGAGGGATCGTCGGAGGACGACGTCTTCCTCGGTGACCTCGAGTCGGCCGCGCAGCTCGTGCAGCTCATCGGGCGGGTGCAGGCCGAGCGCGTCCCCTACGCCGAGCGCCCCGTGCCGGGCAGTGACGCGGTGCGCGTCGCCTCGCGGGACCGCGTGGAGATCGCCGTCGCCGCATTCCCGAACGGGCATCCGCGCGCCCTGCGCAGTGCCGATGACATCGATGCGCTCCTCGCGAAGCAGGCCGCCGGCGCCACGTTCGCGATCTCGCAGGTGTTCTTCCACGCCCACGACTACGTGTCCTTCGTCGCGCGGGCGCGCACCGCGGGCGTCACCATTCCGATCCTCCCGGGCATCATGCCGATCACGTCGCCGGCGCGCCTGCGCCGCGTCCTCGAGCTCACGGGGGAGCCGCTGCCGTCACAGCTCGCGATCGACCTCGAGGTCGAACCGACCACCGAGGGGCGACGCGATATCGGCATCGCGCACGCGGCCGAGCTCGCCCGAGAGGTCGTCGCGCAGGGCGCCCCCGGCGTCCACCTGTACGCCTTCAACAACCACGACACCGTTCTCGCGGTCCTCCGCGAGGCGGGCCTCATCACGGAACACCGACCCCTGAACAAGGAGACCGCACGATGACCGCCACCTTCCCGACCGGCACGATCCTCGGCTACCCCCGCATCGGACGCGACCGCGAGCTCAAGCGCGCCGTCGAGAGCCACTGGCGCGGAGAGCTCGACGAGGCGGCGCTCGAGCAGGTCGCCGCGGACCTCCGCAGCACGACGCGCGCCCGGCTGATCGAGCTCGGCCTGGATGCCTCGGACTCCTCCGTCCCGGAGTCGTTCTCCTTCTACGACCAGGTCCTCGATGCGGCTCTCACCGTCGGTGCGCTGCCGGCACGCTTCGCTGATCACCGGGCCGCCGACGGCAGCATTCCGCTGTCGGCATACTTCGCGGCGGCGCGCGGCGAGGGTGACCGGGCACCGCTCGAGATGACCAAGTGGTTCGACACGAACTACCACTACCTCGTGCCCGAGATCGGACCCGAGACGGACTTCTCGCTGGCATCCGACCGCTTCGTCGCCCAGGTCGCGGAGGCGGCGGCGGACGGCGTCGTCGTCCGGCCGGTCATCGTGGGGCCGGTGACGCTCCTCGCCCTCGCGAAGCCGACCGACGAGGCGCCGGAGGGCTTCGACCCGCTCTCGCGCCTCGACGACCTCCTCCCCGTCTACGCGGAGCTCCTCCAGCGAGTCGCCGCCGCGGGCGCACAGTGGGTGCAGTTCGACGAGCACGCCCTCGTCTCGGAGAGCCTGCCGACGGCGCCCGCCGTACTCGCCGCCGCGGCCGCACGCGCATACGACGTGCTCGGGACGACCACGGATCGGCCGAACCTCCTCGTCGCGGCGGGGTATGCGCAGCTCTCCACCGAGGCGTGGGCGGCGCTCGCCGCCGCTCCCATCGAGGCGATCGCGATCGACCTGCACCGGGGCGCGGTCCCGGAGGCGGCCGCGGGGATCGCCGACAAGGTCGTCGTCGGCGGCGTCGTCGACGGCCGGAACATCTGGAGGGGAGACCTCGCGGGTGCGTGGGCGCGCCTCGAGCAGCTCCGCTCCATCGGCGCCGGGGCGGTCGCCGCCGGCACCTCGACGTCGCTCCAGCACGTGCCGCACGACGTCACGATCGAGGTCGCTCTCGACGAGCGCCTGCGCTCGTGGCTCGCGTTCGCCGACCAGAAGGTCGGCCAGGTCGCGGTGCTCGCGCGCGGCCTCGACGAGGGAGCCGACGCCATCCGGGCAGAGCTCGACGCGGCATCCGCGGCACTCGCCGACCGGAGCGCGGCGCCCGGCGTCCGTGACGGCGCCGTCTGGGAGCGCGCCGCGGCCGTCGATGCGGCAGCCCGCACGCGCGGCGACTACGCGACCCGCGTCGCCGCGCAGGAGGCGGCCATCGACCTGCCGGTCCTGCCGACCACGACGATCGGATCGTTCCCGCAGACGGGCGACATCCGCCGTGCCCGTGCCCGCCACGGCCGCGGCGAGATCGACACCGCCGCGTACGAGGAGTTCCTGCGCGACGAGATCGCGCGCGTCGTGGAGCTGCAGGAGGAGCTCGGACTCGACGTCCTCGTGCACGGCGAGCCCGAGCGCAACGACATGGTGCAGTACTTCGCGGAACACCTCGACGGCTTCGCCGTCACGCAGCACGGCTGGGTGCAGTCCTACGGGTCGCGCGCGACGCGCCCGTCGATCCTGTGGGGCGACGTGTCGCGTCCCGCGCCGATCACGGTCGACTGGGCTGTGTTCGCGCAGTCGCTCACGAGCAAGCCGGTCAAGGGCATGCTGACGGGCCCGGTCACGATCCTCGCCTGGTCGTTCGTGCGCGACGACCAGCCCCTCGGGGAGACGGCCGACCAGGTGGCGCTCGCCCTGCGCGACGAGATCGCCGACCTCGAAGCCGCGGGCATCCAGATCATCCAGGTCGACGAGCCCGCGCTGCGCGAGCTGCTGCCGCTCAAGCGCGGCGACCAGCCCGCGTACCTGGAGTGGTCGGTGGGGGCGTTCACGCTGTCGACCGCCGGCGCGGCGCCCGCGACGCAGGTGCACACGCACCTCTGCTACTCGGAGTTCGACGTCGTGATCGACGCGATCGCAGCGCTCGATGCCGACGTCACCTCGATCGAGGCGGCCCGCAGCCGCGGCGAGGTGATCGACGACATCCGGGCATCCGGGTTCATGCACGGCGTCGGCCCCGGCGTCTACGACATCCACTCGCCGCGCGTGCCGTCGGTCGAAGAGGTCGCGTCGCTCCTGCAGCGCGCCGCCGACGAGCTGCCGCTGCGACAGGTGTGGGTGAACCCCGATTGCGGGCTCAAGACCCGCGGCTACGACGAGACGGTCGCGTCGCTGCGGAACCTCGTCACCGCGACACAGGAGGTGCGGGCGCGGGTCGCCGTCGCCGGCTGAGCGCTCTCAGTCGGTGGATGACTCGGCGAAGGGTCCGGGTGCTGCGGCATCCGGGCCCTTCGCGGCCTCCGCTGCAGCGGCTTGTTCCGAATCGCCGAACGCCGCCTCCGAGGCTCCCACGGCGCGCTGGGCCGCCGCATCCGTGGAGACGCCGAACGCCTCGCCCGGCCGTCGCTGGAGAAGCTCCGTCAGCCACCAGGTGAGGGATGCCACGACGGTGACGAGCACCACGTCACCGCCCGTGAGGGGACGCAGGAGAATCAGCCAGAGCAGCGCCAGCGCCGCGATGAGGGCTCGCACGAGCGTCCGACGCGTGTAGAGCCACGCCCCCCATGCGCCCGTGTCGATGCCTCGCCACGCCAGCGCGCGACGGACGCGCGCGTTGATCGATGCGAACGCCGCGCGCAGGGCGGTCGCGGCGCGCGACCTGCTGTGCGCCCACGCGAGGACCGCCAGCACGAGCCCGACGAGGGCGACGACCTTCGCCGTGTGGGCCATGCCGTCGGAGACTGCCGCGTACACGACGCCGAGCCCCGACGGGGAGATACCCGCCTGAGCCGCGACGGCCGACATCAACGCCGCGCCGATCGCGACGGCCGCGGCGAGCGACGCGCCCCCGATCGCGAGTGCCACACCCGAACCGAACACGGCCGACGACCGGCGCCGCGCGACGAGGATGCCGCCGAGGAACAGTCCCAGACAGACGAAAGGCAGCCAGAAGCCCACCGCGACCGCCAGCGCGTACACCGTGCGCACGAGGGAGAGGTTCTCGCCGGAGCCGAGGATCACGACGCGGTCGACGGACGGGATGAGCGCCGCGGCGCCCACGCCCTGCGCGGTCAGAGTCTGCTTCACCCGTTCGACGACCGCCCCCAGCTGGATGCCGACGCCGCCGTCGGTGCGCACGACGAGTCCGCCGCCGTCGGAGGTCGCGGTCGTGACGAGAGCGCGGTGGGCTGCCCGCGTGGTGGTCGCCCAAACCTCCGCGAAGGCGGGGGACTCGACGACGCGGGTGACGGCGCGCTCGACCGTCGCGGCGAGTCCGTCCGCCGCGGGTTGGCGGAGGAGGTCGAGCGCCGAGCTCGCCGCCGACGGCAGCCCGAGCGTCTGCACGCCGTCGATGACCGAGCCGGTGAGAGCCGCGAAATCGACCTTCTCCCCAATCGCGCTCATCGTCTCGTCGATGATCATCCCCTGCACATCGGGATCGGATGCGAGCGGCGCGAGGGTCGCCGCGAACGCGTCTTCGTCCACCAGCTGCACCCGTGCCCACGATGTCACGACGGAGACCGGCACCAGGATCGCGGCCAGGACGATGCATGTGGCCGACGCCCAGGCTCGCCACCGGCCGCCGCGCGGGCTCGCTCCGGAGCCCGACACCTCCTCGCGCAGGCGCGCGTTCTCCTGCTCCAGCGCAGCGACGCGCGCCTCGAGCGGGAGCTCTGCGGAAGTGTCCCGAGACGGAGTCGAGGCATCCCGCCCGGTGTCGAAGCTCATGGCGTCAGTGTGCCCGCGGTGGGGTGTCGACGACAAACGGATGCTGCGAACCCGGCGCTCGCGTCACCTGTCGCAGGCGGCTCAGACGGTACGCAGGACCGCGACCACCTTGCCGAGCACGGTCGCCTCATCGCCGAGGATCGGCTCGAACGCGGAGTTGCGGGGGAGGAGCCATGTGTGGCCGTCGCGCTGGCGGAAGGTCTTCACGGTGGCTTCGCCGTCGAGCATCGCGGCGACGATGTCGCCGTTGTCGGCGGTCGCCTGCGACCGCACCACGACCCAGTCGCCGTCGCAGATCGCCGCGTCGATCATCGACTCGCCGCTCACCTTCAGCATGAACAGGTCGCCCTTGCCGACCAGCTGCCTCGGCAGCGGGAAGATCTCCTCGACCTGCTGATCGGCCGTGATCGGCACACCTGCGGCGATGCGACCGACGAGCGGCACGAGCGCTGCGTCGCCGACGGCGGGCCCCTCGTCGGCCGGATTCTCCGTGGCGGCCCCCGGCAGGTCGATGAGCACCTCCATCGCCCGCGTCTTGCCGGCGTCGCGGCGGAGGTAGCCGCTCAGCTCCAGCTGGTTCAGCTGGTGCGTGACGCTCGAGAGCGACTTGAGCCCGACGGCATCGCCGATCTCGCGCATGCTCGGCGGATATCCGTGGCGCGCGATCGAGCGCTGGATGACCTCGAGGATCGCGAGCTGCTTGTCGCTCAGGCTGCGGCGCCGGCGCGTCTGCGGCTTCTCCATGTCTGGCTCTCCTTCTGCTTCACGCTTCTGCACGGTTCTGCGTCGTGGTCTCCGACCGCTCTCGTCTTCGAATGTCGGAGGTCGGTGATGGGGTGTGCTCATCGAAACCGTATCCGGTTGCGATCCGGTCGCCCGGCTGATCCTCGCGTGTCGCGTTCGATCGGTCTGCGATTCACACCCGCTTGACAACCACACTTTATCGAATATAGGTTCGGAAGAGAACTTCGTACTCGGCTCTCCCGGCCGAGAGTCGAGTACGAAGATCCACTCTTGTGAAGCCCGAGGAGGACTCCGTGAGCACCATGCAGATCACCGCATCGCCGGCATTCGCCCCGCGCGTTCCCGCGACGCGGCTGCGACTGCGGTCGCCGCGTTCCCCGCCGTCGTCGCGCTCGCGCTCGCGATCCTGTCGAGCGGCGGCGCACTCGCGTCCGTCGAGCACGGAGCTCCCTCCGGGACGTTCACCGAGGTCACCGTCATGCCGGGCGACACGCTCTGGTCGATCGCCGAGTCCATCGCCCCTGCGGCCGACCCGCGCGATGTCGTGGACGAGATCGTGCGCGTGAACGCACTTTCGTCGGGCGCGCTGCAGGCAGGGCAGACCCTCGCGCTGCCGCAGCAGTACTCAGCGGGTCGGTGAGCATCCCGTCTACGATGGAGCACGTGAGTGCGAGTCTCGACGACCTCCCCCTGAGATCCGACCTTCGAGGGTTGGTTCCGTATGGCGCGCCGCAGGTGCCGCTCCCCGTCGCATTGAACGTCAACGAGAACACCCACTCTGTCCCCGAAGAGGTCGCCGACGACATCCTCGACGGCATCGCCCGGGCGCTGCGCGAGGTCAATCGCTACCCCGATCGGGAGTTCACGGCGCTTCGCGAGGGTTTCGCCGCGTACCTCGGCCACGGCCTGTCCGCTGACCAGATCTGGGCCGCCAACGGCTCGAACGAGGTTCTGCAGCACCTCTTGCAGGCGTTCGCGGGCCCGGGGCGGACCGCGTTCGGGTTCGCGCCGACCTATTCGATGTATCCGCTCCTCACTCGCGCCACGGGCGCGTCGTACGTGTCGGGCACCCGCGGTGTCGACTACACGCTCGAGGCGGAGGATGCCGCGGCGCAGATCGAGCGCGCCCAGCCCGACATCACGTTCCTGTGTGCGCCGAACAACCCGACCGGCACACCCCTCGGCCTCGACGTCATCGAGGCGGTGTACGACGCGACCGACGGCATCGTGATCGTCGACGAGGCCTATCAGGAGTTCGCGCCCCGTGACTCACGATCGGCGCTCACGCTCCTGCCCGGTCGCGAACGCATGGTCGTCTCTCGCACGATGAGCAAGGCCTTCGCTTTCGCCGGCGCGCGCGTCGGCTATCTCGCGGCCGACCCCGCCCTCATCGACGCCCTGCGTCTCGTGCGACTGCCGTACCACTTGAGTACGCTCACGCAGGCGGCGGCGACCGCGGCCCTGCGCCACGCGCCCGCGATGCTCGCGATGGTGGACGAGATCGTCGCCCAGCGCGACCGCATGTCCGCGACCCTCGATGCCCTCGGATACGAACCGTTCGAAAGCTGGACCAACTTCGTGCTGTTCGCCGGCGTCGACGACCCGTCAGCCACATGGCAGGGACTGTACGACTGTGGCGTCCTCATCCGTGACGTCGGCATCCCGCGGAGCCTGCGGGTCTCGGCCGGCACCGAGGCCGAGACGACGGCGTTCCTCGATGCCCTCGCCTCGCTCGGCCCCGGCGGTGCGCGCGCTACTGGCGCTCTGTGACGGAGCCCGCTCAGGGCTGAGCGCCGTCGTCGGTAGACTCGGCACCATGACCAGCCCCGCCCCCCGCACGGCTTCCATCCGGCGCGCGACGAGCGAGTCCACCGTCGAACTCGAGCTGAACCTCGACGGCACGGGCCAGAGCCACATCGACACCACGGTCCCGTTCTTCGACCACCTGCTGACGGCCTTCGCGAAGCACTCGCTGACCGACCTCACGGTGCGGGCCTCGGGTGACACCGACATCGATGCGCACCACACCGTGGAGGACGTCGCGATCGTCCTCGGCCAGGCGATCCGTCAGGCGCTCGGCGACAAGGCCGGCATCGGGCGCTACGGCGACGCCCTCGTGCCGCTCGACGAGGCGCTCGCGCAGGCCGTGGTCGACATCAGCGGCCGACCGTACCTCGTGCACTCGGGCGAGCCCGCGGGCTACGAGTTCCACCTCATCGGTGGGCACTTCACCGGTGCCCTCGTGCGGCACACGTTCGAGGCGATCGCCTCCAACGGCGGACTGACCGTGCACGTGACGGTGCTCGGCGGGCGCGACCCGCACCACATCGCCGAGGCGGAGTATAAGGCGTTCGCACGCGCGTTCCGGCAGGCGAAGGCTCTCGACCCGCTCGTCGAGGGCATCCCGAGCACCAAGGGCGCCCTGTGACGCTGCCCCTCGTCGCCGTCCTCGACTACGGCTCGGGGAACGTGCACTCCGCGGTGAAGGCCCTCGCGGCGGCGGGGGCGGACGCGCGGCTCACCGCCGATCGCGGGCTGATCCAGGATGCCGCGGGTCTCGTCGTGCCCGGCGTCGGCGCCTTCAGCGCCGTCATGGCGGCGCTGCGCGAGAGCCGCGGCGACGAGCTCATCGAACGGCGCCTCTCCGGCGGGCTCCCGGTCCTCGGCATCTGCGTCGGCATGCAGGTCATGTTCGAGCACGGCGTGGAGCGCGGCGTCGACACGGCAGGGCTCGGCGAGTGGCCGGGCGCCGTCACCGAACTGGATGCCCCGGTGCTCCCGCACATGGGGTGGAACACCGTCCGCGCGGGGGACGGGTCGACTCTCTTCGACGGCATCGAGGACGAGCGCTTCTACTTCGTCCACTCCTACGGCGCGCAGCACTGGTCGCTCGAGCCGATGCGGCCGTTCCGCGCACCCGTCGTGACGTGGTGCGACTACGGCGCACCGTTCCTCGCGGCCGTCGAGAACGGCCCGCTCTCGGCGACGCAGTTCCACCCGGAGAAGAGCGGTGCTGCGGGCATCCGCCTGCTCTCGAATTGGATCGGGGCACTTCCCCGGTAGTCTCTGTCCTTGCATCCCTCGCCGGCGCGTCGCGCCGATCCCACCCTTTCTGGAGCCATGAACGATTTCGCGTCGACCCCCGAACTGATCCTGCTGCCCGCTGTCGACGTCGCCGACGGCAAGGCCGTGCGCCTCACCCAGGGCGAGGCCGGCACCGAGACGAGCTACGGCGACCCGGTCGACGCGGCTCTCGCCTGGGCCCGTGACGGTGCACAGTGGATCCACCTCGTCGACCTCGACGCCGCCTTCGGCCGTGGGAGCAACGTCGGCATCATCCGCAAGGTGATCCGGCAGCTGAGGGGCGTGCAGGTCGAGGTCTCCGGAGGCATCCGCGACGACGCGTCGCTCGAGGCCGCCCTCGAATCCGGCGCGGCCCGCATCAACCTCGGCACGGCCGCCCTCGAGAACCCGGAGTGGGCGGCGGACGTCATCGGCCGCTACGGCGAGGCCATCGCGGTCGGGCTGGACGTGCGCGGCACGACTCTCGCAGCGCGCGGCTGGACGAAGGAGGGCGGTGACCTCTGGCAGGTGCTCGACCGCCTCGAGGACGCCGGGTGCAGCCGCTATGTCGTCACCGACGTCACGAAGGACGGCACGCTGAAGGGCCCGAACCTCGAGCTCCTCCGCGAAGTCACCTCGCGCACGACCCGCCCGGTCGTCGCGTCCGGCGGCATCTCGAACCTCGACGACATCGCCGCGCTGCGCGATCTCGTCCCGCTCGGCGTCGAGGGTGCGATCGTCGGCAAAGCCCTCTATGCGGGCGCCTTCACGCTCGCCGAGGCGCTGGATGTCGCCGCAGGCTGACAGTGCGGGCGTCCCCTGGGAGGGACGCAGCTTCGAACCCAACCCGCACGCGGGCGACGACGGCTCTGCCGATCCGGCGCTGCTCGCGGCGCTCGAGGCGTTCGGACGCGGTGACGGGGATGCCTCGGATATCGTCGGGGCCTACCGGAACGCGCGTCTGCTGATCCCGCTCGTCGCGGAGGCGGGCGACCTCGGCGTCGCCCCGTCCGGTCACACGGTGGACAAGACGCAGGAGCTCTCCATCGTGACGGTGGCGGCACCGGACGGGCGCCGGGTCCTGCCGGTGTTCACGTCGGTCGCCGCCCTCGCCGCATGGGATCACACCGCGCGCCCCGTGCCGGCGGACGGTGTGCGGACGGCCCTGTCGGCGGCGGCGGATGACACCGAGCTGATCGTCATCGACCCGGCATCCGCCACCGAGTTCGTCCTGCGCCGCCCTGCTGTCTGGGCGATCGGGCAGGGAGAGTCGTGGGACCCCGCGCACCGTTCGCCGGAGGTCTTCGCCGGGCTCCAGGAGTCGATCGGCGGCGAACTCGGCGTGCTCGATCTGTCCGTCGCCGACGGCGACCCGACGGGGCGCCTGCGCGGCCCCGAGCTCATCGTCCGCCTGCACCTCGTCGACGGGCTCGACCAGAGCCGGCTCGACGCGATCCTGCAGCGCCTCGCCGCGCGGTGGGCGGCCGATGACCGCATCGCCGTGCTCGTCGATTCGCTGACCGTCAAGCTCGTCCGCGCGTAACCCCGACGGCGTCTGCGGCGGCGCGACCGCATCCGCGTCCGCGCCGCACAGGAGGGCGGCCGTCGCTCAGGTGACGGGACCGGTCCACTTCTCGCCGGGCCCCTGCCCGATCGCGTCGGGGATGACGGATGCCTCGCGGAACGCCAGCTGCACCGACCGCAGTCCGTCGCGGAGCGACCGGGCGTGCACGTCGCTGATCTCGGGGGCGCCGGCGGTGATGAGGCCCGCCAGTGCGTTGATGAGCTTCCGCGCCTCGTCGAGGTCGGTCTGCGTCTCGGGGGAGTCGGCGAGGCCGACTTTCACGGCCGCGGCGCTCATGAGGTGCACGGCCGCCGTCGTGATGACCTCGACGGCCGGCACGTCGGCGATGTCGCGCGACGCGGCCGCGGCGGCGCGCTCCTGCTCCTCCCAGCGGGCGAGGCGCTCGTCGTCGGCGGAGGGGGAAGGGGAGGCGTTCGTGTCCACGGGTCGCTTTCTGCTAGACTTGCCGCGCACCGGAGTGTTCTGCTCCGGATCGAAAGTGGATCACATCCCACCCGCGCTTGCCGCTCCAGGCTACCGGGTCTCGCACTCCGCCCGGCCCGCCGGGTAGCCACCGTGGACTTCCACGGCGGAACAGGGTGCAGAACTTCCAGCCGACGTTCGCGTCGTGCGGGGTGGACGTGAACCGCTTCCGCCCGAGACACCACCGTGTCCGGGGCATCCACCCGTACGACAGAGGAGTTCCGCATCAGCGATCCCCGCACCAATGACCGCATCCGCGTCCCCGAGGTCCGCCTCGTCGGCCCCGCGGGTGAGCAGGTCGGCGTCGTCCGCATCGAGGTCGCCCTGCGCCTCGCTCAGGAGGCAGACCTCGACCTCGTCGAGGTCGCACCCAACTCGAAGCCGCCCGTGGTCAAGATCATGGACTACGGGAAGTTCAAGTACGAGACGGCGCAGAAGGCCAAGGAAGCACGTCGCAACCAGGCCAACACGGTCCTCAAGGAGGTCCGTTTCCGCCTGAAGATCGAGGCGCACGACTACACGACGAAGCTCAAGCGCGCCGAGGGCTTCCTGCAGGCCGGCGACAAGGTCAAGGCCATGATCCTCTTCCGCGGTCGCGAGCAGTCCCGTCCCGAGCAGGGTGTGCGTCTGCTGAAGAAGTTCGCCGAGGACGTCGCCGAGTTCGGCACGGTCGAGTCGAACCCCACGATCGACGGTCGCAACATGGTCATGGTGGTCGCCCCGCACAAGAACAAGTCCGAGGTCAAGACCGAGCAGAACGCCCAGCGTGACGCCAAGAAGGAGGCGGCGCGCCAGGCGCGATCCGGCTCCACGGCATCCGCCACGGATGCCCCCGCCGAATCCGCCGCCGCGGAGTAACGGCCCCCAGACTCCCGCGATGTCGGGAACCACAACGAAGGATAGAGACATGCCGAAGCAGAAGACCCACTCGGGTGCCAAGAAGCGCTTCAAGGTCACCGGGAGCGGAAAGATCATGAAGCAGCAGGCGAACCTCCGCCACAACTTCGAAGGCAAGCCCACCAAGCGCACCCGTCGCCTGTCGCAGGACCAGGTCCTCGCTCCCGGCGACGCGAAGGTCGCCAAGAAGCTCCTCGGCCTCTGAGCCGCGCACGACGTTAGGAAAGATCAGAAATGGCTAGAGTCAAGCGGGCTGTCAACGCCCACAAGAAGCGTCGCGTCATCCTCGAGCGCGCCTCCGGTTACCGGGGTCAGCGTTCGCGCCTGTACCGCAAGGCGAAGGAGCAGGTCACCCACTCGCTCGTCTACGCGTACCGCGACCGCCGCAAGCGCAAGGGCGACTTCCGCCGCCTGTGGATCCAGCGCATCAACGCTGCCGCGCGCCAGAACGGCGTCACCTACAACCGCTTCATCCAGGGTCTGGGTCTCGCGGGCGTGCAGGTCGACCGTCGTATGCTCGCCGAGCTCGCGGTGAACGAGCCGAAGACGTTCGCGTCGCTCGTGCAGACCGCCAAGGCGGCGCTGCCGGCAGACGTCAACGCGCCGCGCGCGTAACGCCACGCACCACGCGAAAAGGGGTGTCCTCCATTCGGGGACACCCCTTCTCCGTAGGATGGTGGCGTGCTCGAGAACCCGCGTTCCCCCCGCGTGCGCGCCGTCGCCAAACTGACCAAGCGCAGTGCCCGTCAGGAGACAGGGCTTTTCCTCCTCGAAGGCCCCCAGGCCGCCCGTGAGGCGCTCGCCTACCGGCCCGAGAGTGTCGTCGAACTCTTCGCGACGCCGACGGCGATGGAGCGCCACAACGACATCCGTGTCGCGGCGCGCGAGGCGGGCCTCGACGTCGTGTTCACGACGGAGGCGGTGCTGGATGCCATGGCCGACACCGTCACTCCGCAGGGGATCGTCGCCGTCGCGCGCCAGTCGCCGACGGCGCTGAAGGACGTCTTCGCCCGGTCGCCCCGGCTCATCGCGATCTGCGAGGAGGTGCGCGACCCCGGGAACCTCGGCACGATCATCCGCGCCGCCGACGCTGCCGGCGCCGATGCGGTGGTCCTCACCGGACGCACCGTCGATCCGTACAACCCGAAGGTCGTGCGCGCGACCACGGGGTCTCTCTTCCACCTCCCGGTCGCCGTCGGGGCGACACTCGCCGACGTCGTCGAGCGCGCACATGCCGCGGGGCTCCGCGTCGTCGCGGCGGATGTGAAGGGTGACGACTTCCTCGCCCGGCGCGGCCTGCTCGCGGAGCCGACCGCGTGGCTCTTCGGCAACGAGGCGCGCGGCCTCGAGGGGGATGCCCTGAGTCACGCAGACCTGGCGCTGCGGCTGCCGATCTACGGCCGCGCCGAGTCGCTCAACCTCGCCACGGCGGCGAGCGTGTGCCTGTACGAGACGGCCTTCGCGCAGCGCGCAGCAGGCTGATCGCACGTGTTCCGGCCGGGTTACGACTCGATCAAGATCTTGTGCACAGCTTGAGAGATCGTGGGGGACCGCGCCTAGGCTGACCCCATGGCGACCCCCGACCCTGCTCCTGCGACCTCGAACATCACGGTGCGACGCGGCGAGCCTCTCGTCGTCGTCTCCGATGTCGAGAAGCACTACGGAGACTTCCACGCCCTGAAACACATCAACCTGACCGTCGGTCGCGGCGAGGTCGTCGTCGTGATCGGCCCGTCCGGTTCGGGAAAGTCGACGCTCTGCCGCACGATCAATCGGCTCGAGACGATCACGAGCGGTTCGATCACGATCGACGGCACGGAACTGCCGGCCGAGGGTAAGGCGCTCGCTGAGCTCCGGGCCGACGTCGGCATGGTGTTCCAGGCGTTCAACCTGTTCTCCCACCTCACGATCCTCGAGAACGTCACGCTGGGCCCCATCAAGGTCAAGAAGATGAAGAAGGCGGATGCCGAGATGCTCGCCCGCACGCTGCTCGAGCGTGTCGGGGTGGCGCAGCAGGCATCCAAGCTCCCGGCGCAGCTCTCGGGCGGCCAGCAGCAGCGCGTCGCGATCGCGCGGGCCCTCGCGATGAAGCCGAAGGTCATGCTCTTCGACGAGCCCACGAGCGCCCTCGACCCCGAGATGATCAACGAGGTCCTCGACGTCATGGTCGGTTTGGCGGAGGAGGGGATGACCATGGTCGTCGTCACCCACGAGATGGGCTTCGCGCGCAAGGCCGCCGACCGTGTGGTCTTCATGGCCGACGGCCAGATCGTCGAGGAGGCCGCCCCCGACGAGTTCTTCACGGCCCCCAAGAGCGACCGGGCGAAGGACTTCCTCTCCAAGCTCATCACGCATTGACAGACCCCCGCGCAGCACCAGCGCGGGCCGCAGAGAGATACGCAACCAGGAGGATCACATGCGCAAGACCCGCATCGCCGGCGCGTTCGCCGGCATCGCCATCGCAGCACTCGCCCTCACCGCCTGCAACAGTGGCACACCCGGCGAACCCACCGACCCCTCCGGCGACGGAGGATCGACGGGGGATGCCACGTGGTTCACGGTCGCCGATCCGAAGCCGACGGTGGACGGCAGCGACACCGTCAAGGCGATCACCGCGCGCGGCAAGGTCAAGGTCGGGGTCAAGGAGGACCAGCCGAACCTCGGCTATCTCGACCCGGCGACGGGGGAGCGCAGCGGCTTCGACGTCGACATCGCCCGCTGGATCGCCGCCTCGCTCGGCTACGACGAGAAGGACATCGAGTTCCAGCCGATCGACTCCGCCAACCGCGAGCAGGCGATCGTCAACGGCGACATCGACTACTACGTCGGCACGTACTCGATCACCGACAAGCGCAAAGAGCAGATCTCGTTCGCCGGTCCCTACTTCGTCACAGGGCAGGGCCTGCTCGTGG
>Ga0209922_100639_pt1 | contig 41648 bp, 58 predicted proteins | sample ThiBiot_500_biof_FD_183946 | JGI IMG/M metagenome (GOLD analysis project Ga0209922, IMG submission 183946) | Wastewater bioreactor microbial communities from Cape Town, South Africa - Thiocy_expt_500_biof (SPAdes) | ecosystem: Engineered > Bioreactor > Thiocyanate-remediating > Anaerobic-Aerobic ... | reverse complement strand
TAAACAGATATAAATGGAAAGGTTAGCTGCATATGCATCGTTTGTTTTTTTTTCTCTCTTTCTATTCAAATTTGCGAAATCAACGAACACAACGACTTGGAATTGGACTACCAAAAAAAAAGAAGAAGAAGAAGAAAAAAAGAGGACTAATATGAACTATTCACATCGAATGATTTATGACAATTATCGATCCGGATCGCTTGTATCGGCAGTTAGCATTTGGTACAAAACTCGATCAGCCATACAACCTCGAATGAACTCTTCTTCGGTAATAACCCTGGAAAAAAAAGCAACAAATCATCGTCATTATTCAAAATATAATCGCATTCGGTTACCCATTTTTATCTTCATCCTAAAAATAATGAGAAAAGAAAGTTAATAAAAAAAAAACACATGGAAAGATGTTCGTTTACCATAACAGCAAATATCTGTGCTGTTCGACTTTCGGGTGTATCATCTGGATCGCGGCCTGCAATGGCACCATTCGACGAATTTTGTGCAACAGCAGCAGCACCGAGTAAATCATAAATAGACTAAAACAAAAGCTCGATTCTTTTTCTTTTGTGTTCTATCGACTAAATACTCGATCCTACTTCGATAATTTTCAACATTTCCGATCGATCAATGCTTCCATTCGAATCAATATCATACATTTTGAAAGCCCATTTGAGTTTCTTCTCAGGATTTCCTTTCGCTAAATAATATATCAATTTTTGTTTAGAAAACTGAATCCGTACTCATTGTTCACGTTTTCCTTTCTCACCTGTTATATTAATTGCCATTAAAAATTCCCTAGAAAACAAATACTTATAGATATCCTTCGGCAATAGAAATCAATATTTCCTCCCGACATCAATCGACAGTTGAACCTACTTAAAATCAATTTTGCCCGAATTATCAGCATCAAATGTACGAAATATATGTGTGCAAAATGCTTCGGCTTGTCCATTGGGAAAAAATTGACGATAAACTTGAATGAATTTTTTCTTCGTTAGTTCACCATTGGGACAATCAAGCTAAAAGAAATAAATCAAATGTTCAAATCACCAAGATTTATTATCGTCATAATCATAGAAACAAAAGAATACATGCGGAAATGTTCATTGTTTTCTCAATGATTTCCTTTTCACTAGTCAAAACGCTGAATAAGGTCATTGATTTCTGTGAAAATACTTTTTCTTTCTTTCGTGAGGACAAAAGGGATTCGATGCCGGAAATCGTAGGACTTGTTAACATTTGATCACTCAACTAATGATAATGTAGATCATTGTTCAAACAAAAAAAAATTGAAAAACTCAGATTTTCACTTGAATTCATCTTGTTTTCAAATAAAAAGAAAGAATCAACAGGTACGTCTCAAGAGGGTTGTACTTGTTCTCTTTATTTAAACGGAATCTTTTATCATAAAATCTTAAGATAGTAGGCGGTTTCTTTTCTGAAAACAATTCTAAATTGATTTGATAAACAGTCGGCGAATGTACGACATTTTCCGTTGATTTTGCTTAACTATTTCTATTCAAACAGAGAGAGAAAAAAAGAAAACAAAACCATTCTACACACACAAACTAATAATCCGAGATAGACTACTAAAGTCATATCTAGTTGTGAAATCGTATAATTCAATCAACTAGTTCTCTTCACGGACGAATGACGTTTTCTTTTGTCTTGTCTATCCAAATATTTTGTCATATCATTGTTCGTATTCATTCATCATATTCATATCCGTCGGGATTCAACGAAACATTAATATTGTATGATGCACTACGCTAAGTTATGTTTGCACTAGCAAATCGTTCGTTCTGTTCTTATTCTTCTTCTTCTTGTTCGTCGATTAAAAATCGGGTCAACTTGCGTTTGAAAACAAACAAAACAAAAAAGAAACGCCGATCGAAAAGCCGAGTTTCTGTTTTTTTTTTCTTGATCAAATGAAAATCAAATTATATATTTAAATCTATTTGTCGTTTTCTGTCTATCTATTTCGATAAATCATCGTTGTTGCTCTTTTCTCCGTTTGTGATGTGCAAGGTTTTGTTTGGGCACAACCGGCAAACGACATGATTTTTTGAACGACACATCCTGTAACGGAAGACTTAGCTAAAGAAAAAAAAACGGAGAGCAAAAGAGAAAACCGAGGACAAATTATCTATTCAAAATGTTTAGTTAGATTAAATTGCGATTTATCATGGGAAATTCTTCTTCGTTGAACGATAAGAGAAAACAACAACAATAACAGTGCTTAACATTGACAATACTTAGTTTGTCTTTGAAATATCATTATTTACACGAGAACTAAATAAAACAAACGAAACCTAGTAAATATTATCCGATGCATGTTCAAGCAATCAACGTCTTGACTTCGTATTCTTTTCTTTTCTTTTCTTTTCTTTTCTTTTCTTTTCTGTCCTCTTTTTTTCATTATTATTTAGCAAAACACACGCTCACACATATGCGAGTGTCTTAACTAATGACTGAGCCGAGTGTAGTTTTCTCATATTTTGAATGCAATCAAGTGAGAAAGACAGAGAATGAAGAAAGAATTTCGTACGTCGCGTTTGCATGTCCTATCATCAAAGAAATGAGGCATACTATGAACAAGAAAAACGAGAGCACAAGGAGGTAAGTCCCATGCGAGTATGAACATTAGCCATTTACGAACATCAACTCAAACCGGAAAAGTAATTTTACAGTGCCGCTGAAGCATATAATTGTTTGATGTGTATATATATAAGAATAAAACAAGAAATTCATAGGAAAAGAAGAACAACAGAAAAAAAAACGAAGAAAAAGAAGAAATTAGCTCATATTCATTTGACATTTTCTTTGATTATAATGTTTGACTTTGTTTTAATTACTTACGATAAAGCCTTCATACCATTCGACGATTTGATCTTTGGTAAATTCGGTATTTTCTTCGAGAAATTCAAGATCGGATTTAGAGAGTTTTTTTTTAGTTGAAACACAACCCATAATAATTTGTTTGATTTAATTCAATAAAATTGATAAACATCGTTTGTTAGAAAGAGTAAATAAAAAGGAGAAGAGGCCGAGAAACGAAAAAACAATTTGATCTTGAACTACGATTAAACTTTTGTTTTCATAGTGCCATTTCAACTTGTTTGCAAAATGGGACTAACTAGTTGATGTTCGTCTCTTATTTCTTTTTTCCTTCTGTCTTTCTTTCTCTCTCTCTCTTCCTCCCTCGCTTTCTCTCTATTCTCGTATTCCTTTTTTTCTCCCTCTCTCTCAGTTTTTTCCCTTCTTTTTCTTAGTCTTTTTTCTTTATATATATGTGCACATAAAAAATGCATGCAGCCGAAACAATATGTAAGTCGAAGATAGATAGATGGATGAATGAATGAACAAGCATTCTTTTCCCTTCTATATTTGTCATTACAACTATCACCCAGATTCTAATTGAATTGACAAATACATATATTACTCGTCGATGTCATCTATCAGCATTCGATTGCGATCTGTTTTCCTCCTTCGAGAACAAAATAAAAGAATAAAAAAAGAAGAAGAAGAAGAAAATATTCAAATGAAGACTAAGTTTTGTTTTCAAAGGCAATAAACAAAATATCTGACTAAAGATCACAATTTTAATGACACAAACAATTCATCAAGATCTAAACTATCTACAAAAAATTCATTATAAGCTAAAATCAATTTCTGTCCATAGATTCCTATCGATTGTATTGACATTGATTTTGTCGACGGAATATTTGTCACGTACATTTCATTTGCTAGACAATGTATACAATTTGAAATTCGATCGAGAATCAACCAAATTTGTTTGCTGGATTTCGAACGAATATTTGCGTATGAAGTCGATAGAATTTGACTGGCATCTTGTGCATGTGCAATTGATATTTGTTTTATTTGAACATAATTACGACTTTCATCACAGCATAATAATGAAAATGTATTCGATTGAAATATTAAAAATGTTATTAACGATTTATGAGTAATTACTAAACCGAGAAATGTTGTTATTTGTGGATAAGTTTTTGTTAGATTAATATTTGTTTCTTGTTGAAAATTATCTAGTGAACATTTAATTAATATTTGATTATAATCTTTGTTTGTATATAAATAATAGCAGTAATCATCGAATACAAAGGATGGAAGTTGATTATTTGCTTTTAAAATCGTTCGATAAGAATTATCATTGAATATTAACAAGAAATCTTTGTAAAGACTATCATAAAGAAAATATTCTTTCGTGAGAATTTCCTTAATTATATCGAAGAGCAAGATTTTTGTCGATGTAATAATATAGAATATATTACTATCAACGTGACCCAATGAATAAATCATATCTAAAGAAGAGGAAAACTGAAATAACTACCACCCCAAAGAATATCGTTATTTACCTTCATTCCATGGGAAATCTTTTGTTCGATCGTTTTCCATATCAAATATGTAAAGTTTATTAACTGAATTCATATTGTAAAGCAAAACAAAACGTTTATTAGCAGCTGAGAGTAAGGCTGAATCACAGGATATGTTTGATGATGGATATTTATTTGTTGAATAAGGAGATTGCTTTGGTTGACGAGAATATTTTGATAGATTTGAAAAATTGAATTTTTTCTCATTTGAATCTTGTCGAGCTGTATCACGAATATATTGAGTTAAATCGATTTCATTGCTTTCATATTCAGAATTGGATTTTGTAGATTGATAAGTATTCATTGGCAAACGATTTGAAAATGAGAAGTTTTCTTTCGGAGATTTGAGAGTTGATGCAAATTTTTCAATATTCGAGATTAAACATGGATGATATTGAAAGATTTTTTCGATTTCTTGTTCATTCAACAAAACATCATCGAATGCAAATTCACGATGAAGACAAAATAATTTTTGAAACAGTTTAAATAAACCTAAATAAGAATTCATTTATATTGAATACGAAATTTTGTTTTTTTTTCTAATTGAAATTGAATTTACAAGTTTTATTTTCTTCATAAGTTTTATCGACTTCCTGTTCGAGATAATCCAATTGATTAACTAATTCGATTCGATCGAGTTCTGTTCTCAAACGAAATTGTTCGTCGGTTTCATTGACAAGACATGTCTGTCGACGAATTGATTCGATCATATCATCGGATGTTTTCCGTTCTGAATCAAGAATTCGTTTGTAATGATCAAATCTTGAATTAATAAATTCGATGCATGCTTCACTATTTTGACGAATAGACTGTTCGTCCATTTAATTCATTATCTGAAATGAAAAACAAAACAAAAATTAGTTTTTCTCGTTTGAATCTATCGATGATGGTTTGTCTTCAATGGTTTTCACTTGTGTTTGCGTGAATAAAAGTTCGTTTTTAGCTATTAATTCTTCGTTTTGAAGAATCTGATGTTTAGCAGTTATTAATTCATTTGTTACAAGTTGAGTTGTTGTTTCATTTTGTGTTTGATAACCAGCATCGATCGATTCATTTACAAGACGATCTAATGTCGATAGAAGTAAACGTAAACGTAACAATTCATTTTTCATTTCATCACTCAATTGACGTTGTTCAACGAAAACATTCCAGATTTTTTGTTGATGATCGTTAGAACTCTTGTATCGTTGATATTCCTCTAATAAACTGATCATTGTATTCAAATGAACGCAATAACGTTGAGTCAATTCTGAATGATAGTATAAAGTTTGTTTAAGAAACGATGATGAAGAAGAAAGTGCGAGCATCGACGATTGGCGAAGACATTCAAAACCGGTGCAAGTTAGATGCTGGTAAGTAGCCGCCGATTTTGTTGGTTCTTCGGCAGGAGGAGCTTTTTTGAAGAATGATGTCGAAAGTACAAAGAGAGAAGGAGTTAAACGAAAGCAAAAACGAAACATGATTGATATCTAGAAAAATCAAATCAGGAAGTTGAATGTTTAGAACAAAAGAACGAAAATCTAAGAATATATGTTCATATTTCAATGAATTAAGCGTAGGGTGTGAGTTCTTCAGGAACCGTCAATTGTTTCGTTTCAATCCATTGACGAAGTTGTTTTTTCCTGCGAAAATTACAAAATAAAAATCTTCCCAATGACAAGAAAATATCTTCGATTACCAAATATGTCGTTCGGATAATGGTGGATAACCATCATTTCTCAATAAATGATGTGTTGTTGCAAATGCTCTTACTGCCGTCTAAATCAATCGATCAATCGATACCTTCTAGTATATCATTTTTTCGTCTTTACCCAAAATCGTTTACATGTTTTATAATTTTCAACTTGAGCATCGCATTGATGATAATTTTCTCCTGCATTTAACAAACATGAATTTGCTATTTCAGATTCCTATGAAAGAAATCCGAACTCGACAATATTCATTTGACAAACAAAAAGATCTTGCTTACATGCAAGCAAGGATTAAGTTCTTCTTGTCGAGCTTGAAAGTATTGTTTGCGTTTGTCTATTGGCAAATCATGATACCGAAATGTTCCCGGTTTATACGCTATTTTTTCGTCAATCTTCTCCTCGTTTGACATCTGAAATACACATGACAAAAATTGTTTCAGCGTTTATTTCGATTTATTTTTGTTTAGCTCCTGACGAAATGAGAAAAAGAAAAACAATAACAAGAATAACAAATAGAGATTAACGCAATGCTGGTGTATACAATAACAGCAACAACAAAAAAAAACCAAATTCACTCGATCAGATTAATGAAATATGCTAAAGAGAGAGTTTCCTCTCTTGCTCTCTCTTGTTTCTTTGTAAAGCACCAATGGATAAAGCGTGATTAAATAGTTGTAAAAAAAACTTCTTCTTGATCTGTTGAACGTAATACTGCTGCTGGAGATGTATCTTGATTGATTTTCGACAGTTTTTGTGGTGAACTGGGTGTGCCAGAATTTGAGCTCATATTTTCACTTGTTTGCCCGCCGTAAATAAATTCCTCATTGTCGGACAGTGATGCAATAGAATCAGTGCCGAAATATCGATCACCAAAATTACCAAGACCAGGACAAATAAAACCACTGTCTTGATCAACTTGAGGATCGCATGCCGTTGTGACAATTTTTACTTTTGGAAACGCATAGGCAACCGTTTGTACACCTGAACAAATCAAATCAAATTTATGTTTGAAATAGTTCGAATTGAATCAAACCTTGTTTAGATGCTAATAATGACAGTAAGGCAATTTTGTCTTCGGGAACATTATGATCTAATAAAACTCGAATGGCCATTAAAGCAGCTGCTCCAGTAGCTACGAGAGAAAAAATGTTTTTAGTTGATAACAAACGATCGAATAGATCTACCGATTGTTGCATCGAGAACGAGAACATAGGATTCGGCAATATCACGAGGTAATCGAAGGAAATGAAGCTAAATGTTTGCAAATGAAATTTTGAATAGAAAACTTGTCGATTTTTTGTTTACTTCGGGTTCACCAGTAGATTGATTTGTTTGAATGAGAATCTTACCGATTTTAGCATCTTTATAAACTTCAATTAAAGCTGGTTCTAAACATTCACCAGCTCGAACAATCGATACACCACAAACCTAGAGAGTCTCTCATTTGATTTCTATTAAAAATCTTTCATTTACATCAGAATAAACATGTTTTTTGCCTTGATAGATTTGTCCTTGTGGCGTTTCAACTCTCACATCCTAAAAATAAGTTGTTTTTTACTTTTCGTATTTGTTGTTTTTTTCTACTTCAAATGGTAATAAAGAGAGGGCGTATTCAATCAGTATTCTCATTAACCGTTTCGAATAGAAAATAAACTCGTCACGGCCTGTCAAACGATTTCTAAATACAACATTTATTTTAGCTTTTTTCATAATTCTTTGTAATTCATTGATTCTACCTGATAATCGTATGCAGATATTTCACTTGTGCCGTTTGCTCGATCAAATAAAACGTATCAGGCATTGTTAACTCTTTCCAATCGCCTAATCGATGGACTAATTGATTTCGAACATTAACACCACTCTAACAAAATCGAAACCCTGTTTTACAATTTCGATTTTCGTCTCAAATACCTTTTGTAATTCTCTATTAACGTGTCGCGCAATTAAATCAATAGCAATACGATTTTCACCACCTGAATTTAACAAAAAAAACAAAACAAACACGTAATAAATGTCGTATTTATAATTACTAACGACGTTATGATGAAATTACCTCGTGGCACAATTAAATCTGCGTAGGCCATTGTTGGAGCGATGTAGTGATCATAAGAAGGTTTGACAAAACGTGTATATTGTTGGATAACACCGTCGATGTCTCGGCCACGTTCGCTTATATCACGTTCGAGACGACGTGCCAAACGAATATCTGCATCGGTATCAACGAATATTTTCATATCGAGGACCTATTCATACATAAAATCGAACAAACAACGGATACATTTCGAGTCTTCAAACGAAATTTTATCACAAACATCGAGAATTTGTTTACTGACGAATGATAAGATTCCTTCGAAAATGACAACATTAGCACCATAGAGAACTTTCTAATCACATAAAAGAATAAAATTTCATTTTTGTTTGTTTGTTTGTATTTACTGTATGAGGTTCACGAGAATGAGTTGTGAAATTATAAAGAGGTATATCAACCTAAGAAGAAATTCATTCATGGCGAAAAAATTGATTAATCTTCGACAGACTTGTTTGCCCATTTTAAGATTATTCAATGTTTCGAGTAATAAATCGAAGTCAAATGCATCCGGATGATCGAAATTATAATTATTTTCACTTGCTGCATGATGTTGTTCATCAGTTAGAACCTCAATTAATTTTTCAATCAATTCATTTTCTCATCTCAAATTTTACATTCTTAAATCTACTTTATAAAACGAATCCATGCTTAACAATGTCACCCATGGCACATTCAATTTCTCGACTATATTCTGTGCAACAGTTGTTTTACCGCTCGCACTGCCTCCACAGATTCCAATTAGAAATGCTTTATTATTTTCGCCTGTTGTATTGTACCAAGCAGGTCGACCTGTGCATTGTTAAGAGTTAGTGCAAATAACTTTTCAACAAATATATTTTGTACTTACCTGCTGTATAGATTGTATTTCGTCCTTTGAATGTAATTCGATCGTCACCTGATCGACTCGTTGTTCGCATACGTTGTCGACGTATTTTCGTACTTGCAGGCGTTGCTATTCCTGTTGGTGTTGTTGGTGAAATAGGTTTGAATGATTTGCCATTGATAGTTGGTTGTTGTTTATTGGGAAAGAAACTGACACGACGTTTGGTTGGCGAGGATTGAGCATTATTCGAATCGATTTGACTACCAGTATCTTCATCACTTTGATCTGTATTACTATTTAAGAAAAAAAAAGAAGAAGAAGAATAAAGACGAGCAAATGAATCGATTAGTTGTGCACTTGAGCATTTCTATTTCTTCATCAGATATATGGATTATAAGAGCTTTCTTTTGTCGAATCATTTCTTTCGACATATTACAAATCGTGATTTTTTGTTAATAAATGTAAAAGAAAATATGCATGATATTTGTGCGAAAAAATATTTTCTCCCTGTTTCCCTCTCTCTCTCTCTCTTTTTCATTCTTTCTGTTTTTCGTTGAGTTAGTAAGTCGGTTAAAACGCACATGCCTGCATTAACTATTAAATAAGCGTGATATGAAAAACAAGAAAAAAAATAGAATCATTAAGTACGTTTCAAGCTACATTTTTTTCCCTACGAAAGCAGAAATAATAACTAAAGAAGAAAATCAAAGAAAATCAGTTAACACGTACCTATTTGAAGTGCCTGAATGACGTCGATAGGTGCTCATAGTTTTGGCGAGAAGAAAAAATAATAAATTCTATCTACGAGGAAAATAAAAGCTCACTTAGTGAACATTTCGAATGCTTGTTATTCTTGTTTTTTGATGTTTTTTTTTTATTAATATGTATGCGTAAAACAATTTATTTCAACAAAGTTTGTTGTTTGTTTATTAAAAACTAGCTGAATTTTTCAATCGGTTGTTACACATACAATGAAAACAAAATCATAATGATGTTTGAAAACGATTGAACTTTTTTGTTTTCAAAAAATAACTTTCTTCTAGATTTTATTCTTGTTGTTCTCGATGTTTCGTTTTTCTTTAATAAAGTCGTTGGGGTTTACCCATTGTTGATTTAACGTAAAGTGCACGAACATTTTGCCAATTTTTTTTCAATAATGAAACAAGAAAATTGACAGATAAGTTAACATTCGCTGCTAATTCATCGACAGTCATATTAACATTACCAACAGCAACAGCTAAACAAATAGTTTTCTTCGCTTGAAATTTAATTGTCGATTTAATTTCCTCGACTTTTTGAACTAATGAATCGCTGTGAGTGATGGCTGTTGGAAATTTACCGGCTTTATTCAAACCAGGTCCTAATTAACCCAAACAGAAAATGTGTTTGCCTTCGAAAATCAATCGTTTAGCTTTTTTTTTACCAAGAATACGAGGAATTTGTCGAATGACAACATCCGAAGCAAGAAAAGCATCGTATTGTTGAGATAGTTTTCTTACGAGTTTTTTGTCTTTATTTAATTTCTTTAAATCATCAACAGTCATGGCAGGGATGTTGTTTGCACGTGCTTCATCGCAATGACGTTCGTCACCCAAAACACAAACGGTAAATTTCGGTTTGGGTGCATTACGAAGACGAACGGTTCCACTGAAACGTTTGTCACGTGATGGATCGAAATTTTTCAAGACAATTTGTAATTCGACTGTTTCGACGAATTTACGTTTTTTAGTTTCTTTTGAATAAGTCAAAACATTTTGTGATGTTTCTAACAGCATATCCTATGTGAAAACCAAACGAATTTAGTCACAAAAATGAGAACGAAAGGATTTTACTCGAGTAATTTTCGACGACATTATTCAATGAGAGAAGAGTTTTGATCGATCTAAATCGAAAAAACAATAAACGAAGAATTATTCGAAAAACGAAAAAAAATAAGAAGAAGCGTAAATAAGAATAGTCAAAGCGAATCTTAATGGTACTCCAAGATATACCAATAAAATTCTTCGTAGCAAATCTAAATGATTGAGATAAGCATTCGAGTGAAAATTTATTTTTCTAATTTTCTTGCAAATTAATTTTGTATTCGAAAAGGAATTTTAGTAGAAATGATCAGTGTAAGCTAGTAATGCATTTCGAAATGAGTCGGCTTTCACCAATCGAATACGACAGAACGAACGGAAGGAAGGTTCTTGCGGTTTTGAGATATAAGAGGACGACTAACTAACTGACTGGAGATTGACTTGTATTATTCTTAAGATTTAGAGAGGAAGATTGACATTTTGGAAATCCACGTAGGTAGAAGTAGGTTATAAACTTGTTTTTGAATAGAGTCTTGTCTACGAAACCGTTGAAACACAATTCGAGAAAAGTAGAAACTCAAATAAATATATGTGAGATGTTTTATTTTCGAAATAAAAAATTTGTCAGAAGATAATCCGTATTACAGATGGTGTTAGTTTATGTTCTGAGAAAGTCAATATCGATTTGTATTCTTTTAGAAGTCGAACAAATGTGAAAGAAACTAGAAAACATAAATAAATCAAATGGTTCACATCGTCATATTTTCCTTTGAAAATTGTCAGGTGGTCAATGGATGTCTTCTAACGCCATCTAGAAGGTCAATTTGACAAATCTCCTTTCAGCTAACCAATATCTATGATCACGATTAGCAATCCGATAGTAATAAATAGAAACTATCGCATCTGATGATTGGTCATCAAATCTATGTTTAAGATTTTCGAAAAACTTCTCTCAGCAAGTCAAAAAGAACGATAGATAGAAGTAAATTCATTTGTTTATTTTTCTTTTGTCTTGTCACAGACACACGAGTATGTTTAGTTTACATTCCAATGCCAGAGACTACCGTTCAATTAATGAAACAAGAAGATAATTCACAGAAATCAATTGCTGATCCTAACAAATCACATATTCATGAGCATCCATTTTTCAAAGAAGTAATCAATCAATCAATCGATCGATCGATCGATCGATAGAAAACAAAGAATTCATTTATTGACTTGTTTATTTTCTTAGTTTGTCACAAGTGGCTTGAGTGTATCTATAGCAAATGTTGTCACATTACCCAGTAGAATTATTCCATTCGATATTGATACTTAAGACTTTTATTTTCTTTTCACTAGTCGATGTAATCAAAGTTCGTCTTCAACTTGCTAATCCAGCTATGGCTGCATCGAAATCATCTATGAAAGCTGGTCTTCTAACAACAACAGTGAATATCTATCGTAAAGAAGGTGTTCGTGCATATTATTCTGGTTTAAAACCAGCTGTTATTCGAGGATTATTCTACGGTGGTGTTCGTCTTGGTCAGAACACAAATCTTTTCTCTTAAATAAACCAAAAAAATTATGTTTTATTTAGGTGCTTATGGTCCAATAAAAAATATTCTCAAACGTGTTGTAACCGACGATGGACAGGCAACAGTTAAATTTGCTCGTAATATTTCAGCGGGCTGTCTATCAGGTGCTATTGCTGCTATAGCATCGAATCCTGTTGATCTATGTAAAACGAAATTACAAGCCAAAAATTCGCCTTATACATCATCGATGCATGTTATCAAAGATGTAATTAAACAGCACGGTGTTCGTGGTCTATGGATTGGAACTGTTCCAGCTGCTATTCGAACAGGTTGAGATTGAGAGCGAATTTTCGATTGTGAAATAGTTTTGATTTGATTCTAGCGGCATTAACTGCAACACAATGTGTTACCTATGATCATGCAAAACGTTTCTGTATTCGTATAACTGGTTGGAATGAAGGTATTAAATTACATTTAGGTGCATCGTTAATCACCGGGTTTGTTTTGATATTAAAACGAAAACAAAGAATTCGAATATAAAGAAAAATTCAATTTAGACTTGTAACAACGACAATGACAGCACCATTGGATTTAATAAAAACAAATATGTATGCAGCTGGAGATTACGGCGTGTTTGAAATCACACACAAAATCGTCGATAAAGAAGGCTTTCAAGGTTTATTACGAGGATGGTCGGCTGCATATGTCAGATTAGGTAAAATTCGAATGATTTGATTGATTCATTTTCGTCTGTATTTTGTTTTTCAGGACCACAAACCGTTGTTATTTTTCTTGTTATGGAAAAATTACGGAAAGTTTCGGGTCTATCAGCGCTATGAAAGATCGAGTAATCATCCAATTCATTTGTGTCTAGTCCAGTTATCTTGAATTAAATTTGTTTTCGCTATGATTTTATATTAGAAGTAAAATAAATATTATCGTTTATTTACATATATTTATACCTCGACTATGCAATAAAAATAGCAAACGAAAACAAGAAAGTCTATTTTAGATAATTTGTATTTTTGTTTGAATTGCAATATGCATTTGGTCAAATATATTTTTCTTTGTTTAATCTTTGATCTTTCGAATGGCTCAACGAATGATCAAGATTTCAATCCCTATGAAGTTCTTGGTTTGTCTCGGACAGCATCTGATCGAGAAATTCGACAGGCTTATAAAAAACTAGCTCGATATTGGCATCCAGACAAAAATTCTCAGCCAAATGCACATGAACAATTCACAAAAATAAATGCAGCTTACGAAGTAAACTCGACCAGAGACATTCTTCTTCAGACACGACGAGAAATTTTCAATTCTAGATTTTATCTGACTCGACTAAACGTCAGAATTATGATGAATACGGTACAACATCTCAGGACAATCATCGAGGCTTTAATACCAATCATTTTCGTGATCCATATGATATCTTTCGTGCGCATTTCGGTGGTGATTTTCATTTCTTTCATGAATCACCCAATGGTGCTAAGAAACTACTTCATTCACGTGAATTTCTCTCGAATATTCTGCCCAATAGTGACAAAAAACCGTACGTTCTTTTCGGTAGTACGAATTTCTGTTTGCATTGCCGTCAATCAATGACCATATTTCGTTCATTGGAAAAGCAATTCAATGACGTCGGAATTGGCACAGCAGAATTTAATATCAATGATCAACGATTAAGTCATGAATTAGGTGTCATTCACGCACCAACTCTTTGTGTTGTCAGTCAAAAACGAGTCTATCATATGGATAGCGTCGAACAAGTAACTGAAACACAGATTAAAGAATTTGTTCGAAAATCAATACCGATTAATCGATATATTCAAAAAGTAAATTCAATTAAACTGATTTGAGTTTTATTCGAATTTGAAAATTTTAGCTGAATACAATCGATGATCTGTTCATATTCGTCGAATCATACAATCAAACAAATCGTATCTCAGCTATTCTATTGACAAAATTAAAAAGTCCAACTTTAAAATTTGTTCTTTCATGTTTACAATATATCCCACGTATTCAATGTGCAATGCTAAACGCCTGTAAAAATTCAATCTCTCATTTTCAAATTGAATCTTTTCTTCTTTTCCTCAATTAGCTTCAATATCAAACATTCAAACTCCATCTTATCTCAAACAAATTTCACCACAATCGGACACAATACTTTTCTTCAAAGAAGATAAAACTCCGATAGCTTTTCTAAAAGATGTAAGAATCCGTTCGAGAGAGATACACAAACCAATCATTGAATGTTGTAGAATGATTTAACCTATTCAAATATTCAAAAAACATTTGAATCAAATCAAATTCTACATTTACCAACGATAACAAGTTCGAATGTATTCAATTTAATTTGTCAGACAAATTCTGCAAAGTAAAATCTCTTTTCGAACGAAAACATTCAGCAAGAATTGGTCTTGTTTTTAGACCTTGTTTTCTTATTCTCGGTGATTCACTTCTTTTCGAACAATATCGCTCAATATTTCTTCAACTTGCTAAACATCTAAACCAACAATATTCGACTCATTTAGCCTACTTAGACATCTCAGCAGCCAAACAAAAGGCATTTCAAAAAGTGTTCTCATCGATCTATCATCTCGATGAAAAGAAATTATTCGTAAAGAACTTTTACCAATCGAAAATCTCAGTTGATCGTTTCGATTTTTCTGTTCAGATCATCGTCATTCGTCGTTGGTTTGACGATACAGTCGAATTTGTTAATACAGAAATTGAATTCGATGATAAATCTCTGCATGAATTCAAACGAAATCATCAAAAATTTCTCATTGATATCGAAGCAAATGTCAAATTTTTTCTTACAAATCGTTGGCAAAATGCAAAGAAATTTACATTACCAACGATATTCAATTTCGATGACCGAAATGAAGTAATTACAAAATCAGTTCAAACAACACGAATCGAATCGATTTATTTTGCAAATATTCTAGAATATTTTCATTCTTATTTGGAATCGAATTCAAGACAAATGGAATTATTGGTTCGAGAGAAATCCAATACTTCGATCATTGTAATGAGCTTTTTTCTTTTTGAGAAAACAATCGAAGACATTCCTTGTTTTTTTGTTCAAAGATCAGGATATATGTTGACATATCAATTTGGAATATTTCTTATTCCATTACTCGCATTTGTCTGGTATTCAAGACAAGATGTTGATACAATGAATAATAGAAAACAAACGAGAAAATCATTTTCATCGCCGACGCATCGCCAACAAGCAAATGAATATTTGTAAAAACACGCTCGAATTTTTGTTTGATTTCATTTTGAATTCTTGTTATTTAGTCGAGATTCATCGAATTCAATCGAATTAAATGAATTCGATTCGACATTTTTCGAACGATACACAAAATCTGGCTCGCCAAATGTGATTATTCTTCTTCTAATTGCCAATAATGAAACCGATCCATGTATTAGTTATTTCTGTCGACAAATTAGTTTGATTAAAGAGTAAGAAAACACACGCACACAACCCAATCATATGTTCGGACAATTTCTAATTTAGTTCACGCATGATTTTCGCTGTGCTCTATCGAGATCGACATGCACATTGGCTCGATGACTTATACAGCAAGATCGAAGACGATCAAAATCGTCATTTAGTTCGGTTTCGTTCGTCAACTGTGCTCGCTTTGTACATACGACGGAAATTCTTCGTACCGTTTTGGTCACTTTCAAATAATGAAGAACACAATGATGACAATTCGGGTGCTTTTCTTGGTTTAGATAACCGAAGACATTATCGTTCGTCATCGACATCATCGATAGATTCTCTGGCATCATCAACTGAATCATTATCATTTGCCGATTGGATTGATCTTTTATTCGATGGCAATATTCGAACACCGATATCTCTTACCGAATGGCCAATGATATTTCAATAGAAAATATCACAACACATTGTTCGTGTTTGTTTGCTTTTTCCTTGTATTCTAGTCATTATTCTAATCGTTTTCTGTCTTGTCGATGTGTTGATATGGTCGTACTATAACTTATCTTTTTTTCTTCATACTGTGTTCGATCAATTAGGCTCGTTGTATGTTATTTTTGTCTGATGAAAGGTGATAGTTCACAGCAGTAGTACTCATCGTTTTCTTTTTCTGATCAATCTATGATGATAATAAGCTAGCCTTTGGTGCTTTCTCTCACGCCAGACGATGATACTGAAAGTGTTCGTGTTCTTGTTTTGTTTTTTATTTGTATTTTTTTTTCTCACAGAATCTATTCTCTTGCAAAACATATTAAGAAAATAAAAGAAAACGAACTATAAATGAATAAATAATCTGTTGAATTTTTAATTTGAATGTAATAAGAAGAGAGAAAAAAAAAACGATCCTTTTAGTTTTGAGGTGGATTGTGCTGTCATGCAGATTTAATGAGAGAATATGAACATGCCGAGAATAGATGAACGAACAATAGTTGAATACATTGAGACAAATAATAGACTATTTTAACAGACCCCCTAGGTAGATATTCGAGTGTATATGTTCGAAGTTCATAATCGTCATGTATTGAACTGACGCCAATATTCTTTCATTCTATGACTAACGGATGTAAATAACATTCTCGTGTTTTTTTTCTTTTGCTGATCTAATTGAATTACAAAACTCTAAATACGATTGATCTAAATCCAATCAAGTTGAAAAAAATCTCTTGGATAGAGATTTTATACGACCGATTAGGACAAAATAAATCTCGAAAAAGGAATGTCGATTAGTGAAGAACATTCCTTCGTCTTCTTTTTTTTCATATGTTCACTGATAAACAACGACCGGAGGCTATTCTTGCCTTTTTCTTCTTCTCCCTCGATTCTCTATTGCAAATTCGCAGTACAAAGCGAACAAAACGTCTTTCTTTTCTCTCTCTCTCTCTCTCTTTCCCGTTTGCACACGCTGTTTTTTCTTCTTCTTTCCTGCTTAAACCGTCATAGAACTCAGCTGTTCTGACATGCACACAAGTAACATTGTGTTTTTTTTGTCGATGCTCCTTAATTTTCATTCATCGGCTTCATAGAAATCCTCGAATAGAAACAAAAATAAACATCAAACGACAAGACTCACCCGTTATTGCTCGTTCTTCCTGCGTAATGATACAAACGAAGAAATAAAAAACCTCAAGAAATGAATACATATCCAACGATTAATAATAATAAACAATCAAATATTCTAATAACGAAGGTTAGTTGTTGTTCGATAGGAAAATATGAATATCAATCATTTATATAAAACGATTCAGTCAAAGTCATTAATTATAGAAAAGAAAAAAGAAAGCTGACAAGCACCAGGTTGTTTTCTTCTCATTCACGTTCTTTTTTTTTCTACTCTCTTTCCCTTTGGAAGTAGCATTGCTCCATGAATAATGCATGAGTTGTTCTGTCACCACTAGCAATAATGTTGCCGGTATGCATCCACAAGAAGCACACACACACACACACATACATGCAAAAAAGAGACTCGAATGAGTAAAAGAGAGCTCATTTACGAGCGAGAAATCGTGCTTGACTATGTTGATTACACGGTACATACGTCCTTGACTATTATCAATATGTATATTGAATAAGAATGATGACAATCAATTTACTATCATTAAAAATACGAAAGGAAAATGGCTATTGAAAACATTTTCGATCAAGCCAAAACAACAACAACAAGGTAGATGCATGCGTGTGTTATCCTGAAAACGAGACTATCGACATTTACACCATTTGACAAATTGATTAGAACATACAAGTAACCGTCCTCGATGCAAAGAAAGACCTGGATTGTATGTGTGTATATGTGTGTGTGTGTGTGTGTGTGTATGTATAAATGCGCATGAGAACGAAGAGAAGAAAAGAAAAAAACGACGACATTTCGAAAATCGACATTATATTATATTTATTTATATATTTATATGTAAGTTTGCTGGTTGCAAGTCAAAGGTGATAGACTTGAAAGATAAAACGTATGTTTCAAGAGAAATCTTCTTTGAATAACTCTCGTAAGTGAAATAAACGAATATATCTAATCAATAGATTGAACACGTCTGTTTGTCAATTGATTATTTCTTTTTTTTTTATTTTCTTTTCATTTAAAATGTGTTCATGTTTCTCATCAGTCAATTCATTTTATCCATTACCATCTGGCCGGAAACGATCATCCCTCTCTCTCCCTCTCATATTTTTTCTCGACAAAAAAAAGAAGAAGAAGAAAAGGAAACAACACACGTCCTATTTAGCTTGAGGGAAGTAAAAGAAGATTTTTTTTCTTTTTATGTATTTCTTTTTTCTCTTTGCCTCTAATAATGACCATGACATTCAAATTTGATTGAGAATTTCTTTTCGACTTCTTCTTTTCTTAGCTAAATATCTTTTACAAAGAGGATTAGTCACATCTTTCAATATGTATATATATAAGGCTTTCAATGATGTGCTTCACCTGTATATGTAAAAAAATTATCATATACATACATAGCAAAAAAAATGACGAGAAGAAAGACTCTCGTATTCTCTTTAGCGTGCATGTGTGTATGTGTTCACGCTCTTCTGTGAAATTGATATCGGGGTCAGTGCAATGACGGCACACACACACACACGCATCTATATATAAATATATATAGAAAGAACGTCAGCATGCACACAGAAAAATCTGCTGCATCTTTTTTTTTTCTCTCTCTCGTTTCTTTTTTTTCCTTCTCGTTCTCTTCTTTTCTCTCTCTCCCTCTCTCGCTTTACCACTACTGCCATTCACTCCTCCTCAACTCTAGCAGAAGCAATAACACAATTATTTTCTATAGAAACAGTTTTGTCTTTTAAAATATAAAATCAAAAATACAAAATCGAAATAAATCTTCTTTAGATGAATAATAATAATAACACTCATCATCATCCAATAACACGAAATTCAAGTACAACAACGTTAACTGAATCCAATGAATATCAAAAGAAAAATTCTTCACCCCGTCGTCAAACGACACGTTCAACGTCTAATCTAACAAAAGATAATCTAACACCGACAAATATTCAAGTTATTAAACCGGTTGCTGTACGTCCGCCATCGACATCATATAATCTACGTTCACGGACGAAATTAAAAACTCATCAGCAAACTGAAGTCATACCATCATTTACAGAGAAACTTTCATTAGAAACACCACAAATGAAACCGGTGCCACCATTGACTCGTGCTGCTGCGGCATCGGCCGGTGTTAAAATTGATTCATTGACATGTGATGAATCAACTAAAACTAGTAGTAATCAACAAAAGACTCTATTCAATTCAACACAATCAACACGTTCGAGTACAACTCGAAAACGCAAGGCTAGTGAAGATGATCATCGACCTTATCTCGATTTACTGAAAATGAAACAGGTAAATCATCGATGTGCTAATAGATATGATTCTCGTTGTTGTTTGGTATCACTCATCAGTTCATTTGTCAAATTATACAGACAACGATTGTTCGATTTGACTTCGTTCTTGATTTGTCAATGAGAAAGAATGTTGACAGCTCACTTTCTTCTTCTTTTTTGTATTCGAAGACATAGTTGAGTATTCTCATAAATATTCTTCGTTCGTTCGTTTGTTCGTCCGTTGGTTCTCTTCTTCTTCTTTTTATGTTTATTTGATTCGTATGAGAATAATGATCAATTGCAACATATACATACTGACATTTCATGTCTTGAGATATGTTACTGATTCGAGTCATTTGTCATATTTTGTTATTTCTCATGTCTCATTTTGTCTATTTTTCTTTTTAGACGCAATCGACATATAGCTTTGATGGTAATTCACCAAAGAAGGTACTAATTCTTCCAATCTAATAAGCTAAGAAGTGTTCATCAAGAGAGAAAGAAAGAAAAAGAGACACTCATTGCCTGTTCGATCGATCGATTTCTTCGTCCCACCCCTTTGCCTTCCGTTTGTCGTCGTTTCTTCTCATTTTTCCCTAAGAGTATAAAAATAGGCAAGAAAAAAAATATATATCGAGAGAAGAAATTGAGTTGTATGTTTGTATGTGTGCGCTCGGTTGAACACTAGACAAAATGTGATTGACAATCGCACCTGTTCGCATGATTTTTCTTTTTGCTTCGAACAAATTCTTGAATAGAAACGAGCAGTAGAAGAGAAAAAAAACGTCTTCTAATCAATTTTTTTTCTTCTGTTGCAATGTTTGATTGATTGATTGAGTAAGAATAAAATATTAGGTTTCTTTAGCACTCATACATTTTTTTTTCTTCTCTCGTCGTAGTTAATTATAATACTAAAACATTCAATTTAACTTCAAAACTGCTAATTTATACGCTAAGTTAGATTTGACCGAGTTTCCATTATAACCTCATGCCATAGGACAACTGAATTGAAGCATCGCTTGATTGTCTGTCTGTTGTTCTCTCTCTCTTATTTCATTTCCGCTTTTCTTGCTTCTACACACACATATATATATAATATATCGTTTGGTTTTTTTTCTTCTTCTCTCATCTAGATGACAAGACGTGCCGATCAAGATTGTATTGGAGGTGATGATGAAGATAGCGGATGCGATTATGATTCTCCAGCACATTCTCCGGTCGACTTCACTGATGTACCTCCCGGTCATGTACTTCACTTTGAAGAATCCAATATGTCCTATGATTCGGGTTTTAGTACAGGCTCGGGTGAGACAAATTCTAATCAACAATTGACATCAACAGAAAATAGTCAAACATTATCTCTATGTGGACTAAATAACAGTGGAATAACAACGAGAAGTAGTACAATTAATTCGAGCAAATATCTTGCAGCTATTGATCTCGATGTAAATGCTATTGAAGACGACCTCGGTTTCTAGTTCATCTTTTTTTCTTTAAAAACGAATTCTAATTGTATTGCCACATCCGTTTATCTCTCTCATTTTCTTCTTGATGTTGTTATTATTACTGTTTACAGCATGATCATCATTTTATGCGTGCCATCGTTTCTCTCTCTCTCTCTTGCTGTCAGATGTGTAGTGAGTATTCTTTCTTTTTTTTTTCTTATTAGTATTCTATTTCTTCAATACCAAGACGTATTTTCCTAGACTCATATAATTTCTACGGCTTTATTCTTAACAAAAAACACACGCACTAACAATTGTCTTCTCCATGGTTCATCATTTAAATTTCGAAAGGAAACCTATGATTAACCTCCGGTTGGATCAGTGCTTTTTATTTCTTGTTGTCTGTTTTTTACAAAGAGAAAATTAATTGCATTGATTAACATATTATATTCACTAATAATGCCATTCCTTGAAAATCTCTTTTTCTCTTCTTCTTCTTCTTCTTCTTCTTCTTCGTGTTCTTCATGAAAGTACTCACACATTGTGTATTCTTGACGGTTGCCATTTTTGTTCGGCTTTACAGGATTAGTTTATATATACATACATGCATCAAACCTGGCTTCATTTTTCTTCTGTTCTCGTGCTTTGTCTCTCTCTCTCTCTCTTTCTCGTTTTTTTTACAATGGATTAAGAAGGATTTTGTTTTTTTTGTTTCGTATATAATGGATAAAAGGAAAAAAAGAAAATAGATGAATTTGTAAAAGTTAATATTCATTTAGTTGTCTAATTGAAAAACAAAATTTACATATTTCATTACAGTTGAAAACACAATCGAGAGATGCAATTTTCTTGAAGAAGAAGAAAAGAAAAAAGAAAGAAAAAAATTTCAACTTGTCAACTAACGATCATACTTGAAGAAGAAACGAGTATTTCTTTATTATTTTTACGTGCTTAAACGATCTCAAGTTCTTTTCCCTTGTGTATCAATATCATTAATAAATCACGTCTACAGAGAATACGAGGAAAAAGAAATGAAAGAAAGAAATGGAAAGCATTTATCATATTAATGCATCCTTGGTTTCGAATTTTTCCGTTTTTTTTACATATCACAGTTGTTTATAACTAATCTAATTATATAAATAATTAATAACAAAACACAAAAGAAAATGCATAGACAATATTTGGTTACAAATATGAATGGATAGGCAAATAAAAAAAAAACAAACGAAACTAAAATTGTTGGTTTTTTTTTGTGTTGAGTGAGAAAAAATCGTGAAATTTTTTCTACTGTAAAGAAATGAATCGGCAATGAGAAGGAAATGTGTAATAATCAAAAAAAAAACGAGAACAGGAAGAAATCTTGTTCATTTCGGTTTTTTTGCCCTCGATTGTTCATTTGCTTTGTTCATAATTCTTGTTCGACCATTAAAGAATTGCACAATAATGCGTACGCAATAATAGAGAGAGAAAAAAACAACATTTAGCAAGAAGGAAATGTCAAGTCGATTGTCCTAGATTCATGAGAATTTCGTCGGAGAAGATACAGGAATTAGTCTGACTAATGTCGATGTTGGAGAAGTTGTTGATATGTTAAAATTAGACATATATTGACGAGCATTGGTTTCGGCACGAGCGATCAATTGTTGAATCTCGTCATTACGATCCCGATCTTCTCTGAAAAGATAAACGAGCAATGATTCGATCTGTTATTTTTAAAGAAAAATCGAATTCGTACTTTCGATCTTCTTGTGCACGTCTTCTCATCTGACTCATAATATCTCGAAGATCTGCATTTTCTTCTTCGAGTAGTTTTATTTGTACTTGTAATGATTCTTTGCCAGCTTTTTCAGTTGCAAATCGTTGTTCGAATTCATGTATCTAGAAAAACAATGATATAATTAGACAATGACTTTTGTTTTGAATTTACTTTATGTCGTAATTCTTCTATACGAGCCGAAGAATCACCTGCGCCCGAATCGAGATTAATTACATCAGTTCTAAATTTAATTTAAAGAAGAAAAAAAACATTATTATTCGAGAGAAATGAGTTGATAACGATCAATACCGTCGAACAGTTATATTTTCTAATATCTGACTTCGTCTCATACGTTCCAATTCTTCTTCTAAAATTCGATTTCTACAAGATAATCGAATTGAAATTTTGTTTTTTTTTCGATAGTTAAGATGTTATTTTACTTATCAACAAGTTCGTTTAATCGTTTGTATTCGGATGAGATTCGTTCTTCGACTGATTGTCTTTCCAAGAGAATTTCTCGACTTTTATATTGAACATCTTGAATAAGTTTATCTTTTTCGAAAATCATTTCTTTCTTATGTGTTAATTCGTTTTTCAATCGTTCGATTTCATTCTGCAATTGATCGGTACGTAATTGTGCTTCACGTCGTTCTCGATCGGTTTGTTCTCTAAAAATAACGATCAAAAATACAAACGAATATCATCCAACTCGTTTTTTCTTACAAACGTGTTTTAATCATATTCATTTTATCTTTATATTTCGATGTTACACTGGCGACATTCTGTGAGAGATATTCCGACTGTGCATTGATTTCTGACTGAAAAACAAAATTCGATTAATTCAAAATCAAAGTTATATTCGAAACGTGAACATGATTTCGTTAGTAGTGCAAGCATTCGAACAAAAAAAATAATACTAAGAAAAAAAACGAAATGATATAGAGTTTCTTGTTTGAAACGAAAGAGAATTAAATGAGAGATGATTTCTTTATTTCGATAAGAACATCTTTCGTGTGTGTGCGTGTGTGTTTTTTTTAATAATAATGAACCTGTGATGGGTGACAAAAAGCACTCGTTGAAGAGTTCGTCTAGAACAATATGCAGATTATTGAACAACAACTAAGTTGAATTCGATTTTTTGATGCAACAAAAAACTATCAACGTGATTCGAAAGAGGAAATCTTTTTCAAACAATAGATAAATACCAATTTTTTCCGTAGCTGAACTAGTCGGGTTATAGAAAAAGTTAGATCATCGAATAATTGAATTTCTCACGAAAAATTTCGAAAAAAAACAGACCGTCTGCTCGATAGGCAATAGCTCATTCGTACCTTCTCTTTTTCTAATTGCTCGCAACGACGTAATGTTTGTTCGAGTACGACTTGTACTCGTTCGAGCTGCAGTGTTGCTGCTGTGACACGTTCGCAGACATCATCATATTTGATTTTCAATGCGATTAATTCGTTTTCTAATTGTGCTGAACGATGTCGTTCGCTTTCCAATTCAGTAGAATCATGTCCGACTAAACTTGAATCGAACTAAACAAATTCAAACTTTTATTTTCAAAAAGGAAAGTTAACATTTCGCATACGGTATCTCGTTCGAGTAATGAACGTTCGTTTAATTGTTTTCGTGCGCTATCTAATTCATATTTCAATGTATTCGAATACTCAGCCAGTTCATTGTATCGTTCACGTACAGTGAAAAGTTCGTTTTCGAGTTGAATAACATCTCTCTAAATTCAAAAAACATCGAAAAGATTATTTGTTTTTGCGTTTTCGTTTACATTCGATGTTTGATAATTTTGATCATCGACGTATTCAAGTGGTAGTGGTTGTTTCAATGCTTCATCTAATCGTTCATTACACGAAGCAATATGTTGACGAAGAACGTCACATTTTAATTTCAATCGTTCGATGTTAAATTTAACTGTTTCATCCGAATTTTCGAACTAAATAAAAAAGAAAATGTACGACGATTTTGTTGTTGTTTTAGTGTTACTCGTTGTTCGAGTTCGGCTGTTTTTTTTTCGGTCATTTCAAGTTCATGTCGAACTCGGCTAATTTCTCGTTCCAATGATCGTTGTTCGATAACACTGAACAATTGTGTAACATCACCATTCGATGAATTTTGTGAACGATCGATCTAAATGAAATTTTCTTTATCTTTGTCTCTCATGATTCGAAATTAAACAAGAACAAAAAAGTCAAATTATTTTGCTCGAATACGAAAAAAACAACATATATTTCTCGATTTTCTTTCTCATTTGAGCAAATCTATTCGCACTCAACTTACTTCTGCGCTTGTATTATGACTCTGAAATTGATGTTTATATATTTTGTTTTTCAATTTCCATCGAATCAATAAATCGAAAGTTTCGTGAACAAAAACTACTTACTAAATATCTTAACAGATCATTTTCATTTTGTTGTGTAGCTGATTTAAATTGTAATTCTTGCAATTTCGCATCGGATTGTCTCATTTGTTCGATTGCTTCTTGTAGAATTGTGCTCGATGTTGAATTAGCATTTTGTTGTTCTAATTTTTCGTTTAATAACGTAAATGTATATTCTAATTTGACGCGAAGTGTTTCTAATTCACGTTGTAATTGAAGATTTTCCTGCATGAATTTTTGTGCAAGAAAATCTTGATTTGCTGACGAATGTGTTACATCACTAACATGATCGGTATATTCATTCGGTAGTGGACATGTTTGATCGATAATATGAATTAAACGACTGATTTGTTCGTTTTTTTCCAAGACAATTTTATCTAATTGACGTTGAAATTCGTTTTCAAGAAAACGATTCTGATTTTCTAACATCGTGGTTTGTTCGCGAAGGTATTGAACATCACGATCAGCATAATTTATCATTTCACGTATTTGCTACAAACAAACAAACAAGCAAAAATAGTCATCTTGTCATTGAAATCAAACGAACTCTCATTCCACCGAGAAAATCTTGATCATCTAAATTTAAATCTTGTAGTAAATGCCGATATCGTTGAAGAATCGACAACATCGTCTGTCCTTTCAACCATAATTTCATAATAATTTCACGTTCCTGACCTTCATGTAAATGAAATTCTCTTTCAATAGCACTAATTACATCTTGATAGGAGAGAAGACCCTAAAAAATAACGACAACAATGTTTAAGTTTGGGAAAATATTCTCTTAATCGAAGTAAAGAAAAAGAAATCATTCGATCTGTTCTTCCATTTTCTTTTGTTGTTATTTGTCTAAGGAAAGAAAATAATTATTGATACTTGTTAATATGTATTTATCTCCGCACTTGTAAGTTTTCGAAAAAAGAACGAGAATTTTTTTTTGTTTAATAGCAATCAAATACATAAAGACGAAAAAGAAAGAAAACGGTTAAATATAGGTTGCATTTACATACTCTTAAACTAACAGACGATGGATACACCGTCACTTCACTTGTTTCGGATAGGCGTGGAGAAGTGAAACTAATCGGATGATGAGATGGACTTGAATCCGTAGGCGATGGATTCAATGGAGTTGTGAGCAGATGAGTTACACCTGGTACACTGGGATTCGATGACGGAGGAGACATAAGTGGAGTTTGTTGAACTAATCTTTCCATAGTTAACATTGGATGTTCGATGTTTTCGACAATTGTACTTAACTCATCGTATTGCTCATTGAAAATCTAATGAACAGAATATAACGATCTCAAATCTCTTGTTCGGTTTTCTTTTGTCTATTGATTTACTCGTTGTAAAATCGAGCTTGTTGATAATTGTTGAGCTAAACGAATGAAAATGTAGTTGAACAAAAAAACGAAGAAGAAGAATGAGAGAAATCTTGTCTCTTCAAATTACCATTCGATTGCTGATCAAATTTGATATCCGATGAATTCGATTGACTATCGGCTAATAAAACCTTTAAAAAAAGATGAAGAACGGAATTACAAACGTTTGTGTAAATGCACACGAAATAAGAGAATGAAAACGAAAAAAAACACGACTTGAAATCAGCAACCAAATGAAACTCAAACATTACACATAAAAAAAAGAAAAATCCGGAGAAAACGTAACGATTATACGCCTAATGTTTATGACATTGACAGACGTAGAAGATCTTTAACAAAAGCATTTTTTTTTTCTTCTTTTCTATATCGTCTCGCAATCGAAAACGAACGAGAGAGAGAGAGAGAGAGAGACAGAGAGAGAGAAAAGAAGAACAAGGATTTTTTTCTTCGTACTAGTAAATCATTAAAATCGAATATATGAAGAGACGTTGAATACGGCACGAGAAATAATTTGTCTTTGCAAGAAGAGAAGACCACACTTGAACAAACGTAAAGAGAAAGTAGAAAGGGAGAGAAACAACACACTTGAAATTCATTTTGGCTTTGTTAAAGAAAAGAAAAAGAAAAAAACCAAATTCAGACGTTTTTTTTCGTTTCGTTTTCTTTGCAGAGAAAAAAGAACGAAATGACTTAATTGAGAGAAAACTTACGTACATGTTGTGATTGATGATCAGTTGAAATATTTCTTGAAGACTTTTGATAATCTTTTTTTTTCGTTCGATGATTACGATATCGATTTGTTGATGCTGAAAAGAAAGAAAAACATCAAGCAACTCATCAAAACTATTTAGAAAATAATTATATAATCGTAAACGTTTTTCATCGTTCGAAAAATCTCTCAGGGCTTCTTACAAAAACATTCGTTCGATCGATATGCATATATATATTCAGAGAAAAGAAATAACTCGAAACGATTTCTTTTGTAAGCAATCAGTCTTAAAAACACATCAATAGTCTTTGCTTTCACTTAGACATCGAGTGATATGAAGTCAATAAGCTGCATTCATTTGTTCAACTATTCGAGACGGTATTTGTCTTCGAGGTGAGAGAATGGGATTATACAATTGAAAAACAAGCAAACATCGATGAGCATGAGGTAACAAACCGATTAGTTCAATGTGTGAAATAAGTGCAGTGATGAGTGCGTCTAATTTCGAAAATCTCTTCGTTATGTTTTTTTCTTTCTGAAAAGAGAAAAAGACTAGAACGAACCATTGAGTTCATTGACAGCTGAAGACGATGGTTGATCATCAGGATGACTATTTTCTGATGAAGTCGAATGGATTTTTTTAAATCGTTGACGTTTGTGTTGAGACGTCGAATCGTCGTTGGTATTCGATAGTTTCGGTGAACACGATGTTGTTGACGATGATGAAGTCATGTTTAATCTACAATGAATACAAATGAATTTTCGTTTTCTTTTTTTTATTTCTCTTCATCTTATGATTCACTGATGATCTAATCGAAGTTAATTAGAAAACGAACCAAACCAATTGTGCAAGAGTGAAGTCAAACAAAAACCATATTTGTACGTTGATTAGATTAATTAGATCGATTTAGATAATATTATCAAATAAAGCATTTTAATTTCAAAACAGGAGAACCTATCGATAAGGTTTCATTAATATCGAATTTTCAAGGCAAAATGAAACCGTATAAAACTACAATCTGTTCATATTCCACTTGAAATATTAAAATGTTAGTTTTTATCGCCGTTGTTAAACATTTTAACTTATCAATCATTGCAAAAGAAAGAAAGAAAAACGTTTTTTTTTATTCAGTTGTTCTCTGTTCACTTATGATTTGATGTGAAGATATATGATGATTGTCAACCCGTGCGCACATACGAATTCAAAGTACATATCAAAGTGATATTTTGCTTTATTTAAAGAAACAAAAAAGCGATTTTATGCAAAGCACACAATATTCAGCAGTGAGTTAGCATTAAGAAGAAAAACACAGTGAAAACAACAAAGATTTTTGATTTTATTATTATTATTTTTTCCCCAAGAACAAAAAGAAAACGAATCGAATAGACAAATTACGAAACTACATGAACAGAAGAAAGAAGAATTGTTCTATGGTTTGAGTTATTCTTATGAAGAATGATGACCATCAGTTGTTCGCGAATGAACTTCATCGTAGATTTTCATCTGTCGATCGATCATTTGTTGGCCACGATAGGATGCAATAACTTGCATTAATTCCGGGCAATTTTGTTTCGTTGCTAGATCGATAACAGTTTCTTTTTTGTCATTTGTCGAGTTTAATTCACCTCCGTATCTGCGAAGAAATAGAAAAAAAACGAATGAAGAATCGATTGAATGAAAATGTTTACTTTAAAAGAGTTTTTAATGGTTCAATGCCATCATAACCAAGCAAACAGCATTCATGTAAAGCTGTGTTACCTCGTCTGAAAAATCGAATATACGTAAATTTTGCATGTAGAAAAAAAAGAGAGTTTGAAATTTACGGTCCACGCAAATCTATTTTTGCTTTGCCATCTTTAGCAAGTGCTTCCAAACAATCGAAATGTTTATTTCGAATAGCTAGTTGAATAACAGGAACCCCTTCTTTATTTCTAAGATTGCCATCGGCACCTTCTTTCAATAACTGCTTGACTTCTTGTAGAACATCAACACGATTCGAAGATTTTTTATTCTCATCACCACCTTTACGTTCTAATATTTTCAACAAAGCACGATTGGGTTGCTAAAATTTAAAGAAGAAAATTTTATTTGCAATTGTGTTTTTTCAAGTTTTCATACGCTCTCAACGCCAGTCGTATTCGCTGATTGTGGGCGTTTTCGTGAATGTTTTTTCGGTTTTTTCGTCTGTACTTTTTCTCTTGTATACTCATCTAATTACGAGAGACAAAGAAAAATCATTCAAATAAAATTCTCATTGACTTTATTTACCATCTGAATTGAATGTACTCGAAAATGTCGAACTTCTCTCACTATTCATTCCGTATTGTGCATTCGTTTCATCGATATAAAAGGCGGATTGAGAGAGATTTTCGGGTTTACGAAAAATGGCTTGAATAGACACTTGATATTCATTCTCGTGAACAGTTGCATGAACCATTTTAGCCATACGTGGTTCACCTGAAAAACTCAATTAGCTCCTTCAAACGAAATGTTTTTCTTTTATCATCTACCGATTAGTGAACGAAAATCAGGTCGATTGACAGCAAAGGCTTTCAAATGCGCACAGATATGATCCATCTGCTGTCGCCAAAAGCCTTTGCCAGGACTAACAGCTGTTAGAATCGGTCGACGTTCTTTAAAATCACGATCAGCTTGCAATTGTTTATTTTGTGCAATTAAAACTTCGATATCTTTCGCACTTGGATAATAAATGCCATGTGTTTGCGTTGCTACTTCACTTTTCGTTATTAAATACGGTTGACGATAGTGACTAAACGTCGCATTTGCATTCAACCATGTCGGACTTGCTGAATGACGTGTTAACGTCTAGAAAAATATTCGATTTCGAAATGAAATTCAAACAAAACAAAAAACAAGTTCACTTACGCCTGCAACAATCGATGAAGCTGATATGTTCAAATCATTTCGTAGACGTGCATCGATCACACGTAATGGTGGTTCAATAACACAGCCACAAGTCAAACAGAATTTTGCATAGGGATCATTTTCTGCTCGACATTTTGTACATTGAATCGGCATCGCTGCTCGTTCCGGTTGTGCACCACACCAATCGCAATATCGAGCATCGGCATTGTTCAATCGGAAACATTTCGAGCAAGTCATCATTGTACCTGTTGGCTTCGGTGCCAACGGAATCGAAACTGTCGCTTGAACTTGCTGAAAAGAGAAAACAAAACGATTGTTTTTCAATATCAAATGCAAAGAAAACAATCTACTGGAGATGTTGTTGCCATGAGTTTGTTTTCACAGATCATACATGTACGTAAATGTATGGGATTCGTTGCTTTGCAGTGTGGACACAAGATTTTTGTCTAGAAAATATATATGCGATCATTATTTTTCGACAATAAGAAAATGAATTTGTACTTGATTTTGAACATTAATTCGATGTTGATATTCAGGTGAGAGAGGTGTTTCACAAACGACACAAATATCCGAATTAAACGGAACAGTCGATTTACAATTCGCACATGTTCCAAGCTACGATGAACAATAGATAAAATGACAAAGAATTTCGTTACAAAAAACTCAATTTACTGAATGACCATCTGGTTGATTAACACGTTGCGTTAGATTTTGCCATGGAAGACCACATTCAATACAAAATCGTGCGTATAAATCACCAGTTCGAGGTGCAAAGCAATGCGCACATCTAAGAAAATCCGTTTGCTTTTGAAGACGACCTGCTTGTGCTTGCGGATCGGGATATGTATATCGAGGTGGTTTGTCTTGAATGAATGAATCATTGGCAGCTTGTTGCATTGATTCTAAATCGAACGAAACACATGAATTTCATTCGGAAAGAAATCAATTCAATCTACCCGAGAGTTTCTGTTGCATTTGTTGATTTTCATCTTGAATTTTCTTGATCAATTCCTATGTGCATTTTTATGGTTTGAATACAAGCGAATAGTTTCGTTTTTGTTGTTGTAAATCAATGATCTACCTTTCGTTCTTGTTGAATTTCGTAGATAAATCGATTGTCAGTTTCTTCACTTGGTGAATGATCACTTTCGACAATTTGTACATCGAATGTTTTCGTAACAACGCCACTCTCTCGATTGCCCTCTCTAAAACAAACAAATAACATGTCATTTGACATAGTTTTTTTTCTTTTTTCATATATCAATGTGTCTACTTCTTATCATTGGCTACGGCTATTGCTTTGATCGTCACTTTGCCAGCTTGTGCAAGTTGTTTGGGTATATAAAATGGTTTTTTATAGAGAATTGTCGAACGTCGTGTTGTGACTGTCGAATGAGGTTCAGGTTTCGAACCGTCTAATGTATAAAAAAGATCGACTCGATCTGTTTCACTATGAATTTCGATGAGCGTATTGGTATCGACCGTAAATTTATGTGTTTGTCCATATTGTGCTGGACGTAGGGGAATAATCGTCGGTGCTGAAACTGAACCAGCTGTCATTGAGGTTTTTTTCTCTTCAGATGTTTTTTTTATCGTTACAAATCAATGACGACCATCGTAAGCGTTCATTACTCGAACGTTGCTAAGTAATTCAATGAAACGATCTCATTGGTCGATCGGATTACCAATCGATGAGAAGATATTTTTCGCAATAATCGCAGCGCAGATAGATGATATTTTCGATCGAAGAGCCACGAGAAATTAACGAATCTTTTTTTGATTGACTAAATTTAAGTGTTTTTTAGTTATCTAAAAATGAGTAACGACGCACTTTTCGATGTTTTTGAGCAAGCAGAACCTACGCCTATTGTGGAACTACCGAATAGTGTCACAATTGTTCAACAAACAAATGGTGATTCAATATCGAAGGATAAACGTACGTTGGAAGAAGGTGATGACGACGAAATGGATCAATCTGATCTTAATTTTAAACGTAGTCGAATAGATGATACTAACACTGAAAGGTAATCAATCGAGTTATTCTTGAATTTGTTTTGTTGATTTCTTTGCGATAGTTTCTTTGACAATATTCCACGTATGAGAACTCAAATCGTCGAAACAATTGAATCATGTTTACATGAAGTTTGCTATTCGTTGAATCGATTATATTAAAAATAATCATTCGATTATTTCAGGTTGTTATTCCACCGAATTTCGAATATGTTCCACTGAAACCAGCTGTTGGTCCGCCAGCTAAAGAATACAAATTCAATCTCGATCCGTTTCAACGTGAAGCTATATCATGTTTGCAAAATAATCAATCGGTTCTTGTTTCTGCTCATACATCTGCTGGAAAGACAGTCGTTGCTGAGTAATTCATCGATTTTGATTTTCGTTTGCCTATGAAATCATTTGTAGATACGCAATTGCCATGGCTTTACGTGAGAAACAACGTGTCATTTATACGACACCGATTAAAGCTTTGAGCAATCAAAAATATCGTGAATTACACGAAGAATTTAAAGATGTCGGTCTTATGACCGGTGATGTCACGTTAAATCCATCGGCATCTTGTTTAATTATGACAACTGAAGTACTTGGTTTAGTTTTTTAAATAACGATGATCATATTTCGATTGTAGATTCTTCGATCGATGCTCTATCGTGGTTCAGAGATTACTCGTGAAGTGGCTTGGGTTATCTTCGATGAAATTCACTATCTTCGTGACAAAGGTTCACCAAAATAATAAAAAAAAGCTTTCAATTTTTGTTGTTGTTCGTATTAATTAGAACGAGGTGTTGTTTGGGAAGAAACAATCATTCTTTTGCCGGATAATGTTCACTATGTGTTTCTCTCGGCTACGATTCCAAATGCCAAACAATTCGCTGAATGGATATCTTATCTTCATAATCAAGTAGAAAATTTCTCATTGAAATCTTTTCGTTTTTTAATTGAGTTTTTCTTTCAGCCTTGTCATGTCGTTTATACGGACATGCGGCCGGTTCCTTTACATCACTATATTTATCCAGCTGGTGGCGATGGTTTGCATTTATGTGTCGATGAAACAGGCAAATTTCGTGAAGATAATTTCAGTGCTGCAATGGCAACATTACGAGATGTTGGCGATGCAGCTAAGGGTGATAAACGTGGACGAAAGGGTGGCTTCAAAGGTTCGAAAACAATCGATTCAATTGTTTAGTTTTGTATCTTTTTTGATTGTCTAGCTGAAACAAATGTATTCAAAATCGTTAAAATGATCATGGAAAGAAATCTAGCGCCAGTTATCATCTTCAGTTTTAGCAAAAAAGATTGCGAATCATATGCTTGTGCCATAGCTAAACTTGATTTTAATACTGGTATGTTTCAATTGAATTGAATGAGCAAAAAAAAGACCTTTCGAATTTTTGTGTAGAGGATGAAAAACGTCTTGTCGAAGAAGTTTTCAATAATGCTATTGATCTACTTTCTGATGAAGATAAAAAATTGCCTCAAATCAATACTGTTCTTCCTCTATTGAAGAAAGGTGTCGGCATACATCATTCAGGTCTATTACCAATTATTAAAGAAACCATCGAAATTCTCTTCGGCGAAGGTTTAATTAAAACTTTATTTGCAACAGAAACATTTAGCATGGGCTTGAATATGCCAGCGCGAACAGTTCTTTTTACTGCTGCGAGAAAATTCGATGGCAAAGAATTACGTTGGGTAAAGAAAAGAAAATCGAGTTCCGTTGAGAGTATTGAGTTTGCTTTTGTTTCGTTGAAGATTACATCAGGTGAATATATTCAAATGAGTGGACGAGCTGGTCGTCGTGGTAAAGACGATCGAGGAATCGTTGTTTTAATAATCGATGAACGAATGAGTCCGACAACAGCTAAAGAAATTGTTAAAGTAATCTCAACGAGTTGAATTTATAAAACAAAAACGAAACTTGATCTTGTTAGGGAAAAGCTGATCCATTGAATAGTTCATTTAAATTAACGTATAATATGGTTTTGAATTTGCTTCGTGTCGAAGGTATTAATCCAGAATTTATGTTAGAACGATCATTCTATCAATTTCAACATTATTCAACTATTCCTGCACTTTATGATAGTATAAAATATAACAGATGATTCTCAAGAAAAATTGAATATTTATTTAGAATTAAAACTTTGTCAACAACAATATGAATCAATTCAAATTGAAAACGAAGAAGAAGTTGCGAGATATTATAAACTAAAGAAAAAACTCGAAAATATTCAAGAACAAATGTCACTGATGATGAACGAACCCAAATATCTTGTGCCATTTCTTCAACCAGGTCGACTTGTTACTGTAAGAACTATCGGCATTTGCCAATGAAAGTCACGCACATTGATTCCTCTAGGTTAAACATGGTGATGCAAATTTCGATTGGTGCGTTGTTTTAAATTTTCATAAAAAATCCGGTGAAAAAGTAATTTTCTTTTTTCTTTTTATTTGATTTCAAATGATCGCTTTTCTTTTTCGATCAATAGCCAACTTATACTATCGATGTCTTAGCACATTTAACAACTGAAAGTGCTGCACAAAAATCAACAAATGATCTGCAACCATGTCCACTAAATGAAAAAGGTGAAATGAAAGTAAGATTATTGATTTTGATGTTCTTTCATTCAAAAACAAAACAAAACTAGGCAATACCTATTCAACACACATTAATTCGTGATATCAGTGCCATACGTGTTTATCTTCCCGATGATCTTCGAACAAAAGAAGCTCGTCAAAGTGTTCTCAAATCTGTTCAAGAAATTAAACGTCGCCATCCACTTGGCTTGCCTTTACTCGATCCAATCAAAGATATGGACATTAAATCATCGGAAATGTTAGCTTGTATTAAGCAATATTCAACTTTACAAACACATTTAAATGAACATCCATTAAATAATAATATTCAATTGAAATATTTCTATGAGCAATATGAACGTAAAGCTAATCTCGAGCGACAAGTTTTAGAAGCTAAAAATGATTTAAAAAAAGCTCAATCGTTATTACAAATTGGAGATTTGAAAAAATATAAACGTGTTTTGAGACGATTAGGTTATTGTAATTCATCGGATATTATTGATTTGAAAGGACGTGTTGCATGTGAAATCGATACAGGTGATGAATTAGTTACGACTGAACTTTTATTCAATGGTGTTTTCAATGATTTAACTGTTAGTCAAGCGTGTGCTTTGTTGAGTTGCTTTGTTTTTCAAGAAAAAGCTAATGAAATGCCGAAACTACCACAGGAATTAGCTGGTCCTTTGAGACTTATGCAGGTTTGGAAGAAAAAACATAAGTCATTCTTTTTAATTTTTTATTTCATTAGGAAACAGCTCGTCGTGTAGCTCGAGTATCAATCGAGAGTAAACTCGACCTTGATGAAGAACGTTATGTCGATGGATTCAAACCGTACATGATGGATGTTGTTAAAGCTTGGGTTGATGGACAAAGTTTTGCAAATATCTGTAAAATGACATCGATTTACGAAGGTTCAATGGTACGTTGTATTCGACGACTCGAAGAATTACTTCGACAAATGTGTTCGGCTGCTAAAGCTATTGGTAATAGTGAACTTGAAGCGAAATTTACTGAAGGTTTGTTTGTTTGATTGATTGATTGATTCAGATTCAGCAAATATTCTTTTATTTGTTTTTTTCAGGAACCGAAAAGATCAAACGCGACATTATCTTTGCAGCCTCACTTTACTTATAAAACTAAGCATTTCTTTTCTGTTGTCATTTGGGAGACAACAAAAAACTAATCTAGTTTTCTTTCTTTTTTGCTCGATGTGTTTGTTTGTGTGTTCAATTGTTATTTGTTATTGAGAAGAAAAACAAAATTCGAAAATAAACATTCATAAAAAAAAAGCAGACGAACTAAGTTTTGGTTGTTTGCTTTTCAGCAAATACAATTATCAGATTTTCGATAAATTAATTACGAAGAGCAAACAAAATGTGCATCATATTCTATTATTCATGATAATTGATAGAAAAAAAAAGAGAAGAACATTAGCAAGCGTTCACCATCTGTTACTCGTAGTTGACAAATAATATATGACTTCTTTGTCGAGATTATTTAGTCATAGAGAGAGAGAAAAAAAAGAAGAAGAAGAAGAAGAAAAAAGTCATAATTGTTCTTCAACGCACACAATATATATTATCTTCAGATGACACCAATGATTCGCCTGGTTGTTATTTTTTTTTTGTGTGTTTCATTTACTTAACATGCACGTTTGATATTAATCAACAAGATTAAATAGAAAAAAACGAGTTCTTTTTTTTTGCTCGAGAAATAGGAATCAGTTTAGCTATCGATTGAAGATTTGTCCTCACGACAGAGAAATTATCCTGTTTCATGATATACAAACGTTAGTTTCCACCACTATAAACATACACATGCATGTTCGCTCGAGAAAAAACAACAAACTTAGACAAACAGATGGTATTTTTGTCAATGTATTTTAACGAGACCTTCATGGTATGTCGATATGGAAGAATCAAGTAGAATCGATCTCGCCGAGAAAAACCAACGAGATGAAAGAGAAGAAAAAAAAACGGGAGAAAAGAAAAAAATTGTAATACGATCAACTCACAATATGCATTCATCATTCGTCTATTCAAGTACTGATCGTAAGAAGAGCAAAAAAAAAGAGTTGTTGATCGTCAATGAGACAGATAAGAAGCTTTTCTCTGCCGGTCCTGTTCGTCAGATTTTTTTCTCCTTCTTCTTCTACTTGTTAAATCCAGTTATTGTGACTCGAAGGTAGATGATTTCATTCAAAATATTTTTCTTTCACATTGAATTAATCAAAATAAATATACGTTCTTATGAATCTGTTTATTTATGATGTCGTTTCGAGTATATTATTTGTCAGATCTTATTAGTCTAACGAGATGTTTATTGAAATCTAGTCGAGCATTAACAGATCTACTATCTGATTATGCGCCTATATTGATGATCAAAATAACAATGTGACGATGAGGGTGTTTTGTCCTTTTGCGGATATTTTCATGTTCGATGACAAAAGAATTATGTTGATTTTAAGATCGAGATAAGTTTGTTTATAATAAAAAAAAACTTTTGCCAATAGAAGAAAAGAGAAAACTCGCAAATGTTACTGTTACTTGGTTAGAAGACCATGCAAACAAGTATGAAAACATAAGGAAAACGAGAGGAAGTGTGTTGAGTCGTCATTAAATTGTTTTTCCTTCATTTTTTTTCCTTTTGTCGGCAGTCTCATCGGTGTCAGTATTACATATGATAAAAAGCAATACTTTGTCCTTTTTTCTTCTTCTTCTTTGATACTCTTCTCTCATTTTTTTTCTTCTTTTCTTGGTTTCTTTCTTTTTATTTGACATATTATTCTCCTTATTCTTTTCCTCTTTTCGTTAAAACTTGGCATTAAATTGCATGAAGTATCGTCTTTTTTATATTCGAAAGTGACAAGAAACACCTTCACAGTGCCAATTTCATTGTTAAGCCGAACTTCATCAGCAATAAATATATATATATATATACACTTTTTAATCTCATCATTATTACTACCGGGTAAGCTGATCTCGACTTTTTCTCACATGCGTGTCTAATTATTCAATGTCGACATATTATCGCTAAGTTGACAATGATGATGAAAGTTACTCAATGAGACTTTTTTTTTGAAACGAGGAACATAAAAATAGCTCGTATTGAAAAGGGAAAGAACGGAGAGAGAGAGAAAGCAAAAAATTCAAGTTTTTCTTCGTTCCTCATTTTTCTTTCTACGTCTTTTTTATTTCTAATAACGTTACTTCGAATAGCAATTCTATTAAAAAGATTCATTAAACGATAGATCATTACTTTTTAGTTCTTGAACTCATTAGATTTTATCGAGTGCTTTTATTTTATTCTTATTTTTTAGCATTCGAATATTTATTCAACATATCAAAATCTTACGTTTCATTTAAATTTATTAATAAAAATGCATTTTATTAGTATTGTCTATCAATTATTTAATCATCGATTCGAATAAACTATGGGTAATACAGCTGCAGGAAAAAAGGGTGATCCAGTTGAAAATGGTAAGACATAAAACAGAAGTTGTTCACTAGTATCTCGTTTATTCTCGAGAGAATATAACTTGTCAGACAACTACAAGAAAGAAAGAAAGACAATGATTGAGCGAACGACGGTATATGTTTTTGAGGTGGATCGATATGCGTAAAAACTAGATTTTTTTTTCTTCATAAAGTACAAATTTTTCCGTTCAACGGAAATAACATCCGGTATTGAACAAGAGACGAATAATTCTTTTTTTCTCTCTTCTTGTGATTCATTCATTTTACTTGAATTCAATAGAATCAATTTAACAACTCGACTAGACTTACGATCGATATTTTTTTCTTGTTCTTTTAAAGTTAAGCTTTTATTTCAATGAATATCTCGATCGGAAAGAAGAATTTATCTGTTTTGTTTTTTGAAGTATCTTATCAACAATTTTAATATAACATATTCTTGTCTTTGTATTCTTACAAGAAACTACTCGTTCGATATTTATACATTTATCAATACTCTAAGAGCAATCGACTGTTGGATGATTTGTAAATTCTTTTCACGATTTTATTCGACACAATTCTCGAAAGATTAAATTCCGACAAAAAACCAACATGGATTGAAACAGAAAACGAATTATACGCTGAAGAGAATTTCTTAGCTCGACTTACAAACGGAAATTACAGAAAGAAGAAGAAGAAGAAGAAGAAGAAGAACTTTTCTCTTATTTTTCAAACGATATAAGCAAATAAGAAATCAAGAATGAGAAAGACCTTAGAGTCTATTCGAACAAATGAAATCTAGATAGAGTTTGAACGTGTGTGCGTGTGTGTGACGTGCTGAAGGAAAATGAGAGAAATATATAAAAGGAAAAAAGGAGCTAAATAATAGAAAAAACACTGGCAAAGAATTAATATATTGTGACGTACGCTTCAGTCTGTGTGTGTGTGCATCAGGGGAACTATTGAGAGAAAAAAAAGAGAAGAAAAAAAACTAGTATTATTAGAAAAAAAAGAACCGGAAAGTGTGCAAGACACTGAGAACTAAACAGAAGAATAGAAAAAACATTGACAATCCTGAGATTAGCCGAATATAACTTATGTTTCTAGCTCAATCATAGTGCGATGCCTTCGTTTAAAGAACGTTTTCGTCCGTCGCGTAAATCGAAAAAAAATAAGGACACATCCGCATCGGGTACTGAAGATGTAACTAACAATACTCTTACATCATCAAATCAGTTGACAAGTGTATCGTCAAGTGTCATATCAACAACACCTGTTGCTGTAGCTGCTGCTTCTACAACAACAGCAGCAACTTCAATTGGTACAACAATTGCATCAACAACTGGCGCGACTATTGACGATCATACTGGTTCAGCTGCATTGTCTTCTCATTATTCAGTTGATCAATGTGAGTGACAGAAAAGAGAAACAATGACAGTAGTAAATATTTTCTTTTTGATCGATGTTTAGAAGTTCACAAAATCTAGTCCTTTCTTCTTCTTCTTCTTCTTCTTTGTTTGAGTAACATCAAATGTATCTCATCAAAGATTGTTTTTTCTAGACAAAATGAATTCTTAATTGAATTTCCGTAAGAAATAGTCGCTCCATATATAGGCTCATTAACCCACGCAAGTTTTATTGAAACAAAAAAGTTTTTTTTTTTAAATAAAAAGGAAAGTTTAGTTTTCTTCATCGTTTTTCTATTGATATCATGAGCTAGATGCGTGGGTAAAGATGCTTGTAAATATTCTATTCTTGAAACAATAATCAAAACTAAAGATGAATAACGAAACATCCTGTAGACAGAAAAAATCCAAAGAATATTTCCGTTTCGAACTCATCAAGTTGAACATCCTTTCAACGAGATACTCGAATCCATTCTCCCATAGTTATTACCCATGCCAAGGCCAAAAGAAGAATAATAATACTAATAATAATAATATATCTGTATACGTTAAGGAAAAAACAAAAACTCTCCTGGGTATCTATTTCATATTTAATCATTGAGTAAAACATCATCTCTCTCTCTCTTTTTTTCTTCAACGAATGCCAGAGGATGGATGTTCTGGGTATTTGAAATACAGAAAAGTCATTAGATTTACATTAGCCTAAATGATTTAGTCAAGCGAATAGATGTGAATTTTTGCATCATTGAAATTTTTATGTTTCTTCGAGGAAAAAACAAATTATTCGTATATAAACACACGCATATCTGTATAATATTAGTTTTCTTTTGCCGAATTCAAGAAAGATAGATTAAATTTCTTCGTTTAAAATATGCTGCACGTTTTTCTTCATTTGCACGCACGGAGATCAAACAAAGGGGCACCAGTACAAAAAGAAGAAGAAGAACAGGAAGTAAAACGTATTGTGATAAATAAATTTCTGAAAAGAAAAGAGCTTTAGTCATATAATAAATCAATGTCTTAGATAAAAACAAACCTAATGAGAGAATAAAAAGCACGATCGTTAGTTTTCTTCTCAATAGAAAAATCTAAAAAAAGAAATTCACTGAAGAACTTCCTCGCACTCGTGTCGACTTTTAGTGTTGACATGTGCTTTTATATTCAATCGAGAACATGTTCGTAATTTCAAGATCTTATGGAAGATCGATTATAAATGTCTGACACATTTTGTTTTGTTTATATTCAACTGAGAATAAAGACTAATGATGATGATGAATTGATACTGATGTATTGAAAATCTAGTTTTTCAATAATCAGTCTTTCATTTCACGTTGAATACCGGGTATAATTATTCTTCATTCATAAGAAGAAGAAAAAAAGATTTTTCTTTTTGATTATATTATATTTTATTTCTTCGTTGTGTTGGTGAATATGAGATATTGATGAATGAATTCATTAGATTTCATGGTAAACTTAAGTTCCTCTCGTAGAATCTATCTTTCGACAAAATGAAATTACTCAGTGACATTAGAATAATGATATTTATATGTTCGTTGTATAGATTTTTCTTTTTCACATGAATTAGTAAATTCTCGAAGCAAAAGAAATGAATGAAGAGGATTTCGAAGCACGATAGTCGATGATTATCATGCAAAAGTAAATAAACAACGATGATGATGATGATGATGATGATGAATTTTATCCAATAAATTCCTGATGATTATGATTAGACGATCGTGAGGGTGTGCGTTTTTTCTTTACTTTTGTCTTCAAAATCGAAATCAATCTATAATGCTTCATCGACTTGTATTCAAGGTCAATGAATGAGTGAATTTGTCTAACAATTTCGACAAATAAATTGAACTAGAATATAGACATAGTTCTTAGTATAGAAAATATGGCTTGAGGGCGATGCAATCAAAATCGACCATCTAACTGTATACATATATATTTGAATAGTACCTTTAAAAAGTA
>Ga0209922_100634_pt1 | contig 42101 bp, 59 predicted proteins | sample ThiBiot_500_biof_FD_183946 | JGI IMG/M metagenome (GOLD analysis project Ga0209922, IMG submission 183946) | Wastewater bioreactor microbial communities from Cape Town, South Africa - Thiocy_expt_500_biof (SPAdes) | ecosystem: Engineered > Bioreactor > Thiocyanate-remediating > Anaerobic-Aerobic ... | reverse complement strand
GACTTTCTCAACCGCAGCATTTTATCGATGCTTATATGCCGTCATCTCCTCCGCCACCGGCACCTCCTGTTACTCAAACAACACTTCAGCCACAATTGTTAACCGAAAACGATGAACAACATTCGCCAACGAATCAATTCTTCGAACCGAGACATGTCTGGGCGCCATCGACAAATTATATCTACGAAACCAATCAACCGACAACATCACTCGATGATTACTCTCTTTTCTATTCGACAAATCACGATGCTACTAAACTTTAAAAGACATTCGATTTTACAATCGTTTCCACAGTCAAATCCGGTTGATTGATTGATTGACAGACCGTTCGTTCGCGTTTTCACATATGTGTGTGTTTTGTTTGCTTCTCTTTATTTTATTGTAAATAAAAACAAGTCAAATCCTGTATACTGTTATATCATACAATTACAGAGAAGTTCAAAAATAGAAAATAAAAAACAAAGAACTACGATCATAGTTGAATTTCTACTCTCGTTCGAATACATAAAATGACAAAGAAACAGAAACATCACCGTCAGTAGATTTGCTTTTGAGTTCGCGCGTTTTTTAAGACAAAATAAAAAGAACTGTTCACTTGAATGTCACACTTATGTATTCGTTCGACGGAAACTTTTGAGAATCGGATGGATTAAGAGAAATGCTTCGTCAATTTCACGTCTTTCTTTGGCTCCTGTAAGTACAACTTTACCAGAATTAAATATGAGTAAAACAATTTTCGGCTTAATAATTCGATAGATCAGACCAGGAAATAATTCTGGTTCATAACTGAAAATCGCAATAAATCTTACAATCGACATATTCATCGATGAAAAATAAGAATATACCTGCAATATTCCTTGTGTCTCATCGATAGAGCTTCTAATTGAATTTTGAAATTAACATCTGCACTACCGACCATATTTTGAATTTTAAAATCAAGAAATTTCGCCTGAAAAATAATATATCGAATTCATTTTTGCCTTTCTGATCGAGCTCGTACTTCGAAGCCAAGTTTTTGAATAACACGTGCGTAGCGTCGTGCTGCTTGAATCGAATCTTCTTCGCTTTTTGCGCCTGTACAAACCATCTTTCCCGAGCTGAATATCAACGCTGTCGTTCGCGGACTACGAATACGCATAATAACAGCAGCAAAACGTTTGGGATTATATTCGGCATTACGTGCTTGTTGAGCAATTTTTCGTAAATCTAATGAACAGCCGAGATTCACAGTTGAAACAATATTTCTATCGAAGTCAATCAATTCGTCAAAATGCAAAAAGCAAAACAAAACAAATGTTTCTACTGTAAACTTGGTTGCACACGTGCTGATGTGTCATGTGTTTGTGGCGTGTAGGGTGTCGTTGGATCGACGGAACTCAAATGGTACGAAGTCACAGTCGATGGTGGCCCGAGATCGACCATGTTTTTCTTCGATGCGACTGACGGACGATGATGCATTCGATTCTCATGTGAATGTGTATTCATATAGCTTAGTTCATCTCGTGGCTGTACACTTCTCGGTGTGGCCGATGGAGGAGGCAAGGACATGGGCGATGCATAATGATCATTCTCAATAGATCAAATTGAAATGAGAATAAACAACAATAACAATAACAACAACAAAATACCTGATGTGAATGTTGATCAATGAAACTCGGTGAATCTTCCATCGTAATATTGCGTTGAAATGTATCTAATAAACAAAATGTTAACTACTGAATATTTCCCAAACAAGAAGCTTTTTATTTTTTCTTCTTCTCCCACGTTATTTAACTTACATTCGTCTGACTCAAGGAGAGATTTCACTCTGAAGAACAACAATGTTATTGATTAGCCAGCTGTGAGGAAGTAAAAACCGGTGTCTTCGTATAGATGACGCTCGAGATTGAAGTCTCAATGATTTAAATTTCATCAAAAATATCTGCTTTTTTTTCTTTTCAATTCATTCGTAACTCGAAACGAGTTCATTTAATAATCATTCATGCGAATATTCTTAACAATTTCGATTGAGTTTCGGTTTTTTTTTTCGTTAATATTCACACATGTCCAACGTTATCATCAGATCAATTAATCGCTAATTGTTTTGTTCGTAGAGTGCGCTAGTTGACACTCAACAAATCTATTCGCTTATTTCTGCTGGTTGAAACATCATTCTATAGATATTTTTTGAATGATGCCTGATGATTCATAAATATCCATATATAAATAAAAAAACGCGAAAACGAACGTGTATGTGTGAGAGAGAGATCGAATACATGATAATAAAATTTCGACATGTTCTTTTAAACTTGTTTTTGATTGATTAATCGACTTGTGTTCGAAGACAAAAGTATAATCAAACTAATCTGACTCTTTTGTTTTCATTATTGACAGATACACAAGATAAAGACAGTAGACAAGAGTTATTGTTTTCTTCAGATTTATTCAAACTAACACATGGATCTCTATTAATCACCGAATTCGAACTCTTCTTATTGATTTCAATCAAAATACAATGGCTAAAGCCTACGATTATTTATTTAAATTACTTTTGATTGGTAGATTTCGTTTTGTTTTTATCGAAAAATTCGCATGATTTTTGTTTAATTTAGGTGATAGTGGTGTTGGAAAAGTACACATACAGATGATGAGATTGAATTGTTATCAATTGAACTATTTCTTTTTTTTTGTTAGACATGTGTGCTTCTGCGTTTCTGTGATTCGGCATTCAGCACGACTTTTATATCAACAATCGGTTTGTTTTTTGCAGCAGAAGAAAGTCAAACGATTTTTTTTTCTTTGTTAGGTATTGATTTCAAAATTCGAACGATCGATCTTGATGGCAGAAAAATCAAATTACAAATTTGGTAAATTGAATCTTTTTGTTTTGAGAAATCAATTTCGATTTGATTTTATTCTAGGGATACAGCTGGTCAAGTAAGATGAGATATTTTATCGAATTTTGGCATTCAAATGTATGTTTAGGAACGATTTAAAACAATCACAACCGCATATTATCGTGGAGCAATGGTATTTAATTTTAAAAAAATTGTTTACTTTTTAAAGTTTCTGTTGGTTATTCAGGGAATAATGTTAGTTTATGATATAACAAGTGAAAAAAGTTTTGATAATATCAAAAATTGGATTCGAAATATCGAAGAAGTAGGATTCGATATTGATTCGATTGATTTTCTTGATTGTTTTCGATTTGTTAGCATGCATCAGCTGAAGTCGAACGAATGTTAATCGGAAACAAATGTGACATGCAGGATAAACGACAAGTCAGCCGAGAGAAAGGCGAACATGTATGTAGTAGAATTTCCAAAACGAAACAAGAAATTCATGTGAACTGTTTAGTTGGCGACCGAATATGGAATTAAATTCATGGAAACAAGTGCCAAAGGAAATATTGTAAATGATGAAATGAATGTTTTGTTTTGTTTTGTTATTTGATTGAATTTTTTAGAATGTCGACGAAGCTTTTCTCTCACTCGCGAAAGATATCAAAGCGAAAATTGATAAGAAAGCTGTAGGAATCTGATTTTTGTCTTGAAATTGTTTTAAATATCGATTGTTTTCTTTCGAAGGGCGCTGAACCGGGTGGTAATCGTGTTACTTCAGGCATCAGACCAAAAGCTGAAACAAATAAAAAGCCAGGAACATCGTTCTGGTCTCGTTGTTCACTATTCTAATATCCAAAAGAAACAAATCACCAAAAGCAAACTTGTCATATTATCAATCGTCTGTTTATATTATCTAAGTCATTGAATGACATGATAGACAGTACGAACATCCAATGATGAGTTTTTCTTTTCTCTCTCACTCTCTCTCCTCTATTTCTTCTCCATCTCTCTTTTTTTAATACCGATCAATCACCACCATTATCATCATCAGCCACTTTGTACATCGTACTTCTTCTTCTTCATTATTTCGTTTGTTATTATTTCTTTTTTTTTTGGGTATCTATCGTTTCTTATTGTGGAATAAAATCAAACATTCATGCTTATATTGATATAAAACATTCTTGACTTTCGACAAGAAGATCAATTTGATTTCCTAATCGATTCGTCGTTTTCTTTTGCCTTCTCTCGTCGACAAACATTTATTTGTCAATTGTCGAGAGAATGCAACGAAATCGTTTGATCAAATATATGAATGAATGTGTCCTTATTTGAAATCTTACGTATATCGCTTATTATCAATGTACACAAAAGAGAAGAAGGTCCGAACGATCAACTAGTTAATCATACGCAACAATCGTTTGATGGATTTAGTTTAACGATTAAAGAACAAAAAAAAAGTTTTTTTTTGCGTGTGCGTGTGTGTGTATTTATTTCAATAAGAGGACAAGTAGGTTGGATTGAGGAATCAATTGACAACACACGAGAATGGTTTTAAAAGTTGGTTCGGGTGAAATCGATGATTTATCAACATTGAATGTTCTTGATGAAGAAAGTCTACTAAGAGAATTACGTGCGAGATATAAAAAAGGAATTATTTATGTAAGAAAACGAATTTTTAATTGAGGAAAAAAAAGAAACATTTTCTATTTCAATAGACTTATATTGGAGATGTTTTAATAGCAATTAATCCATTTAAACAATTAAATATTTACGAGAAACAAGTTTGTTGATTGATTTCGATGATATGAATACGAAGGTTTGTTATATTTTTGTAGCAACATGATCTGTATAAATCAGTTCAATATCGAAATGATCTATCTCCGCATATATTTTGGATTGCTGATCGAGCTTATCGAAAACTTTGTCTATCGAAAAAAGCTCAATGTATCGCTGTGTCAGGCGAAAGTGGTGCAGGTATATTCTCAATGATTTTCTTTCTTGTCAAGACAATTTCGAATTTAATTAGGCAAAACTGAATCAACGAAGTTAATGGTCTCGCATATAATTCATTGTTCAGGCGATGCAGGTGATCGTGAATTACAAAATCGGATAATCGAGGTTGACATTTTGCATGATAATCGACTTATATTGATGAGTAAAGTTGTGCTTTTTTCTTCTCAATAGACATCGCCATTGTTAGAAGCATTTGGCAATGCACAAACGTGTATGAATCAAAATTCGAGTCGATTCGGAAAATATTTGCAATTGAATTTTACGAATACGGGTCGAATTGTTGGGGGTAAATCAATAGAAAATAGAAATGAATTTATTTGAGAGACAAATTTTAGCCAAAGTTTATGATTATTTATTGGAGAAATCTCGAGTTGTTCAACATGGACCTGGCGAACGAACATTTCACTTTTTTTATTATCTATTCGCGGGTTTAGAGAAGGAAGCGTTGGAATATTTCTATCTCGATGATCCTGAGACATATCGGTAATAACAAAAAAAGAACAAGAGAAAGACTTAAAAAAGAAGTTTGCTTTTTGTATAGAATTCTAAAAGATCCTTGTGGTGGAAAAGTATTTCCAAGTCGATCAGATTTTAAACATTGTCGGCAAATGTTTAGCAGTCAAAAAGAAATCATGCGTCGAGTTGGTTTTACTGATGAAGTAAAAAAAAACAAAAATCTTTCATTATCAGACAAAAAATGTTCGAAATAGGATATCAACATGGTTTTTACCATTCTCTCAGCTATTCTTCATTTAACTAATATAAGATTTTCGCATGATGATGAAACTGATGGAGTTTACATTGATGACGAATATCCATTGGAAGTTGGTTAGTATAGACATTCGTTGAGTTAAAATCGAAGATCAATGAGATGTTTGTGTTTAGTTTGTACGTTACTTGCACTCGATCAGGAAATGCTGACAATGGCATTGATTTCGACGTTTAGTACGACGAAAGGTAGATGAAATGAAAATTGATTTCGAATGGATAGATATTCGAATGATGATTTTAGGCGAACGAGTAATTAGTTTGAAGAATTTCGATCAAGCAAATGATTGCCGAGATGCATTGGCTAAAGCGCTGTACGAACGATTATTTTCATGGATTGTCAAACAGATCAATACACTCCTACAACCAAATCGTCGGTAAAGGACCTAGTTTTTCTTTTTTTTCGTTTTGTTAAATTAATTTTTATCAAAAGACATAATCCAACCGATGGAAATATCTATCTTACATGTTCAATTTTGGATATGTCAGGTTTTGAAAATTTCCAAATGAATAGTTTCGAACAGTTATGTATCAATGTTGCAAATGAACATTTGCAGTATTATTTCAACGAACATATCTTTCTTCAAGAAGAATCCGATTATCGTACCGAAGGAGTTTCATGTGAAAAAGTTGAATTTCAAAATAATGAAGATCTTATCGAACTATTCATGGGCGTAAGAAAAGCAATTTAAATTAAAAAGAAAGAAGCAATTCATTGATTTGATTAGACATTGGGAATCTTTGCTTTACTCGATGAAGAATCTCGTTTTCCCAAAGCTAATGACGAGTCTCTAGTACAAAAATTTCATAGTCATTGTAAAAATCATCCGAGATACATCAAACCTCGTGGCAATGAAACAGCATTTGGAATACATCACTATGCTGGCAAGGTATCGTTCAAATGATTAAATATCCATTGAAAATGCATTTCGTTCGAATGATTTAGGTTGTTTATGATGCTCGAGGTTTCTTGGAGAAAAATCGAGATAATTTAAGTGCGAATTTAATTGAATGTATGGAGAAAAGTGGCTTCGAATTGATTAGTTATTTGTTTTCATTGAATGATGAAACACATGGTACATCAGATACTCAAGCATCATCAACGTAGGATTTCGACGAAAGTGATTCATTGATCAATGTGAGAGAGAGAGAATTTTTAGATCACCATCGGGCGTGATCAATCGATCGAAATCGGGTACAATGAATAACGTACGAACAAGAAAATCATTTGATACCGAACGATCGAAAGAAAATCTAAGTCAAAAAACAGCGAAATCACTTCGACAAGAATTGTAAAATAAATACGAAACAAAATACTTTTTAAAAATGCGAACATTTGATATTGTTTTAGACGACCGCATAAAACTAATACAACACTAAAAGAACGTTTTAGTCAAAATACTGTTACTCTTCATTTTAAAGTCTCAAAAACAAAAAATTGTTTCTTGTCTCTATTTTCTAATATTTTTCTCAATAGAATTCTCTTGCTGAATTGCTCGATAAAATGAAAGATGCTGAACCTTCATTTGTTCGGTATGTAAAACAAATATCACTTGACTAAAGTCGATTATTGAATAAATCTCCTTGTTAAACAAATATTTAATCTCGACATTCTTTTCTCTCGTTAGATGTATTAAACCTAATCACGGCAAAGTTGCTAATCAATTCGATGAAGAATTAGTTCAAGAACAATTACGCTACAATGGAATTCTAGAAATATCTTATATTAGAAATCAAGGTTGGCCTGTTCGATTCACATTCGAAGAATTTCTGCAACGGTAATTTTGTAACAAAAAAGATAATTTTCATCGAAATGATTCTTCGGTTTTGTTTTTCATTAGATTTAAGTTTATCTCGTATCCGCAAAGTAGTCCAATACGAGCAAATGCAATAACATGTGATAAGATTTTAAAAGATCTGACTATTCAAGATTTTGTTACGGGAAAATCGAAAGTTTTTTTGAAATTAAAACATCTGGAAATTCTTAATCAACGTTATGAACAATACATTTCAAATGTAATCAAATGTCAAAAAATGGTCAAAGGATTTCTTGTTCGACGAAATCTTTTAAAACAAGCTAAACATTTCGCCAATGAACGACATAGTTTTATGACGCATTTACATCTAACAGGAAAACGAACGATTGAGAAATTGGTTTCATTGCCAAAGGTAGATTTTTCTATTGAAGAAAATAAACAAAACGAATTTATTGATTGATTGTTTAGATTTCTGTGAAGAATATTAAACAAATTCCCGAGAAAAATAATGGAAAACGAGGACATTATATTAAGAAAAAAGCTAAAGAATCAATAACATTTAATGAACAAGAACATGATGAAATGTTGAAAGTTGCGAAAGTAATTTTTGTTTATCATTTTCGATTATTCGTTCGTTTCTTTTGTTTTATTAGAAATTACAATTATTGGATAAAGAAGAAATCGAGAGTATCGATCCTGAATTGATCGTTTCCGATCCCGGAGATTTCCGTTCATCATTAGAAGGTCTTTCCGAACGTGAAGTTCGAGTTCTCGTCCAGGACGAATTCAATCCTGGAGCACAACAAGGTCATCAAACGAAAGCATCATCGGTTCGAACCGGTTCAGGTTCAGTTAATCTCAATGGAATATGTGATCATCCATTGAATGTCCACGACGGAGTTGTTGCTTTCGTTGCAGCAGGTGTTCCTATAGCACCGACAATGAGTTTGACAACGGCAGAGCATTTAATTCGAGGGAGTGAAGTCGCAGCAACAAATGGTGATTTGTTTTTAACAGGTAAACTATTTTGATAGTTTGGAAAGAAGAAATCTAGTTGAGAGTGAGTAGATTGGAATGCTGGACAAGGAGAACAAAAAGAAACGAAATCGAAACGATCGAAATCGGAACCACGATATTCATGTCGAGATTTTAATGATCAATCGATGTTGTCTCAACAGAAACGACAGATGGTTAAGAAAATTCTTCAATTTCAAAGGCAGAAATTTAAAGATAATCAAGCGAGAAAAACCGGCCAAGCAAATGAATTCGAGAATTCAATCTATGGTTTTGGCTCGACGAAAAACGAGGATGAACAAGCACTATTCGAAGAGTATATAAACATTTCATTTTGCACAATCAATTAAACAAGAATACTTTTTTTGCTTCAGTGATAGTATGGATTGTTGGGATTCACCTCGAACAATAAACGTTCAAGAAGCGTACGAAAAAACAGTTCATTGCTATCGTTTATCGATGCGCATGTTAAAAATCGCTACATATGTTGTTTTGAATATTGGTGTTCTGTTAACAGCACTTGTCAGCAAAGGTGCATTACTCTTAATGACAAATTCAGTTGCTAAAGTTCAAGAAGTGAGTCGAATCGAAATCGGATTTTCTCAATGACAAAACATTTTTTTTTTGTTTGTCAAGACTCCGTATAAAGAACGTTGGGTTTGGATGTTATTAATTGCCGTATGTGCACCGTATGTATTTACATTCTTCGATAGTTTGGGCAAATGTTTATTCGGAAATAAACCTTGGCCAACAGTGAAAATCTTTACTGTTGTACGTGATTTCGATTTCTTGTCTCGTTTTTTTTTTCTATTGATGAATTTTTATTTTTTTTAGGTATTTTTTATTGAAACACTTCATAGCTTTGGTATAGCCATATTTGTCTTTCATATTCTGCCGAAACTTGATGCAGCACGTAGTTTACTAATCATGAATGCTGTTTGTTTAGTTCCGGGCTTTCTAAAATTATTTCTAACAAAATCGAACTCATCGATTGTTCAACGAAGTCTTCTGTTTCTAATGGATTTCTTTGCATTTGTTATGCAATGTTCATGTGTTGGCATAGCTCTTGCATCACAATTTCTCAAAACTGAAAATATCAATTCAATTCCAACGACAATATCGTCGTTGTTCTTGCCAACTACAACAAGTCCACTGCAATTTCTCAATCGTCATCGACGACAAGATGAATTCATTCCCGCAGATCTTTTGCCGAATTCGGATAATCTTCTTCTAACAACATCAATCAATAATATCAGTTCAATTGATCAAAATCTCGAAACAATTCTCGCTGGTTTTCATATCGAATGGGAATTACCTGTTGCATTGATACTCGTTTCGTTGACATGGTAAAAAAAAGCAGATTCAGAAAGTCGAAAATCGATCCAATTCGTTTTTTTTGTAGGTGGGAGAATTTTGTCGATCGAGATATCAAATTAGGCGGCAAGACTATCATTCACATGAAACTTCTCAAAGAAAACATTCTCGCAACTCGTTCGAAAACATCAATTATAATAACATGTTGGAAAATCTTAATTACATTTCTATTTGCTTATATATTTCATCATGGCATATTCAATACGAAAGTGATCTTTCCAAAGAATACGAATACAGATCAACTGGAAGATCCATTGACCAAACTTTCCATGGGACAAAATTCTTGGGCTGCATTAGGCTTAGATCAGCAACCATCGCAGGGTATGTTTGTAGCTATGCCGCATCGAGAACGTCGTTCAGTAGACTTCCTAAATTCATCTGAAACATTCAAACGTTTAAAACGACAAATGGACAATGATCTACCGAATAATTTCGTCTACGACGAGGAAACACTCAATTCCATGGCGGGAGGCAATAATCCTCAAGAAGATAAACCCAATCCGAAGGATCGCTGGATTATCTATTTAACTCCGATGATACTCAAAGTTCTTTCCGATGCATTGTGTTTTTATATGGGACGTTTAGCATGTAAATTATGTATGCAAAGAATAGGTTTTGCATTGCCAATAACATTAGTTACGCCATTAGCATTGATTATTTTACTTTTGATGTGTTCATTAGCTCCGCAATCGACAGTTTTTATTGAGAATTTTCTCTTTTGGAGTTGTTATGCTGAGTATGCGAAAGAATCATTCAAATGGCAAGTGATTTGTGGTTTGTTTCTTTGGTGGTTATCGGAATTGTGGATCGGAGGACATATTTGGTTTGGTAAAAGTCAACGTTTAGCATTTACTGAACGGTAAAACAAAAGAATTTAGCAGAAATTTTGTAACTTTTTTTTGTTCTCTGTAAAGTTTATTTGTTTCACCACGATATTGCGCCACACTTCTCGAGCAATCTCTAATGATGAATCGTCGTCGAAATGATCACGATGATATTCTGCCAGGTTCATTCGATGAAATCACAACGACAAATGTCGAAACGGAATTCGATGAGCAAAGTATTGAAGAATTGTCGATGGAGAGAAAATTGACGGCTGATGTTCATACGAAAATCTATTCCTGTGCGACAATGTGGCATGAAACTGAAACTGAAATGTTGCAATTATTGAAATCGATTATGAGGCAAGAGAGAAAGAAGTTTTGTTCGCAAAGAAAATTTTGTTTTCAGATTGGATAGTGATCAATGTGCACGACGAACAGCAAGAAATTATTTACATTTAAAAGATCTCGATTATTATGAATACGAAGGTCATATTTTCTTTGATGACGCTATGGAAGAAGATGATAATAATGAACAAGTACCAAATAAATTCGTTCAGCAATTATTAGGAGTTGTCGATCGAGCTGCAACGTAAAAATATTGTTGCCGTTGGTTTTAAATAAAGTAAAAATCAATTTCTTTTTTGTTTGTGTAGAGCTATTCATCAATGTCCAATGAAAATTCCTCCACCACTGAAAACACCGACGCCGTACGGTGGTCGATTGACTTGGGTGTTGCCTGGTGGAAATTTTCTCATTGCACATATTAAAGATAAAACCAAAATTCGACATAAAAAACGTTGGAGTCAAGTTATGTATATGTACTATCTGCTTGGTTATCGTTTATTTGGCGATTTGAATATAATCGAGAAATTGTACAAGAAAAAATGGAAAAAGAATTCATCGAAAAATAAATCGAAACTGTTCAAAGGCTTTGGAAATCTATTGAATAATATGGATAATAAAAAACGAATACAGGTAATTACGAAAATGAATTGAGAGGTTATAGAAGAAGAAGAAGAATTCATTTGTTTTCAGATGGAAAATACGTATTTATTAGCATTGGACGGAGACGTTGATTTTCATCCGGAAGCTGTGAGATTGTTAGTTGATCGAATGAAGAAAAATAAAAAAGTCGGAGCAGCATGTGGACGTATTCATCCTATTGGAAGTGGTAAGACTTTACTATCAAGAAAAAGATTTTTTCGTAAAATTTTATTTATAAAAAAACAAAACAAGGTCCGGTGGTTTGGTATCAAAAATTCGAATATGCAATTGGTCATTGGCTTCAAAAGGCAGCTGAACATATTCTCGGCTGCGTCGTATGTTACTAACATCATTTCAAATATTTAAAATCAAACGATAAACTCTCATCTAGATGTGTAGTCCAGGTTGTTTCAGTTTGTTTCGTGGTTCAGCATTAATGGATGATCATGTTCTTCGAACATATTGCACAAAATCTACTGAAGCTCGACATTATGTTCAATACGATCAAGGCGAAGATCGATGGTTATGCACACTTTTGCTACAAGAAGGTTATCGAGTCGAATATTGTGCAGCATCGGATGCATTGACTTACGCACCGGAATCATTTCATGTAGATATTCTTATCGAGATAATTCAAAGAATGATTTTGTGTTCGTTGTGTAGGAATTTTTCAATCAACGTCGTCGATGGGTTCCATCAACCATTGCTAATATTATTGATTTTCTTGCTGAATACAAACGAATTGTTATTGTCAACGATAGTATCTCGTATTTATATATAATCTATCAGCTCTTTCTCATGGTATCAACAGTTCTCGGGCCAGCAACTGTACTTCTCATGATTATCGGCGCATTCAATGCATGTTTCGGCACCAGCCTTTGGCAATCGATGTACATGTCAGTTTTTCCTGCATTTTTCTATCTTCTCATTTGTTTTCACACAACAACGGACTTTCAAATACGTGCAGCAGCTTTTCTTTCGGCGATCTATGCCATCATTATGATGGCTGTCATTGTTGGTACAACAATTCAAGTTGCTGAAGATTCTTGGACATCGCCAAATGCCGTGTTCTTAATGTTGCTTTTTTCGATATTTTTCATTGCAGCTTGCATGCATCCGCAAGAGTTTTGGTGTATCGTACCGGGTCTATTATACTTCCTATGTATTCCAAGTGGATATTTATTTTTGTTGATCTATTCACTTTGCAATTTGAATATTGTTTCATGGGGAACCCGAGAAGCACCGAAAAGAGTCAAGAAAAATCAAACAAAAGAAGAAATTGAACGAGCTAAAATGCAAGAATTAACGCAAGCAAAACAGAAATCAGCTGGATTTCTTAGTCAAGTCTTTGCTAATTTTAATGTGAAGAAATATGATGAACGAATAAGATCTTATGCACGAAAATGGCTTGGTTTGGAACGATCGGGTTTAAATGGAATTTTGTTAAAACAAATCTTAGGCGCAGTCGAACGAATGGAAAAAGTAAAAGAAAAGAAAAATAGTATTTCGATAGTTTTACTTTTTCTGTGTGTGTTTACAGAGTAAATTCGATGAAGAAATGGACGCTGTAGCAACAACAGGTTTATATCCACAAGGTGGATCAATTGCTGCCGCTGCTACAGCTGCAGGCGGTTCGGAACTCGATGCTAAATACGGTCTATTGGAATTAGCAGCTCGTGCTGCAACGCCAAGTAATCGAGCAAGTTACCAACAAATCGATCCTCAACAACAATTAGTCTATCGTGGTTTGAATAATCAACGAACGACCATCTATGGTCAAATGCCGTCCTACGCTGCAATCACTCGTCCAGGCGAATCACCCAATGTTCTCAAACGAGATGAATTAATTAATCCTGCATGGATTTTTCATGAATCTCTCAATGAATCCGATGTTGCTATGCTCGATCCACGTGAAACGAAATTCTTCCAGCAAGTTATCGACCGTTATCTGTTTCCATTAGTCGAAGATAAAGATCATCAAAAGAAAGTCGTTCAAGATCTCAAAGCTCTTCGAAATAACGGTTGTTTCATTTTCTTCATGATTAATACTCTCTGGTTAGTTATCATCTTCACTCTTCAACTTGTTTCCGAACGTATTCGTGATTATGTTTTCATTCCAATCAAACGTCTTCACAACGAGCCACTTCGTTTCGAACCACTTGGTCTCGGTTTTTTGCTTTTCTTTGCAACGATTTTACTTGTTCAATTTGTTTCGATGTTATGGCATCGTTATGGAACATTGCTACATCTTCTTGCGTCAACTGATTTAAAATTGACACAACGAAGTAATGGAACGAGCAATCGTGGCCATCGACGAGGTGATTTCACTTCGGATAACATCGAAGATGCTGTCGAACAAGTCAAAGTTCTTCAACAATTAAAAGGTTTCGATGATGAATATCTACCTGAAGTTGATTACGATGTTGATGACGATGAAGATAAACAAGCAACTGAACCTGATCTATCAACAACAGGTTTGATCTATCCAAATAATGGCGGTGGTCGTTATATGAAACATTCAGCTTGTACATCTCAACAATGGAGTGATATCGCTAAAGTCAATGATATGCAACGAAATTTAGATACAACGGATCATAGTGAAATCAGTCAAATGAATGATTATGTCTCGGGCTCAGTGAAAACCTATGGAAGTAATTACGAAGCTATAAAACGTCGTCAAATTTCGAACAAACGTCATTTGTATAACAAATCACTTGATCATGTTTTTAAATCTCGTTATCATGCATTAACTCAACAACAAAATCATCATCCACCATCATCGCACAAACATTCTCGAGTTAAACTCTCCGATGTTTTTCAACAGCAAACGAATCTACCTCGAACAGCAAGCGCATTGACTAATCGAGACAATTTCAATCATGTACGCAAACATCGTAAAAAAAGCAAAGACCGACATTTAGAACATTTGTAATCGAATGCAAATATGTTTTCATTTTTTTTTCTCTTTCTTTCTCTCTCTCTCTTTAAATAAATCAAGTTCGCTTTTAATCAAAACGAATCGATGATATCTATCGACATCTAGAGACATGATAAATGAGCAATCGTCTAACGTGATGAATCAGAATTCATCGTGTCATTTTTTTTTCTTCATTAAAGAAAAAGACAACAAAAGAAAATATGATCAAACAAAATGAGTATCCGAAAGTTTTGTACGATGTTTCATCGACAGATTTTCGAATACTCGACGACGATCACATTTATCAAATGAATAGTCAAATAAATCGTTCAAATTCAGCGTCCTATCGACAGATCTATTGGTCAACTGTTGCAGAATCAGGATTGATTACTCAACAAGTTAGCTTGTATGTTTCGATAAAAAAGGAAAACCAGAATTCAATGTATTTGTTCAATTAGAGTTATCTTATTCGTTCTTATTTTTATTCATTTGGATAATGAAAATCTTCATCCAAAAAATATTCTGATATTCAATGCTTTAATTGGTATTATTGGTTTATTTCTTTATCGACAACATATTAGTTTTAAATTATGTAAATTTATTTCATTGTCACTGAATAATTTTCTTTTTTTTTTCTCTATTTTAGTAAAAGAAAACTTCAAAACTTTATCAATTTTTCTTCTTTTCGGTTCGTTAGTATCTCCAGTCGTATTTACTCTAACAAAAACAATCAGTACCGATACAATCTACGCTATGAGTACATTAATGATGATAACTCATCTGGTTTTCTACGATTATGGTTGTGAAACTGCAATGTAAAACAAAATCGATCTGTTTACTAACAAAAACTATTTTCGATTGCTTCAGGGTGCAAAAGGCATTATCGTTTAGTGTTGCATTATTTGCATCTGTTTGTCTTGCATCACGTTTATCGACTTCATTCCACACATACTCACTTGTAACATCAGCTGTTCTCGTATTTGCTCTTTGGCCTGAATTACGAAAATATATTAAAGTATTTTATTTCGAAAACAAAAATATTTTTGTTGAGAATTGATTGTTTTAGCAATCGAGTTTCAACGTATTTTCTCTATTAACTATCGTTCATATAATTGGATGTATTCTTCTTCTATGTCGTCTGTCAATTCTACATACAACACTCTATGCATTAGGAATTCTTTTTCTTACATTTCTATGTCCTATGTGGTTTGTCGCATTACAAAAGCATAAAATGTAAATTTTATTTCGACAAGTGCGAGACTAGAAAATAGTTATATTTTGTTTTTATAGATCGATTCGAGGTGCTTGGGAGGAAGCAGTTGTAACTGAACAACAAAAAGATAAATCTATCTAATAAATATACAAATTCTCATCATTCTTTTTCGTATTTCTAGATTTTCTAATTTTTAATTATGTCAATAGACTAACATACGTATATATTTTCTCTTCCGAATAAAACCACGTAAGTATCAATAGATCATTAATCTCGCACACATGTTATTCATCTGTATCGAATCATTTTTTCCCATCGAGTATCTTTCGGCAAAACATTAACAAATCTAACAACTCAAAGGCATATCAAATATCTCATCTCATCGGTGACGTAACAGGAACCATCCTTGGCTATCATCAATTGCGTTTTTTTTTCTCCTTCTCTTCTATTGATGAATGAAGAGATTAGTTCAATCATTTTCTTGTTTTAGTTCAATAGTTATAATATGAATGAAATTGATTTTGAAGAATGTTTAAAAGATTCGCCAACGTATCGGTAGGTTTTGTTTGTCTTTTGCCTTGCGGGACTATTCGATAAATGTCTTTTCCCGTAGGAATCAACTTCGACAAGCAACTAATCGTATCGAGTTATTAGAAGATCGATTAGAACAAGTTAGATAAAACAAAATTGATCTTTATCAACACTTCATTTTTTATGAATTTAGATGTCGAAATCGTGCAATTCTGTCGTAAATAATGGCAAAATTTTTATTCAAGAATTCCAGTACGAACAAACAAAAAGCTAAAAGAATCTTATTTCTGTTTTTTGTCATTGTTTTGAATAGGAAATTTCTGAAATGTATATATGATGTTCGTGAATTATTCTCTTCCGATGAGTCCACATATAAAAATCTCGCTAAATTTGGTGATTATCTACGTGAAATTCAAACTCTTTTTTCCGTAAGCTACGAAAAAGAAAATCTTAATTCGAAATAATTATTATAAATAGGGTTTATTCGAGCAAACAAGCAATAGTGTATTACGAACACTAAGTCGTATGTTGAAAGATGACATTCGTAAAGTAAAAGAACAAGGCAAATTATTCGATAGATTAAGTTCTGATTACGATATTGGTAAACGATGGAAAAAGGCTTGAATTCAATTTTCTCACGTCGTAATTGCCTTTTTGTTTTGTTTAGCTTTACAAAAAAATGCCGATGCATCTAAAACAAAACGTACGTACCGAGAGAGAGAGATTTTCCTTGACAAAGGTCATCTTGATTTGTTATCCTTGACTAACAGAAGAAACTGTTTATCTATCTTTAATATCGGGTTAACTGAATCAGATAATCGAATATTCTCTTTCTCTAGCACATGTATACGAAGATGCAAGTAAAATATTAATCGCAACACGTAGTTGTTTCAACCACACATCTATCGATTATACATATCAAATCAATATTTTATTCGATCAACATAAAATCGATTTCGTCGAATTGTTACTCTCGTATATCAATATTCACAAAGCATTTTATCATCAAGGACATGAATTATTATCCGTAGATACCGAACGAGATTTTAATGCCATAACAAGTCAAGTAAACAACACTTATCAAAATAAAAATCAAGACATATATATATACGAACAAGAAATATTTCTAGTTAACAAAAATGCGTGAAGAGAATAGTCAAAAACAGAAGAATTTAGAAAAAATTCATGACATTAATCAAAAACGTGTAAGTAATAATATTCGAAAGCAAAAACGAGAGAGAGAGAGAAATCTCATGAAACTGGTATTTTCAAATATCAAATATTTTTAGTTACCTTCATCTATGCAATCAACAATCGATAGGAGACTGTATTCATATAAGTATAAATCGACGATAAAAAGATCGTTGTTAATAAATAATCAGGTTATGATTCGTTTCTTTTTTATTGAGGGTGATGGACGGGATAAGGAACTAATCTTGATAAAATGTTAATACAACAGACGAAACTAATTGAATCTGATTTATTTTTAGTGTAATATCGATGAAATTCCAACTGAAAATACTCTCAATTTGGTAATGAACTCGATGATTAGTTTGTTTTGAATTAAATTTCTTGTTTTTTTTGTAGCCGAAAGATAATCTAACGAGGAATTCATCTCAACAAAGTCTATCGAATCTGTCGATGCCAGGTGTTGAATTAAGTAAAGAAGGATATTTATTTAAACGTTCGCATAATAAATTCAAAACTTGGAGCAGGTAAATATTGAAAAAAAAGACAAAATCGAATTCTTTTCATTTTTAAAACTCATAGACGCTGGTTCGTCATTCGAAATGGTCAATTACTTTACACAAAACGGCATCATGATAATCCTCAACAAGAAATAACTTACTCAATCATGGTGCCTGATTTACGTTTATGTACAATTCGATCTGTAAATGATACTGATCGACGATTTGTTTTCGAGATTATCTCACCGAATAGGTTGAGTTGATATTCAATTTCATTTCGATTATTGATCGGCGTGTTTTGTTTTGTTGTTGTTATTCTAGTTCGCATTTACTTCAAGCTGATTCACAGAATTATTGTGATCAATGGATCAATTCTCTTCAATTAGCAATCACGAATTCGTTTAAAATACCGAATGGAGGAATTGAAACATCGGCATCGGTTAGAAATTTTCATTGAGAATTTGTTCGATAAGATAATTTTGATTTTAGTCATCGCCAAAATCGATCTATGATGAACAATTGAATACATCCGTTACTGAAAAACTTCAATTGAAACAGAACATGTAAAGACGAGAGATTATCGAGAATTGATTTGTTAATTGAGAAGATTATTTAGGATTAGAGAAAAGATTGATTATGTTCGGTCACTTCCAGGAAATGAGAAATGTTGTGATTGCGATGCTGACAATCCTGAATGGGCATCGATTAATCTCGGTATATTGCTTTGTTTGAATTGTGGTGGAGCTCATCGGTTAGTTCAATGAAAATATCGTATTTCACTGAGAAACATTTTGTTTGTTAATTTTCAGAGGTTTGGGTGTGAGTCTATCAAAAGTCCGTTCTCTTCATATGGACACATGGGATCTCGAAACTTTACTAGTCATGTCAGAATTAGGAAATACAGTTGTCAATGAAATCTACGAAGTCGAAATCAATAATGGAACGCAAAAACCAACTGCTGATACTGATGCGTAAGATTTTCGAAGAATGATTCGAATATTTCAAAGACAAAAACTTGTTCTAGGATCACTCGTCGAGCTTTTATCGAGGCTAAATATGTTCAAAAATTGTTTTTACGCTCATTGCCAGCTCGTTCGGTAGCTCGAACAATCAAACGATGGACTGTAACGAAAGCATCACACGAAACAGACGATGAAACAAACAAAACACCCACTCGACACAATCCAACAAGGTTGTTTGAACTTCAATGAGACACTATTTATTTCAATGGCTATTTTTCTAGACGACGAGTGTCAACAACGGATAGCGATTCAAGTCAATCTGAAAATTGGAATGCAAATTTGTATTTATACGATGGAGCTAAACATAGAAATGTCACAATGATGCTTCACGCAATCGCTCTTGGAGCTGATAAAAATTTCGTTAACGAAAATGATCAAGGATGCACACCGCTAATTCAAGCCATTTTAAGTGTAAGCGAAATTGTTTTGTTCAACGAAAAGACAATCTATTTAATCTAGAGATCTGTTCCGAGTGCTGAATTTCTGTTAATCAATAATGCAAAAGTGAATTTACCCGATCAAAATGGTAAAACACCACTGCATTATGCAACGCAATTGGCTCACAAAGGTCGAGGGTAAGATTTTCGTAGAAAATCAAAACGAAAGTTAAAACTTTGCTCTTTCGCAGACCCATTATGTTGTTGCTCAAACGTGCAGCTGATCCTTTACAAAAAGACAACAATGGCATCGATTCAAGTTCACTTTCATTAGAAATCGGCGATCCCGATGTGATCACATGGTATCGTCTTGTTGCCTTACACGAACAAATGAAAGAAGAAGACGCCGATGCCGAGAAAACCTACATCTCAATACTCGATGATCCTGTTTATATGAAAGAAATCGCTCGTTCACCATCATTCTCCTAATACTTCCTATCTGTGATATTTTTATCGAGTTAGTTAGTAACACACACACACGCACATATTCTATGTTGTTTGTAAATCTGTTTTTCTCACTCTCCCTTTCATTTATTCTTTCTCATTTATAAGTATCAAAATAAAGTTTGTTGTAATAAATAGAGAAAAAAACACACGAGACTTCAGTTTTGAAATCAGATGTTTTTATTGACACAGGTAAAACGATTTTCTCGTCTTCAAGTATCTTTTTATTTAAATGATCTTGTGATTATATGAGAAAGAGGGAAAAAAATGACAAGTATGTATTTTTTTAAAAAAGCAAAAGGAAAAGCAAAAGAATAATAATTGGAAATACGATCAAGACGGTTTTTTTCTCTCTCTCCCTCTCTCGTTTTTTTATTTGTCTTACTCGTTGATTAGAAACAAGAAGAGAAAAAAAGAAATTGCTATTATTCTAACAACGACAAACACAAGCAATCGTGTGTGTCAGTTGTTGTTGTTCGCGTAACTGTTGTGCAGCATACCTGGCCGATTTTTAGAAAGAAAATTATGGCGAATTATTCGATTGAGTAAAGAGTTTTTGAAGAACAAAAACGGGCTGATCCTTATGGATTTTTTTTTGTTTTTTTGAGAACACGAATGAGTGAAAATGAAAAACTCGATGATCAATTGAGAAATGGAACGGATTATGTTAATCTTCCTCAGCATTTATTTGCAACAGATCGAGCACCAACATGGATTCGTATGTTGTCAAACTATCATCAATATACGTTCATTCTTTTCATATTTTTGTTAGCACAACAAGCATCGACTATTGACTTCGAATCAAAAACTCCCAGAGAAATTCGTTACCGTCCATCGACAACAATCAGTCAAATTCGTTGTGATCACTACACGAATCAACAACAAATCGACGCACAAAATCGTCTTCAACAATTAGAAATCATTCGTCCGAAAGAAAATCTTGATTTATTCAATGTCAAACTTCGACATCTTCAACACCCACGTCATGCACGACCTATTCTACCTCAATATCGAGACGACTATGTCAATACACTCTACGATCAAACAGGAAGTTTTGTTAACGAACGAGCAGGTTTATATCATACGGAAAGTTACGAACCAAGTGCTCTCGTTCAAGCTGTACCTGAATTAACTAATCAAACTGAAGATTCGCCGTTGACAACAGAAGAAACATCATCAAAATTATTTCAAACTCGTGCTCTTGGTGATTATCAAACTATGCGGGTTAGTTTTATTATTATTATTATTTTTCTTCTCCATAAGAGAACTTATAAATGATTGAAATCTCTCTTTCTCTCATGCTCGTACTTTATTAAAAACCAATCAATTTTCTTGAGTAAACATTATAAAATCAGTTCACTTCTTTTTTTTCTTTTGATTTATTCAGAATCAACTTTTACAAAAACTCACCAGTCCAGATGATTGTGGCGCAATCAATGCTCGAACTCAAGAAGGAAACAAACAGTTCGTTCAAACGAAAACAATCTACGGTCAAAGTTTCAATACACCGAAGTTTCTTCAAGAAAATCGACTTGCACTTCATGCACGAACCGATCCGACACGGCTGATGAGTTCGAGATTCAATTCGAATCTCAATCGTGTTCGAAGTATGAATAGTTATCCACTTGAAACAACCGAAAATCTTTTTCCAACCACACCATCGAATCAACCTCTTGTTAGTTCAGTTCTTCGTCCATCGATAACCGATGAAATTTATTCGACAAATGCCATCAGTGAACATACAAACGGATACATACGTCGGCCGACAGTTCGAGTTTATGATTCGCCATTTCAAAGTTCGATCAATGCAAATCGAACTCAATCATTCAAACAACAGTCGAGATCATTTGATCCAATTCTTTCCATTCCAAAACAAATTCCACGTTCAGTTAAAACAGTTATCAGTCTACCTGGTCAAGAAATTGTTGCTAAACTCGTCGAACCAACATTTGCGCCTCGTACAACTTATCAACATGCATTTAAAGATGTTATTTATCAAGAACTTCCAGCTCAAGCACAGAAAACAATCGAAAAACCGACTCAACAATCGATAGACACTCGTTCCAATAAATCACAATTGAAAGATATTCAAGAAGGATGGTCGAAAACTCAAGCTCTGCAAGCATATCATCTCGAATATCCAGAGCCAATTCCTGACATCGGAGGAAATACAATTCGAGCGAAAAAACAAATTCTACTTGCTGATGAATTCGCTAAACGAGCTGCATTGATTATTAGATAAAAAGAGAGAGAAAACAACAACTTTTCTTGAAATAATTCATTTTCTTTTGTCACTTAAAATCTTTAAAAAAATAAAAATAATTAAATCATGTTCGTTTTATTCGAAATCTCAAACAAAATAGAAATTGTGAAAGACGATTTTTACAGAAGAAGAAGAAGGAGGAGGAGAAGAGATATTTATTCTTCGCTTGTTGTTGATGGACGACGCTGCATAGGCATCGATTCAGCCTCTTTCAGAGCACTCAGCCGTTGCCATTCTCGATAAGCACGATAGTGACGAGTACGAGGATCGATAGCAAACTGTGGATCAGAAAATTGCATCATACTATCAACAATAATTTAACTTAACTTCAGAAAATTTCGTTTTGAATACGCATCCTACCGCCATTGAAGTGCGTGAATAAACATTCCGAAACCAATAATGACTATAATAACTGATGCAGGAGCAAAATATGTTCCTTGAAAATGACCTGCATTCGAATAATTATATGAATTCCGTCGGTCTTGATCCATTCGTCGACGAAACGTTTCGTAAAATGTTTTATCATTATACGTTGCATTCCTTTACAACAACAAAAAAAAAGAATTTCAATCGAATATTCAGTGAACATGAAATACCAATTTGGCTCGTTGTAAGGTCGTTGATATGGATTTCGACGTGTGTTATTCATATCTGATGAATACGGACGAGGATAACGATTGAGTGGACTCAATGCTAAAAAATAAAATTGAACTTTAGATTGAATCATCGAGAAATCTTCGTCGTACATTGATCGTAAGTGTCACGTGTCGATTGTTTACTGAGAATAGTAAAAGCTTCGTTGATTTTAACAAATTTATCATGAAGACTTTTGTCCGATGAGTTCGAATCCGGATGATACTTTTCAAAATCGAAATCAATTCATTATTTCACAAACAAAATCAAGTTATTACTTCTTTGGATAATTTTACAAAAGCTTGTTTAATTTCTTTTTGCGTTGCTGCTTTCTCAACACCCAATAATTCATAATAATTTTTCGAATTAATATTCGCCGGTTTATAATAACATGGAGTTAAAATAAAAGATCGTTTCGATTGAATAGTAGACTGAAAACAGTCAATGCTACCACCATTCGGTTTCCACAAGTATTTTTGAGAAGTTCTGAACATGCATGAAATTCAAGAATATGTACCTAAATGACTCTCAATCAAATGTGTTTATGTACAGCTGATTAATAAACCAATCGTAGTCGAAGTAAAAATAATCAGTTGAGAGCAGATTTCCAATCGAAAAACTTCGATTTTTCTTGATGAAGAAAATTTTATTTTTATTTGTATCTTTCAAAATACGATTCCTATGTCGCTACAATCAATGTCAACATTAGATATGCAAAGAAAACAACAACACTAAACAAACTATCAAATACTATCGAAATGGCTCGTTGAAAAAAAATATACATTTGCTTTTTTTTGTTCATTCTTGTCAACACATGTTTTCTTTTTTTCAATCTTGTAAATAAACAACTAAACAGTCATGTCATGTCATTTTTTGCTCGCCCTATAAACAGAACGAAAAACAACACAATGGTCAATTTTCATCATCATCATCATCATTCGCTACTCATGATTTTCTACTAGAGGGTTTCAACTACTGATAAAACGACGAATATTCATTTCGTCGAGGTTTGTCTATTGAACGAATAGGAAAAGAAGAGAAGAAAAAAAAATACTGCTCAGCAGGTGAGACAATCGACCGTTTTTCTTCTTTCTGGTCAACATTGACGAGAAGAAAAATGTAACAAGCAGATAACCGGTCGGGCAGACGTACATATATTTTTTTTTCTTCTTCTTCTTCTTCTTCCGTTATTGTACATGTTCGACGCGTTATTCATTCTCTCAAACATCGACGCTGTTTTTTTTTGTTCTCATCGACATTGCGAATGTACTTTTTTTTGTTGTATTCGAAAAATTTTAGATTAAAATTATGAATTATTTGGATTTTAATGAGGAAATCAAAAATCTAAATCCAGCCAATCTTCAGCCATTATTACCACAAACAACAACAGCCGTCGCAGCGGCGGCTGCTGCTGCTGCTGCGAATAACTCATCGATTATTCCCAATCAACAACAAACAAAAGACCTATCCGATTGGAGAAACATTCAACTTGGTACATCGCCTAATCTATTCGAGCCATTCTGGTTTCCTCAAGCTCCAATCGTTCCATGGAATCATTCAATTTATCCACCCACATCACAACATCCCTATCCATGGACAAATCCTAATTCACATCAGCCATGGAAGATGCCCATGCATCACACCATGGCACCACCTCCACCACCACCTCTACCAACAGTGCCTTTATCGAGAAGTTCGTCTCAAAACGATGTTATTCTCCTTCCCGAACTCGATCTCGATGAAATTCTCAATGCAATCGAATCTGTTATACCTGATATTGATCTTGAATATGCACGTCGAACGATTCGAACGATGAATCCTCTACCATCGACGAACGATCTCGTTTCACATTTTCTCGATAATGGCTACTCGAAACGAATCAAAAAACATTTTTCTACCGACTCTCAAAAGTCATCGTCATTGAAACGTTCGATTTCGGATATCATCGAAGATATACCGAAGTTTCTCTCGTCCTATCCCGATCCCGTTAAATTCTTTTTCGATGTCGAACGTAAACAATCGGATCTATACGTCAATCACGCTAAAGCTTATCTTCTACGTGCGTTTCCAACGATGGACAAGACATTTCTCGAGAAAACACTCGAAGAACACAATTGGCATTTCTTGCCAACGATTCGAAAGCTCGAAGCTCAACAACGAATTCGTGTCAATACGTTCCTACAACGAATGACAATCAAACGATCGCTGGATATGATTGGTGAGATTTCAATTCGTTTTTTTTTTATTTTGAAAATCATTTATTCAAATAGATTTATCGATTGACGGCGTTGGACGTACGCCTTCGATAGCATGGATTATTAAAAATAATAAATTTGCTTATCCAATTCCACACACGCCTTGTGAAGAATTCTACGATGAACTTCGCTTTGCTAAAAACGAAATCAAAATTCGAAGTAAATTCGAATCAAAAATATTTGTTCTCAAACGAAAATCATTCGTCATTTTAGGATATCTCGCTAAAATCTCGAAAGAACACGAACGTCGTGTGAAAAAAGCGAAGAAAGGCAACGAAACGCTCGAATGTGATATTTGTTGTCAAGAAGATCTACTGCTCGATGACATGGCTGAGTGTACTGTCGGGCATTTATACTGCCGGTAGTTTCTTCAAAACAAACAGAAAATTTCATTTTGTTTTTTGAACATTTTTGTTTAGAAATTGTGTTCGAACACATATCGATGTTTGCTTCAAAGAAGGTAAATGTCGTTTTATTTGTGTGGAAAATTCATGTCCGGGCGAATATCCAATGAGATTAATCAACGAACTTCTACCGGAAAAAGATTTAAAACGATTAAATCGAAGAATTCAGGAAGAAAACATTCGTCAAGGTAACACAAAACAAACAAACAAATCAATTCGCATGACTTCTATGTTTTTCTCTTTCGTTCTTAAGCTCAAATCGAAGGTTTGGAATGCTGTCCTTACTGTCCATATGCTGTTATTGTCGATAATCCCAATGATAAAGTCTTTCGTTGTCTCAATCCCGAATGTATGAAAGAAACATGCCGGTAAGACAACGTCACGTTGACCTTTGTTTTTCTCTTCATATCAATGATATGCTTTAGATTATGTCATGAACCGAATCATATTCCATTGCGATGTGACGAAGTTGAAAAAGGTTTAGAATTAGAAATGCGTAAATTTATCGAAGAACATGTAACCGAAGCGATGATTCGTAAATGTCCACGTTGTACACAACGATTTTATAAAGTCGAAGGTTGTAATAAGATGACGTGTTCGTCATGTGGCTTGTTTATTTGTTATGTGTGCCGAGAAACGATCAGTGGTTATGAACATTTTACGAATAATGAAAAATGTACGTTGTCAAATCAAAGTGAACGAATTCATTATGATGAAATGGTTCAAGCGTATGAAAATGCGAAAAAAGAATATCTTCGTCTTCATCCCGAAGCTCGCGACATGGTACTTCGTTATGATCCAATATCTCATTTGACTAAACCCTTACCTCCTCTTCCAACATCTTCAAATTAAACAACAATAACAACAACATACTTCCATTCAACGTTCATTTGTTTTAGTCAATTACATACTAGAGACTAAGAAAATTCGAATAACTTGCGAATATTTTCTTAAACTGCATGCCAAACAACAATTTATTCTTGTTTTTCTTTTCTTCTTTTTGTACTTAATCAAATAGATATTCAAAAAATAAATAAATAAAAAAAAACAATTCGTGATTTTCTTCTTTTGTTTCGATTAAATTTGTTCGTCGTTACAGATTAAACCGATGGTTTTCTGATGAACATCATAGGTAGCATAGGTCAATCGTCGAGGATGACTTGTTGTCGATATTGTATTGCCACTTGTTGACGAACGACGATATTCGAAACAGCAATGCATTGGTTTACATTGTACGCATTTCAAATAAATCGTTCGACAGATTGATTGAGCGCAATTACGAAATTTATTTCCAATAACACAATAGAAGAGAAATGCTAATGAATGATAAGAATTTTGTAATAGACTTAAATATTCGATGAGAATATTCGATTGAAAATAGTCGAATATCGATTGAAATATTAAATAGATATTCAATGGTGATGTTAGAAGAAAAAACAGGAGATTAGTTGTGATTAATAGAGTTGAAAGATGATGACGAGATTGTTGAAAAACATCGTGATTTTGATAGTAAATTCGTCCGCCTAGATTAAGAGTCGTTTGACGTCGTTGACAAACTTTAACAATAATTATTAAACTACAGATTAATGCAATTAAAAACGGTATTATTGCATAGAGAAATATATCGATTAGATTCCAAGTCAAACAAATATCATTTTTGGTATGATGAATTTTTTCATTGAGATGATAAATCACTGGAATTGTTTGAACTTGATTGAATTGATTTTCAAATGGATAATTTAATGCAAGTCGAAATTGGTTGTTTCGATGCTTTTTACATATATGTTTATGTGAAAATAGTCCGTAATTAAATAATATCTGTCCATCGAACACGAGCAAAGGAGAAAAAACAGCAAATAAAAAGATAAACCACGTTCGTGTCTAGGGTTCAAAGAGTTTCTTTTTTTTTTTCAATTAAAAAATTTTAATTCATACCCATGAGGTCGTTCGGTGTGACTGTAGACTGAGTAGAGCATGAACACGTTGAATGCTCGTTGAGATCAATTGCCATGAACAAAGATGACCAAGAAAAGCAACGAAAAACGTATGTAAACGACAGAATTTAATTGAAATCTCACGAATGTCTTCGTTAAATGCGTTCTTATGTCGAATAAATATCGAAATTAAATAAAATATATTCAGAAAGCAGAGAATAGTTAAATTTCTATAGATACACAAACGTTGAAGTTTTGTATTCAGTAGAATAACAATCGAAATTCCATTTCCAGTTAAACCGAAAATGAAAAGTATTAATGAACAATAAGTATAAAATGTTGAAAGAGTTTGATGAGAAGAAAATATGGCCGATGATTTGTAACATTCGGTGGCATTTTTTATTAGATGATAAACACAAAAATAGGATGAATTCGAATGAATACTAACATGACGAAGAAGATAAAAACATGTTTTTAATTTAGAATCAATCGAATTACACCAACATGTTTCGAAATAATCAGCATAACATAAAGTTAGATTTGTTTTCGAAGCAATTCCAAGTGAACTTGGTTCGCTTGTACTTGTATGTTGTATGTTGTTTGTCATGTAAAATTATTAAATGCAGAAGATTAGTTTTCAGTTTCTTTTATAAAAACACATTGCTGACAAAGAACAGCTCTTAACAGTCATTGACATAAGCTTTTCTAAATCTAACAAAGTTGAATTAATACTGAGCACTTGCGAGTGCGACTCGTTTTCATAGAGTACTCTATCTTTATGCAATGCTTTTAACACAAATGAAAGGAGAGAAACCATAGTTTTTTTTCTCATCTCATCATTCCTTCCTTCCGTTTAGGTTTCGAATGGTTATTAAGGAAGACGTGTTGTTTTAATAGTGATATTTAATAACTTAAAAGATGAGTGAACGAGAAAGAAAAAAAGACAAATCAAGCATCAATGAAACCAGCGTTTGGTAAACGTGCTCGTTGAGTCATAAACTTAAAACGTTCTGGTTGAAATTGAACTAATCGTGGTAGTTCAGTATTATTACTAATATAAATATATTCTTCACCAGGACGATCGAATAGATCTTTGCCATGTTGATATCGATCGATAATATGATCACGTGCTCGAAATTTTTCTTCATTATGTTCTGTATGAGAATATGAAGCCATTTTAAGACGAACTTCTTTCAATTCATTGAAACACCATGAACAATGAAAACAAGATGAGTCCATACGATGATAAGAACCGCGTACATTACGTAGAGTATTACCCGATGGTGAATTCGATTGTTTTGTATCGACTAAAATTACTGTCGAGCCAAGAAAAACATGAGGTTTATTACGAAATTCATATGAATAATAATAAAAATCACAGACAAGTACCGACGAAGGAAAGGGCGAAGGTAATGAACAATGAGATAAGGCATTCATGAAACGAGCTTTGGGAATCTCGTCTGCATCTGATGCTAAAAGTATGTATTTATTACTAAAAGAAAAATATAGAAATAATATGAAAATCTTAAGAATGATTTTACTCAGTAATAGTTGCTTGTGCTAAACGAAGACCTTCGTTTCGCATTCGATGTTCGTTCGACCATTGAGCTTTGACATTCCGTTCGAGTTCAACTTCGATTCTTCGGATTTTATTATGATATTTTACGAATCGTGACCAATTGTCTTTGAGATAGAATGGTTTATCTTTTCCAGAAAACGTAACTGAACTTTCAGCGATTAAAAAGAATGTCACATAATCATATGTTTCATTTAAACGTATCTCGAGAATATCTAATTCATCATGAAATACAAAGAAATCATAGATTGGTAATGATGAATGTGTGAGATTCGAATTAAATTTATATCTTGCACAATCGACTAGAGTTCTATTCGAAATATTTATCAATTGTTTACTTGATGCCATTCCATCGATTGAGATATTAGCTGTAATTACAGATGATTGCTTATAAAATATTGTGATTAAATAATAAATTAAAATACTAAAACTAATAAACATATCATGATGATACGTATTTAATAATAAATGAAGGATTTATTGTGATTACCTGAACAAAGTAGCACATACAAATTTCAATGAAATATCACGATACATTTGAAAAAATTCTCTAGGAAAATAAGATCTTCATATTCATATTTTGAGATTCGAAAGAAGTCGTTGGATTAAATCTAAAAATAATTCGAATTGATTAGTCGATTCAAGTTAAAGAAAATTTTGGTCTTTAGCATTCTTTGCAATTCACTTGTAGTCGGAGGAAGCAAATTTTGCTCAAATTTTTTTTTATTGACGCTAGAACGAGGAGAGAGAGAAAAGTTTTTTTTTTCATAATGCTCCTTGTGTGTTCCTCCCTTCATTTTTTAACGAACTCTACTGAAGGCGCTTATTAGAGAAGAAGAAGAAAAAGAAAGAAATTTTCTTGTCAACCATAGTGACGCTATTCAACAGTACACATACACACACACACACCCGTGAGCTAAGTCCGTGAATAATATCACCGATAACTTCTTTTTAAAATAGAATTCATTCAATAGTTCGGGCTTAACTTACATTAGTAAATATTGATCAACATAACATTTATCTCGGACAATATTTCATTTCATTATTCAAATTTTTTTCGTCGTGTCATTGAAGAGTGGTTATAGAAATGTCTTGTTCTTATTATAATCTATATAGACATTCATTTGACACTTGATAAAGATGAAATAAAGGTTAGCAACGCTTATCAGAATAACTCAATTGATCGGCGACAAGTTCACTTTAAGGAGAATATTTTATATTGATTGTTTTTGAAAAGAAGTAAGATCATTCGATACGACTCTTACTTACAAAATTTGTGAAAGATAATTTGAGAAGCAGCGGGCGTGTTTTCGTAACAAAATGCAAAAAAATATGTGAAAAGAGAAGCGAATAGTTCACAGTTCAAGTAAGCATGCGTGTCAACAGAACAGAACAATGTCTTGACGCAAAAGAATTGATGATATCTGTAGAGGTATTGTGACTTTTTCGTCTACGGTTACTATGCCAACGATGTCTGATATTGTGAGAGTATATATGTTTGGATTGAATCCAGGACACAATTTTCAAACGTTATTCGCATTCGAAAACCAAAACGAATACGTGAAGATATTTGTTGTGTTATGATAACGGCGCAATGAATCGAATGAATACGAAGACATGATTAATTAAGAATCTGAAGTTGGATCGTTTTTTTTTGTCAGTAATAACTCAGATCTATCGATACGACTGTCCGTATTTGGTCATAATTTTGCCGTTTATGGACCGCACTATTAAGTAAACGGTCAGTATTATTTGACATGGGAATGAGTACATTTTTTGTGCCAGTGACAATTCTCAATTTCATATCGTGTATATAGCTTCTGCAAGTTTTTTTTTGACAAAGAACCATTTTTCCATGCATTTTGCACTGACTGATCAAATTAGGACAATGATTCGATTTTCATCATAGAAATAGTAAAAAAATTGACTTTCGTTTTTTTGTAACGATCACTACTACATGAAGATAAACGTATATCGATGAGAAAAGTTATGAATCGATCTTTGACAACGTCTCGAACCGTCGGTCTCTAGGTGACAATACATGAGAGGACAGAGACGAAGATCAGTGCTCGGTGATTATATAGGAGCATCCGTGACGCTCTGCGCTAGCCTACATCTGATTGGTAGATGAGAGAGAGAGACAATGCCAGTTTTTTTTGATAGAAGTCTAAGAAAAAAAGTGACAACAGAAAGAAAAATGATCGTTAAGAAAGTAGGAGAAATAGAGTATACGAAGAATTCATATATTTATTCTTATTTAGGTAGTTTCCCTCACCCTCAATATCTTTTACAACAGTTGATCTCTGATCATCAATGGATTGATAATTATATTCAAGCAAATCGAAAGAAATTAACTGAATGATACACACAAGTGAAATTAGCTTTGGAAACAATTCAAGGTGTTCGAATTCGACGATCACAAGCTGGCTTTTTTCTTTGGATTGATTTACGCGAATTTCTATGTGATCATGCGACATTCAACGAAGAATTAAGACTATTCGAACATTTATTCGAATGTGGTCGAGTATTTCTTTTACGAGGACAAACATTAGGCTGTCAACAACCTGGATGGTTTCATTTTGTCTTTTCTTTGAATGATGCAATTATATGTGAAGCTGTTAAATGAATTCAAACAGCATTGATCGAACAACGAGATTGTTCACATTTTTCTACTTAATTTTTCTTTTATTTTAAATCATCAACAGAAAAAAAAGATGTAATCTAGTTAATCACACGTGTATAAAAAAAATCAGTTTGTAGTTTTTTTTTGAATTTTCAATGATCGAATTCTTTTTTGTGATATTTAAAATGATCTTCTAAGAATGTCATAATAAAATAATAACTATGATCGTAACCAGCTTGTTCGCGTAGATTAATCGGAAATGATGCTTGTTTACAAGCGTCTATTAATCGTTCGGGAAATAAATATTTATTACGAAAACTATCGTCCGAACCTTGATCAATCAAAGCAGGAGCGTGTGGTTTCGGACCGGGATAAGATGCGACTAATTCACAAGCATCGTATTGTTTCCAAAGATTCTCATCTTCACCGAAGAATTTCGTAAATGCGTTTACACCCCATTCACATTTCGATGCATTGCAAATCGGTGCAAATGCTGACACGGATTTATATTGACCAGGACGTTTGAAATAACTAATTAAAGCACCATGACCACCCATACTATGTCTGAAAACAAAATCGAATTTATCGAAAGTAATTCATGAATGGATTGTTTTTACCCGAGTATTCCAATTCGATTTGGATCGACATTGAAATTCTGTAAAATTAACTTATAAAATTCATCATTCACATACGAGAACATTCGATAGTTTTTCGACCATTTAGCTTCGGTAGCATCGACATAGTATCCAGCACCTTCACCGAAATCCCATTTCTCACTGTCACCTTCGATTTTACAGCCACCTAAATATTTTCGTCAAATGAGACAGAAAAAAACAACATCGAAGTTCGTCTCCTACGAGGACTTGTATCAGGATTAGCAACAATAAAACCGTACTCCGAAGCTAAACGTTGAACACCGGATTTTGTTATAAAATTCTGTTCAGTACAAGTTAAACCAGAAAGAAAAATCAGTAGAGGAACTTTTTCTTTTTCTGCTTTAGTTGGAATATAAACTCCAAATTTCATTTTACAACCAACAGTTGAACTAAAATGGAAATCTCTCAACACCTTCAACACTCTTCTTCATCATTATTATTTACCTTTCATGTGTATAAACATTTTGAACACCATCGAAAGCTTTTGAGCTTGACTCACGAATTAAATCCGTCGTTGTCATGTTCTCCAAAAGAAACAAAAAAGAACGAAAATTAAATAGACAATAAAATACACATATGCTTGTTTGTTTTTATTCATCAACTTATTTGTTATACAATCATAGAATAAAAAAAAGATGTCTGTCGATTGTTAAATACAATAAAGCGGAATTGTGTTTCATTTCATATGTATAAATATGATTAGAATAAAGAATATATATATATATATTTAACTCGAAAAAGAAAGAGACCAGTATACAGTAACAACAACAGTTAATTAGATCTTGACTAGAAATGAAAAATTTTCAAAGTTCTAAGAGAGAAAATAATCGTCGACACATAATTCCTGTTAATAATGGACATTTATCAAAATCGGATATTAATTGACGTTGTTTTTCGTTCAATTTATTATAATTAGCTGTATATTCTCGATCGAATGCATCTAAATACGAACGAAAATGAATTCGATTGAGAATGAAATTTGATTTACCATAGGAGATCTTCTCGCGTCCGAGTGCAACAATGGCCAGAAAGAGTATTTCACGATACATTGATCGTCGACGAGAACGTCGTCGAATTGATTTCGACGATTCTTTGATAAATAATCGAATAGGATTGAAGAGATCATTTTGTTCAATACAAGAGATAATCTCTCGAATGACTCTAAATTCACGAAGACAAAACAAAAAAAAATTAGTTAAGTTCGAAATAGTATTTTCAATGGGTCTATGTGAAGAAAATCAAGTTTTTTTTTCTTTATTGTCTAGTGAAAAGTCTCGTTTACCCGATTTCAACTAAATAGTTACTAGATGAATTCGAAAATGATAATAGATAATTCAGATAGAGTGAAATTCTTACTTTCCAGTGACTGTACTATGTTCGTCTGTAATCAACGCATTTGCAACTAAAGTATATCCTTCATCTAGAATTAAAATGTTGTTTTTTTTCTTTCAATTCATTGTTTTGTTTCTTTCTCTATACCATAGCCATCATGTTCCCATGTTTTGTACATTGGTTCGGCAATATCATGATAATCGATGATACTATCCCACATACAACGAATTCGTATGGATGAAGTTTCATATCGAAGTTCATTGCCAAGCGTACATTTATTCTTTTGAAGGTCGATTTTGGCTTGTTCATCGGATGATTCTGTTATTGAACGGAGTAAGATTTGGAATATATGACTGCATACACGTATACGACGGAAATACCAAATCTGAATAAATGAGAATTTCGTTTTTAAATCGAGAAACTTAAGAGTTGTTGTTTTTTTACTAGATTCCAAAATAAATCCGGATGTTTTTCTTTGAAATCAATTTTATAAAGAACATTATTGTTTGAATCATGTGATTCAATGATATTTTCCAGTTCTTTTCGAAGAACTAACGGACTTAAATAATGTACAGTAATTGGCACAGGTGATATTGATGTTTGTCGACGACTGAATGAAATAGAAAGTAAACGAATCAAAATGATCAGTCTTTGCTTACAAGGATTCTTTCATTTTTTCGATTTTTGTTTGAGCATTACTATTTGTTGGAGTTGTCACTGTTGATTCCTCCTCGTTCCTTTGAAAGAGAAAATACGATCAAAGAAACACTTTCTTCCAAAAGATAAAACTTCTTACGTTGTGTGATTCGTTGGAATATTATCGTTATTCTAAAACAAAGCAAATACTCAACAAGAAGAAGAAAGGTCGGTCTCTCTTACACGAATAAGTATGGTTAAATTCGGAATTGTCTTTTGTTTACAATGTACACAAACCGTATGCAAATCGGAATCTTCCGGTGACCAACTACTCATGATTTCTTCATCGTAAAGAAATTGATCGCAAGCTGTACATCGATTACAGCTACTAATTTCAACGATTTGTTTCGCTGTTTGATCATTATCATCGCTTGTTATCGGTATGGCAACACTTGATGGATTAAGATGACTTGATTTAATATCATCATGAATATTAGTGATATCAATTCCATTGATATTATTCGTATTCAATGATGAACTATTCGAACTCTGTTGAGATAGAAGTGATGACATACTACCACGATGTTTATTATTGACATTTTCTTTAATAAATGAACGTTCCTTTGATGTTGATGAACTAGATGGTTTGACTGCATAAAGACTCTTGGATTGTGTTAGAGGGATAGTCGTAGATACAACAGTTGTTTTAAGATCAGTTAAACGATCAAGAGCATAAGTTTTTAATGTATTTAAATTTTTTGGACTATACAAATTGGCTAGAGGAGTTTGACTAAGTTTGGCACGTAATTGTGTAATAGATGTTGGAAATAGAGATGATGATGACGAAACTTCATCTTCTTTTATTGTTGCTGTTGGATGAATAATTGGTTTTGTTTCGGTTGATGAATTAAGATTTGCAAATGGCCTTGCCATCATTGAAGCCGAACGATTGATCGGTAGAGACGATGGTGGAGGTGCTGTTTGTGATACTGGATTGAGCAAACCAAGTGGATCATTGGTAAGAACTTGTGTTCGAGATGTTAATTCCCATTTAATAGGAAGATTTGATTGGTTTTGATTGTCAAGACATGAAAATGAACGACGTGCTGCTTGAATTGAATGATGCGTTTGAGGTGCGACTGGTAAACGATAGGAAAGCATGCCGATATCACCGATTTCGACGTCACTTGTCGTCATTAGAATTCCCGCTTCTGATCGAGCTGTTTGATGAGCAATGGATTGAAGTGTACAAAAATCGAGTTTCGATGGCATATCAGAGAAATTCGATATTGAGCGTTTTTCGATGGTTTCAGTATTGTTATTATTTAGACGAATAATTTTATTATCCACATAACCATCGACTTGAAAGAAAAAGAAAGAAAGGAAATTTAAAAAAGAAGAAGTTTTTATTTTGGATTTTTACTGGAAGGAATCTTTTTGAAAGCCATTTTAGGAAAATATGGACTTTCAGTTATATCTTTAAGTGTTCCAGCGATTGATGTAATGACACTTGTGATTGTATCATCTGAATAACGATTATGAGAGAAAAAAAAAACAAAAATTTGTATTGAAAATTAACTTTAAAAAATTAACCTTTCAGATTGTCAGATGAATCAAGACCTTTCGATTGTTCATTCGAATCTACACTCATTGCACCATCGCTATCTTCGTCATCAATCGATGAGGTCGGCGATCGACGATTTCGACGATGACGACCAGCTGCTTTAAATGCTCGAATAGCCTGAATAACTGAACGTAATGTTGCCCAACGATCTCGTCGTTCCCATGTACCTTCATAAACAGCCTACAACAACAAAATTCATCAAGCTTTTCGAAATGATTTGCTCGTTCATACTTTGTTATAAGCACCATAGGTCACTGCATTCCATTCGACACCCGTTTTCTTCATAAATGAATAGGTTTTAACTGCAAGAATCGGATAATCATAGAGACCGCAAAGTTGTATGATAACACGGAAACAAATTTCATCTGGATTAGTTAGACGTTGTCGATTCATTTGAACGAGAATTTTATACGCATAATTGAGAATCTCTCGTGGACACGAATAACATTCGATCATAGTTGGTAAATGCATAAACCAAAGTGAATATACATTCGCTAGTAAACAGTACGCCCATTGAGTTGGCTTCATTTTATCTTCACGAGCAATCTATTTCAAACACAGATGAATATTTCTTTGTTTTGTTTGCGGGGAAAAGTCAATTACCTTTTGACATTTATCTCTTTCTAATCTCGATCGTTTCACCATTGGGCTATTAGGTATTAATTTGCCCGTTCCAAGTTTATCTTGTGAAACTCTCAAAGTATTCATCGATGCTGGCTCTTGCAATGTCATTTTATTTCCTCCATTCGATATCAATCGATTTGTTTTCAAATTGAGATCATTATATCCGTTCGATGATGCTGAATGATTTCCATCGAGAAATTCTGATAGGACAATAGTTGTTTTCACACTTCGATCATTTGTTCGCATATCACTCGTATCAACTAATGAACAGACTTGTTGTTCATTTGTTTCAATACTTCGTCGAACTTTCGAACAACATTCATCGAAAAATACCAAACTATAATTATGATGATTTTCAGTGATTAATATCGATTGATTTAATGTGCTCGACGAGAGAAATGATCGTTCTTCGATAAATCGACTGAACATTTGCGTGTGCAAGAGAAGTGTATAGAATTTAGCGTAGGACGAGTCTCTTGAACGAAGGAAATTATCGAATTCGAATAGAACAGCGGCGTCTGTCGATGTTTGATTCGGTTTACGTCGAATCGGACGAAGATATTGTTCGTAACCGTAGAAACATGCGCACATAAAACGAAGGAAAACTTCGCGGATACGTGTTTCCATTTGACGTTCGAGTTGAATCATTTGTAGACGAAGATCGAAATCATGTCGATTGAATTTTAAACGCGAACGAAGGTCAGTTAAACGTTGATGATACAATAAAAGACCTTGATTTTCGATTTCTTCTAACGATTGTTTTAGAACACGAAACTTTTTTTTACAATAAAACACGATCAGATCAAATGAATTTTAAAAAAATCAAATCACTTACTGGTTTTTTTGGAAACATTTTAACTGACCAATGCTTTTGTTCTTCCGTTCTACAGAAAATAACAAATCGTTTGGTTTCCTTCACAAAATCTTCGCCTACCCTCCAATGATTAAATTCGTATCTAAATCAATACAAACCACGTCTGGCGGTGGTTCACTTACATCGAAATATCTCGAATCAATACCTAAAAATCCGCGAATCAATCGTAATCAATCAACTCATCTCAATTTACCAATAATAAACGGACAAGGCGCGGATAGAACATCACTCAACGCAATCGGACACAATGGAATATATGCGCATTGCCATTGGAATGGAAATAACATCTAATCAAACAAAAAAATTTTCATCGATTTTTTTTGTCAATCAGACATTTTTCTTACATAATTTACAGCTTCAACAACTCCTGTCAATACTGATGATCGTAGTGAATGTATTAATATTTTCGATTCTAGTAGAGCATAGATAAATAATGTTAATGTATTGTCTGTGCCGAGATTTTTCAAAAGATCAATAAATGATGCACCATTTTGAGGTAGGCCATTTTCTTCAGGTAGAACGAGAATTAATGGTTCATCGTATTGAACGAATACTCTCGGACTTGACGGTGATGGACATGGAGTATTATGAAAAAAATGATTTAAATACTGTTCAATTAATGGAACTTGACTAACTAACGATTCATTTGATGATGTTAAATAGTTCGATGAAAGAATTAATTGATAAATAATAAATAAAAATCGACGAAATGCATCAAAAAATGGGTAACGTGAAAAAATGACGATGCACGTCAATGAATACAAATGGTCTTGTTCGATATCGAGACGATGAAGTAAATCTGATGTTGAATCAGGTAAACGCTCGTAAGCTGTAAATAGTTCATAGAATGATATACAAGCACCGTATTGTTTCTGATTATCTAAGTGAAATGTTGAAAATGTTGGCGTAACGTTTTGTAAGGTCACTTTCGATGGCCAACGTTCAATAAATGCGCCCATGGGAAAGCAAAAACGCGGTGTTTCATTGAGAAATTTCGATGAAATTCCATCGAACGGCGAATATTTGTAAACAATTTGCGAACGATATTGAAGACGTTTAGGATAGATAACCGATTTTTTATAGCAAAGGAAAACCGACGGACCAATGAGAGATCGATTAAGATTTTTATTGATTTTATTAAATGAATGCGGAGGTTTTTCGCCTTTACTTTCAATAATAACGCAAATATCAGTCACAGCTAATGTATTACAAAGAATATTCGTTGCTGCACGTCGATAAGTAATCAACGTTCGTTCTTTACTAAATGATGAACTGCATATATTAGCTGGATATCCGTGTGGTGTACTTTCGATTAAACAAACATTTTCCATAGCTTTTTCTCGGCCTTCGATTAAAATTCCGATGTCAGTAATCGGTGGTTTGTCTCTTCCACGTCGAATACATAAATACATTTCATGACTTCTCAAAGTACTGCAATTTAAATTTGCCGAGTAACCTGTTGGCGTTGTCCAAATGGTTTCGTAGCCTTTCGGTGGATCTTCGCCATGTGATCGATCGATAATCGCTAAATCGACGATTGGCTGTTGGTGTTTCGGTGTGATGTCATAGGATCTCGATGTTATCGATTGAGCTGTATCAGTAATAGGTGATGATGCTGTTGGAAGTAGTTCATCACGTTCAATAGGATCGTGACTACCGATTCCAATAAGTGCGAAATGATCGACTAATCTTAGATCATCCATTCATTTTGGTTTTGTTTTATTTTTTTTCTAGAAGAATCAAAGAAAAAAAAAAGATTTCGTATGATTTTAATCGAATGAGACAAAGAAGAAAAAAAAATGTTATGTATACGTAAATTAATCTTGAAATGAAAATGAAGAAGTACAAGATAAAAAGAGAGAGAGAGAGAGAGAGAAAAAGGAAGGAAAAAGAGGAACACGAAGGATCAAATAACATTATACATTGTACTAATAGATTTCATTTTTTTCTCCCTCTATCTCTTGATGATAATGTGTGATTTAATATGCTTTTCCGATGATTAGCATTGCACTGTTCAAGGTTAAAAATAACTGGTTTTGTTCATTTCTCGAATGAATATTTACAACAGAAACACAGACTGCTGATCAAACAGCATCATCATGATACCACCAACGTGTCTTTTTCGGATCGCTTGATGCCGTTCGAACGTACCAATCGTTGTCTGGTGGACGACTCTAATATACCAAACGAGATCTTGTCTTTCTTTTTCCTCATGAACAAACAAATTACTTTGTCTTTACAACTCGAAAGCATCGATAGGATGCTTAGACAGACTGAATTGATGCTCAATGCCGGTGACCAATCATCGGTCAAAATCGATAAACAGATATGTCCATTTGAATAAATATGTGGATGCAGAGGAATGTTTGAGCCGATAAATGTTACCTTTTTGAAAACTAAGATAAAACAAGAGAATATGAAAAGCAATTTACTTGTGGAGAATCGAACGGATATTGATCGGAGAATTTAAATAATAATTGAAATTTTTCTCCGTCATATAAAGTTCCCGATGCACCATCGATATCAATACGTATTCTAATAAAAAACAAATTTGAATAATCAGAACAAAACAAAAACACGTGTCATTACTTTCTCATATCAGTAAAATCTTCGACAACACGTCTAGAATCATAAAAAAAGTAAGAACAAGATAAGAATCTGTAATCGAAAAATACAAGTGTGACATACATGCCCGGTGTAGGATTTTCAGTGAGTAATTTTATTTCTTTTGTCAGACGTTTTCGTACGAGATCGAACTAAATATATAAAAAAAAACAGAACGCGAATAGTTTTGTTTTCGTATGAAACGAGTTCATACGCACCGCCATGAATTTAATTGAGTCTAAAAAAATATACTATTCTCTTGCAATGAACATCTGAAAAAACCTCGTTCAGTATTAACTGTTAATGATTTACTTTTCGTTATTTTGAAATGAAATAAAATTTAATACAAAACAAAAAAGAACGACAAATATGTGTATAAATGAGAAAAAAGAAAACAAAAGATTCAAAGTATTTTGTTTATATACAAAAAAAAATATGAGACGAAAAGGAGAAAAAAAAAGTATAGCAATCAAATTGTCTTTCGCATGGCTTTTTTTTTGTCTTGAAAATTCAAGTGCTAATCAACAAAATATATGTACACAAAAGAAAGAAAAATGGATTTTTATTTATATTGCAAATCGAATGATTAATTTTTGATTGACATTGATTGGAAATGTGGAGCCATTTTCTCGACATCGGATGATGAACTTGAACCCATGGCTAATTCGACAGAATTTCAGAACGATAATCAATGTGTTCAAAAGTGAAAATAGTTACCTTTAGATAAATGTTCACTTAAATCGCCCAAAGCATTGCGTCGACCTGTTCGTCGAGCTGCTTGAAATAGGTTTAGATCTTCACTTTCGGTTATGGTATTTGCCGAATCAGCGGTATTGCTGTTTGATTTCGATGTTGTACTCATTGAGAAGTTTAGAATAAAAGGCCGAAGATTAACAATGGAATGCGTAACAAAAACGAAAAGTAATGTAATCCGCTGAAACGAAAGAATTAATAAAATGACTGAAATGTAAATAAATATTTGTCTTAATTAATCAGCATGTTGTCATTGAGAAACAAACGCATGGGTACGTTGAGCAAGGAAATGAGTGGCAAAAGAAAATAAACAACACGCACACACACACACACACACAAGAACTAAAACTTATTCATTGGTTTATCTGTTCGTCGATTCTTTAGAACGAAAGATTCGGTAAAAGATGTCACTCATTGACAAATAATTTTCTCTCTCTCTCGCTCTTTCGGAACTACTTAACTTATGTATATATACGCATTATAATATCGTACTCGATTAGAATACTAATGAGGTATCGATGTTTTTCTTGATTCAATCTGACTGTCTGATGATTAATCTCCTCTCTCCTATGGAAATCATAAACAAATCCGGCTTCTTTTCTTTTCTCGGGGTTTCATTGAAGATTAAAAAAAAAACGAAGCTTCTTCGTCTCATCAATGACCGTGTCACTTTCTTATCTAAAACACGATCAATTACTCTGTGGAATTCCCATTTTCCCATTGCAATATTCTTTCGTACTTTGAGTTGAAATTGAAGTTAAAAAAAACACATAGAAACACTATTGTTTTTCTTTTGTTTATTATTCGTGTTCTACTTACGAGAGAAAAAATAAATGAGCAAACTATCAGCTCAACAATGGTCTTGTTTTTTTATTATCGAAATGAAATTATTTGCAATGTTTTTTATTACAATATATAGATTTTTCTCCCTCTCCTCCCCTTATTTTTTTTCTAACCATTCTCTCGCGTCTCTTTTTTCTCCCTCTCTCTCTCATCTCATCAGCTTTATTTATAGAGAAAGAAACATAAATTACACCTGAAAACAATCTTCTTCGATCGATACTAGAAGAAAAAAAAAGAAACTTCGTCAATTTAAATATAGACGTCAGAGGTGATTTCAAGTGCACTTTGCTAAATTAGAGAGAGTGTATAACGTCTTATTAACTCCCTCGTGTAGACTAAGATATCTTTCGACAGATGACACTAGTCTCTTGCGAGATTTATTAATTTCGAAAAGAAAATCGAAAAAAAACAAAAAGATATTTATCGTAAAAAAAAAGATTTTATTTTTTTTCGATTAAATAAATAAAAAACTAATTGATCAATGTCAATGGCTGATCGATTTGTTTATTATTTTCCTTTCTCCTTGATGTAATTATGTACTGTTGTTGTTGTCGTTGTTTTTCTTCGCTTTCGCGTCTATGTCAAATTTTTGGTTACAATACTAATAAATAATTTGCTTTTTCATTCAATGAAACCACGTTATAATCTTCGTTTTCAAC
>Ga0209922_100632_pt1 | contig 42144 bp, 37 predicted proteins | sample ThiBiot_500_biof_FD_183946 | JGI IMG/M metagenome (GOLD analysis project Ga0209922, IMG submission 183946) | Wastewater bioreactor microbial communities from Cape Town, South Africa - Thiocy_expt_500_biof (SPAdes) | ecosystem: Engineered > Bioreactor > Thiocyanate-remediating > Anaerobic-Aerobic ... | reverse complement strand
CGCGCCCGATCGCTTGCGGCGTTTGGGGGCGGGCCGCGCCATCTTGTACATTCGCGCCATCGCTCTTTCCTCCGCCTGCGGTCAACATGGCCTTAGACCAATGTACGCAAGCGAAACAGCCTTCCGATCGGCTTCCGAAAAAGCCGTTCTGAAACAGGATAGTAGCATCTCTTGCGAATGGCGAATATTTGCATTATAAACATTGATGTTAATGTTGATGATTCGCAGGAGTTGTTCATGACCCTCGACACGCCCACGCCTCCCGATCTCCGGATCGAGAAGCGCGACATGAAGTTCGGCCGCGAGCAGGCCCCGCCGCGCTGGTGGCACAGCGGCGACCCCGGTCGCACCGCCTTTTTCAACGCGCTGTCGTCCACCTTCCCTGTCGGCGAGAAATTCTTCATGACATCGGTCCGGCAGTATCGCGAAGGCACGCCGCAGCCGCTGCGCGGCCAGATCGACGATTTCATCTATCAGGAATCGATGCATTCGCGCGAACATGTCGTCTTCAATCGCCAGGCCGAAGATGTCGGCTACGACATCGCCCCGCTCGAAGAACGCGCGCGCCGGACGATCGCATGGGCCAAACGGCGCCCGCCGATCCAGCAATTGGCGGCAACCTGCGCACTCGAACATTTTACCGCGACGCTGGCGCATGACGCGCTCGCGAATCCCGGGCATCTGGGCGGCGCGAGCGAGGAAGCGCGGCGTTTGTGGCGGTGGCACGCGATCGAGGAAATCGAACATAAGGCGGTCGCCTATGACACCTATCTTCATGCGACGCGTGACATGATGCCGCTGCGGCGCTGGTTGAAGCGCTGCGCCGTCATGGGCGTTACGACTTTGCGCTTTCACTATGTGATTTTCCGCAATACCGCCGACCTGTTGCGTCAGGACGGGCGCAACGACTGGACGACATGGCGGCACTTGCTCGCCTATCTCTATGGAAGGCACGGCCTGATGCGGCATCTGCTCAAAGGTGTGGTTGGCTATATGCGGCCGGGCTTTCATCCCTGGCAGCACGACGACCGCCCCCTCCTGGCCGAAGCGCTCGCTTTGCTGAACGCGCCCGCGAGCCGGGAGCAGGCGGCATGAGCCGCCGCGCGATCGCGATGGGCCTCGCTGCCGCCGCCGCCCTTGCCCCCGCAAGCGCCATGGCCGCCGATCCCGTCGGCCTGTGGGCGACGGGCAGCGAAGGCGGACGGGTCGAAATCTATCGCTGCGGCGCGGCGCTATGCGGCAAGGTGGTCGATGCAAAGCGGCTGCGCGCCAATCCCGATCTGCGCGATGTGCGGAACGGCGATCCCAAGCTACGCCAGCGCCGGCTGATGGGACTGGTCGTGCTCCAGAATTTCAAGGGGGGCCCGTCGGAATGGAAAGGGGGGCCTGTGTATGACCCCGAAACGGGCGACGGGGCATCGCGCGGCGAACTGCGACTGCTCGGCAACGGCAAGCTGGAAGTAAAGGGCTGCCTCGCCTTTTTCTGTCGAACCAAGACATGGACGCGGCTTAACTAGCGCGGCTCCGCTTCAATGCCGGCTCCTGACGCTCATTCGATCTCGAACGTCAGATTGTGCATGCCGATTTCGCCGTCGCAATGGTTGCAGGCAACGATCATCCGAAGGTCATGCCCGCATGGCTTGTGCGTCAGGATCAGCGGCGGGCCGCGTTCGTCGGAAAACCAGCGGTCGCCCCACTGAAGCAGTGCCAGCAGTACGGGATAAAGGTCGCGACCCTTTTCGGTCAGCCGATATTCGACGCGGTCGGCGTGCGCCGAATAGGGAATGGTCCGTAATATGCCCTGCCGGATCAGCCGTTCGAGGCGGCCGGTCAGGATATTGGTCGCCATCAACGTGTCGCGCTGAATGTCATCGAAGCGGTTGATGCGCGTGAACATCGCGCGCACCACAAGCGTCGCCCATCGATCACCGAACAATTCGATCATCGTATCGACCAGCGGGCGTCCGCCCGGGCGGCGCGCCGTCACCGCGCCGTTGAAGCGCCGGCGTTCATAGTGCGGAACGACCTGGGCCAGCCCCGGCCCTTCGCGCCAGTCGACGTCGCGCGGGTCGATTTCCTTCCGGCAATGGGCGCAGATCGGAGTCGGCTCGGTTTCCGCGCCGCACGCGCTGTGCCGCAGGCGAACCCGAAAGTCGCGGCTCGCGGCTTCCCAGCGATGCTGCCAGCGCAGCATCATCAAGGCGTTGGGAAACTGGTCGCGCCCCTTCTGGGTCAACGCATAATAGGAACCGCGCCCTTCCTTCTTCGGCCGTTTGGCAAGGCAATCCTCGTCGACCAGCTTGCGTAGCCGCCCGCTGACGACCGACCGCGCGAGCCCGGTCCGCGCCACGAATTCGTCGAAGCCATGGGTGCCGAGAAAGGCCTGCTCCATGATGAGCAGCACCGGAACGTCACCGACGACATCGAGCGCGCGCCAGATCGAACAGGCGCGGATGGTGCGATCTTCTTTCACGGCTGATGCGTCCATTGCTGCGCCCGCCCTACTCCGCGGAACAGCACGCGACAAGGCCGGTCCGACGGAAGATGGGCGGTGCCCGCGCTCATGCTTCCGTCGGGGGAGAGCTGGTTCAAAAGCGCCCCGTGACCTGCACCGCTATCGTGCGCGGCCGATCGACGATCCCGTTATAGGCATTGCCCGCCCCGCCCGTGATCGTCGTCGCAAGCGGCATCGCGCTGCCGGTCTGAAGGATCCGCTGGTCGGTCAGGTTGCGGCCAATCAGCGCCACTTCCCAGCGATTGTCGATCTGTCCCAAGGCGATGCGGGCGCCAAGCTTCGCATAGCTGCCCTGATAGGTCCGCGGGTCGAGATTCGCCGCCGCGATATAGGAGGAGGAAAAGTCGGCGTTGACGTTGAACGACAACTTGAGGTCGCTGCCGACCGGCGTCCAGTAATCGACGTTGAGATTACCCGACCATTTCGGAGTCAGTGCGTTACGCTTGCCGCTATAGTCGCAGAAGCCACCCGGTCCCGGCGTCTGCAGATAATAGCATTGGCCGTCGGTGAAGTTGGTGAATTTGAAATCGAGATAGGCGATCGCGCCGCTGATGGTCAGGCCTTCGGCGAGCGCCGCGCGAAAATCGGCTTCGATCCCCTGCGTCCGCGCCGCCGCCGCATTGCGGACGTTGAAGTTGAGCGTCCCGTCGAAGATGTTGACCTGCAGATCCTTGTATTTGGTGCGATAGAAGGACAGGTTGAAAGCGACGTCGCGGCCCTTGTATTTCAGCCCCGCTTCGAAATTGTCGGCGCTTTCGTCCTGGAATTCGAACGCGCCGGGCTTGGCGACCGTGGTCGACGTCGGCAAAGAATTGGACCGGATGTCGAAGCCGCCGGCCTTGGTTCCGCGCGCATAGGACGCATAGAGCATCAGGTCGTCGGTCGCGTCGAACTGGACGTTGACCATCGGATTGAAGCTGTCCTCGCTCAGCTTGCCGGCGATGCTGTGCGCCTCGATATTGAGCGCGCGGAACACCGCAGCGACCACGGCGGCGGGCGCGGTGCTGAGCGGGCCCTGCACGATGGCGAGCGATCGGCGGCCGCTCTTCTTCTCATGATTGAAGCGCGCGCCGGCCGTAACGCGAAGCTGGTCGGTCAACGACAATTCGCCCTGCGCAAAGGCCGAGATCAGGTCCGACGTCTGGCTGTAGTCGCGGTCGTTGCGCGTATCGCCGAGCGCGTTGAACGGCGCACCCAGCCCCAGAAAGGTCGGGTTGAAGAGGGTGAAATCCTGAACGTCCAGCTTGGCGTGCTGATAATAGACGCCGCCGATATAATTGAACGCCTCGCCGCCGGGCGACGTCAAACGCAGCTCTTGTGAAAACTGCCGATAATCCTCGCGCAAATTGGTGCCGTCGAGAAAGCTGATCCCCGAAAAGTCGACATCGACGATCTCGCGCGTCTTATAGTCAAGCAGCGACGTCACAGAGGTCAGCGTGTGCTCGCCGATTTCCAGATCGGCGTTCAGCGTCGCCCCGAACACCTTGTTGCGGCTTTCATAGCCATTATCCTCGCGCACATAGTCGGGGACAGTGCTGACGAAGAAGGGGCCCTGGAAGACCGCATTGTAATTCCCGACCGCGCCGAACACGTCGCGCGGCTGGCCCTTCATCGCAAAGTCTGCATATTCGAGCTTCAGTTCGGCCGCGAGCGGCCCGCCCTTGTCGAACTCAACCTTGCCGCGGACATAATATTCATCGACGTTGGGCTCGTTGCGCTTCAATTTCTGGTTGTAGAAATATCCGTCCATCGAGCGATGATAGCCAACCACGCGCGCTTCGATGCCGTCGCTCAGCGGCCCCGACAGGACGCCGGTCAGCTGCAGTTCCTTGTGATTGAATTCATAGAGGCCGCTCACCGTCCCCTCGAATTCGTCGGTCGGGCTGCGTGTCGTGATATTGACCGCGCCGGCGATCGCATTCTTGCCGAACAGCGTCGGTTGGGGCCCCCGCAAAACCTCGACCCGCTCCATATCGACGAGCGGCAGGCGCGAAAGCTGGTCGCGTCCATAATAGACGCCATCGACGAACATCGCGACCGACTGTTCGAACCCCTTGTTGTCGCCCGAGGCGATGCCGCGGATGGCGATGCGATTGGCGATCGCGGTCTGGGTGATCTTCAGATTCGGGACCGACGAACTGATCTGTTCGAGGTTGGTCTGCCCATAGCTTTCGACCTGCTTGCCGCTGACCGCGGAAATCGAGATCGGCACATCTGACAAGCCTTCGGCACGTTTCTGGGCGGTAACGATGATGTCGTCGAGGCCGCCCTGGCTTTCGGCGGGGGCCTCCTGCGCGAACGCAGCCGTGGGACCGGCAAGCGCCGACGCAGCCAACAGCATGGCAAGTGAATGCTTCATGATTCTCCCTCTCCCCACTGCCGGCGACGGGCCGGCATGTTTTGCTTGCAAATGCCTCTTGAACGGGCATAAGTTCTGTTACGCAAGTTAGTATCACTATGCAAGTAAGTTTTGGGAGACAGGAATGAAGCCGAAGCACGGCCTTCCCGCAGCTTTGACGCGCAATTTACGCCTGCCCGCAATCGCGGCGCCGATGTTCCTCGTGTCGGGCCCCGACATGGTCATCGCCGCCTCGCGCGCCGGAATGATCGGCAGCTTTCCCGCCCCCAACGCGCGGACGACCGCCGATCTGGAAGCCTGGGTGAGCCGCATCGACGCGGCGCTGTCGAATGATCCCGACGCCGCCGCCTGGGCGGTCAATCTGGTAGTGCATCCGTCGAACAGCCGGCTTGCCGACGACCTCGCCTGCGTCGTGCGGCACAAGGTTCCGCTCGTCATCACCGCGCTCGGCAGTCCCGCCCGCGTCGTCGAGCAAATCCACGCCTATGGCGGCATCGTTTTCGCCGACGTCAATTCGGTGGGCTTCGCCCGCAAGGCTGCGGCGGCGGGCGTCGATGGACTCGTGCTCGTCGCGGCGGGAGCCGGCGGCCATACCGGCGCCACCGCCGGTTTCGCCTTTGTCGAGGAAGTGCGGCAGTTCTGGGACGGGCCCTTGGTGCTGGGCGGCGCAATCTCGACCGGCCACGCGATACGGGCCGCCGAAATATTGGGGGCCGACTTCGCCTATCTCGGCACGTCGCTGATCGCCTGCACCGAGAGCATGGCGGCGCAGCCTTACAAGGACATGGTGGTCGCGGCGGGGGCCGAGGACATCATGCCGTCGAAGGGCATCACCGGCGTGACCGCCAACTGGCTGAAATCAAGCCTGATCGCTGCGGGCTACGACCCCGCGAACATGCCTGAGGACAAGCGCCCCAATTTCTCCGATGCGCAGGATGACGCCAAGGCATGGAAGAATGTCTGGTCTGCGGGTCAGGGCGTCGGCGCGGTTCGCGCGACCGAACCCGTCGCGGACATCGTCGACCGTCTTGTGAAAGAATATGATGCGGCCGTCGCAAGGCCGCGCTTTGCAGCCGCCGAAGGAGTCATCGCATGACCGCTCAGCTTGTCGAAACGATCCGGACCACCGTTCAACCGAACGACCATCCCTATATGAAGGGCGCGTGGCGGCCGACCTATAACGAGTGGAATGCGGTCTTCGCCAATGGCGATGCCGAGGTGATCGGCACGATCCCGACCGACATCGACGGCGTTTATGTCCGCACCGGCGAGAACCAGATTCACGAACCGATCGGCCGCTATCATCCCTTTGACGGTGACGGGTTCATCCATGCGATCTCGTTCAAGGACGGCCGCGCGAGCTATCGCAGCCGCTTTGTCCGCACCAAGGGGTTCGAGGCCGAGAAGGAAGCCGGCCGCTCGCTCTGGGCCGGGTTGATGGAGCCGCCGCACAAGTCGACCCGCCACGGCTGGGGCGCGCAGGAATGGCTCAAGGATTCATCGTCGACCGACGTCGCGATCCACGCGGGCAAGATCATCTCGACCTTCTACCAGTGCGGCGAGGCCTATCGGCTCGACCCCTTCACGCTCGAACAGTTCGGCACCGAAAGCTGGGTACCGCTCGACGGCATTTCGGCGCATTGCAAGGTCGACCTCGCGACCGGCGAACTGATGTTCTTCAACTATTCGAAGCACGCGCCCTATATGCATTATGGCGTCGTCGGCGCGGACAATAAGCTCAAACATTATATTCCCGTCCCGCTCGCCGGGCCGCGCCTGCCGCACGACATGGCGTTCACCGAAAATTACACCATCCTCAACGACATGCCGCTCTACTGGAACGCGGAACTGCTCGAAAAGAATCTGCACGTCGTCCAGTTTCATCCCGATGAAAAGACGCGCTTCGCGATCATCCCGCGGCACGGAAACCCCGAGGATATCCGCTGGTTCGAAGCCGCGCCGACCTACACGCTCCACTGGCTGAACGCTTGGGAGGAAGGCGACGAGATCATCCTCGACGGCTATTATCAGGAAGAGCCGATGCCGAAATCCTATCCGAACGCGCCCGAGGGGCTCGAACGGATGATGGCCTATCTCGATCAGGGACTCCTGAAGCCGCGCCTCCACCGCTGGTGCTTCAACTTGAAGACCGGAAAGACAACCGAACAAAGGCTCGACGACCGCGATCTCGAATTCGGCATGTTCAACCAGCGCTATGCGGGCAAACCCTATCGCTATGCCTATAGCGCTATCCCCGAGCCGGGCTGGTTCCTGTTCCGCGGCCTCGTCAAGCATGACCTTAACGCCGGCACGAGCGAATCCTATGAGTTCGGCCCCGGCCGCTTCGGCAGCGAGGCCCCCTTCGCGCCGCGCATCGATGCCAAGGACGAGGACGACGGCTATCTCGTTTCCTTCATTGCCGACCTCGAAACCGACACGTCCGAATGCGTGCTGATCGACGCCAAGAATATCGCGGCGGGGCCAGTGTGCCGGATTATCCTGCCCGAGCGCATCTGTTCGGGCACACACACCGTCTGGGCGAGCGGCGATGACATAGGCATGGGTCCGAACAGCGTGCTGGCCGGCTGACGATGATCGTCGCGGGAGAGGATAAAAGGCGGCGCTATCGCGAAAGTGGCTGGTGGGGCGATCGCACCTTCGCCGATCTGTTCGCGGCCAATGCGGCCGCCCATCCGGATCGGCTCGCACTGGTCGATGCCCCCAATCGCGCCGACTTCGCTTTCGGCGATCCGCAGCGGTTGACCTATGTCGAGCTGACGGCGGAGATCGATCGGCTCGCGGGCGCGCTCGTCGCGGCGGGGATCGGCAAGGATGATGTGCTGCTCGTCCAGCTTCCGAACATCAGCGAGTTCGTCGCGCTCTATTTTGCGGCGGCGAAGATCGGCGCGATCGTCAGCCCGGCGGCGGTGCAATATCGCAGCCATGAGCTGAAAGGCATGATCGGCGTGGTCGAACCCAAAGCCTTCGTCTGCGCGACGCAAATGAAGGGTTGCGATCATGTCGGCGTAGCAGCGCCGCTGCTGGATGGTATCCGGCTGATGACCTTCGGCCCCAAGGCGCCCGTCGGCGCGATCGACCTCTCGGCCGCCAGCGGCGACGCCGGAGCTCTCGCAGCCCATGTCGCCGCGAGCCCGGTGGATGCCGACGACATCTTCACCATCTGCTGGACCTCGGGAACCACCGGCGTGCCCAAGGGCGTCCCGCGCAGCCATAACCACTGGATCGCGGTCGCCGGGGCAGGATACGAGGCGATGAAGGTCGGGCCGGGCGATGTCCTGCTCAACCCCTTCCCGCTCATCAATATGGCGAGCATCGGCGGCATCACCATGTGCTGGCTGACCAGCGCGGGTACGATGGTGCTGCACCATCCCTTCGATCCCGCCATCTATCTTCGGCAGATCGCGACCGAACGGCCGAGCCTGACGATCGCCCCGCCCGCCGTGCTCAACATGCTGCTGCAGAATGAGGCCTTGCTGGCGAGCGTCGATCTCTCCAGCCTGCGCGTCATCGCTTCGGGTTCGGCACCGCTCGCGCCCGCGATGGTGCGCGGTTTTCAGGAAAAGCTCGGCATCGTCATTGTCAACGTCTTCGGGTCGAACGAGGGGATGAGCTTCATCACCGGCGAGGGCGACATGCCCGATCCCGACAAGCGCGCGAGCCTGTTCCCGCGCCGCGGCACCTATCGGCGCCCCTATGGCGAGGGCCGCGCGCCCAATATCGAAAGCCGCCTCGTCCCGCCCGGCGGCGGCGATCCGATCGAGGCGGACGGCATCTCGGGCGAACTTCAAATCCGCGGACCGACCTTGTTCGAGGGCTATCACAACGCGCCCGAGCGCACCGCCGAAGCCTTCACAGCCGACGGCTGGTTCCGCACCGGCGACCTGTTCGAAATTGCCGAAGGCGGGGATTTCTATCGCTTCGTCGGGCGCTGCAAGGATCTGATCATCCGCGGCGGCGTGAACATCTCGCCAGAGGAGATCGACCAGCTGTTGGGCGGCCATCCCTTGCTCGCCGAGGCCTGCTCCTTCTCGCTGCCCTGCGCGAAGATGGGTGAGCGGATCGGCCTCGCCTATGTCCCGCGCGGCGGCGTGGATGTGGGGCTGCCCGACGTAACCGACTATCTCCGCGAAAAAGACCTCGCGGTCTTCAAACTGCCCGAGCGCCTGTTCCGCTTCGACGCGCTTCCGCGCAACGTCACCAACAAGGTGATGCGCAGCGAAGTGCGCGAAATGGCGCTCGCCACTCTCGAAAAGGAAGCCTGACATGGCAAAGGACGTCTTCATCCTCGGCGGCGCGCAAACCGACTTCGCGCGCAATCTCGAACGCGAGGGCGGCGGGTTGTTCGAGCTGTTCCGCGACGTTGCGGAGGCCGCCTTCGCCGCGGCCGGTATCGAACCCCGCGAGGTCGAAACCGCGCACGTCGGCAATTTCGTCGGCGAACTGTTCGCGGGCCAAGGCCAACTCGGCGGCTTCTTCGGCCATGTCCACCCCGACCTTTCGGGCATCCCCGCCTCGCGCCACGAGGCGGCCTGCGCCTCGGGCAGCATCGCGATCCTCGCCGCGGCGGCCGAGATCGAGGCCGAACGCTACGGCCTTGCGCTAGTGCTCGGCATCGAACTGATGCGCAATGTGCCCGGCCAGCGCGCCGCCGAATATCTCGGCGCCGCCGCCTGGGCCGGGCGCGAGGCGCAGGAGGCGCGTTACCTGTGGCCGTACATGTTCGCGCGCGTCGCGGAGGAATATGACGAGCGTTTCGGGCTCGACCGCGCGCATCTGCGTGCCATTTCGGCCAATAATTTCGCCAATGCCAAGAAGAACCCCAACTCGCAGACGCGCGGCTGGGCGGTGACCGACGATCATCTCGGCGAGAATGACGAGGTCAATCCGCTGATCGAAGGAAGCCTGCGCAAGTCCGACTGCGGACAGGTGACCGACGGCGCTGCCGCCATCTTCCTCGCCTCGCGCGCGGTTGCCGAGGCCTATGCGAAGCGCCGCGGCATTCCGCTCGACAGCATCCCGCGCATCAAGGGCTGGGGCCATGCCACCGCCCCCCTGCTCTATTCGACCAAGGTCGCCAACAGTCGCGGCGGCGACTATGTCTTCCCCAGCGTGCGCAAGGCGATGATGGACGCGCTGCGCCGCGCCGAGATGCCTGACATCTATGCGTGCGACGGGGTCGAGGTGCATGATTGCTTCTCGATCACCGAATATATGGCGATCGATCATTTCGGCATCACCAAGCCAGGCGAAAGCTGGCGTGCGGTCGAGGACGGGACAATTGCCCTCGGCGGCAAGCTGCCGGTCAATCCGTCGGGCGGGCTAATCGGGCTCGGCCATCCGGTCGGCGCGACGGGCGTACGGATGCTGCTCGACGGCTGGCGGCAGGTGACGGGCAATGCCGGCGACTATCAGGTCGAAGGCGCACGCAATTTCGCGACCTTCAACGTCGGCGGCAGCGCCACGACCGCAGTCAGCTTCGTCGTCGGCACCTGATTTGACCGACGTCTATATCCACGACGCGGTGCGGACACCGCGCGGCAAGGCGCGGCCGGACGGCGGCCTTGCAAAGCTCAGCCCTCAGGAACTGGTTCGCCAGCAGATTGTAGCGCTGCGCGCGCGCGGCGGCGATGCGGCGGCCGCGCCCGACGCGCTGCTGCTCGGCTGCGTAACGCAGAGCGGCACGCAGGGTGGCCACATCGCGCTGGTCGCCAAACTCCATGCCGGTCTGCCGCAAGAAACCACCGCGCACAGCATCAACAATTATTGCGCATCGGGACTTTCGGCGATCGGCCATGCGATTGCGAGGGTGGCGAGCGGCGAGATGAATTCGGTGCTCGCCGGCGGCGTCGAATCGATGAGCAGCGCGCCCTTTCTGGGCGACCGGGCGAGCTTCTACACCGCCGCGGACTTGCCGCCGCACGCCCGCTTCGTTCCGCCGGTTCTCGGCGCCGATCGGCTCGCGCATGCCGAAGGCATCGCGCGTGCCGACCTCGACGCGGTCGCCCTCCTGTCACAGCAGCGCGCGGTGGCGGCGGAGGACAGACCGGCGCTGCAACGCTCGCGCATCGACACCGCCGCGCTGTCGCGCGAGGAATGCCTGCGCCCGCAAACCAGCGCGGAAACCCTCGCCGACACACCGCCGGCCTTTGGCGATCTGCAGGATCAATATGCCGCGGCGCTCGGCGGCGTGCGCTTTGCGCCGCTGCACAGCATCGCCCACGCTCCGCCAATCTGCGACGGCGCCGGCCTCGCGCTTCTCGGAACCGACGGGCTCGGCGACGCCCCGCGCGCGCGCGTCGTCGCCTTTGCCGAATGCGGCGGCGATCCGGCCGCGTCGCTGACCGCCGGCTTCGCCGCGATGGACAAGGTATTGGCACGCGCCGGACTGACGATCGACGCCATGGATCGCATCGAATTCATGGAAGCCTTCGCGGTCACCATCGCCAAATTCCTGCGCGATTATGATGTCGATCCGATGCGGGCGAACGTCGGCGGAGGTCATCTGGCAAAGGGACATCCGATGGGCGCCAGCGGCGCGATCCTGACATCGGCGCTGCTCGACGCGCTTGATGCCTGCAACGGGCGCTTCGGGATCGTGGTGGTGACGGGCGCGATGGGGGTAGGCGCCGCCCTGATCGTGGAGCGGATCGACCACTCCTGAAGCAGCGCCGATGCGACGGCGAGCGCCTGTCTGTCGCGGATTACCCGTCTTGACAATATATGTAGGTACCTACATTTATGACCGATGATCGATGATCCTTCGGCCGCATTGACGGCTTCCATCCATGCCACGGCGAGCCGCCGATCCTTTCTTGCCGGAGCGCTTTCGGCCGTTGCGCTCGCGCCGCCAGCGCTCGCGCGCTCGCCCGCCGCCGAAAACCTCGACCGCTTCCTTGCGGACCAGAGGCGCAGCGGCGGGATGGCAGGCCTTGCCGTCGGCCTTGCGCGATCGGGCAAAGTGCTGCTGTCGCGAACCTGCGGCCATGCCGACATTGCCATGCGGCGGCCCGTCACCGTCGATTCGATGTTTCACCTCGCGTCGGTGACGAAAACGATTACCGCCACCGGGATCATGATGCTGGCGGAGGAGGGACGGCTGGATATCGACGCGCCGATCAACCGCTACCTCGACTTCGCGGTCGTTTCTCCGGCAGCGCCCGAGCAAAATATTACCGCCCGCCACCTTCTCATGCATATGTCGGGCATCTCGGATGCCACCTATTATGCGGTGGATTTCCGGACGCACGGCGACGATTCGCCGCTCGCACTTGGCGATTTCCTGCGCAGTTATCTGGTTCCCGGCGGAACGCATTATTCTGCGACCGGGAGCTTTTCCGGCGCGCCACCGGGACGGGCCTATGACTATTCCAACGTCGGCTATGGCCTGCTCGGCTATATCGGCACGCGCGTCGCCGGCGTCGATTTCAGGACCTATCTGCAGCGCCGGCTGTTCAGCCCGCTCGGCATGGATCATCTGTCGTGGACCCTCGCCGATGTTCCGGCCGGGCTTCGCGTCACGCCCTATGAAATCGACGCGCAGCGCCTTGTCCCTGTTGCGCCCGTCGGATTTCCCGATTGGCCTGCGGGCATGCTCCGCGCTTCGATCTCCGGCCTCATGCCCTTCGTCGCGGCGTCGGCAAATCACGGCCGCACCGGGTCTTGCCGGATGCTCGCCGAAACCTCGATGGGCGAGATGCTCCACATGCAAAAGCCGCCAGGTCTGCCGGCCTGGCTGACCGGTCAAGGGCTCGGCTGGATGGAATCCGAGGGCGAAGGCGCGCCGCGCATCAATCATTGGGGCGGCGATCCCGGCGTTTTCACGGCGGTCTATGTCGATCCCGCGACGACGACCGGGATCGCAATCCTCACCAACGGCTCGGCGACCGCATCCAGCAAGGCTGCGATCAAGGCCATCGCGCGCAAACTGTTCACGCTCGGGAACGCGCTCTCATGAGCGAACAACCCGATTACAGCCGGCTCGCCGGCGGCGCGGCACTGGGCGCCAGGCTGCGCCGGCTGTCCGAACGGATCGATCGCGAGAGCGCTCAACTATATGCCGCATTCGGCATCGAATTCGAGCAGCGATGGTTCGGGATTCTCAATCAGATCATACGCAACGGGCCGATGACCGTAGGCGACATCGCGTCGGCGCTGCGTCTAACCCATGCCTCGATAAGCCAGGCGCGGCGTTCGCTGGAGGCCAAGGGCTTCGTTCACAGTCTCACCGACGGCAAGGATGCGCGAAGACGTCCGATAGCGCTGACGCCGAAAGGCGAGGCGCTGACCAGAGAACTCGCCGGACTCTGGCAGGCGCTCGGCGACAGCGCCGCCGAACTCCTCGACCGTCTGGACGATGCGCTGGCGGAGCGCTCGCTTCTCGACCGCGCTTTGGCACATGCGGCGCGGCCTTGACCACGACGCCACGAAAGCTCCCGCCAATTTCAATATGTCGCTGGAACGGCGCACACTCGGAGAGCCGCCGTGGTCCGGCCTGGCAGGGGCAGCAGGATTCGAACCCGCGACCCTCGGTTTTGGAGACCGATGCTCTACCAGCTGAGCTATACCCCTAGGCCGGAGTGCGCCCTTAGCCGTAACGGGGGGCCGCGCGCAAGGGGATTGCACGATCGATCCCAACATTGTTGTCGCCGCTTGGCTCGGGCCGGAACCCTAGCTTGCAAAGCATCGGCAGGCTGATATGCGAAACGGCGCATGAGCACTGCCCCGTCCCCCGAGGTTCCGCAGCATTATCTGGGCGGCATCGCGCTGCGGCTGCTCGCCATGCTCAGTCTCTCCTTGATGTTCGTGCTCGTGAAGCGGATCGACGCCGCGGGCATCCATATCGTCGAGAGCCTGTTCTGGCGGCAGGCGATCGTGCTGCCGATGCTCGTCGGCTGGGCGCTGACGCGGGGCGGCCTTGCCATCTATCGTACCCGGCGGATCGGCACTCACGCGCGGCGAGCGATGATGGGGCTGACCGGCATGGCGCTCAACTTCGGCGGGATGATCTTTTTGCCCATGGCCGAGGCGACGACGATCAACCTGTCGGTGCCGATCTTCGCGGTGATCTTTGCCGCGCTGTTCCTCGGCGAGCCAACGGGGTTGCAGCGGTGGAGCGCTGTGCTGGTCGGTTTCCTCGGCGTCCTGCTCGTCCTCAATCCGACGACGCTCGTCGCGCAGGGCTTCACCGGCCATCACGGGCTCGGCACGCTGATTGCGCTCGGCGGCGCGGTGATGACCGCGCTGATCACGATCCAGGTCCGCGACCTGGCGCGCACCGAAAGTCCGATGACGATCGTCTTCTGGTTCAGTCTGATCTCGATGCTCCCGCTCGGTCTGGCGCTGCCTTTCGTGATGACCGCGCACGGCGCCGGCGAATGGGCGTTGCTGATCGGGCTCGGCCTCCTCGGCGCGGTGGTGCAATTGTCGCTGACCGGCGCGCTGCGCCTCGCGCCCGTCGCGGTGGTGACGCCGATGGATTATTCGAGCCTGCTGTGGTCGATTGCCTGCGGCTGGTTCTTCTTTGGCACCCTGCCCGCCGAGACGACCTGGATCGGCGCGCCGCTGATCGTCGCGAGCGGGTTGTTCATCGCCTGGCGCGAGCATCGCCTGCATATCGAACGGATGAAGGATATCACCGCATGACCCCGCCCATCCTCTACCATTGCCCCGATGCCCGCTCGCTGCGCTGCCTGTGGGCGGTCGAAGAGGTGGGCGCAGACGTCGACCTGCGCGTCCTGCCCTTTCCGCCGCGCGCCTTTGTGCCCGAGTATCGCGCCGTCAATCCGCTGATGACGGTCCCGGGCTGGGTCGAAGGCGGACGGTTGATGACCGAATCGGCGGCCATATGCGAACGCATCGTCGAGGGCAGCGCGCTCGAGGTGCGCCGCGACGAAGCCGATTATTGGGACTATCGCAACTGGCTGCACCGCAGCGACGCCACGCTGACTTTTCCGCTCGCGATCATGATCCGCTACACGCGCGTCGAACCCGCCGAGCGCCGGCTCGCGCAGGCGGTCGACGATTACAAGGCCTTCTTCGGCGGCCGCGCCAAGAGCATCGAGGCGGCGCTCGCCGACGGGCGCGACTGGCTGGTCGCCGGCCGTTTCACCGCCGCCGACATCGTGATCGGCTATGCCGCCTTCCTTGCGACGACGCTGGGCGCGGCCGACGTGCTAGGCGAAGCGACGACCGACTGGCTGCATCGCTGCACTGCCCGCCCCGCCTTCCTTCGCGCCCGCGAACGCCAGCGCACCGACGCGCCGCAGCTATAGCCCCAGCATCAGCTTGGCCATGATATTGCGCTGAATCTCGTTCGACCCGCCATAGATCGACGCGGCGCGACCGTTGAAATAGCGCGCCGAGGCGGTGAGATCGTCTTCGGGTCCGACGAAGGGCAGATTGCTGCCCGCCGCGCGCGCCGCGAACTGGTGCGGCGCCGCGTAGGGACCGGCGATGTCGACCGCTAGTTCCTGAATCCGCTGCTGCGCTTCGGTGCCCTGCACCTTCAGCATCGATGACGCCGGGCCGGGGCTGCGCCCGCGCGCGATTGCCGCCATCATCCGCTGCTCGGCGGCATGGATCGCGTGTACATCGGTATAGAGCCGTGCGAAACGCCGCCGGATCGCCGGATCGTCGAGCAAGGTGCCGCCCTCGCCGAAAGCGCGCGCCGCCGCGCCGGCCAGCAGGCGATCGAGCGCCGCGGTCAGCCCCGCAGCGTAAGCCGCCGAGCGTTCGAACTCGAGCAGATATTTGGCGACGCCCCACCCCTGATCCTCTTCGCCGAGCCGGCCCGATTGCGGCACGCGGACATTGTCGAAAAAGACCTGGTTGAAATCATGGTCGCCCGACAGCGTCAGGATCGGCTGCACCTCGATCCCCGGCAGCGCCATGTCGAGCAACAGGAAGGTGATGCCCTGCTGCGGGCGGCCGTCACGGGTGGTGCGCACCAGGCAGAACATGCGGTTCGCGAAATGGGCGTGGGTCGTCCAGATCTTCGACCCGTTCAGCACATAATCATCGCCGTCGCGCTCGGCGCGGAGCGACAGGCTCGCAAGATCCGATCCCGCCTGCGGTTCGGAATAGCCTTGGCACCAGAAATCCTCGCCCGACAGGATACGCGGCAGATAATGCGCCTTCTGCTCGGGGGTGCCGAAGCGCATGATGCACGGCGCCACCATGCGCAATCCCATCGGCGACAGGCTGGGCGCGCCGGCGGCGGCGAGTTCGGAATCGAAGATATGCCGCTGCGTTTCGTCCCAGCCGGTCCCGCCATATTCGCGCGGCCAGTGCGGCGCTGCCCAGCCATGGCGATGCAGGATCGCCTGCCACGCCATTGCATGCGGCTTGTCGACGAACACGCTCGTCGCGCGCGCCGCGGCGTCGCGCAGATCGTCGGTCAGATTGGCCGCGATCCAGCCGCGAACCTCCTGCCGGAAGGCCTCCAACCCCTGCCTCTGCATCGGATCGGCCGTCAATTCACCATCCGCTCATAGCCTTCCCAATAGGGGGCGCGGAGATCCTTGCGGAGAATCTTGCCGCTGGCGTTGCGCGGCAGCGCCTCGATCACGTCGACGCTGCGCGGACATTTGAATGGCGCTATGCGCTCGCGCGCCCAGGCAATGATGTCGGCCTCTTCCACCGTCGTCCCGGGCTTGGGCACGACGACCGCCTTGACCGTTTCACCCCATTTGGGATCGGGGATGCCGATCACGGCGACTTCCTGCACCGCCGGGTGGCCGTAGATCGCGCTTTCAACCTCGGCCGGATAGACATTTTCGCCGCCGGTGATGATCATGTCCTTCACCCGGTCGTGGATGTAGAGATAGCCGTCCTCGTCCATATAGCCGGCGTCGCCGGTGTGGATCCAGCCGTCGCCCGTCATCGTGCGCGCGGTCGCCTCGGGCAGGTTCCAGTAGCCGAGCATATTGTTCGAAGAGCGCGTGACGACTTCGCCCACCGCCCCCACGGGCATGTCCTGCCCGTCGTCGCCGATGATCCTGATCTCCACGCCGGGCAGCGGTTTGCCGGCCGACCGCATGCGCTTGTTGCCTTCGGGATCATGATCCTCGGGCGGCAACATGCAGATGGTGCCGGTCGTTTCGGTCATCCCATAAGCCTGGATGAATTCCGCCCCGAACATCTTGATGCACTGGCGCAGCAATTCGAGCGGGATCGGCGCCGCGCCATAGAGGATATATTTGAGCCGGCTGTAATCCACGGTGCCGCAGCGCGGGTGGAGCAGCAGCATCTGCAGCGCCGCGGGAACGATGAAGAAGCGCGTCACGCCATGCTGTTCGACCGCATCGAAAACCCCGTCGGGATTGAATTCGGCGAGGATGATACCGGGCAGTCCTGCCGCCAGTGCCATGATCCCCAGCCCCGTTCCGCCGATATGTGCGCACGGCATCGCGACGAGGACCGCCTCGTCATCGTCCCATTTCGTATAGGCAAGGTCGGCGTCGGCCGAGTTTTTCCGCAACGCGAACAAATTGCGGTTCGACAGCACGGCACCTTTGGGATTGCCGGTGGTCCCCGAGGTATAAAGTTGCAGCACGGCATCGTCGGGACCGGACGGGGTGAAGGGCGCGCGCGGCGTCGCCTCGATCAGCGCGCGTGCCTCGGTATCGCCGACGATGCGCGGCGCATGGTCGAGCTTGCCCGCCAACTGATCGGGCACCGCGTCGAAGCCGGGGCCGGTGAAGACGATCTTCGCCCGGGTATCGTTGATGATATAGGCCCATTCGACGGGCGACAGCCGCCAGCCGATCGGCGCCATCACGATCCCGGCGCGCGCGGCGCCAAAGAAGAGCGTGAAATAGAGATCGCTGTTCTTGCCGATCCACGCGATGCGATCGCCCTTTTCAAGCCCCGCGGCGCGCAGCGCGCTCGCCACGCGCGCCGTCCGCTCCTCAAGCTCGGCATAGGTGAACAATCGGTCCTCTTCGCGCATCGCAATGCGCGACGGCCGGTCGGCGGCCCAGTGGGTGATGAATTCGTCGAAACTGACAAGATCCGAAACGTCGGCAGCCATCGATCCTCTCTCCTCGAATCGCGTTGCTATTTGCAATCGAGAAGGACGCTAAAGCTTCGGCAGCCAAGGTAAAGCGCCGAACGCCCAACCTGACAGCAGTGACAGCTTGGGTATGCCGCCGAACTCAACCGCCCTTGCGGAAGAGCAACATCAGATTGTTCGCCGGCATCGCGCGCCGCTCGGCAAAACGAAACCCGTGCCGCGCCGCCGCATCGACGACCGCCTCCACTTCGCGCAGCCCCCAGGCGGGATTGCGGCTGCGCAGGCTGGCGTCGAAAGCAAGATTACTGTCGGCGGTCGCAACAGCGGCTTCGATATAGGGGCCGTAAAGGATCGAGGCGCGCCCGGACCCAGCAATCGTGCCGCCCCCGCGAACAGGCCCAGCGTCGCCGCCCACGGACTGATATGCACCAGATGAGATAGGCATTTCGATATTTTGAGGAAACCCAAGGCCTTCGTCCTGATTTTTCGCCCCGGCCGGGATAGAACCCAGGGCCTACCCACCCTGTCCTGACCTCCGGATTGGCCGCGTCGATGCGTCAGCGGCTTGGTAAGGTCCGTTCCAAACCCCGCCCACCGTCCGCCCAGACGAACCTGATTGAGGTGGTCAGGACGAAGCGGAGGAACGATCAGACGGCGGGATTTGCTCGTCGATCCTTGTGGCGACAGCATTCGCATCGGCCGCGACGAGCACGCTTTCCCGACTGAGATGAGAGCAGCGCTGGCTTGTCGTAACACGCGCGTGGCCAAGGATTTGCCCCACGACGTATAGGGACTGCCCGTTCGACACCATGTTGCTCGCGGCGGTGTGCCGGAGGTCATGGACGCGAACGTCGGCAGACCGGCTTCGATACGGGCGTTATTCGAGACGTAGCAGTTGTCCTTGTAAAGTCTCTTCATCTGGGGGTGCCTTTTGCACGACAATATTTTAGAAAGCACATTCGACGAGCCTACCTAGAATATCGAGAGCTTGTTCGCTGGATTGATGGCTGGCATTACGAGCGGGGCATGGAGTATATATTGCATGGGAAGCAATCTGCGTGCACTTGGACTGGCGAGCCATTATGTCAAGAAATCTTGAGAATTTGACAAGAAAATCCGCTAATCTTCTGGCGCCTTCTATACTTGCTTTTCTTTCAATTGGGTTTTTGTATCAATAATAATCAGGATTACCCAATGCAAATTTGAGGGGATTTTCGAAGATATATTAATTTTTTCTGTATTATTTTTATTCATTTACGCGGTTTGGAAGTCTACTATTTTCTATTTAGAAAAGTAAATTTTCTTGGGGTCAGGAATGATTGATCAGAGCCAGAAGATGGCGGTCGCGGCGAGAGCGACGGCGGAGAAGAAGGCCTTCGGGCACCGATCGTAGCGTGTTGCGAGGCGTCGCCAGTCGTTCAGGCGGCCGAACACGGTCCGGTGGGGTAGCGGCGCTTGTCGCATTTGACAGTCTTGCTGCGTATTTTCCGAGCGGGAGGCAGGGCGTTATCCCTTTTTGCCTGCAGAGCGTCGTCGACGCACTCCCCCAGCCATGGCTCTAGGGCAAATAGAAGACGCGCCATCTGCTCGTCCGTCAGCCAGAACAAATCACCCATCCTTCAGGCTGCTCACCGCGAGCCTCAATCACATCCGCCAAATCAATGGATCCTGTCCTGGGAACGCTCATTAATGCGTTGAGATCCTGCCGTCGCTCGCCCAGCCGCTACCCACGCAGACATCAAATCCTCCGATACAGCAACATCAAATTGTTCGCGGGCATTTCCCGAACCTGCGCCAACTCAAAGCCTTTCGCTTCAGTCACTTCGGTCACATCCTCCAGCCACCGCACGCCCCATTCGGCATCCCGTGCCCGCAAGCTCTCGTCAAAGGCCAAATTGCTGGGTGCCGTTGGGTGATCCTTGCGGAAGTAAGGTCCGTAAAGGATTAGCGGCGCACCCTCCTGGAGAAGCTTTGCGCTTTGTGTGAAAAGCCCGACAGTCGCAGTCCACGGGCTGATATGCACCATGTTGATGCACAACAGCGCATCCGCGTGGCCCAGCGGCCAGTCCGGCGCCGATGCGTCGAGGTGCAGCGGCGGGGCGATGTTCGGCAGCCCTGCCTCGGCGCTCCAGGCCCCGATCGAGACGAGCGCGGCGGGGTCGGGGTCGCTCGGCCGCCAGCAAAGCTTCGGGAAGGCGGCGGCGAAATGGACGGCATGCTCGCCCGAACCGCTTGCCACCTCAAGCACCGTGCCCGACGCGGGGAGCCAGTCGGCGAGCACCGCGGCGATCGCGTCGCGATTGCGCAAGGTCGCGGGGGCGTGACGCTTGTCGCCCTCACCGCCGTCCGACGGCGTCCACAGCCCCGTCATCGCCGCGCCGCACGTGCCGCGGCGAGCAAGCGCCGGGCGCGCAGCGCGATCTCGACCCGCTGAAAGACGATGAAACCAAGCGCGAAGGCCATCAGAATATCGGTAACGGCCATCAACCCCGCCTGCCCGCGGCCGGCGAAGCCTTCGGCCATGTTGCGCGACACACCCCGGATGAAGATGAGCGCGACGAAGAAGAGCAACGCCGCGGGCGACACGGTCTGGCTGAGTTCGTGCGTGTCGGGATCGACCGCGACCTGCATCAACTTGCCGCGCATCCAGCCGAGACCGCTGCCCACCGCGAGCGCGACAAGGCACCATATCCACACCAGCCCGTGCGGCGGAGCGTTCCAGAAAACGAACCCCAGCAACAGCGCGTAGAAGGTCGGCAAGATCCACAGCCGTTCGAGCCGCAGCCGCCGTGCCTTGCCGACCGAACGCAGCCTAAAGAACAACACGAGCAGAACGACCGCCGCGGGGATCAGATATTGCAGCGGCGGCGACGGGGCGGTTCCGGCGTTCATGGCCGCCTCACTTCGCCTTCGCCTGCGCCCGCGCGCGGCGTTCGCGCACGATCAGCCACGTCAGCAGCCCGACCGGCCCGACCATCAGCGTCAGGAACAGGAAGGGGAATTGGACGATCCGGCTGAAGCCCTTGGCATCGGCATCGCGGGCGATCCACATGCCCGTGAACAGGTCGAAGGCCAGATAATGCGTCCAGCCGAGCGTCGCGCCGCCGGGACTGTCGAACAATTTCATCACGCCCGCCAGCGTCGTGAAATCGCCGCCGCCCGGCCCGCCGGCATCGATCGTGCCGGAGAGGAAGCCGCCGAGCATCACGGCATAGGCGAGGCACAGCAGGAAGACCCCGGCATAGAGGATCAGCGCCAGCACTTTCGGCCCGCGGGGCGCGAAGGCGAGGAGCAGCCAGCCACCGATTGCCCAATAATTGGCCAGCAGGAAAACGCTATCCCAGCTCATCGTCCCTCCCCTTCAGATCAGTCCGCCGACGCCGAGAAAGAGGATTCCGCCGAACAATGCAACCAGCCCCGCCGACAAAATCAGCAGCGTCATTTGCGCCGCGGTCCGCCGCCGCATCACGACGAAGGCGGTAAGCAGCGCGAAACCCAGCGCGATGAGCGGCGCATAGCCGAACACCCAGTGGTGCGCGAGCGCGCGGCGGGGCCGGACGATTTCCCATTGTTCGGCGACAAGGCCGTAGCCGGTTACCGCGGCAAGCCAGATCGCGGCGAAGACGACGAGCGACAAGGCGGCGGCGAGGCCGCAGCCGCCCCGGCGCGGCGCGTACCCGCTTTCATCCTCGCCCGCGGCGCCCATCAATCCTCCCAGCGAAGCACCGGCTTGCGCGCCGCCAGCGTCTCGTCGAGCCGCGCGCGCGGTGCGAAATGCGGCGCCGACTTGAGCGCCGGATCGCCGTTCTTTGCGCGAAGAGCGATGCTGCGCAGCGCGCCGACGAACTGGTCGAGCACCGCCTTCGATTCGGTCTCGGTGGGTTCAACGAGCATCGCGCCGTGGACGACGAGCGGGAAATAGACCGTCATCGGGTGATAGCCTTCGTCGATCAGCCCCTTGGCGATGTCGAGCGTCGAGAAGCCCTCGGCGAGCCCGCGATCGCTGAACAGCGCCTCGTGCATGCACGGCCCCGATGCGGCGAAGGGGGCATCGAGCACATCCTCCAGACTGCGCAGGATATAATTGGCGTTGAGCACCGCATCCTCGGCCACCTGCTTCAGCCCGTCGGCCCCGTGGCTGAGAATATAGGTCAGCGCGCGGGTGAACATGCCCATCTGGCCGTGGAAGGCGGTCATGCGGCCGAAGGTGTCGGGGTGCTCGGCGCCCGCGCTTTCTTCCTCGACCAGCTTGAAAGCCCCGTCGGCGTAGCGCGCCGAATAGGGGATCGGGCCATAGGGCGCGAGCGCCTTCGACAGCACGACCGGCCCCGAACCGGGACCACCGCCGCCGTGCGGGGTCGAAAAGGTTTTGTGCAGGTTGATGTGCATCGCGTCGATGCCGAGGTCGCCGGGGCGAACCTTGCCGACGATGGCGTTGAAATTGGCGCCGTCGCAATAGACATAGCCGCCCACCGCGTGCACCGCGTCCGAAATCGCCTTCATATCGCGTTCGAACAGGCCGCAGGTATTGGGATTGGTGATCATCACCCCCGCCACGTCGGGGCCGAGCCGCGCCTTGAGCGCCGCGAGATCGACGCGGCCTTCGGCGGTCGCCGGAATATCCTCGACCGTGAAGCCGGCAAAGGCAGCGGTCGCAGGATTGGTCCCATGCGCGCTTTCGGGGACGAGCAGCACCCGCCGGTCCTCGCCGCGCGCTTCGAGCGCCGCCTTGATGCACAGGATCCCGCAAAGCTCGCCGTGCGCGCCCGCCTTGGGCGACATGGCGACGCCGTACATGCCGGTGAGTTCGATCAGCCACACCGCGAGTTCGTTGATGACCGCAAGCGCGCCCTGCACCGTTTCCTGCGGCTGGAGCGGGTGAACATCGGCGAAGCCGGGCATCCGCGCGACCTTTTCGTTGAGGCGCGGGTTATGCTTCATCGTGCAGCTGCCAAGCGGGAAAAGGCCGAGGTCGATCGCATAATTCTGGCGCGACAGGCGCGTATAGTGGCGCACCGTCTCCGACTCGCTTAGTCCCGGCAGGCCGATGGGATCGCGGCGCATCAGCGCGCCGAGATCGGCAGCGGGCGCTGCCTCGTCGAAGTCCACGCCGGTGGTCGCGGTCGAGCCGATCTCGAAGATCAACGGCTCCTCGAGCATCAGTGCGCGGCTGCCGGTAAAGGTCGCGGTATCGGCGGCACCGCCGGCGCCGTGCATTTCGGGGCGCCAGCCGGCGGGGTTGAGCGCGGTCATGCCAGCACCTCCTTCAGCGCCGCGGCAAAGGCGGCGATATCCTCTTCGGTCGCGGTTTCGGTGACGGCGACGACCAGCCCGTTCGCAAGCGCGTCATTGTCAGGATAAAGGCGCCCGAGCGACACGCCGCCGAGCACGCCCTTTTCGGCGAGCTTGTGAACCGTCGCGCGCGCGTCGACGGGCAGCCGCAGCGTGAATTCATTGAAGAAGCCGCTGTTGACGACCGACACACCGGGCACTTGCGCCAGTTCCGCCGCTGCCACCCTGGCGCGCCCGTGGTTGATGCCGGCGAGCTGCCGCAACCCCGCTTCGCCGAGCAAGGTCATGTGGATGCTGAAGGCCAGCGCGCAAAGCCCTGCATTCGTGCAGATATTGCTCGTCGCCTTCTCGCGCCGGATATGCTGCTCACGCGTCGACAGCGTCAGCACGAAGCCGCGCTTGCCATTGGCATCGACCGTCTCGCCGCACAGCCGCCCCGGCATCTGGCGGACATATTTTGTCTTGCACGCGAACAGGCCCACATAAGGGCCACCGAACTGGAGCCCGACGCCAATCGCCTGCCCCTCGCCCACCACGATATCGGCGCCCATCTCGCCCGGCGACCTGATGAGGCCCAGGGCGACGGGTTCGGTCACGACCGCGATCAGCAGCGCGCCGGCGGCCTGACATGCCGCGGCGAGCGCGCTCATGTCGTCGATGCGGCCCAATATGTCGGGATATTGAACGACGACGCAGCTTGTATCCGTGTCGACCGCGGCGGCGAGCACAGCCCAGTCGGTACCAGCCTCCAGCGTCGGGTCGCCGTCGACAAGCTGATCGCCGGTATATTTCGCCATCGTCCGCGCGACGCTGCGATAATGAGGGTGGAGGCCGGTCGAGAGCAGCGCCTTGCCGCGCTTTGTGATGCGCCGCGCCATCACGATCGCTTCCCAGCAAGCGGTCGAGCCGTCGTACATCGACGCATTGGCGACGTCGGTGCCGAACAGACGCGCGACCTGAGTCTGGAACTCGAACAGCATCTGCAGCGTGCCCTGCGCGATTTCGGGCTGATAGGGCGTGTAGGCGGTCAGAAACTCGCCGCGCTGGATCAGATGGTCAACACTCGCCGGCACATGGTGGCGATAGGCGCCCGCACCAAGGAAGAAGGGGCCGTCGCCGGCGGCGCGATTCTGCCGCGCGAGCGCGGCCATATGGCGCTCGACCGCCAGCTCGCTGGCATGGTTGGGCAAGCCGGTGATCGGGCCGTCGAGCCGCGCTTCGGCGGGCACGTCGACGAACAGATCGTCGATCGAGGCAGCGCCCACCGCCGCGAGCATCGCGCTGCGGTCATCGGGCGTGAGGGGGAGATAACGCATGAACTACTCCGTCGAAGAAGCTGATTTTATGGCAAGAAGCTGGGCCAGATCGGGAAGCGACCCGGTAAAGATCGCCGGCCCGCTGTGTGTGGTCTTCACCCAGGGGGCGAGCCAGATGCGAAGCCCCGCATCGCGCACGCGGCGGCAAAAGGCATAATCGTCCGACAACTGCGCCCGCGTGTCGGGTTCGATCATCGGCAGGAAATAGGCATAGGCCTCCTCGCCGATCCCGTGCGCGGCGCGCTCGGCGGGATCGGTGCGAAAGACCAGTTCGGGATGACGCGCGCGCAGGCTGTCGAACACATCGCGGCGGATCATCATCATCCCGCTGCCGACCCGCGTCAGTTCGACCAGATCGGTGAGCGCGAAGGATTGATCGGGATGCAGGAAATGCAGCGCAAACTCCCCTGCAAAGTGCCCGAGCGCCGCCGGATCGGCGTCACCCAGCCCTGCCTTGGCGGCCAGCGCCGCATTGCGCCAGTTGAGCATCCGACGCGGACAAGCAGCCCCCAGAATCGCGCAATCGTCGCGGCCGACCATCGCGCGCAGCATTGCGAACACATCCTCGGCGCCGAAGTCGATGTCGGCATCGACGAACAGCAGGTGGGTGCAGTCGCTTTCCGCGAAGATCGCGGCGAGCATGTCGCGCGCACGCGTCACCGACGGCTGGTAGAGGATGAACTCGAACCGCACCGTCAGGCCAATCGCCTGCGCCCGCAACGCAAGGTCGAGCAGCGCGCGGACATAGCTACCCTGCGCCCCGTCATAGATGGGCGTCGCCACCATCAGGCGGCAATTGGCAAGCGCAGGGTCCGTCATGGTCTTGCGGCCTTTCCCCCTCCCGCGACCGGAAGGGGTTTGCGATCACAGATCGGCGATGAAATCCTTGTACGCCTGCGCATTCATCAGCCCGTCGAGCTGGCTCTTGTCGCTGAGCGTCATGCGAAAGAACCAGCCTTCGCCTTCGGGGTCCGAATTGACGAGCGCGGGGTCCTCCTCGAGCTGGCCGTTGCCTTCGGTGACGGTGCCATCGACGGGCGCATAGACGTCGCTTGCCGCCTTCACCGATTCGACCACCGCGGCATCGCCGCCCTTCGACAGTTCGGCGCCCGTATCGGGAACCTCGACGAAGACGATATCGCCGAGCTGGCCTTGCGCGAAGTCGGTGATGCCGACCGTCGCGACGTCGCCATCGACATCGATCCATTCATGCTCTTCGGTATAAAAACGCGGCATCGATCAGCCTCCCTGTTTGCGCACGTAACGATGTGGAACGAAGGGCATCGGCGTCACCGTCACGGCGACGCGCTTGCCGCGGACTTCGGCGGCGAGCGCCGTGCCGGGCTCGGACAGACCGGTGGGCACATAGCCCATCGCGATCGGCGCGCCGACGCTCGGCGCAAAACCGCCCGAGGTGACGACGCCGACTTCGCTGTTGCCGTCGAAAATCTTGGCGCCCTCGCGCACCGGCATCTTGCCATCGATCGTCAGACCGACGCGCTTGCGCGGGCTGCCATCGGCGAGATGGCCGAGGATGCGCGCGGCGCCGGGAAAGCCGCCTTCTTCGCGGCGGCGCTTGCTGATCGCGAAGGCCAGATCGCCCTCGACGGGGTCGATGCCTTCGTCGAGGTCGTGGCCGTAAAGCGGCAGCCCCGCTTCGAGCCGCAACGAATCGCGCGCGCCGAGGCCGATCGGTTTGACCGCATCCTGCGCGCACAGCGCATCGGCGAAGGCCGCGACGTCGCTCGCCGGCACCGAAATTTCGAACCCGTCTTCTCCGGTATAGCCCGAACGGCTGATCCCCAGCCGCACGTCGCCCCACAGATAAGGGCCGGCCTGCATGAAGACGAGGCGATCGACGGGAAGAATATCGGGGAATTCGGGAACCACGCCGAGCGCCGCCAGCGCGGCCGCGGCCTTTGGCCCCTGCAGCGCGAGCAGCGCCTGTTCGTCGAGCAGGTTCATCTCGATCTCGTCGGGCAGATGTTCGCGCAGATGCGCGATGTCGTCCCACTTCACCGCGCCGTTGACGACCATGTAGAGGCCATGCCCCGTATTGGTGATCATCAGATCGTCGAGGATGCCGCCATCGTCGGCGAGCAGCAGCGAATAGCGCATCCGCCCCGGCTTCAACGCCGAAATATCGCCCGGAACCAGCGCTTCGAGCGCTTCGGCGGCGCCTTCACCGCTGAACACGAGCTGTCCCATGTGGCTGACGTCGAACAGGCCCGCATTGTCGCGCGTCCACAGATGTTCGGCCATGATGCCGTCATACTGGATCGGCATGTGATAGCCGGCGAATTCGACCATCCGCGCGCCCCTTGCACGGTGCCAGGCGTCGAGCGGCAGCGATTCGATCGCGACCGTTTCGCCCATTTCTTCGGTTTCGCTCATATCGGCCTCCCGTCGTTGACATGACGCGGCGCGGCCCGATGCCGTTCCTTCGCCATGCCCCCTCTGTCACGGGAACCTGAGAGTTTTCGTCCATGCGCCCACAATGACGGGCCGGCATGGAGTTACCCCTTCGGTGGTCCGGGCGTGCCCGAACGCTTTCCAGAGTGTCCGTTCCAGCCGCGCGGTCCGTTGACCTGAGAGTTTCCGGGGCGGTTGCTCCTTCGGTGGCGACGGCCGGTTTCCCTGCCCCCGCGCTCTCCCGCGTGGCCGGTCGAATCTCTATGACGAGGCTCGACAGACGCCCGAGCCTTGGCGCTCGCCTTCGGCAGAGTCAATCGGCGAGCTGTTGCATCGCATCATTTTCGTGGACGAACTGCCCTGGCGCCGCGAGCGACGCCGCCGCCACGATCGCGCGCGCCACCGTTTCGGCCGGGATCGAGCGATAGCGGCGCAGCGATCCGTGCAGCAGCGCGTCGGTGAACGGCGCGGCCAGCATCGCCAGCCCCTCGCCGATCCGCGTCGGTCCCTGTCGGTCGCCGGTGAGCAGGCCGGGGCGCATCAGGTCGAGCCGCAGGAAATTCAGCGCGCGCAGCGCCTCCTCCACCTCACCCTTCGTCCGCAGATAGAAATTGGTGCTATGCGCCGCCGCGCCGACGCTGCTGACCGCGATCATGTGCGCGGTCCCCGCCGCCTTTGCCGCACGGGCGCAGGCGAGCAGCAGATCATGATCGACCGCGCGAAACGCGTCCTGCGACCCCGCCTGGCGGATCGTGGTGCCGAGGCAGGAGATCAATATCCCGGGACGCTCCGCCGCGATGATCTCGGCCCATTCGCCCGGATCGGCGGTCACGGCGCGGTGGCTGGCCCCCGCCTCGACCGGACGGCGCGCCAGCAAGGTCAGTGGCAGGGCATGGCCGCAGCGGGCAACCGCCTGTCCGACAAGCCCCGTCGCTCCGATCAGAAGCGCGCGGGGCGCGGCATCAGATATGCGCCAGCGCCTCGGGCACCGCGGCACGCCCATTTATCTCTGCAAAGCGATCGATCGCGAATCGGTCGGTCATCCCGGCAATATAGTCGCCGATGTGGCGCACCGTCGCCCCGTCCGTATCGGGCACCCGCGATGCCCATTCCTCGCCCATCAGCGCAGGATCATCCCTGTAGGCCGCAAACAGCCCCGATACGACGGTGCGCGCCGCGTCGGCGGCGGCGATCTGCGACGGATGGTGATAGAGGTTCGCATACATGAAGCGTTTGAGATCGCGTTCCTGCCGCGCCAGCGTTTCCGAAAAGCCGCCGAGCGTGCGGCCCGCCGCGCGCACTTCCGCCACGCTCTCCACCCCCGCATCGGCAACATTGACCTTGGTCGCGGCGATCACGTCGTTGACCATCACGCCGATCTGGTCGCGCACCAGTTCGCGCAGCAACCGGTCGCGCGGCGCGCCCGGAAAGCGGCCTTCGACGAGGCGGAAATTGTCGGCGACGAAGGGTTGCGCCATCAACTGGTCGATCGTCAGCAGTCCCGCGCGCAGGCCGTCGTCGATATCGTGATTGTCGTACGCGATGTCGTCGGCGACCGCCGCCACCTGCGCCTCCAGGCTGGCGTGGCTCGTCAGCTCGAGCGGAAATTCGGCGTCGATTTCCGCCAACGCCCAGCCGGGGTGCCGCACCGGACCATTGTGCTTCGCCAGCCCCTCCAGCGTTTCCCACGTCAGATTGATGCCATCGAAGCGCGGATAGGGGCATTCGAGCCGCGCGAGCGTGCGCAGCGTGTGCCCATTATGATCGAACCCGCCATGCGCGATCATCGCGGCTTTCAGCGCGTCCTCGCCCGCATGGCCGAAGGGCGGGTGACCGATGTCATGGGCAAGGCACAAGGCCTCGGTCAGATCTTCGTTCAGCCCCAGCGCCCGGGCGATACCGCGACCGATCTGCGCGACTTCGATGCTGTGCGTCAGCCGGACGCGATAATGGTCGCCGTCGGGCGCGACGAAGACCTGCGTCTTGTGACGCAGTCGGCGGAAAGCGATCGAATGGATGATGCGGTCGCGGTCGCGCTGAAAGGCATCGCGCGGCCCGCGCACAACGCGTCCCGGTTCATCATGACGGCGTCCGCGCGTCGCCCTGGGGTCGCTGGCACAGGCCGACAGCGTCATTTGAAGAGATCGACCTCCTGCCCCGCATCGCTCGTGAAGACGAAGCCGTCGCCGCCCGCCTTCTTATATTGCGCGAGCCAGTCCGCAGCCGCCTTCTTGTCCTTGAACGGCCCGACGAGCAGGCGGCGCGTACGGCCCCATTCGGTCGAGCCGCCATCCTTGCCCTTGAACAGCGCGGCATTCTTTTTGGCAAAGCGGTTGAAATCGAAGGCGAGCGCCTTCTGGTTCGACCCCGCCGCGACTTGCACCCAGATGCGCGAGGGATTGGCCTTTTTCTTCGCGGCCTCTTCCTTCGCCTTGGCGTCGGCCTCTGCCTTGGCCTTGGCCGCGGCTTCTTCCTTTTCGCGCTTTGCCGCTTCGGCGGCGTCTGCCTTGCGCTTGTCCTCGACCAGCTTGGCAAGCGTATCGGCGCCGACCGCGCCGCTGGTGCGCTCAAGCTCCTCGGGCGGAATTTCGATTGAGCTGACGATCTGCGCCAGCGAGGCGAGCGGAGCCGCCGCGCTGGGCGCTGGCGTGGTCGTCGCCGACGGCGGCGCAGCGGCAGCGGCCGGCGGCTGGCCGACATCGCTTAGAGAGAAGCCCGGACCGACCGGGCCGGCACCGCTGTTTACCGCGACACCCACCGGTTGGGCCGCCGCTGGCGCCGGTGTCGGCGCGGGAGGCTTCGCTGCCGGGACGGACGGCGTATCGGCACGGCGCACCGGCACGGCGGCCGGCGGCTGCCCCACGGTCGGCGCGGGTGTCGGCGCTGGCGTGGGCGCAGGTGTCGGTGTCGGCGTCGGCTTCAGGGTCGGCTTCGGGGTCGGTCGCGTCGCCGGTGGCGGTGTGGCGGTGGCCACCTGCACCGGTTTGTCCCTGTCGCCGCGCCGTTTGCCGGGCGTCGAAGTCGGGGACGGGGCGGGCGTCGAGGCTGGAGCCGCCGCGGCGACCTGTACGGGCTTGCGCACCGGGCCGAGTTCACCGGCAGGGAAACGGCCGAAATGGGCGGCGGCCGCCTGCTGCGCCGGGTTGAGCCGATCCATCTGGGTCAGATAGGGCAAAATGCTCTGCGCCAGCAGCGCAGGCATCGTCGCCTTGACGATCTCGGCCGCCTCGTCGTTGCGGCCGTTGATTGCGAGGATCATCGCGCGCGACCGCCATGCGGCACGGTCCTGGGTACGAAGCTGCGGCGTGAGGAGCTGAATAGCGCGGTCGGCTTGCCCTGTGATACCGAGCGAAATCGCATAGCGGCGGATCACTTCGTCGCTCGGCTCGATCGAGAGGGCGAGTTGATAATCGCGCTGCGCCGCATCCTGCTGGCCCAGCAAATCGCGCGCCAGCCCGCGGTCGGCAAGGAACAGTCGCTCGGGGGCGCCGAGAAGTTGCGCCTCGCCGAAATAGTCGAGCGCCCGCGACGGCTTTTCGAGATGGAGCATCGCCGACCCGAGCGCCGCCTTGACCGCGCCGTCGCGCGGACTCGCTTGCTCGGCACGGGTCAGGAAACCGAGCGCGGCGCGATAATCCTCCAGCTCGATCGAGGCGCGTCCGGCATCAAGCAGCGCGGCGCTGTCGGTGGCGTTCGAGGCGAGCCGAGCGATCGCCGACGACAGCATCGTCCGCGCGGCGGTGCGCTTTTCCATCGCCGCCTTGGTGGCCGCATCGGGCGGTGTCACCTGAAATGCATGCGCCGCCGCAAACGGTGCGGCAGAGAGGAACAGCAAGCCGAGCGCGCCGACATGAAGTCGAACGCGCCGCGGCCCCGCCGTCAATTTGGATCGCCGCATGGGCAAATCATCCCGTGTTCGGGCCGCCTGCCCATCGGGCGGCCGCGATGTACCCTGTTACTGGTTGTTCTGGCGGCCCAGGAAGCGCGGAATATCGACCCCGTCTTCCTTGTCGCCCTCTTCGGCGGGGGCCGAACCGCCGCGCGACAGGCGCGACATGCGTTCGAACAAGGTGCCGCCACCGATCGGGCGTGCCGGTTCGGCCGCAGGGGCCGGATCGGCGGCCGGCGCGGGCGCCGGTTCGGGTGCATCGAGCACGAGTTCGTCGCTGGTATCGTCATAGGTCGCGGCGACCTGCGACAATTCCATCGGTTCTTCCTCGGCCGGCGCCGACACCTCGGCCGCGGGGGCATCGCCCAGCGAGAAGCCCGGTGCGGGGTCGGTGTCGACTTCGGGTTCCGCGGCTTCGACCGGTGCTTCCACAGCCGCCGCCTCGACCGGCTCCTCGGCAAAGGGCGCTGGGGCCGGGCTACGCGCGGGCGCGAAGGAGAAGCTGCGCGCCGCCGGTGCGGCCGGAGCCGCCGCATCACCCGAACCGTCGATGCCGGTCGCGACGACCGATACGCGAATCTTGCCTTCCAGCCCTTCGTTGAAGGCGCTGCCCCAGATGATGTTGGCGTCGGGATCGACGAGTTCGCGAATATGGTTCGCCGCTTCGTCGACTTCCATCAGGCGCATGTCTTCGCCGCCGGTGATCGAAATGATGACGCCCTTCGCGCCCGCCATCGACACGCCGTCGAGCAGCGGGTTGGCGATCGCCTTTTGCGCGGCTTCGAGCGCGCGGCCGTCGCCTTCGGCTTCGCCGGTGCCCATCATCGCCTTGCCCATTTCGCGCATCACGCTGCGCACGTCGGCAAAGTCGAGGTTGATGAGGCCGGGCATGACCATCAGGTCGGTGATGCCGCGCACGCCCTGCTGGAGCACTTCATCCGCCATGGTGAAGGCTTCCTTGAAGGTCGTGTTCGGGTTGGCGACCAGAAAGAGATTCTGGTTGGGAATGACGATCAGCGTGTCGACATGGTCCTGAAGCTCGGCAATGCCGGCTTCGGCCGACCGCATGCGGCGGTTGCCCTCAAAGGTGAAAGGCTTGGTCACGACGCCGACGGTCAGGATACCGCGGTCGCGGGCCGCCTTGGCGATGACCGGAGCCGCACCGGTGCCCGTGCCGCCGCCCATGCCGGCCGCGACGAAGCACATATGCGCGCCGTTCAGCGCCTCTTCGACCTGCGCGATGCTTTCCTCGGCCGCCGCCCGGCCGACTTCGGGACGCGAACCCGCACCCAGACCCTGGGTGATCTGCGTTCCGAGCTGGATGCGACGCTCCGCCGGCGAGGCGTTGAGCGCCTGCGCATCGGTGTTGGCGACCACGAAATCGACGCCCTCGACCTTCGCCGCGATCATGTTCGCGATGGCATTGCCCCCCGCGCCGCCGACGCCGATCACGGCGATACGCGGCTTCAGTTCATCGACCTGCGGCGGGCCAATATTGATGCTCATCAACCAATCTCCCTGTAGCGGCGGACCAACGCCGCTTCCCTCACCTTGCGACCCATTCGGGCGGTAGTCCGGCCGCCCGTCATTGATTTATCGCATTGCACTATTGTGACGCCGGAATCACCCAAAAAATTAACCTTTCGCGCAACCGCGCGTCAGAAACTGCTCTTAAGCGCGGTGATAAGTCGGTTGATGATCGACGACCCCTTGGGACGGTACACATCCTGCGCCATCGTGGGTAGGTCGCGCAGATCCACGGGATCGGATGCGGCATAAAGAACCAGACCGGCAAGCGTCGCGAAAGCCGGTCCCGAATGGGCATCGGGCAAGCCGTGCAAGCCGCGCGGTCGCCCGACGCGCGCCGCCCGGCCGAGTGCGATCTGGGTATAATCGGCGATGCCTTTCAGATCGGCGCCGCCGCCGACGAGCACGACCTGACGGCCGATCGGGCCGACGAAGTGAAGATCCTTCAGCGTCCGTCCGATGTCGCCCATCATCTGGTCGAGCCGCTGACGGATGACCGAGATCAGCTGCGCGCGCGTGATGCGCGGCGCATCGCTGCCCGCGGGCGCGCCGGGATCGAGTTCGATCAAATCATTGTTGTCGCGCGGGCTGGCCGAGGCCGAGCCGTAGAAGCTCTGCAGCCGCTGCGCCTGGCTGCGCCGGATACCGAAGGCCGAGGCGATGTCGTCGGTGATGTCGCTTGCCCCGAACGGCAGCGAAACCATCTCGACGAGCATTCCGCCTGCATAGAGCGACACCGTCGTCACCGCCGCGCCGAGCTCGACAAGCGCCACGCCAAGATCGCGTTCCTCTTCCGACAGGCAGGCGAGCCCCGCCGCGATCGGCGAGGCGACCACCGCATTGACGTCGAGATGCGCCTGCCGCACCGCGGCTTCCAGATTTCGTACCGGGGCGCCGTCCGCCATGATGATGTGGATGTCGACGCCCAGCCGGTCGGCGTGCAGGCCGATCGGATTCTTGACGCCGGTCAGCCCGTCGAGCGTGTAGAGCGCCGGCTGCGCGTGCAGGATCATTCGCCCTTCGGGATCGATCCCCGCGCGCCCGGCGGCGAGCAGATCGTCAATATCTTCCTGTTCGATGCGGTGACCGCCCAATTCGCTCTCGATCGGGGCGACGTCGCTCAAGAGGCTGCCCGCCGAAAAGCTGACCCAGACGTCGTCGATATTGAGGCCCGCGATACGCTCGGCCTGTTCGATCGCCTCGCGCACGATATGCTCGGTCTGCTCCATGTCGGCGACATAGCCGCGCTGGACGCCGCGGCTTTCGCGCTGGCCGGTGCCGAGCACGTGGAGCTGCCCGTCGGCAGTCTGGCCCGCGATGAGCGCACAGACCTTCCACGACCCGACATCGAGCGCGGTGATAATCTTTTCGATGCGCGGCGGCGCCATCGCTTCTATCCCTCGTTCGCCTGACCCGCCGACACCGCATCGGCGGCGGCACGCGCGTCGTCGATCTTCGACGGCGCCACCTGCCCTTCGTGCGGCATGCGTAGCACGAAACGGCTGGGGTCGCGCATGTCGAAACGCAGGATGCCGCGGCCAAGGAGGCGGTTTGCCCCGTCCATGTGCGCGAATTTCGCGAGCGCCGCCTTCGCTTCGGCATCGCCTTCGGGCAGCGACAGCGTTTCGCCGCTGCGGAAGCGCAGATCCCAGCGGCGGTTGCCGACCCAGGTCGCGCCCGCGAGCAGTTCCTTGAGCGAACTGGCCTCGGCGAGCAGCGCGTCGAGATCCTGCGCGCGCCGGTTGGCATTGGGGCCGATGACGAGCGGCAGGTCGGGCATGGTCGCGACCGTCACAGGCTCAAGGACGACCCCGCTGTCGTCGATCAGCGACAACCGACCGTCATTTTGCCAGATTGCCGCCGGGGTGCGCTCGACGATATCGACGACCAGCGTGTCGGGCAGGCGGCGCGACACGCGCGCATCCTTGATCCAGCCGTACTGCATCAGGTCGCGGCGCACATCGTCAAGCTCGACCGCGGCCATCGAGCGGTCCTTCTGCGCCAGCGCGATATCATAGACCTTCAGCCGGTCGATGCGATCGGCGCCAACCACTTCGACCTTCTTCACCTGAAATCCGGCGCGACCGACCGCCTGCGCCCACTCTTCGTGGATTTTCGCGGTCACGCCCGTCACCTCGGCACCGAGCACAAGCACGCCCGCCAGCCCGATACCGATCGTCCAGTTGGCGACGCGCTGAAGCTGCGCCGGGCTGATCGGCAAGGCGTTGATGACCATGTTGAGGCGCGACTGTTTGACCGACCGGCGCCTTTTAGGCGCGCGCGACGGACGGCGCGGCGGCGCCTTCGCGCGTTTGATCCTGGTGCTGCTCATGCTCCGCTGCTCATGCCAATGCTTCCCCCACGATGCGTTCGACGAGTTCGGCATAGTCCATGCCGATGGCGCGCGCCTGTTCCGGCACGAGGCTGAGCGGTGTCATCCCCGGCTGCGTATTCACCTCGAGCAGAAAAATGCCCGCGAGCCCATGTTCGTCGTCCCAGCGAAAATCGGAGCGCGACGCGCCCTTGCAGCCGAGCAGGCGATGCGCCTCGACCGCCAGATGCTTCATCCGCTGCGCAATGTCGGCGGGGACATCGGCAGGACAGACATGTTCGGTCAGCCCATCGGTATATTTGGCGTCATAGTCGTAGAATCCCGACTTCACGCGCAGTTCAGTTACGCCGAGCGCCTCATCGCCGAGTACCGCGACCGTCAGTTCGCGCCCCTTGATGAAGGGCTCGGCGAGCAGCCGGTCGAACTCCTGCCACGGCCCCACCGCTTCGCGCGCAATGGGGTTGCCGTAGTTGCTATCGTCCTTGACGATAGCGACGCCGACCGACGATCCTTCGTTGACGGGTTTCAGGACATAGGGGCGCGGCAGGGGGTCGGCTGAAAACAGGCTTTCGCTGTCGACCATCGTCCCCGTCGGCATGGGAATACCATGCGGCACCAGCGCCTGTTTCGTCAATTCCTTGTCGATCGCGATAACCGACGTGACGAGCCCGCTGTGGGTGTATTTGAGGCCCATGAGGTCGAGCATGCCCTGCACGGTGCCGTCCTCGCCCGGAACGCCGTGGAGTGCGTTGAAGACGACATCGGGCCGCGCTTCGGCAAGCCGCTGCGCTACATCGCGGCCCATGTCGATGCGCGTGACCCTGTGCCCACGGCTTTCGAGCGCGTCGGCAACGCCCTTGCCGCTCATCAGCGACACTTCGCGTTCGGCGGACCAGCCGCCCATCAGGACGGCGACATGCCACGGACCCCGGCTCACTTCGCCACTCCCACGCGTTGTATCTCCCATTGCAGTTCCACGCCGCTCTTCGCCTTCACCCGGCGGCGGACTTCCTCGCCGAGCGCTTCGATGTCGGCGCTCGTCGCCGCACCGGTGTTGATCAGGAAATTGGTATGCTTCTCGCTCACCTGCGCGCCGCCGATGGCGAAACCGCGGCAACCGGCCTCATCGACAAGCTGCCACGCCTTGTGACCGTCGGGATTCTTGAAGGTCGAGCCGCCGGTCTTCGAGCGCAGCGGCTGCGCCGCCTCGCGGCTCGCCGAGATGCGGTCCATTTCGGCCTGGATCGCGGCGGGTTCACCCGGACGCCCGCGAAAGGTCGCGCCGATCACGACAGCGCCCTCGGGCAATTCGCTGTGGCGATACGTGTAGCCCAGATCGGCAAGCGGCAAGGTCCGGCGCTCGCCCGAGCGCAAGACGATGTCGGCTTCGACCAATATGTCCTTGACCTCGCTGCCATAAGCGCCGCCGTTCATCCGCACGAAGCCGCCAACGGTGCCGGGGATCGACCGCAGGAACTCCATCCCCGCGATCCCTGCGTCGCGCGCGGTCGACGAGACGAGGATGCCCGAGGCACCGCCTCCGCAGCGCAAGCTGGTCGCGTCGACGGCTTCGACCTTAGCAAAGGCCTTGCCGAGCCGGACGACGACGCCCGGAAAGCCGCCGTCGCGAACGATGAGGTTCGAGCCAAGGCCGAGCGCCATCACCGGAATCGCGGGATCGAGATCGCGCAGGAAACCGGCAAGATCATCGGCGTCCTTCGGCTCGAACAGCCAGTCGGCAGGACCGCCTGACTTGAACCAGACGAGCGGCGCCAGCGGCGCCTTTGCGGTTAGCTTGCCGCGGACCGCCGGAAGCGTATCTGCGGTGCTCATACCGCCTCCACCGCGCTCGCCAGCCCCGCTGCCATCTTGGTGATATCGCCCGCGCCGAGGCAGATGATCATGTCGCCCGCGCCGAGCGTTCCGGTGCGGATCGCGTCGGCGATCGTTGCAGCGAGCGCGCCGGCGTCGGCAACGGTCGATGCATGGCGATGGCCGCGGTCGCGCAGTCCCTGCGCCAGCGCATCCGACGACACGCCCTCGATCGGGCTTTCGCCCGCTGCATAAACGGGCAGCGCGAGTACCATGTCGGCGTCGTTAAAGGCCTGCTGGAAATCGTCCATATGGTCGCGCAGGCGGGTAAAACGATGCGGCTGGACGACCGCGACGACGCGCCCCGCCCCCGCCCCTTCGCGCGCGGCAGAGAGAACGGCCCGGATTTCGACCGGGTGATGGGCGTAATCGTCGATCACCGTCACGACGCCAGCACCGGCCGCAATCTCGCCAACCTTGGTGAAGCGACGCTTCACCCCGGCGAAGCCGTTGAAGCCCGACGCGATCTTTTCGTCCGACACGCCCATGTGCAACGCCACCGCAATCGCGGCGAGCGCGTTCTGGACATTGTGGCGCCCCGACATCGGCAAATGAATGCCCCCTATCGTCCGGCTATTCCCGTCGCGGTCGCGCACCACGACGTCGAAGCGGTTGCCGTCGGGCCCCGGCGTCACATTGGTGCCGCGCACGTCGGCCTGCGCCGAAAAGCCATAGGTGACGATACGGCGGTCGCGGATGCGCGGGATGATCGCCTGCACCTCGGGATGGTCGAGGCAGAGCATCGCGGCACCATAGAAGGGCACATTCTCGATAAACTCGACGAAGGCGTCCTTGATCGCGTCGAAACTGCCGTAGTGATCGAGATGTTCGGGATCGATGTTGGTGACGACCGCGATCGTCCCGTCGAGGCGCAGGAAGCTGCCGTCGCTCTCGTCGGCCTCGACCACCATCCAGTCCGACGCGCCGAGCCGCGCGTTCGAGCCGTAATTGTTGATGATGCCGCCGTTGATGACGGTCGGGTCGATCCCGCCCGCATCGAGCAGGGCGGCAACCAGGCTGGTCGTCGTGGTCTTGCCGTGCGTGCCCGCGATCGCGACGGTGGATTTGAGGCGCATCAGCTCGGCGAGCATTTCGGCGCGGCGGACGATCGGGATGCGGTGCGCGAGCGCGGCCTCGACCTCGGGGTTGCCGCGCTTCACCGCCGTCGAGGTCACAACCACGGCGACGCCATCGACGTTCGCGGCTTCGTGCCCGATCGCGACTTTGATGCCGCGTTTGCGCAGGCCTTCGACAACATAGCTGTCAGCGATGTCGCTGCCCTGCACCTGATAGCCGAGGTTGTGCATCACCTCTGCGATGCCCGACATGCCGATGCCGCCGATGCCGATGAAGTGGATGATACCTATATCGGTCGCGACGCCGCGCATCAGTTCGCCTCCCGCCGCGCGGCGGCGACACCCGAAGCGGCGCGCTGCGTGCTGGCACCGACGCGGATGACGTCCATCATCGGCGGCGCGGCAAAGCTTTCGACAAGGTCGGCAAGGTCGCGGGTCGCATCGGGCAGGCCGCAGTTCGCCGCCCGATCGGCCGCCTCTTCGAGCGCGCCGGGTTCGAGCGCCATGCGCTGGATATGCTTGGCGAGCGCAGCGGGATTGAAATCGCTCTGCTGGATCGAGATCGCGCCACCCGCCGCGACGAGATCGCCGACATTATAGGTCTGATGATCGTCCATCGCGTGCGGATAGGGCACGAAAACCGCCGGCCTGCCCGCACAGGCCAGTTCGGCGACGGTCGACGCCCCCGCCCGCGCGATGACGAGGTGCGCCCAGCGCAGCCGCTCGGGAAAGTCGGTGATATAGGGCGCGCACTCGGCCGCGACCCCGAGCGCGGCATATTTGGCGCGCACCGTTTCGATGTCGGCTTCGCGGCACTGCTGGACGACCTGCAACCGGTCGAGCAGCGCGCGCGGCAGCATGGCAACGGCGGCGGGGACGACGTCGCTCAGCACCGTCGCGCCCAGGCTGCCGCCGACGACGAGCAGGCGAACGATGCCGTCCTCGGGCAGCGGCGGATAGCCGTCCTCGCGGATCGCGATAATCTCCTCGCGCACCGGATTGCCGATCAGGTGGCGCTTGTCGGCACAGGCAGGCGGGAAACGGCGGATATGATGGTAGGCGACCGCAATCGCATCGACCCGTCCCGCCATCAGCCGGTTGGTGCGGCCCAGCACGGCATTTTGTTCGTGAATGACGCTGGGCGTCTTGGTCGCGCGCGCGGCGAGCAGGCTGGGCAGCGACGGATAGCCGCCGAAGCCCACAACCACCGCCGGGTCGAAATCGCGGATCAGGTCGATCGCCATCGCGCGCCCCTTGCGGATCGCCAGCGCCGCCTTCACCCAGCCGACTGGACCGCCCTGAACGCGGCCGGCGGGCAGAACATGCGTTTCCAGCTCGGCCGGCGCGCCCGGAATCCTGAGGCCGCGGTCGTCGCTGACCAGCGCGACGCGGTGCCCGCGCGCGATCAGTTCGCCCGCCAGCGCATAGGCGGGGAGCATATGACCGCCGGTGCCTCCGGCGGCGAGTAGATAGTGGCGCGTCGCGGTCATGGCCGGGCCGTCATTTCCTGTTCCAGTTGCGGGTCATCGATACCCGCGCCGCATAGGGGTTTCGCCGGGTCAGCGACAAGAGCAAACCCATGCCGATCGACAAGGCGATGAACGACGAACCGCCATAGCTGATAAAGGGCAAGGTCATCCCTTTTGACGGAAAGAGCTGGGTATTCACTGCCATGTTGATCGTCGCCTGCCCGCCGAACTGCGCGATCAGACCCGCGACGGCGAGAATGAGGAAGCTGTCCTCTTCGTCGAGCAGCCGCACCAGAACGCGGACGATGATCGCCAGATATAGGACGGCGATGGCGATGCAGGCGATGATCCCGAATTCCTCGCCAATGACCGAGAAGATATAGTCGGTGTGCGCCTCGGGAAGCTGGAACTTGGCAAGTCCCGCGCCCGGCCCGGTGCCGATCAGCCCGCCGGCGGTCAGCGTCGCATGGGCCTTGTCGACCTGAAAGCTGTCGCCCTCGGCGAACAGCCAGATGTTGATGCGCTGCTGCGCCACCGGGTAGAAGAAATAGGCAAGGACCAGCCCGGCGAGTCCCGTGCCCGCGAGCCCCGCCATGATCCGCATCGACAGGCCGGCGACCATGACGAGAACGAACCATGTCCCCGCGAAGATGATCGTTTGCCCCAGATCGGGCTGGCTCATCAGCAGGATCGCGATGATCCCGGTAAAGACGAAGGACAGCGGCACGACCGGCAGATTCTGATCGTGCAGCCGCAGCGACAATATCCACGCCAGCGACACCGCGAAGAAGGGCTTGAGGAATTCCGACGGCTGGAGACGAAAGATGCCGCTACCGATCCAGCGCTGCGCGCCGTTTACCGTCGTGCCGATCAGCGGCACCATGAACAGCAGGAAGACGAAGGTGATCGTGCCATAGATGGCGAAGCGCCGGGCCTGCGGCTTGGGCAGCATCGATACCGCGAGCATGACCGGCACGCCGACCATGACCCACATGAGCTGGCGATAAAAATAATAGAGCGGGTCGAGGCTGGCGGTCGCGGTCGACAGCTTCTGCGCGGCGACCGGCGACGCCGCCGCCACGGCGACGAGGCCGATGGCGATCAGCATCGACACCAGCAGCAGCAGCACGCGGTCGATTTCCCAGAACCAAAGGCCCAGCGGCGTGCGGTCGGCGCGGCTGAGGCGCGGGCCGCGGCGCTTCGTCGTCCGCGTCGTCGCGATGACGGGCCGTTCCGTGGTCGCATCCATATTGTCCGCCCCCCCGTTCATATCGTCATCCATCCCCCAACGCCTGCACGAGTTCGCGGAAGTGATCGCCGCGCTGTTCATAATCCTTGAACTGATCGAACGAAGCACAGGCAGGCGACAGCAGCACGATGTCGCCGGGCGTCGCCGCGGCGGCGGCGGCGGCGACCGCGGCGGCCAGATCACCCGACCGTTCGACGGGCAGCGCGTCGTCGATCTCGGCCGCGAAAGGCTCCATCGCCTCGCCGATCAGATAGGCGCGCTTGACGTGGCCGAACCAAGGACGACAGGCGGTCAGCCCGTCGCCCTTGGCCTGCCCCCCGGCAATCCAGTGGACACGCTGGTCCGGCGCCGGCGGGAAGGCCGCCAGCGCCGGTGCAGCGGAAGCCGCGTTGGTCGCCTTGCTGTCGTTGAACCAGCGGACGCCAGCGACTTCGCCGACCAATTCCATGCGGTGCGGCAGCGCGCGATAACTCGCGAGGCCGCGCTCGATCTGTTCGTCGTTCAGCCCCAGCACGCGGCATACCGCGATCGCACACACCGCATTCTGCGCATTGTGCGGTCCCTGCAGCGCGGGCCAGCGCGCCTGATCGGCGGGATCGATGTCCTTCGCCGAAACGCGGTGGAGCCGGTGATTGATGCGCCCCGCGATCATCCGCGACGGGTCATCGTCGACCGCGACGATCGCGACCTGATCGCGGTGCTGGAGCGCGAACAGCCGCTCCTTCGACGCGGCATAGCCTGCGAAACCGTCATAACGGTCGAGGTGATCGGGGCTGATGTTGGTCAGCACGGCGACATCGCACGCCAGGCTGTGCGCCAGGTCGATCTGATAGCTCGACAGTTCGAGCACATAGACGCCGTTTTCGGGGAGCGGATCGCGCGCCAGGATCGGCAACCCGATGTTGCCGCCCATCAGCGCCGGAACGCCCGCGCTTTCCAGCATATGGGTGACAAGCGCGGTCACCGTCGATTTGCCGTTGGTGCCGGTGATGCCGACGATGCGGTGCGGCGGCAGATCGGCCGCGGCTTCGGCAAACAATTCGATATCGCCGAGGATCGGCACACCGGCCGCGCGGGCATGGTCGGCGATGGGATGGCGGTTGAGCGGCACGCCCGGCGACACGACGACCCCGGCAAAGCCGACAAGGTCGATTTCCAACGGATTGCCGATGTCGGCGCCGAGCGCCATCGCGGCATCGCGCGCCGCTTCGCGCTCGTCCCACGCGGTCACCCCCGCGCCGCTGGCGATCAGCGCCTCGCAGGTCGCCAGCCCCGAGCGCGCCAGTCCCAGCACCGCATAGCGGCGACCGGCAAAGGCGCGCGCGGTGATCACCGCAGCTTGAGCGTCGCGAGTCCCGCGAGCGCGAGGACGATCGAGACGATCCAGAAACGGACGACGACGGTGGATTCGGGCCAGCCCAATTGTTCGAAATGATGGTGGATCGGCGCCATGCGGAAGATGCGTTTGCCGGTCCGCTTGTACCAGAAGACCTGGATGATCACCGACAAAGCCTCGACGACGAACAGCCCGCCGACCAGTACCAGCACCAGTTCGTGCTGCGCCGTCACCGCAATCGTCGCTAGCGCGCCGCCGAGCGCGAGGCTGCCCGTATCGCCCATGAACACCGCTGCGGGCGGCGCATTGAACCACAGAAAGGCAAGGCAGGCCCCGATGATCGCGGCGGCGAAGATTGCAAGCTCACCTGCCCCCGGCACATGGGGAATGCCCAGATAGCCCGCGAATTTCACGTTACCCGACAGATAGACGATGACGAGGAAAGCAAGGCTGGCGATCATCACCGG
>Ga0209922_100625_pt1 | contig 42397 bp, 40 predicted proteins | sample ThiBiot_500_biof_FD_183946 | JGI IMG/M metagenome (GOLD analysis project Ga0209922, IMG submission 183946) | Wastewater bioreactor microbial communities from Cape Town, South Africa - Thiocy_expt_500_biof (SPAdes) | ecosystem: Engineered > Bioreactor > Thiocyanate-remediating > Anaerobic-Aerobic ... | reverse complement strand
CCCGCCGTACGCCTCGGCGTCGGAGTTCAGCAGCTCGCGCCATGTCCCGCCGGCCGGAAGGTCGAGCACGTAGTCGCGCAGCGGCTCGCCGGAGAAGTTGCACACGACCGCGACCGTGTTGCCGTGGTGGTCGACGCGGGAGAAGGCAATGACGTTCGGGTTCCACGACGGGTCGCCGAGGCGCCGGAAGGCACTCCCGTCGGAGTCGCGCGACCACAGCGGCGAATGCTCCTTGTAGACGCGGTTGAGCGCGCCGACGAAGTCGAGCAGCTGCCGGTGCGGGGGCTGGTCGAGCATCCACCAGTCCAGGCCGCGGCTCTCCGACCACTCCGAGAGCTGTCCGAAGTCCTGCCCCATGAACAGGAGCTGCTTGCCCGGGTGGCCCCACATGTACGCGAGGAAGGCGCGGACGTTCGCGAGCTTCTGCCAGTGATCTCCCGGCATGCGGGTGAAGAGCGTCCCCTTGCCGTGCACGACCTCGTCGTGGCTGATCGGCAGGACGAAGTGCTCGCTGAACGCGTAGACGAACGAGAACGACAGCTCGCCCTCGTGGTGGGAGCGGTACATCGGGTCGCGCTGGAAGTACACGAGCGTGTCGTTCATCCAGCCCATGTTCCACTTGAGTCCGAATCCGAGTCCGCCGGCGCTCGTGGGGGCCGTCACCCCCGGGAAGCTCGTCGACTCCTCCGCGATCATCGCGATGCCGGGGTAGCGCTTGTACGCCGTGGCGTTGACCTCCTGGAGGAAGCGGATCGCCTCGAGATTCTCGCGCCCGCCGTAGATGTTGGGCTCCCACTCGCCGGCCTCGCGCGAGTAGTCGAGGTAGAGCATGGATGCCACGGCATCCACCCGCAGTCCGTCGACGTGGAATTCCTCGAACCAGTACAGCGCGTTCGCGACGAGGAAGTTGCGCACTTCGTTGCGGCCGTAGTCGAAGATGAGGGTGCCCCAGTCCTTGTGCTCGCCGCGGCGCGGGTCGGGGTGCTCGTAGAGCGGCACGCCGTCGAAGCGGGCGAGCGCGAACGAGTCCTTCGGGAAGTGTCCGGGGACCCAGTCCATGATGACGCCGAAGCCGGCGCGGTGGAGCCGGTCGATGAGATAACGGAGGTCGTCGGGCGTGCCGAAGCGGCTCGTCGGGGCGTAGTACCCCGACACCTGATAGCCCCACGAACCGCCGAAAGGGTGCTCTGCGAGCGGGAGGAACTCGACGTGGGTGTAGCCCGTCTCGGTGAGGTAGTCGATGAGCGGATCGGCGGCGTCGCGGTAGCCGAGCCCGGGGCGCCACGATCCGAGGTGCAGCTCGTACGTCGACATCGGCTGGTCGGCGGGGGAGCGGCGCGCCCGCGCCGTCATCCACTCGTCGTCTTCCCACGTGTAGTGCGATTCGGTGACGACGGATGCCGTGGCAGGCGGCACCTCCGCCCACTGCGCCATCGGATCGGCCTTCATGATCCAGCCGTCGTACGGCGTCAGGATCTCGTACTTGTAGGACGTGCCGGCGCCAAGGCCCGGGACGAACAGCTCCCAGACGCCCGACGATCCGAGGCTCCGCATGGCGTGCGCACTGCCGTCCCAGCCGTTGAGGTCGCCGGCGACGCGCACGGCGCGCGCATCGGGGGCCCACACCGCGAAGGAGACGCCCTCCACGCCTGCGTAGTGCCGGACGTGCGAGCCGAGCACGCGCCAGAGCTCCTCATGGCGGCCTTCTCGGATGAGATGCTGATCCATCTCTCCGAGGCTCGGCAGATGCCGGTACGGATCGTCGGCGCGGTAGTCGGGTCCGTCGGTGTACGTGGCGACGAGCTCATAGGCATCGGGGCGCGAGGCCGCCGCACCCTCCCAGATGCCGCCGCGGACGTGATGCAGCGGGATCTCGGCGCCGTCGGCGGCGATCGCCGTGACCGTCGCGGCCATCGGGCGTCGTGCCCGAATCACCCAGCCCTCGCCCTGCTCGTGAACCCCGAGGACGTCGTGCGGCGCGTGATACGCGCCGGCGGCGACGGCGTCGAGGATGTTGTCGGGCACGGTGCTCATCGGGACTCCTTGACGTGCAGGATGTGGACAGGCTCGTGGAACGCGTCGAGGCGGACGAAGGCATCCTGATTCCACGTCCACTCGGCCCCGGTGATGAGGTCTTCGACGACGTAGTCGGCGCCGCGCGGGATGCCCCAGACGGTGGAGTCGAGGTGGATCATCGTCTGTCGCGTCGAGTGCGGGTCGACGTTGGCGACGACGAGGATCGTGTCGGACTGCCCGGTCTCGGTCAGCGCCCCGTCGAGATGCTTGCTGTAGACGAGGATCGCGTCGTCGTCGCTCCAGTGCAGGCTGAGGCCGCGCAGCTGGCGGAGGGCCGGGTGCGCGCGGCGGATCTCGTTGAGACGCGTGAGGTAGGGCGCGAGCGTGGCATCCGCCGCGTCGGCCGCGGCCCAGTCTCGCAGCTTGTACTCGTACTTCTCGTTGTCGATGTTCTCTTCGGAGCCGGGTCTTGCCACGTTCTCGTAGAGCTCGTACCCCGCGTACACCCCGTAGGACGCACCGCCGGTCGCCGCGAGGGCCGCGCGGATCTTGTACGCGGGCCGGCCGCCGTACTGGAGGTACTCGGTGAGGATGTCGGGAGTGTTGACGAACAGGTTCGGGCGCATGATGTCGGCGGTGTCGCCGGAGATCCATGTGAGGAACTCCTCGAGCTCGGCCTTCGTGTTGCGCCACGTGAAGTACGAGTAGCTCTGCTGGAAGCCGGCCTGCGCGAGACCCAGGAGCGGAGCGGGGCGTGTGAACGCCTCGGCGAGGAAGACGACGTCGGGGTGCTCGTCCTTGACGGTTCCGATCAGCCACTCCCAGAACTGCAGGGGCTTCGTGTGCGGATTGTCGACGCGGAAGATCTTCACGCCCTGCGCGATCCAGTGCCGGACGATCCGCAGCACTTCCGCGCGGATGCCCGCCGGGTCGTTGTCGAAGTTGATCGGGTAGATGTCCTGGTACTTCTTCGGCGGGTTCTCGGCGTACGCGATCGACCCGTCGGGGAGCGTCGTGAACCACTCCGGGTGTGCGCTCACCCAGGGGTGATCGGGCGCGGCCTGCAGCGCGAGATCGAGGGCGACCTCGAGCCCCTCGGCGCGGGCCGCACGGACGAAGGCACGGAAGTCGGCGAGCGTGCCGAGATCGGGATGCACGGCGTCGTGGCCGCCCGCCGACGACCCGATCGCCCACGGTGAGCCGGGGTCTCCGGGCCCCGCGGTCAGGGTGTTGTTCGGTCCCTTGCGGTTGACTTCGCCGATCGGGTGGATGGGCGGCAGGTACAGGACGTCGAAGCCCATCGCGGCGACGGCCGGAAGGCGCTTGGTCGCGGTGCGGAAGGTTCCGCTTTTGATCGTGCCGTCCTTCAGCCGCTTCGCGCCCTCCGAGCGCGGGAAGAACTCGTACCAGGCGCCGACGCCCGCGCGCTCGCGCTCGACGAGCAGCTCGCGCGTCTCGCCGACCGTCAGCAGGGACTGCAGCGGACGGTCGCGGAACAGGGCAGCGAGCGAGGGGTCGCGCACCACGATGAGCGCGGATTCGTCGGTCTGTGTCTCGTCGCGGAGCGCCGCGGCTGCGACCGTGAGTGCCCGGACGTCCGCTGCGCCGCGGCCCTTTTCGCTGGCGGCGCGCTCGAACAGGCGCGCGCCCATCTCGCGCATGAGCGCGGCATCCACGCCCGCCGCGATCTTCAGGTCGGCGGCATGCTCCCACGTGAGGAACTCGTCGGCGAACGCCTCGAAGCGGAACTGCCACACGCCCTCTTCGAGCGGGGCGATCAGGGTGCGCCACCGGTCGAAGCCGTCGCCGAGAGGGCTCAGCCGGTGGAGGGATTCGGCGCCGCTCGGCGACGTGAGCCGGACGTGCACGCCGATGATGTCGTGCCCCTCGCGGAAGGCCGTGACACCGAAGGGCACGGCCTCGCCGGAGAACGCCGACGGGCGGAACGAGGCATCCGGTGCCGTCGGGTGCGGCAACGCCATCGGGATGCGACCGGTCCGCGTGTCGGCATCGGTCTGCCAGGGCTTCCCCGAGCGGAGCGGGATCTGCGACGTGCTGCGCAGTGCGGGCGGGGTCTCGGGCTTCGGCGCGCGGGTCTTGGTGGCCACGTTTCGAACCTACCCCCCGGGTCACTCCATCCGGAACAGGTGAAGCGCCGTGCCCGGGAGTGCGATCGCCTCGCCCGGGCCGTACACCGGTCGCTCGTCGTCGGGACGCTCGGGGACGCTCGACCACAGCGACGTGTACCGCGTGATGCCGTCGACGCGTGGGAGCGTCACCTGGATCGGCTTCTCGATGCCGTGCACGATCAGCAGCACCCGGTTGGGGTCCTCGTGCTCGGGCAGGGACAGGGCGTCGTACTGGAGGGTGCGGTGCGCGGGATCGTTCCAGCGCTCGAGCGACATCGTCTGCCCGTTCTCGTCGTACCAGTCGATGACGGACGAGCCGGGAACGGGATGCGCGGCGTCCGCGAAGTGCTGCGGGCGCAGCGCCGGGTTGTCGCGTCGGAGTTCGAGCAGCCGACGCGCGTGCGCCTGAAGATCCTCCTGCCACGGCGCATGCTCCCAGTCGACCCACGTCAGCGCGGAGTCGTGGCAATACGGGTTGTTGTTGCCGCGCTGCGTACGGCCGAACTCGTCGCCCGCAGTGACCATCGGAACACCCGCGGACAACAGGAGCGTGCCGAGGAGGTTCCGCGCCGCCTTGCGGCGGCTCGCGAGGATCCGCTCGTCGGTCGTGGCGCCTTCCGCCCCGTGGTTGAACGAGCGGTTCGTGTCGGCACCGTCGCGGTTCTGCTCGCCGTTGCCCATGTTGTGCTTGACGTCGTACGACACGAGGTCGCGGAGCGTGAAGCCGTCGTGCGCGGTGACGAAGTTGATGCTCGCGAGGGGTCCCCGCTCGCGGCTGAACGTGTTCGACGAGCCCGCGAGGCGTGTCGCGAACCCGCCGATGCCCGCCGGCGACGTGGAGGCCCGGCGGGCATAGTCGATGTCGCTCAGCCAGAAGTTCCGCACCCGGTCGCGGTACCGGTCGTTCCACTCGCTCCAGCCGGGCCCGAAGTTGCCGGTCTGCCACCCGTCCATGCCGACGTCCCAGGGCTCCGCGATCAGTTTCAGCTCGCGAAGCTCCGGGTCCGTCGCGATCGCGCGCAGGAGCGGATGCTCGGCGGAGAAGGCGTGGTCCGCGCCGCGGCCGAGCGTCGGTGCCAGGTCGAATCGGAAGCCGTCGACCTGCACCTCGCGCGCCCAGTAGTGGAGCGAATCGAGGACGAGGCGCGCCGCGGCATCCGTCGACGTATTGACCGCGTTGCCGCAGCCGGTGACGTCGATGTACGCGCCGTCCGGCTGCTGCCGGTAGTAGGCCGCGTTGTCGATGCCGCGGAAGCTCGACCGCGGGCCGCCGATGTCGAGTTCCGACGTGTGGTTGTAGACGACGTCGAGGATGACTTCGATTCCCGCCGCATGCAGCGTCCGTACCGTGTCCTTCACTTCGCGCAGCACGGCCTCCGGCCCCGCGGCGATCGCCTCGGCGGTGGCGTAGGCGCCGTGCGGGGTGAAGAAGTTCAGGGTGTTGTAGCCCCAGTAGTTCGTCAGCCCGTGGGTGAGCAGGCGCGGCTCGGTCTCGAAGGCGTGGATCGGGAGCAGTTCGACCGCCGTCACGCCGAGCGAGGTCAGATGCGAGATCATCGCGGGGTGTGCGAGGCCCGCATACGTGCCGTGGAGGGCCGGCGGGATGTCCGGATGCCGCTTGGTGAGGCCCTTCGTGTGCGCCTCGTAGATGACGGTGCGATGCATCGGCGTCCGCGGCCGCTCGACACCCTGCCAGTCGTAGGCGCCGTCGACGACGACGCAGCGCCACTCGCCGAGGCGCACCGGCGCGAGCCCTCGCGCGTACGGGTCGAGCAGGAGGGTCTCCTTGTTGAACGTGTTGCGCGGCGCGCTCGGACCGTCCACGCGCAGGGCGTAGTGGGTGCCGAGGGCGAGCTTCGGCGTCGTCACCTGCCAGACGCCGTTCCCTGCCGGGGTGAGCGGGATCGCGGCGGTGATCCAGTCGAGGTCGGTGGGATCGACGATCACGAGTTCGACGCTCGAGGCGTGCTCCGACCAGACGCGGAGAGTGCCGCCGCCTGCCCCGAGGGTCACGCCGAGCGCGTCGTACGCGGGGTCGAGGAAGGAGGGGGGAGCGGTCGGCGTGGGGCTGGCCATGCGCTCTACAGTAGTAATGCCGCGCGGCGGTCGGCTCACGCGACGCGGAAGGAGGACGCCATGATCTATCTCGATCATGCGGCGTCCACCCCGCTTCGCCCCGCGGCGCAGGCGGCCTGGATCCGGGCGTCCGCCGAGGTCGGCAACGCCTCGTCGGTGCACGGCGCGGGCCAGTATGCCCGGCGCTCGCTCGAGGAATCGCGGGAGCGTGTCGCGGCGCTCCTCGACTGCGAGCCGATCGAGGTGGTCTTCACCGGCGGCGGCACCGAATCGGTGAACCTCGCGCTGAAGGGGCTGTGGTGGGCGCGCCGGACGGCCTCCGACGCGGTCGTGATGCCGGACGGCGAGCATCATGCGACGCTCGACTCGGTCGCCTGGCTCCAGACGCAGGGCGCGACCGTCCGGGCCGTCGGCCTCGATGAGGTCGGGCGGATCGCTCCCGAACGGTTCGCCGCGGCCCTCCCGGATGCCGCGCTGGCGACGGCCCTCGTCGTGAACAACGAGATCGGGACGATCCAGGATGCCGCGGTGCTGGCCGAGGCTTCGGCCGCAGCGGGGGTGCCGCTGCACCTCGACGCCGTCGGCGCGGTGGGGCACATTCCCGTGTCGTTCGCGGCATGGCGGGGTAGTGCCGCCGGGGCGACGGGGCTCGTCGCGCTGAGCCTGTCGGGGCACAAGTTCGGGGCTCCCGTCGGCACGGGCGCTCTCGTCGTCTCGCGCCATGCGACGCCGACCCCCGTGCTGCACGGGGGCGGACAGCAGCGGGGTCTCCGGTCCGGAACACCCGATGTCGCGGGTGCGGCGGCGCTCGCGGCCGCACTCGATGAGGCCCTCGGCGAGCTCGACGCGGAGACCACGCGCCTGCGCACTCTGCAGGAGCGGCTCGCGACGGGCATCCTCGAGACGGTGCCGGAGGCGTCGATTCTCGGCGATCCCGTCCGGCGCGTTCCGGGCAACGTGCATGCGCTCTTCCCGGGGGCGGCGGGGGAGTCGCTGCTGTTCCTCCTGGACCAGGCGGGGATCGCCGTCTCGACCGGGTCGGCGTGCCAGGCGGGCGTCGCCGAACCCTCGCACGTCGTTCTCGCGCTCGGCCGGGATGAGCGGGACGCGCGCTCGGTCCTGCGCATGACGCTCGGACGCGGCTCGACCGACGCCGACGTGGAGGCCGTCCTCGCCGTCCTCCCCGAGGCGTACGCGCGGGCATCCGGGGCCCGCTCAGCACGACGCTCGTAGACTGGAACGATGAGGATCCTTGCGGCGATGAGCGGCGGCGTCGATTCCGCCGTCGCGGCCGCCCGGGCCGTCGACGCGGGTCATGACGTCGTCGGTGTGCACCTCGCGCTCTCGCGCGCGGGCGGGGCGCTGCGCACCGGCAGCCGCGGGTGCTGCACGATCGAGGACGCGATGGATGCCCGGCGCGCGGCCGACCTCCTCGGCATCCCGTTCTACGTGTGGGATTTCTCCGAGCGATTCCGTGCCGACGTCATCGACGACTTCGTCAGCGAGTACCAGGCGGGACGCACCCCGAATCCGTGCATGCGCTGCAACGAGAAGATCAAGTTCGCGGCGCTCCTGGAGCGCGCCGTCGAGCTCGGCTTCGATGCCGTGTGCACGGGACACTACGCGACGCTCGTCGACGGGCCCGAGGGGCGCGAGCTACACCGCGCGAGCGACGAGGCCAAGGACCAGTCCTACGTCCTCGGGGTCCTCACCGCCGAGCAGTTGGCGCACACGATGTTCCCGCTCGGCGACACGCCGTCGAAGGCGCTCGTGCGCGCCGAGGCCGCGAAGCGCGGGCTCACGGTCGCGCAGAAGCCCGACAGCCACGACATCTGCTTCATCCCCGACGGTGACACGCGCGGCTGGCTCGCGGAGAAGGTCGGCGCGGAGCGCGGCGAGATCCTCGATCAGTCGGGCGCCGTCGTGGGCCGGCACGAGGGGGCGCACGCGTACACGGTGGGTCAGCGCCGCGGGTTGTCTCTCGGCGTTCCCGCGCCCGACGGCAGGCCGCGGTTCGTGCTGGAGGTCCGTCCCGTCTCGAACACCGTCGTGGTCGGCCCGAAGGAGGCTCTCGCGACGGCGGAGATCGGGGGCGTCCGGCTGAGCTGGGCGGGGCGCGCGCCCCGGGAGCGCTCGTTCGCGTGCCACGTGCAGATCCGGGCGCACGCCGATCCCGTGCCCGCATACGCGCAGTGGTCGGATGCCGGGCTCACCGTCACCCCGGAGACGCCGTTCGACGGCGTCGCACCGGGGCAGACGGCCGTTCTCTACGACGGCACGCGCGTGATCGGGCAGTTCACGATCGACCGGACGGTCTCGGCCGTGCCGGCTCTCGCGTAGTGACGCGCTCGACGGCGGCCGCGGCAGCGACCCACCCGCGTGTGTCGGTCCCGCTCCCTAGACTGAACCGGTGGCAGAGACACCTGACGACGCCGACGAGTTCGCCGCGGCGCGAGACGAGTCCGTCCGGCTGACGGAGCTCATCGTGAACGCCCGCGACGCCTACTACGGGCGCGACGCGGAGATCGTGGACGACGCGACGTACGACGGCTGGATGCGCGCACTCGAAGCCCTCGAGGCCCGGTTCCCCGCGCTGCAGGGTCAGGATTCGCCGACCCTCAGCGTCGGCGCCGCGGAGTCGTCGATGTTCGCACCGGTCGAGCATGCGGAGCGCATGCTGAGCCTCGACAACGTCTTCAGCGCCGAGGAACTCGCCGAGTGGTGCGCGAAGACGCGCGGCGCCGCCGGCCGCGACGTGCGGTGGCTCCTCGAACTCAAGATCGACGGGCTCGCGATCAACCTCCGCTACGAGCACGGTGTCCTCGTTTCTGCGGCGACCCGTGGCGACGGACGCGTCGGCGAGGACGTCACGGTCAACGCGCTGCGCGTCGCGGGCATCCCCGCACGGCTCGCGGGCACGGGGCATCCGGAGATCGTCGAGGTGCGCGGCGAGGTCTATATTCCTGTGGCGGCATTCGATACGCTCAACGACCTGCAGAACGCGATGCGCATGAAGGTCGTCGACGAGATGCGTTCGCGTGGCGCCGACGAGGAGCGCGCCGAACGAAGTGCGGCACGACGCTTCCCCGCTTTCGCGAACCCCCGCAATGCGGCCAGCGGCGGCCTTCGCCAGCAGCTCGACAAGAAGAGCGGCCTCGAACTCGAGGCGGGCGAGGCGCGGCTGAAGTCGCTGCGTCTGCTGGTGCACGGCATCGGTGCCTGGCCGGCGCCACCCGTCTCCTCCCAGAGCGAGGTGTACGGCCTCCTCGCGGCGTGGGGGCTGCCGACGAGCCCCTACTTCCGGACGGCCGACGACGTCGACGGTGTGTTGGCGTTCGTCGCGCATTACGGCGAGCACCGGCACGACGTCGAGCACGAGATCGACGGCATCGTCGTGAAGGTCGACGAACTCGCGCTGCACGGTGAACTGGGTGCCACGAGCCGTGCACCGCGGTGGGCGATCGCGTACAAGTACCCGCCCGAGCAGGTCAACACGAAGCTGCTCGACATCGTGGTCTCCGTGGGGCGCACAGGCCGTGCGACACCGTTCGCGGTCATGGCACCAGCCCTCGTCGCGGGGTCCGTCGTGCGCCAGGCGACGCTGCACAATCAGGATGTCGTGAAGGCGAAGGGCGTGCTCATCGGCGACACCGTCGTGCTGCGCAAGGCAGGTGACGTCATCCCCGAGGTCCTCGGACCGGTGGTGGAGCTTCGCGACGGCACCGAGCGGGCGTTCGTGATGCCCGTGCACTGCCCGTCGTGCGGCGCCGTCCTCGCCCCCTCCAAGGAAGGCGACATCGACCTCCGCTGCCCCAACACGCGCTCCTGCCCCGCCCAGGTGCGCGGCCGGGTGGAGCACATCGGCTCGCGCGGCGCCCTCGACATCGAGGCGCTCGGAGAAGTCACGGCCGCCGCGCTCACGCAGCCCTCCCACCCGGCGGTGGCGCCGCTCGACACCGAGGCGGGCCTGTTCGACCTGACCCTCGACGAGCTCGTCCCGATCGAAGTTGTCGTGCGCGACGCGGAGACGGGGGAGGAGCGCATCGATGAGAGCACGGGGTTGCCCATCCGCCGCGCCCCGTTCCGACGCAACCCGACGGCGGCGGAGAAGAAGGACGGACTCACGGGGCCCCAGCCGTCCGCGCAGGCGCTGACCCTCCTCGACGAGCTCGAGAAGGCGAAGACGAAGGATCTCTGGCGGTTCCTCGTCGCGCTCAACATCCGGCACGTCGGACCCGTCGCGGCGCGTGCGTTGGCGCAGTGGTTCGGCTCGGTCGCGGCGATCCGGGGGGCGACGCGCGAAGAACTCGCCGCCGTCGAGGGCGTCGGCGGGATCATCGCCGACTCCCTCCTCGAGTGGTTCGAGGTCGACTGGCATCGCGACATCGTCGAGCGGTGGGAGGCGGCGGGGGCCCGCCTCGCCATCCCCGGTCACCCCGGCCCCGGCGCCGCGGTGGCGGCAGGGGGCGTCCTCGAGGGCATCACGGTCGTCGCGACCGGATCGCTCGACGGCTACACGCGGGAGGGCGCCGAAGAGGCCATCCTCGCTGCGGGCGGCAAGGCGGCCTCGAGCGTCTCGAAGAAGACCGACTTCGTCGCGGCGGGGCCGGGAGCGGGCTCCAAGCTCACGAAGGCGGAGAGTCTCGGCATCCGGATCATCGACGCGGCGCAGTTCCGGCTTCTCGTCGAGCAGGGGCCGGGGGCACTTGCGGCGCTCGACCCCGACGCCGGCTGACGCAGGTCAGCCTTCGGGGTGTGTGAGCGTCACGAGCGACTCGCGCACCTGACGGCGCAGCACCTTGCCGATGAGGGATCGGGGGAGCTCGTCCACGACGTAGATGCGGCGCGGCACCTTGTACGGCGTGAGGATGCCGCGGGCGAACTCGCGGATCGAATCCACGTCGACGTCTCCGGAGCCATCGAGGACGACCGCCGCGACGACCTCTTCGCCGGAGTGCTCGCTCGGCAGGCCCACGACGGCGGCATCCACGACGTGCGGATGCTGGCGCAGCGCGTTCTCCACCTCGGTGGGCGCGACGTTGAAGCCCCCCGTGATGATGAGCTCCTTGATGCGGTCGACGATCCGGACGAAGCCGTCTTCGTCGATCTGGACGATGTCGCCGGTGCGGAACCACCCGTCGACGAACACCTCCTCCGTCGCCTCCGGCTTGCCGTAGTAGCCCTGGAACACCTGCGGCCCGCGCACGATGAGCTCGCCGCGCTCGCCCGCCGGAACGTCCACCGAGGGCTGATCGGGGTCGACGACGCGGCATTCGGTGCCCGGGAGGGGCAGCCCGACCGTGCCGGGTTTGCGGTTGTGTGCTACGGGATTCGCCATGAGCACGGGCGAGCACTCCGACAGGCCGTATCCCTCGACGAGGTAGCCGCCGGTCGCGGCTTCGAACGGCACGACGAGTTCGTGCGGCAGTGCCATGGCGCCCGAGATCGCGACCTCCGTGCCCGCGAGCGACACGCCCTCCGCCTTCGCGGCGGCGAGCAGGCGGTCGGCGATCGGCGGGACGAGCGGGAGGAACGTCGCGGGGTGCTTCTTCGTCACTTCCAGCACCATCGCCGGCTCGAACCGGGGGAAGAGCACGAGTCGAGCACCCATCGACATCGCGAAGGTGAGGCACAGGGTGAGCCCGTACGCATGGAACATCGGGAGGACGGCGTAGACGACGCAGCCCTTCCCGCGCTGGATCTGCGGCACCCACGCCTGCGCCTGACGGGCATTCGACAGGAGGTTCCGGTGCGTGAGCACAGCGCCCTTCGGGGTGCCCGTCGTGCCGCTCGTGTACTGGATGATCGCCACGTCATCCGTCGCCGGCGCGGGGAAGGATGCCGGGAGGGGCGGCGCCTGCAGGAGCTTCTCCCAGGCGATCGCTCCCGACGTCCGCTCCGTGAGCGCGGCACGTGACTCGCGGGCCTTCGCGAGCGGAAGGTGCAGTGCGAAGCGGAGCGTCGCCGGCATGGCGCGCGTGACGTCGACAGAGACGACGTTCGTGACCGCCACGTCGGCAGGGAACTGCTGGACGGTCGAGACGACCTTGCTCCACACGATCGCCGTCTTGGCGCCGTGATCCTCGAACTGCTTGCGCAGCTCCCGCGGCGTGTAGAGCGGGTTGTGCTCGACAGCGACGGCACCGAGACGCAGGATCGCGTAGAACGCGATGATGTGCTGCGGGCAGTTCGGCAGGACGATCGCGACGGTGTCGCCCCGCGAGACGCCGAGTGCGCGCAGCCCCGCCGCGGCGCGCTCGATGGCATCCTCCAACTCGCGATAGGACGTCGTGCGCCCGAAGAACTGGAGCGCCGGGGCCTCGGGGTAGTCGCGGGCCGAGGCGTCGACGATGTCGAGGAGATTGCCGCTGACGGGGTCGAGATCAGCGGGAACGCCGTCCGCGTAGCTGCGGATCCAGGGGCGGGGCGGGTCGTAGCTCGTCACGGCGTCAGCCTAGCGGCGGGTGTCGACGGGTGGTCGTCCGCCGCTCGCGGGGTGCGCGAACTCAGTCGACGAACTCGGTGTGGAAGCTGAACGCAGCGAGCGCCCGTCGCAGCGCATCGGGCTCGCCCGCGGCCCGCACCCGCACGACGTGCCCGCGGGCGGGATCCTGCGCGGCCTCGACGGAGGCGAGGGGGACCCGGAGCTCCTCGGCGACCGCCATGCAGACGTCCTCGATCTCCCGCAGGACGAGGCTCGGCTTGAAGATCTTGCCGACAGCGGTCGTCGGTAGCTGATCGACGATGCGGACGACGCGCGGGCGGGCGGCCCGCTCGCCGACGTGGGCGGTCGCGTACGCGAGCAGTTCCTCCTCCGTCGCCGCGGCGCCCGGGGTGAGCTGCACGTAGACGACCGGCACCTCGCCCGCGTGGGCGTCAGGCCGCCCCACGGCGGCGGCGAGTGCCACGGCGGGATGCTCGTGCAGGCCGATCGATCCGACCCGTACGGCCGCATCGGCGGGGTTGACGCTCGAGGCGCAGGTTCCCTCCGTGAGACCGTATGCCTCGAGTACGCGCACGCCCGTGCGCCGCGGGAACTCACGGAACAGCTCCTCGGGCAGTGGCGCCGCCCCGCAGATCCATTGGCGCATCCGGATGAGCATGAGTGATAGTTGCATCAAATCTGATACGCAGGTCAAGTGCTGAGCCGCCCGTAGACTGGGGCGGTGTCTGAAATCACCCCTGAACTCGTGCGCCATCTCGGCGTCCTCGCACGGATCCAGCTCGACGACGGCGAGGTCGAGCGTCTGACGGGCCAGCTCTCCGCGATCGTCGACAACATCGCGAAGGTCTCCGAAGTCGCGACGCCCGACGTTCCCGCGACGAGCCACCCGATTGCGCTGGAGAATGTGTTCCGCCCCGACGTCGTCGGCGAGATGCTGACGATCGCGCAGGTGCTCCAGAATGCGCCGGATGCCACCGAAGACCGCTTCAAGGTCACCGCGATCCTGGGGGAGGAGCAGTGAGCGACATCATCCGGCTGACCGCCGCAGAGCTCTCCGCGAAGCTCGCCTCCGGCGAGGTCTCGAGCGTCGAGGCCACCCGCGCCCACCTCGACCGCATCGCCGCCGTCGACGGCGACGTGCACGCGTTCCTCCACGTGAGCGACCACGCCCTCGACGTCGCAGCCGACATCGACCGCCGTCGCGCGGACGGAGAGCGACTCGGCGAACTCGCCGGTGTGCCGCTCGCCGTCAAGGACGTGCTCGTCACGACCGACATGCCCTCCACGAGCGGGTCGCGCATCCTCGAGGGGTTCCTGTCGCCGTACGACGCGACCCCCGTCGCACGTTCGCGCGCCGCGGGCCTCGTGCCCCTCGGCAAGACCAACATGGACGAGTTCGCGATGGGCTCCTCCACCGAGCACTCCGCCTACGGCCCGACGCACAACCCGTGGGACCTCGACCGGATCCCGGGTGGCTCGGGCGGCGGATCGGCTGCCGCCGTCGCAGCATTCGAGGCGCCGCTCGCCCTCGGCTCCGACACCGGCGGGTCTATCCGTCAGCCCGCGCACGTCACCGGCACCGTCGGCGTCAAGCCCACCTACGGGGGAGTGAGCCGCTACGGCTCGATCGCCCTGGCATCCTCGCTCGATCAGGTCGGGCCCGTCGCCCGCACGGTGCTCGACGCGGCGCTGCTGCACGATGTCATCGGCGGTCACGACCCGCACGATGCGACCTCCCTCGAGCAGGACTGGCCGTCCTTCGCCGCCGCTGCGCGTGAAGGTGCGAACGGGCAGGCGCTCAAGGGCCTGCGGGTCGGCGTCATCCGCGAGCTCCCCGACACCGGTTTCCAGACCGGCGTCGCGGAGTCCTTCCGCGCGTCGCTCGCGCTCCTGGAGGCACAGGGTGCCGAGATCGTCGAGATCAGCGCTCCGCACTTCGAGTACGGCGTGGCCGCGTACTACCTGATCCTCCCGGCCGAGGCATCCAGCAACCTCGCGAAGTTCGACTCGGTGCGGTTCGGCCTGCGCGTCGACGTGCCCGGGGGGACCGTCGAGGACGTCATGGCTCGCTCGCGCGACGTCGGCTTCGGCGACGAGGTCAAGCGCCGCATCATCCTCGGCACCTACGCCCTGTCGGCGGGGTACTACGACGCCTACTACGGCAGCGCGCAGAAGGTGCGGACGCTCATCCAGCGCGACTTCGACAATGCGTTCGCGGAGGTGGATGTCATCGCGACGCCGTCCGCGCCGACGACCGCGTTCCGGCTCGGCGAGCAGCTCGACGACCCGCTGCAGATGTACCTCAACGACGTCACGACGATCCCCGTCAACCTCGCCGGTGTCCCCGGGATCTCGATCCCGTCGGGCCTCGCGGCGGAGGACGGGCTGCCCGTCGGCATCCAGTTCATCGCGCCCGCCCGCGAGGACGCGCGCCTCTACCGCGTCGGCGCGGCGCTCGAGGCGCTCCTCGTGGACTCGTGGGGCGGACCCCTGCTCGATCGTGCGCCGGTGCTCGGCGCGAACGGAGGCGCACGCTGATGGCCAAGGCCGCTCTCATGGACTTCGACAAGGCGCTGGAACTCTACGAGCCGGTGCTCGGCTTCGAGGTGCACGTCGAACTGAACACCGAGACGAAGATGTTCTCCGCGGCGGCGAACCCCGCCAACGAGAAGAACCACGGCGCGACGCCCAACACCCTCGTCGCCCCCGTCGACATGGGGCTTCCCGGCTCCCTCCCCGTCGTCAACGAGACGGCGGTGCGCTACTCGATCAGCCTCGGGCTCGCGCTCGGATGCCAGATCGCGCCGTCGAGCCGGTTCGCGCGGAAGAACTACTTCTACCCCGACCTCGGCAAGAACTACCAGATCTCGCAGTACGACGAGCCGATCGCGTTCGAGGGGCAGGTCGAGGTCGAGCTCGAGGGCGGCGACATCGTCACCGTGCCGATCGAGCGCGCGCATATGGAAGAGGACGCCGGAAAGCTCACCCACGTCGGCGGTTCGACCGGCCGCATCCAGGGCGCCGAGTACTCGCTCGTCGACTACAACCGGGCCGGCGTCCCGCTCGTCGAGATCGTCACGAAGCCGATCTTCGGCGCCGAGCACCGCGCTCCCGAACTCGCCGCGGCGTATGTGCGGGCGATCCGCGACATCGTCATCGGTCTCGGCATCTCCGAGGCGCGCATGGAGCGCGGCAACCTCCGGTGCGACGCGAACGTGTCGATCCGCCCCCGCGGGCAGGAGAAGCTCGGCACCCGCACCGAGACGAAGAACGTCAACTCGATGCGCTCGGTCGAGCGCGCCGTCCGCTACGAGATCCAGCGTCAGGCCGCGATCCTCTCCGCCGGTGGGACGATCACGCAGGAGACGCGGCACTGGCACGAGGACACCGGGACGACCTCGCCCGGCCGTCCCAAGTCGGATGCCGACGACTACCGCTACTTCCCGGAGCCCGACCTGCTGCCGGTGGCGCCGTCGGTCGAGCTCATCGAGAGCCTCCGGGCGGCCCTCCCCGAGCCCCCTGCCGTGCGTCGGCGTCGCCTCAATGCCGAGTGGGGCTTCGCGGACATCGACTTCCAAGGTGTCGTCAACGCGGGGCTGCTGAACGAGGTCGAGGCCACGGTCGCCGCGGGCGCAGCGCCCGCCGCCGCGCGCAAGTGGTGGATGTCGGAGATCTCCCGCATCGCGAACGCGGAGGGCGTCGAGCCGTCGTCGCTCGTCTCGCCGGCATCCGTCGCCGCCCTCCAGCAGCTCGTCGACAACGGGACCCTCACGGACAAGCTCGCACGTCAGGTGCTCGAGGGCGTCATCGCCGGCGAGGGCACTCCGCAGGAGGTCGTGGACGCCCGCGGCCTCGCGGTCGTCTCGGATGACGGCGCGCTCATAGCCGCCATCGACGAGGCGCTGGCCGCACAGCCCGACGTGCTCGAGAAGATCCGCGACGGCAAGGTCCAGGCGGCCGGCGCCGTCATCGGAGCGGTCATGAAGGCGATGAAAGGTCAGGCGGACGCGGCACGCGTGCGCGAACTGGTGCTGGAGCGCGCCGCGGGCTGACCCCTGTCGTCCCGCCGCCTGGCCGTTTCGGCGAGCCGTGTCGGTGGTGTGCGGGAGGATGGGACCGTGGGACGCGGAGACGGATCGGGCAGGCGCACGTCGCCTCCGGGTGCCGATGACACCGGCACCCGGATCCTGCACGTCGACATGGATGCCTTCTATGCATCCGTCGAGATCCTGGACGACCCGTCGCTCGGGGGAAAGCCGGTCATCGTCGGAGGCATGGAGGGGCGCGGCGTCGTCTCCAGCTGCTCGTACGAGGCACGCCGCTACGGCGTGCGGTCGGCGATGAACATGTCGCAGGCGTTGCGACTGTGCCCCACCGCGATCGTCGTCGACCATCACTTCGAGCGCTACCGGGCCCTGTCGCAGCAGGTGATGGGGATCTTCCACGACGTGACGCCCCTCGTCGAGCCGCTGTCGATCGACGAGGCGTTCCTCGACGTGTCGGGTGCGCGGCGCCTGTGGGGCTCGCCGGGCGAGATCGCGACCCGGCTGCGGGCGCGTGTGAAGGCAGAGACGGGGCTCGTCTGCAGCGTCGGCGTCGCCGCGACGAAGCACGTCGCGAAGATCGCGTCGACGCTCTCGAAGCCCGATGGCCTCCTCATCGTGAACGAGGCCGACACGCGTGCGTTCCTCGCGGCGCTGCCCGTGCGCGCGCTGTGGGGGATCGGCCCGAAGGCCGCGGAGTCCCTCGAGACGCGCGGCATCCGGCTCGTCGCCGACATCCTCGCCGCACCCCGCTCGGTGATCGAGCGCGCGCTCGGGCGTGCGGGCGGGGAGCGCATCTGGGAGCTCGCCCAGGGCCGTGATGCGCGGGAGGTCGAGACGGAGCGCACCGAGAAGAGCATCGGCCACGAGGAGACGTTCCTGCAGGACATCGGCGATCGCGCGGTGCTCCGCAGCGAATTGCGGCGCTTGGCGGACAGGGTGGCGACCCGCCTGCGCGCGAGCGGGTGGGAGGCCGGCGGGATCGCGCTGAAGCTGCGGTACGCCGACTTCACGACGCTGTCGCGTTCGCTCACGCTACCGGAGCCCACCGACGTCGGCCAACGCATCGGCGATGTCGCGATCGGACTGTTCGACGCCATCGCGCTGGTGCAGCCTGTCCGACTCATCGGCGTACGCGCGGAGCGCCTGCGGCCGGGCGGTGCCGCCGCGCTCGCCCTGTGGGATGACGACGAGGATTGGCGCCGGGTGGACGCGGCGCTCGACGACGCCCGCGACCGGTTCGGTGGGGGCGCGGTCACGCGCGCGAGCATCCTGGGGCCGCGTCGCGACCTCGATGCCCTTCCGACGAACCCTCGCCTCCCTCGCGGGGACTGAGCGCACCGGCTACGGTGGGGACATGCCCAATCTCGCACTCGAACTCGGCAAGCAGACCGCCTCTCTCGGCGTCACGAGCGCCTACGGAGAACAGCAGGACGTCGACGGGGTGCGCTTCATCCCCGTCGCGCTGTCGTGGTCGGGCTTCGGCGCCGGCGAGGAGACGGGCGGCGGCAGTGGGGGTGGCGGTGGCGGCGTCGCGATCCCGCTCGGCGCCTACATCCGCAAGGGCGACGATCTGCGGTTCGAGCCGAACGTCATCTCCCTCCTCACGGTCGGCATCCCGTTCGTGTGGGTCGCCGGGCGCGTGCTCAGCCGTCTGATCCGTGCCCTCAAGCGCTGACGGGTTCGACGCCGCGATCGAGTACGCCGCCCGGAGCGTGCAGGATGCCCTGCAGGCGCTGCCGACAGGCGGCTCCGCGCCGGTCATCGTGATCGACGGACGATCGGGTTCCGGCAAGACGACCCTCGCCGGCCGCCTCCGGACGATGCTCGGGAGCGACGTCCACGTGGTCGCGCTCGACGACCTCTACCCCGGGTGGGACGGGCTCGCCTCCGGTGCCGAGGTAGCCCGGCTGGCGATCATGGAACCGGTCGCCGCGGGGTGCGACGCTCGATGGCACCGGTGGGATTGGGCACGCGATGCCCCGGGTGAGCAGATGATCACGCCGGCAGACGGGCCGTTGATCGTCGAGGGGTGCGGGGCTCTCACCGCGGCATCCGCCGCCGTCGCGCAGATCCGGGTGTGGCTGGAGTCGCCCGTGTCCTCGCGGCGGGAACGCGCGCTCGCGCGCGACGGTGAGGCGTACCGCCCGCACTGGGAGCGGTGGGCCGCACAGGAGGTCGTCCACCTCGCCGACGACGACCCGATCGCGCACGCGACGATCGTCGTCGACGTTCCCTGATCAGGGTGCGGAATCGAGCGCCTCGACGAGTCCGTCCAATCGGTACCCAAGCCAGTTGTAGACGCCGAACCGCGGGTGTGCGACGTCATCGGCATCGTCTGTGATGCCCAGACGCGTCGCGAGGACGAGGCGGATCGCCGTGAGGGTGCGCAGCCACGCGGCCGCCTCGGCGGGGCCGAGCCGGATCTCGAAGGTCGAGGCCGCGTCCTGCGCGTCGATGCTCTCGGGGGTGAGCTCCTCACCATCGCGGCGGAGAGTCGTCGCGACGAGTGCGGCATCGTCGCGACGACGATCCAGCAGATCCGCCTGGGTCAGGCGACGGAACTCGTCCGCCGCGTCGGCATCGTCGCGATAGGCATCGGGAACCAGGCGCGCGACGGCGGGATCGTCCGCTGCATCTTCGTCGACGGTGTCCTGGAGGAGGCTCAGGAACTGCTGGACGAGGTCGGTGAGGTGCGCCGCCTCGATGAGCGACAGGTCGAGGACGAGAGAGGTCACGCCGCGCCCTCCCGCACGGTCGCCCAGAGCCCGTAGTCGTGCATCGCCTGCACGTGAAGCTCCATCTGCTCGCGCGCGCCCTCCGCGACGATCGCGTGACCGTCGTGGTGCACGGCGAGCATGAGATTCTCCGCGCGTTCGCGCGAGTAGCCGAAGTACGTGCGGAAGACGTAGGTCACGTAGCTCATGAGATTGACGGGGTCGTTCCACACCACCGCCTGCCACGGCCCCGACGTGTGCGTCTCGGATGCCAGATCGACGTCTTCGAGGGGGAGGACGGTGCTCATCACGCCCATCCGAGTTCGTGCAGGCGCTCGTCGTCGATCCCGTAGAAGTGCGCGATCTCGTGCACCAGCGTCGTGTGCACCTCGTCGCGCAGTTCGTCGAGGTCGTCGCAGGCCGCCAGGTGTGCGTCGCGGTACACGATGATGCGATCGGGGAGCTCACCGACGCCGTACCGGTCGCGTTCTGTCAGGGCGAGGCCGTCGTAGAGTCCGAGCAGGTCGAGCGTGCCGTCGTCGGCGCGGTCCTCGACGACGAAGACGACGTTGTCGAGCCCCGCGACCATCTCCTCGGGCAGGGCGTCGAGCTCGTCCGCGACGAGAGCGTCGAAGGCGTCGGCATCCAGCTCGATCATGCGGTCCTTCCCGTGCGGCGAGCACCGCACATTCGTCGCGCCCGCCCTGACGATTTTACCGGGGCGGCGCGTTGTCCCGGCGCCGTGCCTGGAGCCAGTCGTCGAAGGTCGTTCGCCCGTAGACCGGGCCTGGGTTGCCGGTGGGGTCGCCTCTGAGCCGGCCGGATGCCAGACACCGGCCGTAGGCGCCGGGGAAGCGCACTTCTCGTACCACGCGGGTGATGCCGTCTGCGCGGAGCTGACGTCGGGCGAGGTCGGCGAGCACCTCGTCCCGCGGTCCGATGAGGTCGGCAACGCGACCCTGCGGTCCCGCGTCTGCGAGCATCGCGAGGCGCTCCGCGACCTCGTGCACCGCGACGGGGCGGACGAGGGTGCGCGGCAGCAGCGCGAGCGGCCCGCGCTGGGTGTCAAGGAGCTGGCCGGCGAACTCATGGAACTGTGTGGCCCGCGCGATCGTGAAGGGGGTGTCACCGTTCAGGACGCGCTGCTCCTGCGCGAGCTTTCCTGCGTAGTACGCGGCGTCGACGCCGTCGATTCCGACGATCGAGAGGATCAGGTGGTGGGTCACTCCGGCGCGTCGCTCGGCGCGGAGGAGATTCGTCGTGACCGTCTGGAAGAACGTCCGCGCGCGCCGACGGGACAGCGTCATGACGTTCGTGACGTCGAGGACCGTGTCCATGCCGTCGAGCGCTTGCACGAGCCCGGATCCGTCGCGGAGGTCGATGCCCGCTCTGCGGCTGAGGATCGAGACCTCGTGCCCGCGTGCCCGGAGCGTGTCGACGCACTGGGCGCCGACGGTTCCGCTCCCGCCGGCGACAGCGATCCTCACGCCGCCCCCGATGTCGCGCGCGACGCCGCGGGGGAGACGGTGACGACGACTTTGCCGCGCGCATGGTGGGTCGCGAGCTTCGCGAGTGCCCGGGGCGCCTCGTCCAGCGGGTGAACGTCGTCGAGGAGCGGGCGGAGACGTCCGGCCGCGAGCAGGTCGACGAGTTCCGTCAGTGCTTCCGACGTGACGGTTCCGGAGAAGACCCGCACGCGCTGGGGTGCGACGAGGCCGTGCCACGTCGCCTTGGCGACGCGCATGAGCGCGCCGCCGTCGGGACCCCGCACACCGCTGTTGGGCAGGATCGCCCCGCCCGGGACGACGACTCGGCGCCAATCGCGGATGCGGATGCCACCGGCGTTGTCGATCACGGCGTCATAGGGCGCCGTCGTCCGAAGCACGTCTTCGGTCTCATAGTCCAGCACGGTGTCGATACCGCGCGAGCGTACCCTCGCGACGTTGCGGCCGGAACAGACCGCGATGACCTCCGCGCCGCGAAGCGCGGCGAGTTGTGCCGCGAACTGCCCGACGCCGCCCGCGGCGCCGGTGACGACGACACGCGTGCCGGGCCCGATCGCCGCCACGTCGAGGGCTCGGAGTGCGGTGGTCCCCGCGATCGGGAGCGTCGCGGCATCCATGGGATCGACGCCCATCGGCAGTGCGGCGAGCCGGTCTTCGTCGGCGAGCGCGTACTCGGCGAACGTGCCGATGCCCTCCCCGAACACGGCGTCACCGGCGCGCCACCGGGTCACTCCGGATCCGACGGCGGAGACGACACCCGCGAGATCCATGCCGAGCAGGCGTCGCTTCGGGCGCCGCATTCCGTTGCCGACGCGGAGCATCCGCGGGATGCCGCGCATCCGGAACACATCGGCCGCGTTGACGGATGCCGCTGCGACCTGCACCACGACCTGTCGTGTACCGGGCGACGGCTGGGGTGCGTCGCCCACCGTCAGAGCGTTCGCCTCGCCGTAGGAGGAGTGGAGAAGTGCGCGCATGATGATTCCGATCTGAGATGTGTTTCTGCAGGAGAGGTCAGGGCGTCTCGTCGGCCCGGTAGGTGAAGACCTCATCGAGCCGCACGCCGAGGGCTCGTGCGGTCTGGAAGGCCAGTTCGCGTGAGGGGGAGTACCGGCCCTGTTCGATCGCGATGACCGTCTGTCTCGTGACCCCGAGCGTCTCTGCGAGGTCTGCTTGCGTGACACCGCGCTCGGCGCGCAGTTCGCGGATGCGGTTCGACACCCGTGTGGGTTTCGGCCCGGCCATCAGAAGCCCCTGCGGTAGGCGACGAGCGTGACGCCGATGCTCGCGAGCGAGCCGAGGAACGAGCCGGTGAACAGCACCATCGCCGTCCAGAACGTCGGGGCGCCGAGCGCCAGCATGACGAGGGTCGCGAGGACGGCGAGCGCGGTGATGCCTCCACCCGAGGCCGTCGCGTAGCGTTCGATCTCGTGGTCGCGGGCGTCGGTGTGCGCGTGCCCGCGGACACCGAGCCACAGCACCAGCAGGGTCAGCGCGTACAGCCCGCCGCCGACGATGAGCGCCCACAGCAGGGGTCCCTGCCAGTCGACGTCGACCAGGAGACGCCCGCTGGTGCCGGCTCGGACGAGGATGACCACCCAGTATGTGACGAACGTCACGACGGCGATGACGAGGCCCGCCCAGGTGTACCGCTCGGTGAAAGTCACGATGCCTCCAGATGTGAAGAATTCTTTACATCGGACGATATGCGCCGCGCAGCAGCGTGTCAAGAATTATTTACATGCGGGCGGGAAGCGAGGGGATCCCGCGACGAGAAAGGGCCAGGGGTGAACGTCGAGCGTTCACACCTGGCCCTGCTGGGGTGGCTAACGGGGCTTGAACCCGCGACCCCCGCGACCACAACGCGGTGCTCTACCAACTGAGCTATAGCCACCATGCCGCCCGCTTCCGGGCAACCAGACGATTCTATTACACGCCCGGCGCGAATGACGACACGGCGGAGGCCGCGGCTTCGCGCGCCTCGTCGCTCGTGGGGCCGGGCTCGGGCACGAACACCGCCTGGCGGTAGTAGGCGAGCTCGCGGATCGACTCGCGGATGTCGGCGAGGGCGCGGTGTCCGCCGTCCTTCGCCGGGGCGTTGAAGTACGCCCGCGGATACCACCGACGCGAGAGCTCCTTGATGCTCGAGACATCGACGTTGCGGTAGTGCAGCCAACGGTCGATGCGCGGCATGTACTTCGCGAGGAACATCCGATCGGTGCCGATCGTGTTGCCGGCGAGGGGCGCCTTGCCCTCGGAGACGAAGCGCTGGATGTACTCGAGGGCCTCGAACTCGGCCTCGGCGAGGCTCACACCGCCGGGGATCTCCTCCAGGAGCCCCGACCGCTCGTGCATCGCGGTGACGAAATCGTTCATGTGCTCGAGCGCGGAGGCATCCGGCTTGATCACGATCTGGAAGCCCGGATCGAGGACGTTGAGGTCGAAGTCCGTGACGACGATCGCGATCTCGACGAGTTCGTCGACGTCGAGATCGAGGCCCGTCATCTCGCAGTCGATCCAGACGAGGCGGTCGTTCTCCGCGGCATTCACCATGTGTTCATCCTAACGATCGGCTCCGACGCTCATCGAAGAGCGGCGGTACGCTGGATGCCACGCCTCCGTAGCTCAGTGGAAGAGCATCGGCTTTCTAATCCGTTGGTCGTAGGTTCGAATCCTGCCGGGGGCACCAGAGGAGGACCAGTGAAGGATTTCGCGGAGTTTCTCTTCGGCCTCGCGGTCACGAATCCGCGCGAGTACCGCCGCCTGCTCGGCATCCGGCGGAGGATCTACCGCCGCCTCGCGCCGCTCGACGCGCGGATCGCGCGCTCCGCAGAGCCCGTCCGCTTCGCCGACCTCGACCGCGCCGCGTTCGTCCCGCTGCGCCCGGGGACGGCGTGGGGCGGCGTCTTCGACTGCGCGTGGCTCGAGATCACGGGCGAGGTCCCGGCGGGCGCCGAGAACGCGGTCGTGCTCCTCGGCATCCGCGGGGAGGGACTCGTGCACGACACGGACGGCACGCCGCTCGACGCCGTGACCACGGTGTTCCAGCAGGCCGACCTGCCGCACTCCGGCGGGAAGTACCGCCCCGTGCGCGGAGTCGACCTGTCGACCGGGCGGATTCAGCTCTATGCCGATGTCACGCACAACGGCGTGCTCCTGTGCGAGGTGGGCAAGGCCGTGTACCACGGGGCGTGGCTCGCCGACCGTGATGACGACGCGTTCGCGCTCTACTACGACTACCTGACGCTCGTGGTGCTCGCGGATGCGACGGATGACGCGTCGCTCTCGTCGGTCCTGCGGCATGATCTCGGCGTGGCGTACTCACGCTTCCGTGCGGGCGATGTCGCCGGCGCGCGAGGCGTCCTTGCTCCGCACCTGGCCGCTCCCGCAGAGAGCGACTTCACCTACACCGCGATCGGGCACGGCCACCTCGACATGGCCTGGTTGTGGCCGCTGCGCGAGACGCACCGCAAGGCCGCACGCACCTACATCCGTCAACTCCAGAACCTCGAAGATGACTCGGCGTTCCTCTACGGGACGAGCCAGCCGCAGCAGCTCCAGTGGATCAAGGCAGAGCACCCGGACCTGTTCGCGCGGCTGCAGCAGGCACACGCCGACGGGCGGCTCGAACTGCAGGGGGCCTTCTGGGTGGAGCCGGACACGAACCTTCCGAGCGGTGAGTCGCTCATCCGCCAGGCGCTGTTCGGGCGGCGGTTCTGGGAGGAGGAGTTCGGGGTCAGCCCCGACGACCTGCGCGTGTGCTGGCTGCCCGACACGTTCGGCTACTCCGGCAACCTGCCCCAGATCCTCCGCGGCACCGGCATGGACTTCTTCCAGACCATCAAGCTCGCCTGGAACAAGGTCACGACGTTCCCGCACCGCACGTTCCGGTGGCAGGGGATCGATGGATCCGAGGTGCTCGTCCACATGCCACCCGAGGGCGACTACAACAGTCGCGGTGCGGCGGACGGGCTCCTGAAAGGCGTCCGGCAGTACCCGGAGGCCGACCTCGGCACCGCTCTGCTGGTGTTCGGCTCGGGAGATGGTGGCGGTGGTCCCGGCGAGATCCATCTCGAACTGCAGCGGCGGGAGCGCTCGCTGCGCGGGCTGCCGCAGGTCGTGCCGGGGACGGCGGATGCCTTCTTCCGTGCCCTCGAGGGGCGCGACATCTCGCACACGCATCGCGGTGAGCTCTACCTCGAAGCACATCAGGGCACCTACACGACGGCCGCCGCCACGAAGATGCACAACCGTCGGAGTGAGCGACTCCTGCACGACGCAGAGGCGCTGGGGGCGATCACGGGCACCGCGACCCGCGACGTGCTCGACCCGCTGTGGCGCGACGTGCTGCTGAACCAGTTCCACGACATCATCCCCGGCTCGTCCATCGAACGCGTGAATCGGGAGGCCGCCGAGACCTACGAGCGCGTCGAGGCCGCGCTCGAGACCGACATCGCCCGGCGGATCGCGCTGCTGCCGATGGATGCCGGTGACTCCGCCGCGTTGAACCTGACCTCCTTCGATCGGCGCGAACATGTCCGCGCCGATGGTCGGTGGCAGTTGGCGGAGGTCGGACCGTACGCGGCGGGCCGCCTTTCCGATCCGGTGATCGCCCCCGAACTCGTCGCAGGCGAGACGATGCTCGGCAACGGCATTCTCACACTCCATTTCGGCGAGGACGGATCGATCATCCGGTGTCTCGACGCCGCCGGTGTGGATCACGCCGGCGGGGGACTGAATCGCCTCACGCTCCATGAAGACCCGTACGTGTTCCCCTTCAACGCGTGGGACATCGACCCGGGCTACGTGGACAGACCCGTCGTGGTCCTCCGGCCCGTGCGGATCGAGCACACCCTCGACGGCCCCATGGCCGTGCGTCGCACCCGCTACCGTGCACCGGGCGTGGAGGTCGTGCAGACGGTGACGCTCGAGAGCGGGTCGGCCGTCGTGCGACTGCGGACACAGGTCGAATGGCGTCAGCAGCACCACATGCTGCGCGCGGAGTTCCGCCCGACGCATTTCGGTGACACCGTGCGTTCGGAGATCCAGTTCGGTCACATCGACCGCCCGACGACGGAATCGACCGACGCGGAGAGGGCGCAGTTCGAGGTCTGCGCGCACAAGTGGATCGCCGTCGGCGACGACCGAGCCGGGTTCGCACTGCTCAACGACGCGAAGTACGGGCACCGGGCGAAGAACGGACTGCTGAGCCTCAACCTCCTCCGGTCGCCCACCTTCCCCGATCCGACGGTCGACCGCGGAGCCCACGAGTTCACCTACGCGTTCCTCCCGCTCGACGCCGGAGACGTGTCGGCGGCCGTGCGGGAGGGCTATCGACTCAACAATCCGCTTCGTATCGTGTCCGCCGCGCCGTTCGACAGCGTCGTGCGCTCCCGCGAGCCGGGTGTCGTCATCGAGACGCTCAAGCCTGCGGAGGACGGCGACGGCGTCATCTTGCGCCTCTACGAGTCGCTCGGCGTCGTGTGCGAGACGGCGCTCGTCACGACGCTCCCGCATCGGCTCGCGGTCGAGACCGACATGCTCGAGCGGGGCGGAGCGCCCGTCGATCTCACCCACCTCGCATTCCGCCCGTTCGAGGTGAAAACGGTCCGTCTGCGCGCCTGAGCCCGTCGAAGGCTGGTGTCTCGAGGTTCGGAGGCGTAGCGTCGGCACAGACGAGAGGAGTCACCATGAGCACCACTTCGTCCGCCCTCTGGGTCGCCTACGGCGCCGAGGGGAAAGTCGTCGGCACGATCCGCCACGTCGATGACGGATACATCGCCACGATCGCCGATGCCGACAGCAGCCTCGGCACCTATCCGACGATGGAGGTCGCCAAGAGCGCCCTCCACGGTCACCTTCCGCCCGGCTCGGATTGGCCGCGCTTCACGCAGCACTGACCTCGCCGCCGGTCGTCACCGGGGTCGCTTCGCCCGCACGGGCGGTGTTCGTCGTGCCGCGACGGCGGGAATCGAACAACGGCAGGGTTCTGTGCACGAGCGGCCCGATTCCTGCGGCGAAGAGCACGGTGCCGAGTCCGACGGTTCCCCCGAGCAGCCACCCGGCCAGGAGCACGGCGGCTTCGACGCCGAGACGCGCCGCCCAGATCGGCCACCCGAAGCGGGAATTGAGCCCGGTCATGAGCCCGTCGCGTGGCCCCGCTCCGAACCGTGAGCCGATGTAGAGGCCGGATGCCAGAGCGACGAGCACCATGCCGCCGACGAACGTGAGCAGCTGCCACACGAAGCCGTGCACGTCGGGCATGACCGCGAGCGTCGCCTGCATGCTCGTGCCGACCAGGAGGATGTTCGCGATCGTGCCGGGGCCGGGACGCTGACGGAGTGGAATCCACAGCAGCAGCACGAGGAAGCCGACGATGTTGGCGATCCACCCGATCCCGACGCCCGTCTGGATCGACAGGCCCTGCGCGAACACGGTCCAGGGGTCGAGCCCGATGCCGGCGCGCACCATGATCCCGCAGCCGGCACCGAAGAGCACCAGGCCGACGAGGAGTTGCGCGACGCGGAGGATCATGAGGGCACGTTATCGCAGGATTGGACCGTGAACACCAGTCCAATTGCACTATCGTGGCCGCATGGATTCACGGATCACGGCGCGACGGCTCGCGGCGTCCCTCGGCGGGTGGCGCGCGCGGGAACCCGCCTATGAAGCGCTGGCCGACGGTATCCGCCTGTTGTGCCTGGACAACCGCATCGCCGCGCGCACGGCGCTGCCTGCCGAGCGCGAGCTGGCCGCAGAGCTCGGTCTCAGTCGCGCGACCGTCGCGGCGGCCTACCGGAGCCTCCGCGACTCGGGGCACATCCTGAGCGTGCGTGGATCGGGGAGCATCACACTGCCGCAGGCGGGTCGCGAACCCGGACGTGTCGCGGTGGGAGCCGACGAGATCGACCTGCAGCAGGCCAGTCCCGCGGCGTGGCCGGGCCTCGCGGCCGTCATGAGCGAGGTTGCGCAGGATGCGGCGACGATCGTCTCCCGCGCGGGCTACGACGTGCGCGGCTCTCTCGCGCTGCGGTCGGCGATCGCCGACTACTACGGGGCGCGGGGAGTGCCCACACGCCCTGACGAGGTGCTCGTGACGACGGGCGCCCAGTCGGCGATCCATCTCCTCGCTCAGACGCTGCTCCGGCGGGGGGATCGGGTGCTGATCGAGACGCCCACCTACCCGCACGCCGCGGAAGCGCTTCGCGGCGCCGGCGCGCGGCTCGTGGGCGTGCCGGTGAGCACTGCGGAGGGATGGGATCTCGACCGTGCGGCGCAGGGCTTCGCGCGGACCCGCCCGCGCCTGGCCTACCTGATGCCGACGTATCAGAATCCCACCGGTCGTTCCATGAGCGACATCGAACAGGCGGAGATCGCACGCACCGCGGACGAGGCGGGAACGACGCTCATCGTCGACGACACGACCGCGGATCTGGCGATCGACGAAGCATTGGTCCGCGGAGCCGCCCTCGCGTCGCATCCGGTGGTCCGAGTCGGCTCTCTCGGCAAGACGGTGTGGGGAGGGCTCCGCATCGGCTGGATCCGTGGCGACGAAGAGCTCCTTGCCGATGTCGCTGCGGCTCGCCCGCCGCGCGATCTCGGGACGCCCGAGTTCGAGCAGGTCGTGGCGACCGGCGTCCTCGCCCGAATGCCCGAAGTGCTCGCGCAGCGTGCACAGCTGCTCCGCGAAGGGCGCGATGCCGTGGCATCCGCTCTTCGTGCACTTCTTCCGCAGTGGCGCGTTCCGCACGTCGGGGGAGGTGTTGCGCTGTGGGTGGAACTCGATGCGCCGCTCAGTACCGGACTCGTGCTCGCCGCGCGCGAGCACGGCGTCTACCTCTCCGCCGGCTCGCGTTTCGCGGTGGACGGCACTCACGACCGCCATCTGCGGATCCCCTTCACGGCACCGGCGACCGATCTCGAACGCGCCGTGGCGACGTTGGCGGCTGTCTGGCCCGACGTGCGGGCCGGCGCGCGAGCGGCGGTGCTGGATCGCGGCGACATCCTCGTTTGACTCCGGATCAGCGCAGATATCGCACACAATCGACGGCGTCGTCCACCGACCAGAACGAGCCGAGCTCTCGCATGCGGGCACGCGCGAGATCGAACTTCTCCGCGTGGTACCGGGTGGCGCCCGCCTCTCTGGATGCGCGGATGTGACCGATGACGCGACCGGCGCGATCGAGCACGCGCCAGCGGCGGGGCGACACGCGATGGAGTCGCGTTCCTCGGACGGTCGTGCGGTCCAGATCTTCGATGATGGTCATGATGCCTCCTCGACTTCGAAGATATGTACGACCTCCGACACTCGGGAGACCTGGCGTCATCGCGCCCTCCACAGGTCTCGAACGCGGCGGATGCATCCACAGATCCTCGGAATGGGCCGAACTCGGCGGCTCGCGCGCGTCATGCTGAGCGTGCTCCGGCGTCCGACCGGGCACACGGACGCCGGAGCGATCCACGCTCAGCATCGTGCCCCTCACTCGAAAGGACATGCGTTCATGTCTGATCTCATCACCATCACGGGGAACCTCACCTCCGCCCCGGAGCGTCGCGAGGTGGGCGGCGGCGCCGTCATGGCCACCTTCGGGCTCGCGAGCACCGAGCGTCGCCTGGAGAACGGTTCCTGGGTCGATGGGCATACGAACTTCTACAACGTGTCCGTCTTCCGCCGGCTCGCCGAACACACGCTCCGCTCGCTCGAGAAGGGCCAGCGCGTGATCGTCGTCGGCAAGCTGCGGGTCCGCCGATGGGAGGTGAACGGGCGCACCGGAGTGAGCGTCGACCTCGAGGCCTCGAGTCTCGGACCCGATCTGATGTTCGGCGTCGCGACTTTCGAGAAGGACCTCGCGTCTTCGGCGTCCGCCACGAGCGCGACTCAGCACGGCACCGATGGCTGGGCCGCAGACGGCGCCGACATCCCGGGCGCGGCACAGACCGGTGCCGGGGGCCTCGATGACGATCAACGCGAGGCCGCGCCCGTCCCCGACCTCGTCGGCGCGGGAGCGTGGGGAGCGCCCGGCGCCGAAGAGCAGACACCCTTCTGAGCGGCACGGGCAGGGCGCCCGGCAGAGCCACCGTAGACTCGTGGCGTGCATCGCGCCGAGTCAACTCTCACCCGCAGACGCGCCGGCATCCTCTGGGCGGTGCTCGCGATCGCCCTCGTCGGGTGCACGCCGCAGCCGGGCCCCGACCCGACCCCCTCGGCGTCCTCGGCCACCGAGTCACCGACGCCCGGCGTGACAGGCCCCGTCCTCGTTCCCGACGGGACGGCGGAGGACAACCTGCCGCTGTTCGCCGCCGTGATGGAGCAGGTCGCCGCGACGGATGCCCGAGCGCAGGGCCGCGCGTACGTCGACGCCCTCGTGCAGGCGGGGTTCTCGAAGGCCGACATGGAGGTCACGAACGATCTCACGACGGTCGGAAACCCTGCCGACTCGATCCAGTTCTCGGTGCGCTGGGGCGGAGAGTGCCTCGTCGGTCAGGTGGGGCCGTCGACGCCCGCCCCGACGGCGCTTGTTCTGCCCCTCGTCCCGGGCGACACGTGCCTCATCGGCCAGACGCGACCCATCGACTGGTGAGCACCGGGGCTGGTCGCCCCGCGTAGACTTGGCGCGTTATGGCCGAATACATCTACTCCATGGTCCGTGCCCGCAAAGCGGTGGGCGAGAAGCTGATCCTCGACGACGTCACGATGGCGTTCCTGCCCGGTGCGAAGATCGGCATGGTCGGTCCGAACGGCGCCGGAAAGTCCACCATCCTCAAGATCATGGCGGGGCTCGACGCGCCGTCCAACGGCGAGGCGAAGCTCACTCCGGGCTTCAGCGTCGGCATCCTCATGCAGGAGCCGGAGCTCGACGAGACGAAGACCGTGCTGGAGAACATCCAGGACGGCGTCGCGATCAAGGGCAAGCTCGACCGTTTCAACGAGATCTCGGCGCTCATGGCCGATCCCGACGCGGACTTCGATTCCCTCCTTGCGGAGATGGGCGTGCTCCAGGAGGAGATCGACGCGGCCGACGGGTGGGACCTCGACTCGCAGCTCGAGCAGGCGATGGACGCCCTGCGCACCCCGCCCGGCGACGAGCCCGTCACGAAGCTCTCCGGTGGTGAGCGTCGCCGGGTCGCCCTCGCGAAGCTCCTCCTGCAGAAGCCCGACCTGCTCCTCCTCGACGAGCCCACCAACCACCTCGACGCCGAGAGCGTGCTCTGGCTCGAACAGCACCTCCAGGCCTACAAGGGCGCGGTCATCGCGATCACCCACGACCGGTACTTCCTCGACAATGTCGCGGAGTGGATCGCCGAGGTCGACCGCGGCCGGCTCATCGGCTACGAGGGCAACTACTCGACCTACCTCGAGAAGAAGGCCGAGCGGCTCGACATCCAGGGCAAGAAGGATGCCAAGCTCGCCAAGCGCCTCAAGGACGAACTCGAATGGGTGCGTTCGTCGGCGAAGGGCCGCCAGACGAAGTCGAAGGCCCGTCTGCAGCGTTACGAGGAGATGGCGGCCGAAGCCGAGCGCACCCGCAAGCTCGACTTCGAGGAGATCCAGATCCCCGCGGGCCCGCGCCTGGGGAGCGTCGTGATCGAGGCGAAGAAGCTCCAGAAGGGCTTCGGGGACCGGTCGCTCATCGACGGACTCAGCTTCAGCCTGCCGCCGAACGGCATCGTGGGGGTCATCGGCCCGAACGGTGTCGGCAAGACGACGCTCTTCAAGACGATCGTCGGCCTCGAGCCCCTCGACGGCGGAGACTTGAAGATCGGCGAGACCGTCAAGATCAGCTACGTCGACCAGAGCCGTGCCAACATCGACCCGAACAAGACGCTCTGGGAGGTCGTCTCGGACGGTCTCGACATCATCACGGTCGGCAAGACCGAGATCCCGTCGCGCGCGTACGTCTCCAAGTTCGGTTTCAAGGGACCGGACCAGCAGAAGAAGGCGGGCGTCCTCTCCGGTGGTGAGCGCAACCGCCTGAACCTCGCCCTCACGCTCAAGGAGGGCGGCAACCTGCTCCTCCTCGACGAGCCCACCAACGACCTCGACGTCGAGACGCTGTCCTCGCTCGAGAACGCGCTGCTCGAGTTCCCCGGCTGCGCCGTCGTGATCACCCACGACCGGTGGTTCCTCGACCGCATCGCGACGCACATCCTCGCCTACGAGGGCACCGACGAGAACCCCGACCAGTGGTACTGGTTCGAGGGCAACTTCGAGGCGTACGAGGCGAACAAGATCGAGCGGCTCGGACCGGACGCGGCCAACCCGCACCGCTCGACGCACCGCAAGCTCACCCGTGACTGACGCGACGCGCATCCACGTCCCCATCCACCTCCGATGGGGCGATCTCGACGCGTTCAACCACGTCAACAACGCGACGATGCTGAAGCTCCTCGAAGAGGCGCGCGTGCGCGTCTTCTGGTCGCCGATCGCGGGGGAGGACGCGCCCCACACGGCCGTCATCGACGCGGGGCTGGATGCCGGTGAACTCACCCTCATCGCGCGTCAGGAGATCGAGTACCTCGCGCCGGTGCCCTACCGTCGCGAACCGCTCGACATCCAGATGTGGTTCGGCAAGCTCGGCGGATCGAGCATCGAGGTCTGCTACGAGGTGTACAGCCCGCTCAGCGACGCGGACCAGACGCTCTACGCCCGGGCATCCTCCGCGGTGGTGCTCGTCGACGCGGCTACTTTCCGACCGGTGCGGCTCAGCGCGCGCATGCGGGAGGCCTGGGAACCGTACCTCGGCGACCCGGTGGTGTTCAGCCGCCGCTGACCGCCTCCGCGTCGGGGACGCGCACCATGATCTCCTGTGCCACCGTGGCCACCAGCACGCCCTCGCGGGTGAACAGCCGCCCTGTCGCGAGGCCGCGCCCGCCGCGCGCGCTGGGCGACTCCTGCGCGTAGAGCAGCCACTCGTCGACGCGCGCGGGGCGGTGCCACCACATCGCGTGGTCGAGGCTCGCGACTTTCAGCCCGGGCGTCGACCACGCGACTCCGTGCGCGCGCAGCACCGACTCCTGGATCGTGAGATCGCTCATGTAGGCGAGGACGGCGCGGTGGAGCGCCGGGTCATCGCCGATCCGAGTCCGCGTGCGCATCCACACGTTCTGTCGGGGGACCTGCTCGCCCTCGACCCGGTCGTAGATTCCACCGTCGGCATGCACGACTTCGATCGGGTTGGCGTCGATCAGCCGTCGCGAGAGCGGGTGGTGCGCGACACGTTCCCGCGCGGCGAGTGCCACTTCCGGCGCGATCACACCTTCGGGCGCAACGACGGCATGTTCGAGACCGGGGTCCTCCCGCTCGAACGAGGCGATCATCGAGAAGATCGGCACGCCCTGTTGGTACGCCTGGGTCCGCCGCGTCGAGAAGGAGCGCCCGTCGTGGATCCGATCGACCGACAGCGTGAGCCCCTGGCTCGCATCGCCCGGACGCAGGAAGTAGCCGTGCATCGAGTGGGGGACCCGATCGTCGTCTGTCGTGCGGTCGGCGGCGATGATGGCCTGCGCGAGCACCTGACCGCCGAAGATCCGCCCGGTCGGCATCGGGTGCGAATGGCCCGTGAAGATGTCCTCGGTCGTGCGCGCCGCGCTGGAATCGAGATCCAGGACGCCGAGCATCATGGCGACGGGGTCTGTGGGCTCGACGTGACTCACGATTCTCCTGTCCTCGCGCGCCCATCCTGCGCACCCTTGGTAGTTTAGGGCGGATGCCAGAGCGTCTGATCTTCCCCGACCCCCGTGCCGCAGCCGACGTGCTCGTGTTCGCGCAACGCGCCGTACGACTCGGAGACGGCACCGTGCGACTCCTCGCGCGAGACGGCATCCTCGCGCTCACCGCAGCGCCCCTCGCACCGCGGACCCTCCTCGACCAGGCCCCGACGATCCTGGGGCTACGTGCCGTCGCGGTGGACGCAGAACTCGTCTGCGACCTCGTCGTGGACGCCACCGCGGTACAGGCATCCGATGACCCGCACGCCCTGGATCTCCCCGAGCACGCCGTGACCGCCGCGTGGGCGGGGATCTCCGCGCCCCGGTCGGGTTGGATCGCAGACGGGGAGATCTCCGCGGCGGTTCTCGCGGCACGCTCGCAATGGGGGATCGCGGCGGTCGCCGAAGCCGTGCCGACGGATGCCGGCGACGACGCCGTCCACGCCGTGCGCACGGCGGTGTGGGGAGCGCCGGACGACGACCTCGGCGGACTCCCGCTCGGCGTCGCCTTCGCCGCCTTCGCGCTCGGGTTCATCGGCGGGGAGGAGCGCGCCGCGGTGCGTCGCAACGGCCCGTGGGCCCGTGTGAGCCTCTCCCGCGGGCACGTCCTCGTCCGCTCCCGCGTGACGACCGGGCTCACCGGCGTGCGCAGCACCGGGCGAGCATAGCCGCAGCGGCGCTGGCAGACTGTGTCGGTGACCGTCATCGACAACGCCGTGTACGTCGCGGGGCGCCGCGCCGCCTCCCCGCCGACCCTCGCCCGCACCGCCGCCGCGCTCTCCGAGCACGGGGGCTTCGCCTGGGTCGGTCTCTACCGCCCCGAGGCCGTGCAGCTGAACATCCTCGCCGCCGAGTTCGACCTGCACCCGCTGGCCGTCGAGGACGCCCTGCTCGGTCATCAGCGTGCCAAGCTCGAGCGGTACGGCGACACGCGCTTCCTCGTGCTGCGGCCGGCCCGCTATCTCGATGAGAGCGAGACCGTCGAGTTCGGCGAGGTCGAGCTCTTCGTCGGGAAGAACTTCGTGATCGCCATCCGGCAGGCCGAATCCCCTGACCTCGCCGCCGTGCGCGAGCGGCTGGAGGGCACCCCGGACCTTCTCGGACGCGGACCACTCGGAGTGCTCTACGCGATCCTCGACCGCGTCGTCGACGATTACGTGCCGGTGATCGCGGGCCTCCAGAACGACATCGATGAGATCGAGGCGCAGCTGTTCAGCGGCGACCGCGCGGTCACGAGGCGCATCTACGACCTGTCCGGCGAGGTCATGGAGATCCAGCGCGCGGTGCGTCCTCTCGTCGGCATGATCGAGACGCTGCGGGGCGAACTCGAGACCGAGTACGGCGACGATCCCGGCGCCCTCGAGCTGCGGCGATCCTTCCGCGACGTCCTCGACCACGTGATCGGCGTCGTGCAGTTGGCGGACGAGTTCCGGCAGACCCTGCAGAACGCGTTGACGGTGCATGCCACCCTCGTCGCCCAGCAGCAGAACGAGACGAGCCTCGCGCAGTCCGAGCAGACGAAGCGCATCTCCAGCTGGGCCGCAATCATCTTCGCCCCGTCGCTCATCACCGGCATCTACGGCATGAACTTCGCGCACATGCCGGAACTCGAATCGCCGTGGGGCTACCCGCTCGCGCTCGTCGGGATGCTCGCGTTCGCGGGCGCCCTGTTCGCGGTCTTCCGTTCGCGCAACTGGCTGTAGCGACCGCTCAGACGGCAGCAGCCGCCGCGCGGCCCGCGATGCGCCCGGAGAACAGGCATCCACCGACGAAGGTGCCTTCGAGCGCGCGGTACCCGTGCACGCCTCCGCCGCCGAAGCCGGATGCCTCGCCCGCCGCGTAGAGGCCCGGCACCGGCTGTCCGTCGGCACCGAGCGCGCGCGCGGACAGGTCCGTCTCGATGCCGCCGAGCGACTTCCGGGTGAGCACGTGCAGCTTGACGGCGATGAGCGGACCCGCGGCGGGATCGAGGATCCGGTGCGGCGCCGCCGTGCGCACGAGCCTGTCGCCGCGGTAGGAACGCGCGGAGCGGAGCATCGCGATCTGGGCATCCTTCGTGAAGTCGTTCTCCATCTCGCGGTCGCGCGCCTCGACCTCGCGGCGCACTCGCGCAGGATCGAGCGCGTCGCCCCCCGGGAGGGCCTGCATCGCGGAGATGAGCTCGCCGAGGGTCCGACGCACGACGAAGTCGGCGCCGTGGTCGAGGAAGGCCTGCACGGGCCCGGCAGCCCCCTTGCCGAGGCGCGACTTCACGAGGAGAGGCAGGTCCTTATCGGTGAGGTCGGGGTTCTGCTCGCTGCCCGACAGCGTGAACTCCTTCTCGATGATCTTCTGCGAGAGGACGAACCAGGAGTGGTCGTGCCCGGTCGCCCGCAGGTGGGCGAGCGTGCCGAGCGTGTCGAACCCCGGGAACAGGGGGACGGGAAGGCGGGCGCCGGTGGCATCCAGCCAGATGGACGACGGCCCGGGGAGGATGCGGATGCCGTGTTGCGGCCAGATCGGGTCCCAGTTCTGGATGCCCTCGACGTAGTGCCACATCCGGTCGCCGTTGATGAGCCGGGCGCCCGCGGCCTCCGAGACCGGCTGCATCGAGCCGTCGACGTATGCGGGGACGCCCGTGATCATGTGCTCGGGCGGCGTGCCGAGGCGCGCGGGCCACTGCGCGCGGACGAGGTCGTGGTTGCCGCCGATGCCGCCCGACGCGACGATCGTCGCGCCCGCGGTGATCTCGAACGAGCCGACCACGGTGCGGGTCGTCGCCACGCCGCGCTCGGCACCGGATGGCTCGAGGACTTCACCCGTGGCTCCCACGACGCCACCCTCGGACAGGGTCAGCGACGTCACGCGATGGCGGGGGAGGATCCGCACACGACCCGCCTGCTCGCCGGCCTCGACCGCGGCCTCGAACGGGGCGACGAGCCCAGGTCCCGTACCCCATGTGATGTGGAAGCGGGGGACGGAGTTGCCGGGCCCGGTCGCCGTGTAGCCGCCGCGCTCGGCCCACCCGACGACGGGGAAGAACCCGACGCCCTTCTCGCGCAGCCAGGCGCGCTTCTCGCCGTGCGCGAAGTGCAGGTACGCCTCCGCCCACTGGCGCGGCCAGTGGTCCTCGGCGCGGTCGAAGCCCGCCGTGTCGAACCAGTCCTGCCGGGCGAGGTCGAGGGAGTCCGAGATCCCCATCCGGCGCTGTTCGGGGGAGTCGATGAACAGCAGCCCGCCGAACGACCAGAACGCCTGTCCGCCGAGGTTCGTGCGCGGCTCTTGATCGACGATCACGACGCTCTTGCCGGCGGCGGATGCCTCGGAGGCTGCCACGAGCCCGGCGAGCCCCCATCCGATCACGAGCACGTCGGTCTGGTACGAGGCGGGGGTGGTGGTCACGTCGACTCCTTCGTCGAGGGGATGGAGAACCCCCACGAAGGGGGAGGGGAGTTCAGTCCGTTTCGGGGTGGACCTGAAGCGTCGGAGACGAGGACGGGCGCTCGGGGCCGATACCCGTCGGTTCGAACGAGTTGACCATCGCGAACGCGGCGCGCTGCAGATAGTCCCAGAGCGTCGCCTCGTGGAGCGGCGGGAGGGCGAGTTCGTCGAGCGCGGTGCGCATGTGCGCGAGCCAGCGGTCGCGGGCATCCGGGTTCACCTGGAAGGGCACGTGCCGCATGCGCAGGCGCGGGTGCCCTCGGCGCTCGCTGTAGGTCGACGGGCCGCCCCAGTACTGCTCGAGGAACATCGTGAGGCGCTCGGCCGCGGGCCCGAGATCCTCCTCGGGGTACATCGGCTTCAGCACCTCATCGTCGGCGACACCGCGGTAGAAGATGTCGACGAGCCGGACGAACGTGTCATGCCCGCCGACCTCCTCGTAGAAGCTCAGGGGAGCGGCATCCGTCATTCGTTCTTCCCTTCCGGCGCGGCACCGGTCGTTCCGGGGTCCGGAGCCGTCTCGGCTCCCGTTTTCGCGTTCGTCGCCTTCGTGCCGCGCTTCGGCTTCCAGACGACGCCGTCGGCGCTCGTGACCGGTGTCGGCTTCGTCTTCGGCGGGTTGGCGCCGCGCACGCGCTGGGCGCCCTCGAGGCCCGTGAGGGTCATGGAGTTCATCGACGGCAGCGTCACGCCGAGGTCGTCGATCGCGCGCTTGAGGCGCATGCGCAGTTCGCGGGCGACGTCGTCCTTCGCGTTGGCACGCGTCTTCATGACAAGACGGATGACGAGCGCGTCGCCCGTGATGGACTCGAGCCCCCACACCTCCGGCTGCTCGAGGACGCGGGAGCGCCACTTCGGGTCCTTGTAGACGCTCTTCGCGGCGTCGTACATCGCCTTCTCGACCTCAGCGATGTCGGCGTCCGTCGAGACGGCGAGATCGATGATGACGCGCGACCACCCCTGCGACATGTTGCCGATGCGCAGGATCTCGCCGTTGCGCACGTACCAGAGGGTGCCGTTCACGTCGCGCACGTGGGTGACGCGGATCGCGACGTACTCGACGACGCCGGTCGCCAGACCCAGGTCGACGACGTCGCCGATGCCGATCTGGTCCTCGGCGACGATGAAGATGCCGTTCAGCACGTCCTTGACGATGTTCTGCGCGCCGAAGCCGAGCCCTGCGCCGACCGCTGCGCTGAGGAGGGTCAGTGAGCCGAGGGCGTCTTTGTTGAGGACGAGCACGATGAGCGTGAGGGCGACGATCACGATCGCGACGTTGACGACGTTCTGCAGGATCGACCCGAGCGTGCGGGTGCGCTGTACGAGACGGACGCTCGCGAGCGGGGAGCGCTCGAGGGCTTGGGTGTCGTCGACGTTCGCCTTCGTCTTCGCGCCTTGGACGATGCGCTTGACGACCCGCCGGATGACGATCCGGAGGAGCCACGCGACGACGATGGCGCCGAGGATGATGCCGGCGATCTTCAGGAGGTTGAGCCCCGCGTCCGCCAGCCACACGAGCGCATCCGTCCAGAGCCCGGGGGCGGCGGGCGGCGCGTCGGCGGCCGAATCGGCGAAGTACAGCATCGCTTCGATCCTACTGAGTGGTCCCTCCGGGAGGCCTGAGCGGGTCCGCCGTGCCGGCACGGTCGGGCGGTGGGACATAGCCGTGGCGGTGCGCGATGATGACGGCCTGCACGCGGTCACGAGCGCCGAGCTTTCCGAGGATGCGGCCCACGTGGGTCTTCACGGTGGCCTCGCCCAGGTGGAGCTCTGCGGCGATCTCGCCGTTCGTGAGGCCGCGCGCGATCGCGCGGAACACGTCGACCTCGCGCGGTGTGAGGTCCTCCGCCGGGTCGGGTTCAGTCGGAGAGCCGGCCTCCGGCGCGCGCCGTGCCAGCACCTCGCGAGTGATCCGCGGCGAGAGCACGGCGTCGCCCGCCGCGACGGCGCGCACGGCGCGGATGAGCTCGACGCCCTCGACATCCTTCAGGAGGAACCCGCTCGCTCCGGCATCCAGCGCGCCGAACGCGTACTCGTCGAGGTCGAACGTCGTGAGGACGATGACCCGCACCTCCGGGTGGCGGGCGCTGATGCGGGCGGTCGCGGTCACGCCGTCGGTACGGGGCATCCGGACGTCCATGAGTACGACGTCGGGCCGGAGCGCCGCGACCTGTTCGAGGGCCGCCTCGCCGTCGGCCGCCTCGCCGACGACAGCGATTCCCGGCACCGCCTCAAGCACCATGCGGAACCCGAGCCGGATCAGCTGCTGGTCGTCGACGAGCAGCACGCGGATGTCATCGTTCATGCCGGCTCCTCCTTCAGTTCCAGGGGAATCCGCACGTCGAGGCGCCACCAGCCGGGGCGATCACTGCCGGCGTGGAAGCTCCCGCCCACGTGGTCGACGCGCTCGCGGATGCCGCGGAGACCATAGCCGGGGCGGCCCGACGGGGCGGATGCCGCCGGGACACCGTCGTTCTGAATCGAGAGCTCCACACCGTCACCGGCATAGACGAGGTCCACCTCGACGCTTCGCGCGCCCGGGGCGTGGCGCAGCACGTTCGTGAGGCCCTCCTGCACGACGCGGGCGAGGGCGAGTCGTACCGGTCGGGAGCCGGTCGGACGTCCCGTCACCGCGAGGCGCACCGGCGCGCCCGCTGCGCGGGCCGCTTCCACCGCGCCCTGGATCGTGTCCTCGTCGACGGGGCTCAGCGGCACATCGGCGGCGCTCTCGTCGCGGAGGACTCCGAGCATGCCGCGCATCTCGCCGAGGGCGGCGCGCGCAGTCGAGGCGACGAGGCTCGTCGCCTCGCGGCTGCGCTCGCGGTCATCGGTCGCCGTCGCGCCCTCCGCGAGCGCGACGATCACGGTGAGCGAGTGCGACACGATATCGTGCATCTCGCGCGCGATGCGGGTGCGTTCTGCGGCGGCGGCGAGTCTCGCGTGCTGTTCGCGCTCGACCCACAGCTGCCGCGAACGGTCGAGCAGCGCCTCGAGATAGCGCTTGCGGTTGCCGACGTTGACGCCGATGAGCGCACCGATGAGCCCGCTGACAGCCGAGCCCAGCAGCACGTTCAACGCGACCTGGATCGTGATCACCGACGACCAGACGAGCGGTGCGGCCACGGCCGACGTCACCAGCAGCGCGGACCCCAATGCGATCCACGCCGCGCGGCTGGAACGGTAGACCGCGACGGCGTAGATCGCGGTGGGCAGGAGGATGCCTGCCGAGCCCCCGGGCGTGAACAGGTACGCGATGGTCGCGGCGAGCGTTCCGCCGTAGAAGGCGAACGGCCATCGGCGACGGACGATCGCGAGCGCGGCAGCGCACAGAACGACCACGATCACCACGGGGCGCGCCGCATCCCACGCGGCCCAGTTGCTGTCGGGGTTGTACCCGAACATCGGTGGGAAGGAGAAGACGACGCACAGGAGCGCGATCAGGACGTCTGCGAAGCGTGGATGGCGCGCCCAGAACCTGCGGATAACGCCGGGCGGACGCGGAAGCCGCAGTTCGGCGGAGTCATCCTCCGACGAACTGCGGCTGGCTCTCGTCACGGAATCGAGCCTAGGCGTCGCGCGTGCGCAGCACGCCCCAGGCGCCGACGAGTAGCGCCGCGGGCCAGGCGACGAGCGTCAGCGCACCGCGGAGGACGTCGTCGCCCCCGGGCGCCGTCGCGACCTGTGCGCCCGACATCGGCAGGTACTTCCCGGCTTCGACGATCCACTGCCATCCGTCGCCGGCCATCACGAACATGTTGAACACGATCGGGAGGACGAACAGCAGCCCGACCGTGGCGGCGATCGCACCGGCGCCATTGCGGATGAGGAACCCGAAGCCGAGTCCGATGAACGCGAAGGTCACCATCGCGAGGATGCTCATGAGGAGCGGAATGGTCGACTGCGCGGCATCCGCCCAGTCGATCGGGCTGTCGGAGACGATCGGGGCGGTCGCGGCGACGGCGATCACCGACGTGAGGAGCGTCGTCACCGCCAGCACGACGGCCACGACGAGCGCCTTCGCGAGGAGGACCGTGCCGCGGCTCGGGACGGCGGCGAACGTCGAGCGGATCATGCCGGTCGAGTACTCGCCGGTGATCGCGATCGCTCCGAGGATGCCGGCGACGAGCATCGTGAACTGCATCGGGGAGACGATCGCCATGACGGCCGGGTAGCCCCCTTCGAAGCCGCGGGACGCGCCCGCGATCATCAGGGCGATGCCGATCGTGAGCACGGCCGTGATGCCGAGCGACCACCACGTGGACCGCAGGGTCAGCAGCTTGATGAACTCGCTCCGCACCACCCGCGCGAACGACAGTCGGTAGGGGGACGAGGTCGTTCCGGCCGTCGGGGCCGTCAGTTGGGCGGTCATGCGATGTCCTTCGTCTTGTACTCGACGGACTGCTCCGTGAGGGCCATGTAGGCCTCTTCGAGTGATCCGGTGCGCGGGGTGAGTTCGTGCAGGGCGATGTCGTGATCGCGGGCGATGTCTCCGATCGCGGGAGCCGAGATGCCCGTGACGAGCAGCGTTCCGTCGCCCGGATCGGCGACCGTCACATCGGGGCCGGCGATGGCGGCGACGAGGTCGGATGCCTGCGGGGTGCGCACCGCGACGGTGCTCGTGGTCCAGGCGTGCACGAGGTCGGTGAGCGACGCGTCCGCCAGCACGCGACCGCGCCCGAGCACGATCAGGTGATCGGCGGTCTGCGACATCTCGCTCATCAGGTGGCTGGAGAGCAGCACGGTGCGCCCCTCCGCGGCGAGGTGGCGCACGAGGTCGCGGACCCAGCGCACGCCCTCGGGGTCGAGGCCGTTGACGGGCTCGTCGAGGATGAGCGTGCGCGGGTCGCCGAGGAGGGCCGCGGCGATGCCGAGCCGCTGCCCCATGCCGAGCGAGAACTTGCCCGCACGTTTGCGTGCCACGGCGTCGAGGCCCGTGAGCGCGATCACCTCGTCCACCCGCCGGTTCGGGATGCCATGGGTCGCGGCCATCGCGCGCAGGTGGTCGCGTGCGCTGCGTCCGGTGTGCACGGCCTTGGCATCCAGCAGCACGCCGACCTCTGTGAGCGGCGAGCGCAGCTGTCCGTACTGCGAGCCGTTCACCTCGACGCGGCCGGACGTAGGGGCGTCGAGGCCGACGATCATGCGCATCGTGGTGGACTTGCCGGCCCCGTTCGGGCCGAGGAACCCCGTGACGGTGCCCGGGCGGACGGTGAAGCTCACCCCGTCCACGGCGGTCTTGGACCCGTATCTTTTGGTGACGTTCTCAGCGACGATCATGCTTCGACGCTACGCAGGTTCGTCGGTCGTCGCGTCCGCCTTCGGACGGAAAACACGGCGG
>Ga0209922_100624_pt1 | contig 42440 bp, 36 predicted proteins | sample ThiBiot_500_biof_FD_183946 | JGI IMG/M metagenome (GOLD analysis project Ga0209922, IMG submission 183946) | Wastewater bioreactor microbial communities from Cape Town, South Africa - Thiocy_expt_500_biof (SPAdes) | ecosystem: Engineered > Bioreactor > Thiocyanate-remediating > Anaerobic-Aerobic ... | reverse complement strand
TAATAGGTATGTCGCTTGTCGACAAAACGCCGATCAGAGACCTTTTTGACAACACCGAAAACCAAGATATCAAAGAACTAAACAATATTCAATTGAAAATCAACCTAATTTAACCGGACACTAGTGAAAACTTATTACCTATAACCCTTTTTGAATTTTGACTTTTAAATTTTGACTTTGCATTTTTTCCTCTTTGCGCAACACGTGTTTTCTCTTCCCGTAAATCATTCCGGCGGCTTTGTCATTCTTTTGTCACTCAAATAAAACAACAATGAAAAGACTGATCATACCTGCCGCACTGCTCCTCTCGCTGACTGCAACAGCGCAGGCGCCCAAAGACAAGCCGAACGTAGACAAACTCTGCGGCTGCTTCGAAGTGGAATTTAAATATGCCGAAACATTCTCGCCCGATAAAAGTTACAAATACCACGATCGCGAAGAGATCAGTGGCGGTACCGAACTTACTTTCCCCGTTGAAGTAAGCGATAAGAAGATTGTGATGCAACACCTGCTGGTGATCACCGACTCCATGATCATCAAACACTGGCGCGAAGAATGGACCTACGAGAATCCCGTGATCTGGCGTTATAAAGGCGATAAGGTGTGGGAAAAAGAAACCCTGAAACCCGCCGACGTAAAAGGCAAATGGACACAAACCGTATGGGAAGTAAGCGACGAACCGCGCTACCAGGGTATCAGCGAATGGGTAACCACCAATGGTAAAACTTTTTGGGAAAATACCACTGACGCTCCGCTGCCCCGCCGGGAATATTCCGCGCGCAACGATTACAACATTTTGCGTCGCACCAACCGCCTCGTGCTCACTAAAGATGGCTACGTGCATGAGCAGGACAACCAGAAGATCGTCCGGGCCAACGGCACCGACAAACTCCTGGCCGAGGAAAAAGGGATCAACAGCTACAAACGTCTTGAAGACAGCGAATGTGCCGCTGCCCGCGCGTACTGGGACAAAACCAAAGCTTACTGGAATAAAGTGCGTGCTACCTGGGATGCCTACGTAGCTTCCAGCAGCAAAATTGCCCTGAAAAGTGAAGTGGACGGCAAAGTACTGCACGACCACCTGTTTGCGCTGGCAAAAGAATACAGCAGCAAAAAAGTGAGTGACAGCGAAATCGATGGCCGCATCAAAACCACGATCTTCAAATTCATCATCACCGACAACCAAACGGCTGCCCGCCCGTAAAAATAGTGTCAACCATCGCGAACCCCGCCCCAGGCGGGGTTTTTTGTGGCCCGGAGGACATACCCGTCGCAGCATTCAGCCGTTTATTTCCGTAACTTTGCCCACTTTTTAGATCGGCTATGGAGCTTAAATACAGAGAATTTACCGGATTGAATCTTCCCGCCATCGAGCAGGAAGTGCTGGCAGCCTGGACTGCCGGTCAGGCCTTTGAGAAGAGTGTTTCCCTGCGGGAAGGCGCTACCCCTTTCGTATTTTACGAAGGACCTCCAAGCGCTAATGGGCTGCCGGGCATTCACCACGTTATTTCGCGCACGCTGAAAGACCTTGTATGCCGTTACAAAACCATGCAGGGCTTCCAGGTAAAACGCAAAGGCGGATGGGATACGCATGGCCTGCCGATCGAACTCGGCGTGGAAAAAGAACTCGGTATCACCAAAGAAGATATTGGTAAAAAGATCTCCGTTGAAGAGTACAACGCCAAGTGCCGCGAAGCTGTTCTCCGCTACAAAGACAAGTGGGATGACATCACGCGCAAAATGGGTTACTGGGTTGATCTCAACGATCCCTATATCACGTTTAAAAACGAATACATTGAAACGCTCTGGTGGCTGCTGAGCGAGCTGCATAAAAAAGGGTTGCTCTACGAAAGTGTGAGCATCCAGCCTTACTCACCCGCTGCAGGTACAGGCCTGAGCTCGCACGAGCTCAACCAGCCGGGTACTTACAAAGATGTAAAAGACACCAGCGCCGTAGCCATGTTCCGCGCCACGAAAGACGCGTCGTCCGCCTTTCTGTTCGACGCCGCGGGAACCGATGAGGTTTTCTTCATGGCCTGGACCACCACGCCCTGGACATTACCCTCCAACCTCGGTCTTACCGTAGGTCCGGATATCACTTATGTGCTGGTAAAAACCATCAACCCGTATACACACCAGACCGTGCACGTGGTGCTGGCGCAAAACCTGCTTGGTAAATATTTCAAAGAAGAAAACAAAGGCGCCGATTTTGCCGCTTATGCAAATGATGGTAAAAATATTCCTTACACGATTCTCGGTTCGTTTACCGGCGCACAACTGGAAGGATTGCGTTATGATCAGTTGCTTCCCTACGAAGCCAACTCGCCCGAACGCGTCCGCGAGATCACGCCAGATGCTGATCCTTTCCGCATCCTGCTGGGTGATTTCGTAACCACCGAAGACGGTACAGGGATCGTACACACGGCTCCCGCATTTGGTGCAGATGACTATCGTGTTGGTAAAAAATACAATATCGGTATTCTCACACTCGTGGATCGCCAGGGAAAATTTGTGGACGGGCTTGGTGAGTTCAGCAACCGTTATGTAAAAAATTACAAGGACGAAAAGGATTACGTGGATGTCAACGTAGACATCAGCGTAAAACTGAAGAAAGAAAACCGCGCCTTCAAAGTAGAGAAATACGAACACAGTTATCCGCATTGCTGGCGCACCGACAAGCCGGTACTTTATTATCCGCTGGATGCCTGGTTTATCCGCACCACCGCTCTGCGCGACCGTATGGTGGAGCTGAACAAAACCATCAACTGGAAACCTAAATCCACTGGTGACGGCCGCTTTGGCAACTGGCTGGAGAACATGGTCGACTGGAACCTCAGCCGCAGTCGCTTCTGGGGTACGCCACTTCCAATCTGGAAAAGCGTTGGCAGCGACAACCTGTTTATCGACGAACGGGAAGGCGGAGAAGAAATCTGTATCGGCTCCATCGAAGAACTGAATAACGAGATCCGCCGTGCGGCCGAAGTGCTGGGCGGTGATACCAACAAGGCTTTCCTGGAAAATGGTATCCAGGATCTGCACAAACCTTACGTAGACGATATCATCCTGGTGAGCCCTTCGGGCAAACCGATGCGCCGCGTGCCGGACCTGATCGACGTGTGGTTCGACAGCGGAGCCATGCCTTATGCGCAATGGCATTTCCCGTTTGAAAATAAAGAAACATTCAAGCAGGCATTTCCGGCAGATTTTATCGCTGAAGGTGTGGACCAGACACGCGGATGGTTCTATACCCTGCATGCCATCGCCTGTCTGCTGTTCGACTCGGTAGCTTACAAGACGGTTGTAAGCAACGGCCTGGTGCTGGACAAGAACGGCAACAAGATGAGTAAACGCCTGGGTAATGTGGTGGATCCGTTCGACACCATCGAACGTTTTGGTGCGGATGCCACACGCTGGTATCTCATCACCAATGCATCACCCTGGGATAACCTGAAGTTTGACCTCGAAGGTATCCGCGAAGTACAGCGCAAATTTTTCGGCACACTTTATAACACCTACCAGTTCTTCGCGCTGTATGCGAATGTGGACGGCTTTGCTTTCCGCGAAGCGTATATACAAATGCAGGACCGTCCGGAGATCGACCGCTGGATACTTTCCAGTCTGCACACGCTGACGCAGAAAGTAACTGCGGCCATGGACGACTATGAGCCGACGCAGGCCGGTCGCCTGATCGAAGATTTTGTGGACGAGCACCTGAGCAACTGGTATGTGCGGCTCTGCCGCCGCCGTTTCTGGAAAGGTGAATATGAACATGACAAAATATGTGCATACCAGACCTTGTATGAATGCCTGGAAACCGTGGTAAGGCTGATGGCGCCGGTTGCACCGTTTTTCAGTGACAGCTTGTTCCGTCAACTAAATGCGGTCACCAATCGTTTTACTGTAGAGTCGGTGCATCATGCCTATTTCCCGAAAGCGGATGAGTCGCTGATCGACCGGAGCCTGGAAGAAAGGATGCAAATGGCGCAGGATGCTTCCTCACTTATCCTTTCACTGCGGAAAAAAGTCAACATAAAAGTGCGTCAGCCGTTGCAGCGCGTGTTGATCCCGGTGTTGGATGCAGGGATGAAAGACCAACTGGCGCTGATCGAGGACCTTATACGTAGTGAGGTGAATGTCAAGGAGATAGAATATCTTACTGAAACAGAAGGGTTTATAAAAAAGAAGATCAAACCCAATTTTATCGCCCTTGGTAAAAGGCTGGGAGCCAGGATGAAAGCAGTGTCTGCAGCCTTGGCCCAGTTCTCGCAGGAAGATATCAGCCGGTTCGAAAAAGAAGGACAATATAGTTTGTTAATTGATAGCGAACCCGTAATATTACAGATTAGCGAGGTGGATATCACCAGTGAGGATATTCCTGGCTGGACCGTGGCGGGCAAGGGACGCCTGACTGTTGCGCTGGATATCACGATTACCCCCGAACTCGAGCAGGAGGGTAATGCCCGCGAATTTGTAAACCGCATTCAGAAGATTCGTAAGGACAGCGGATTTGAGCTTACCGACCGGATCGTGGTGAAGGTGGTGGCGGAAGGAAGTCTGAAAACCTCTCTCGAGGCGTTCAGGGATTATATCAGCGCCGAAATTCTGGCTGATGAGCTGGAATTTGTGTCGGATATATCCGGAGGAACAGACATCGAAATCAATGACATTGTCCTAAAAACGATTGTTCTAAAAAAAGGCTAATAGTATGGCTACCAAGAAAAAAACAGTGGTGAAGAAGGCCGCTGCCAAACCGGCCCCCAAAAAAGCAGGAAAAACAGCAAAGCCCGCTCCCAAGAAAGTCGCGGCGAAAAAGCCTGCACCGGCGCCGAAAAAAGCAGCCAAGCCAGCCGCCCCTAAAAAGGCAGCGCCGGCCACCAAAAAACCTGTTGTAGCAAAAAAAGCAGCGCCTAAACCGGCTGCAAAGCCCGTTGCTAAGCCCGCAGCTAAAAAAGCTGCTCCGGCCAAACCTGCCACAACCATTAAACCGAAGGCCGCCCCGGTTGCAGCCAAACCGGCTCCCAAACCAGAGCCCAAGCCTGTTGAAGCGCCGAAGCCTGTTGCAAAAAAATCCGGAGAGTCGGATCCCATGTCGCTGGTCTCTATTCGTCCTGCTGCCAAGCCGGTACTGAAAAAAGAGCCCCCGCGGCCGTCAAAAGTGGTTATGCCTAAAATCATGACCAAGACAGCAATTAAATATGAACCCGAATTCACAAAATCAGTATTAGACCCTATGCTAGAAAATGCAGGACTCATAATGAGATACTCTGACGCCGACCTGGCCGAGTTTAGAGAAATTATCATGAAGAAGCTGGATGCCGCGAAAAAGGAATTGGCTTATCTCCAGGGACTGATTACCCGTCGCGACGAAGGCGGTGATATGGACGAAGCCCGTTACATGACCATGGAAGATGGCAGTGTAAGCATGGAGCGTGAGCAACTGAGCCAGATGGCCAGCCGCCAGATCACCTTCATCGATCACCTCGAGAAAGCGATCATGCGTATTGAAAACAAAACCTACGGCATCTGCCGCGTTACAGGCAAGCTGATCGACAAGGCACGCCTGCGCGCAGTACCGCACGCTACGCTCAGCATCGAAGCTAAACAGATGATGAATAAATAATTATACGGAACAACAACGTTCCCGATAAATGAATGGCCCGGTTCTGCCGGGCCATTTGCTATCTGTTAAAAAAAATACAACGGAAATAAACTGGGCTTTATTAAATCAAATTAATTTCCCCTACCTTTAGACTTAACGGGATAAACCAAATCTTTAACAATCTTAACTGCCAAAAAACTCTTGTTTATGAGAAAATCAAGAATCCTTACGTTATCCTCTTTATTATTGGCAATCGCTTTTATAGCGGTCAGCTGTACCAAAGAAGGTCCTGAAGGTCCTATTGGTGCTACTGGTCCGCAAGGCCCTGCCGGTTCTGCCGGCCCTGCTGGTCCCGCCGGCCCCCAAGGCCCTGCAGGAAGCAGTGGCTCAAGTGTGATCTATTCTACCTGGGTTACTTCAGGCGCTGCCAACTGGGTAGCCAACGTTCCCACAACTACCGGTGCTTATGATGCCCTGGCCTCTTACCGCAGAGCGGCAACAGGCATCACACAAGCCGTAATTGACAATGGTGTGATCCTTTGCTACTTCAAAGCTACTGCCGCCAACCAGAGCGGTCTTGGTACCAACGTAGTATTCCAGCTTCCTTATACGTATATCGATGATGATTTTGAAGATCATTATGATTATACAGTGCCTGCTCCCGGTGCTATCTTTTTCACCTACAAAACAGGTACTTCTTTCGCTTCACTTACTGCAGCGCAACTGGGTCTGTTTGCTTACCGCTATGTGCTGATCCCTGGTGGTGTAGCTGACGGACGCGTAGCAGTTGGCAGCAACAACAAGCATTATTCACTCGCTGAGCTGAAGGCAATGCCTTACGAAAAAGTTCGCGAGCTGTTCAATATTCCTGCAGACGGAACCAACATCCGTTAATCCGGAATCGGAATTAATTTACACAGCCGGCTTCAATGAAGCCGGCTGTGTTTTTATAGGCATCACGGCTGCATTCTTTCGATGAACGCCGTACATTTGCCCTATGACGATCCATTTTGAATACAGCAAGCCGCAGGTGATCCAGGCACTTCGTTATCACTTCATCACACGCCCCGAAATCAGGATCATGCTGATCCTTGTAAATGTATTCGCTGCGGCTTCGATTTTATTATATGCTTTGGGAAAAGTAACGGCCGTCGCATTCCTCGTCAGTTCTTTTTTATGGGTAATGCTGATGGTGAGTTTCTGGTTTATCATGCCGGGCCTTGTGTATCGCCGCAGTGAAACCTTCCAACATGCTTTCTCCATGCGTTTTGAAAAAGACGACTTCACGCTGGCGCATGAAAGAGGGGAGCGCTCCTGGCCCTGGTCATCATTGGCTGAATTCAAGGAAAGCCCGAATTTCTTTCACCTGTATTTCGATACAAGATCGTTTTTCCTGGTGCCCAAAAGCGGCTGCAAAGACAGCGATGAGATACAGGAGCTGCGCCACCTGCTGCGGGATAACATTAAAAAGTAGGGATCAGAATAATTTTTTCTCCATTACATAGTGCGGGATATTCACTTCCGTGAACTCATCACTGGTAACACGGTAGCCCATTTTTTCATAAAAGCCTACAGCATTCTTACGGGCATGCATGGTAACGGCTTTAAAACCGCGGTCGCGGGCGAGATTTTCGGCAAAATTCATGAGGGCGCGTCCAATTCCCTTGCCCTGGAGATCATTTAAAACGGCCATCTGACGCAGGCGGATACCCGACGGTGGCTCTTCCACGAGCATACAGCATCCAAGGATTTGCTCCTCCTCAAAGGCGGCAATCAACATATTTTCTTTTTCCTTTTCCAATTCTTCCGGGGTAAAGGTCAATCCAAGCGGTTTTCGCAGGATATCATCCCGCAATTTGACCATTAACTGGTATTCCTCTGACCCGTGATCTATAATTTTCAGCGCCATGCTGCACCCTGATTTATAGGCCTTAAATTACGACTATCTGGTAATACTGCCAACGGAAGATATGAATAGATGAAACGGTAATGATTTTTGTCCTATTTTTCCGCCCCGAAAGCAAAACCGGAAAAAATTTGGTTTCCGATGCTTATTAAGTCAAAAACTCTATTTTTGCACCCATAATAACTAAACTTAAACGACATGTCAGACATTGCATCAAGAGTAAAAAAGATCATCGTTGACAAACTTGGTGTTGACGAGGGGGAAGTAACTAACGAAGCTTCTTTTACAAATGATCTCGGTGCCGATTCATTGGACACAGTTGAATTGATTATGGAATTTGAAAAAGAATTCAATATTTCCATCCCTGATGAGCAGGCCGAAACCATCACTACTGTGGGCCAGGCTGTTTCCTACCTGGAAGAGCACGCTAAGTAATGAATGAACCAATCCTCCCCGCATGATATCGGTTGATATCCGTGGAAAGGCAGGAATGTAATAATACCGCCTTCGGTTGCTCCTCGCAGCGAAGGCGGTTTTTATCTTGATCAAAGAATTTTAAGAAAAGGCTATATGGAATTGAAAAGAGTTGTTGTAACCGGGATGGGCGCCCTTACCCCCCTGGGCAATTCGGTTGAAGAATACTGGAACGGACTCATCAATGGTGTGTCCGGGGCCGATATGATCACTCTTTTTGACGCCAGCAAGTTCCGCACAAAGTTTGCCTGCGAGGTAAAAGGATTTGATCCTGTTCAGCACCTCGACAGAAAAGAAGCCCGCAAAATCGACCGGTTTACCCAGTTTGCACTGGTAGCCAGCGACGAAGCGATGAAAGATGCCGGCCTCAGCAGGGAAAACGTCAACCCGGACAGGGTAGGCGTGGTCTTCGGCAGCGGCATCGGCGGCCTCATTACCTTCCAGCAGGAAGTAACAGAGTTTGCCAAAGGCGACGGCACCCCGCGGTTCAACCCTTTTTTCATTCCCAAAATGATCCTGGATATTGCTGCCGGTCAGATCAGTATGCGCCACAATCTCCGCGGTCCCAACTACGCGGTGGTAAGCGCCTGCGCCAGCAGTACCAACGCCATCATCGACGCCGTCACCCTGATCCGCCTCGGTAAGTCCGATATCATCGTTACCGGCGGTTCCGAAGCAGTGATCAGCGAAGCCGGTGTAGGAGGATTCAACGCCATGAAAGCCATGAGCGAACGTAACGACGATCCTAAAACGGCCAGTCGTCCTTACGATAAGGACCGCGATGGTTTTGTGATGGGTGAAGCGGCAGGCGTACTCGTACTGGAAGAATTGGAACACGCCAAAGCACGCGGTGCCCGCATCTACTGCGAAGTAGTAGGCGGCGGAGCCAGTGCCGACGCTCACCACATCACCGCTCCCCATCCGGAAGGACTGGGTGCGAAAAATGTAATGCTGGCCGCACTCGCTGACGCCGGCATGAAAGCGGAAGATATCGACTACATCAACACACACGGTACTTCTACTCCTCTCGGAGACGTGGCCGAAACCAAAGCCATCACCGACGTATTCGGCGAACACGCTTACAATCTTAACATCAGCGCTACCAAAAGCATGACAGGTCACTGCCTGGGTGCCGCCGGTGTGATCGAAGCCATCGCCTGTATCAAAGCGGTAATGCACGATATCGTTCCGCCCACGATCAATCACTTCACCGATGATCCCGAACTGGATCCGCGCCTGAATTTCACATTCAACAAGGCACAGGAGCGCACGGTAAACGCCGCGCTCAGCAATACCTTCGGATTCGGAGGGCACAATGCCTGCGTGATCGTGAAGAAATACCAGCCCTGATCTCCTTTGCACACAGGTGGTTGTAAATCAACCAACTGATCAGGTAATTTTACCTGAAATGACCGGGTATTTAGCAAACATATACGCCATTTGAAATTTTTTGCGTAGCTTGAATTCTGTGGATTTTATCACTAACCTTTTTAGGAAACACGAAGGCTCCTCTTTCAGAAAGGAGCTGAAAAATATCCTGGGATTTAAGCCGAACAATATTTCGCTTTACAAAACCGCCCTCACCCATCGCTCGATCCGTGAAGGCGCAGACGAAAACAATGAAAGGCTCGAATACCTGGGTGATGCCGTATTGAGCGCCCTCATCGCCGACTATCTTTTCAAACGTTATCCCTACAGAGAAGAAGGTTTTCTCACAGAAATGCGCAGTAAAATGGTGAACCGCCAGCAACTGAACGATATCGCCGTACGCATGGGACTGAAGAAAATCACGCTTTACAATAAAATGGACAGTTCCCTCAAAGTGAGCCAGATTTTCGGCAATACACTCGAAGCCCTGGTAGGAGCGGTTTACCTCGATTGCGGGTACAAAAAAACCGCACGCTGGGTACTGGATCATATCATTCTCCCACATATGTTCATGGAAGAACTCGAGAATCTCGAGATTAACCACAAAAACAAACTTTATGGCTGGGCCAATAAAAATGGAAGAGTGCTGGAGTTTGAAACGCTGAATGAAAAACTGGAAAATGGCCGTCGCCTTTTCACCATTGCCGCAGTGATTGATGGCAAAAACATAGCGGAAGGCCGCGCCTTCAATAAAAAAGATGCTTCACAGATCGCTGCGCAGGTAGCGGTTGAAAAACTCGGCATCGTCAATTCCGACTCATTGGTCGTGGGCAATGGCCTCGGCTAACCTTTATCCATACACAGTTCCACCAAAATTCCGCCGGTTGTTTTCGGATGAAGAAAACAAACCAGTTTATTGTCGGCGCCGGGTTTAGGTTCGGGCGAAAGCAACTGGAAGCCGGCTTCCGATAAACGGTTCATTTCTGCATGAATATCGTTTACGGCAAAAGCGATATGGTGAATGCCTTCTCCTTTTTTTTCAATGAATTTTGCGATCACGCCTTCGGGATCGGCGCTTTCGAGCAATTCGATCTTGTTTTCCCCCGTTTGAAAAAAAGCAGTAGTAACACCTTCGGAGGCAACACTTTCTGTTTTATAACAAGGCGTTCCCAACAGGCTTTCGTATAAAGGGATGGCGTTCTTCAGCGATTTTACGGCAATACCGATATGTTCGATTTTTTCCATTTCACAAAAGTAGGCGGCAATCGTGAATCGTCAATCGTCAATGGTGAATAGGTCGATCAATCGTGATTAAATGGATGAGAGAATCTGAGCTGCTTTTCCCGCAAGCTCAGTTCACCCGCCTCTAATGGCTGTATACTTAATACTTACTACTTAATACTCATGCCCGAAGCTTCGGGCGGCTGTTTAACCTTATACCTTACACCTTATACCTTCCACCTTCTTCTCAACCTTCCACCGTACTTTCGTGTTTTAAAGTAAATGCCGGCACTTCCCATATACATGGACTACAACGCCACTACGCCCTGCGATCCGCGGGTAATAGAGGCACTGGTGCCCTGGCTGGGTACTCATTTCGGTAATCCGGCCAGCAGGGCGCATGCTTTTGGATGGGAAGCTGCCGCCGCCGTTGATCTTGCACGCGAACAGGTAGCGCAATTGATCGGGGCGGAGGCCTCAGAGATCGTGTTCACTTCCGGTGCCACCGAAAGCAACAATCTTGCGCTGAAAGGCGTTTTTGAAAAATATTATCAGAAGGGAAAACATATTGTCACGTTTGCAACTGAACATAAAGCGGTACTTGACACGTGCAGACATATAGAGAAATTGGGGGGAGAAATTACCGTTCTGCCCGTTGACAAAGAAGGAAGACCCGATCTGGAGGAGTTGGAAAAAGCCATTCGGCCGGACACTATTTTGGTAGCAGCCATGTATGCCAATAATGAAACAGGTGTCATTACGCCGGTAAAAGAGATCAGTGAAATCGCGCGACGCCATAATGTGCTGTTCTTCAGCGACGGCGCGCAGGCCGTCGGAAAAACACCGGTCAATGTGAACACTGACGGCATTGATCTGTTGTCTGTTTCGGCACATAAGTTTTATGGGCCGAAAGGTGCGGGAGCGTTGTATGTCCGCCGGCGCGGTCCGCGGGTAAGCCTTGCTCCGCTGATCGATGGTGGTGGTCACGAAAAAGGAATCCGCAGCGGTACGCTGAATGTACCGGGTATTGTGGGTTTGGGCAAAGCCTGCGTGATAGCGCGGGAAGAAATGGAGCAGGATGCGGTAAGACTTGCCACCCTGCGTGATTACCTGGAAGAGCAATTGCTGCTGCTGCCAGACACAAAAAGGCATGGCGACAAGAATCACCGCCTTGCACATACCGCTCACATCAGTTTCGGTAATACAAATGCGGCAAGTATCTTGCAGCAGATTGGAAAGGAAATTGCCCTGTCGACCGGCTCGGCCTGCAGTTCCGCAGATCCCGAACCATCGCATGTGTTGCTGGCAATGGGGCTGAGTAAAACAGAAGCTGTTAGTTCGCTCCGCTTCAGCCTGGGTAAGTATACGACAAAGGAGGAGGTGGAGTACGTAGTGCGGGTATTGAAAGGGTTAAGTATTAAGTAATAAGTGTTAAGTAATAAGTAGTTTTAAGCGGTCCCGAAGTTTCGGGCGAAGTGTAAACGGCCGGATTGACGATTCACGATTGAAGTCCCTTCGAGAGGGAGCACAATTCACCTATTCACTTATTGACTTATTCACCATTGACGATTGACGATTCACCATTCACGCTTTAATTTTGAATTTTATGGAAACGATGATGGAAAACGGCATACTGGTAAGCGACAATGCCCGCGCAAAAGTGCTGGAACTGCTCGCCGAAGCCGATAAAGAAAAACAAGGCAACTATTTCCTGCGTGTAAGCGTAGTCGGCGGAGGCTGCTCCGGTCTTAGCTATAAGCTGGATTTTGATAACGAACTCAAACCTGCCGACCAGGTATTCGAACACAACGGTATCCGTGTGGTCACCGACCTCAAAAGCCTGCTGTACCTCGTCAATACCACGCTGGAATTTTCGGAAGGGCTCAACGGCAAAGGATTTTACTTCAACAATCCCAATGCCAGCCGCACCTGCGGTTGCGGCGAAAGCTTCGCCGTATAAGCTGCGAAATATCCCGGACGATTTTTCGTTCTAAAAGACTTATCCGCCTGCGGGCGGATTTTTTATGCGCCTTAAAAGAGTTTAGTTTATTTTGCAATACCGATTATGATCTCTGTTTGTAAAAAAGAGCTTCGCCAGTTTTTCAGCAGCCTGACGGGCTACATTGCCATCATCGTTTTCCTGCTGGTCAACGGCCTCATCCTTTTCGTTTTTGACGACAACATCCTCGATTTCGGCTATGCCACATTGAGCTCGTTCTTCGAGTTTGCGCCCTGGGTATTGCTGCTGTTGATCCCTGCCATCACCATGCGCAGCTTCGCCGACGAATTCCGGGCCGGCACATTCGAATTGCTCCAGACCCGCCCGCTCACCCGCTGGCAGATCATCGGAGGAAAATACCTTGGCAGCCTGGTGGTCGTGTTCATTGCCTTGATTCCTACCATCGTTTACTATTTTACTATTCAGGGCCTTTCCACAGGCGAAGGCATCGATACGGGCGCCACCATCGGATCCTATATCGGTTTGTTTATGCTGGGCGCCGTGTTCACTGCTATCGGCATCTGCACCAGCAGTTTCACCAGCAATGCAGTAGTGGCTTTCATCGCGGCACTCATTGCCTGCGCTACCTTGTATTACGGGTTTAATGCCATCAGCCGCCTGCCGGGCCTGGAAGGCGGCGCTGACTATTATATAGAAATGCTGGGCATCGATTTTCACTACCGCAGCATCAGCCGCGGCCTGCTCGATACACGCGACCTGATCTACTTCGCCAGTGTGATCCTGTTGTTCCTGACTATTACCAACCGAAATCTGTTAAAGCGATAGGAGACTACACTATGAAAAAAATCATGACGTCAAGATTTTGGTGGATCTTCCTGCTGATCGGATTGGTAGCCGTTAATTTCCTCGCTTCCGTTTTTCATGCCCGCCTCGATCTTACCAAAGAAAAAAGATATACCCTCAGCAAAGCCACGCGAGGCCTGCTGCGCTCACTGGAGAAGCCGGTGCGGATAGACATTTTCCTGACCGGTGACCTCAATGCCGGTTTCCGCAAATTGGCCAACAGTACCGAGGAGTTTGTAAGCCTGCTCAAAGACCGCAACAGTTCCAAAGTTCAGTACAGAGTGATGTCGCCGATGGAGGCCATCCCCGGCTCCTCACGTCTCTACCGCGATACATTGGAAGCTTTAGGTGCTGTTCCGATCAATCTTACCGACCAGACCGAGACCGGCGCTTCCAGCAATATTATTTATCCCGTTGCACTTGTTTCTTATAATGATCAGCAGGAACTCGTACGTCTGTATACCGGCAACGAGCGCTTCGTTTCTCAAGCTGATATCGTAAACTCTGAAGCCGCCATGGAATATGAGTTCGCCCGGGTGATCGATCAGCTGGTAAGTCCGCGCAAACCTTTTGTGGCTTATTCTATCGGCAACGGCGAGCCCATGGATGCCCGTACATACGGCATCCAGGAAGCACTCGACAAAGATTACCGCCTGGCTTTGCTCAATATTAACAGCCAGCCGGTCAATGCTGACACCTTCGACGTTTTACTGATGGTGAAACCTTCCCTGCAGTTTACCGAATCGGAAAAGCTGAAGATCGATCAGTATGTGATGAATGGCGGCAAGCTGCTGTTGTTCATCGATGCGTTGATAGCGGAACAGGACAGCCTCAAGATGAATGCGGCTACTATCGCTTATGACCGCAACCTGAATCTTACGGATCAGTTGTTTAAATACGGCGCGCGCATCAATCCTTCCATCGTGATGGACCTGCAGTGCGACTTCATGCCTTTTGTAGTAGGCGGCACTCCCGAAAATCCGCAACGCGAATTCCTGCATTGGAATTATTATCCGCTGTTCGAGCCGCAGGCCAATCATTCCATTACCCGCGGACTCGGGCTTGTAGCCGGCCGTTTCGTTAACTCGATCGACACAATAGCCGTGGAGGGAGTCCGTAAAACCGTGCTGCTGGCTTCTTCCGCCAATTCACGGATACTCAGCACGCCGGTACGCATCGACGTAAACGAGAACCGCAATGCTCCGCAGGATGCCAGTTTCCAGAAAAAAGATATTCCCGTAGCACTGCTGCTCGAAGGAACATTTACTTCCAATTACCGCCACCGCGTATCCAATGCCCAGCGCGATTCACTGACCGCTATGGGCGTCACCTTCCGCGATCATTCCGAGGAAAATAAAATGATCATCGTAGGCGATGGCGACATGGCATTGAACGATGTATCACCTACCAACGGACCGCTGCCGCTGGGAGTCAATATTTATACGCTGCGCTCTCCTTATCAATACCAGTTTGCCAATCGTGCATTCCTGCTCAATTGCCTGGAATACCTCGTAAGCAAACCGGCCATCAGCGAAACACGCAACAAGAATATCGTACTGCGCCTGCTCGATTCCAAAAAAGTAAAAGAAAACAAAAGAAGCTGGCAGTTGATCAATATTGCATTGCCAATACTGCTGGTGGTACTCGCCGGCATTATCTATCAATATATCCGGAAAAGAAAGTATGCCGAATAAGCCTGCAAACGCACGGCATCACTGAGTTCACGCTATCTTTGCCTCAAATTTATCCAACGTCATGACAACAGATCAGATCACGTACGTAGTATTCGGCGCTATTTTAATTTTAGCATTGGTGTTTGATCTGGGACTGTTAAGTAAAAAGAACCAAAAGGTCACCATCAAACAGGCGCTGTACCAGACTTTTTTCTGGGTGGGCCTTGCACTGAGCTTTTGTGTATTCATGTGGATCGAGAACGGACAGAAACCCGCCCTCGAATACCTCAGTGCTTATCTCATGGAATGGAGCCTCAGCATCGATAACATTTTTGTCTTCATTCTTATTTTTTCTGCATTCAGCGTAAAGGAAAAGAACTATGGGCGGGTATTGCTCATCGGTATCCTGATGGCCATTCTTTTCCGCGTCATCTTTATTACGCTGGGTGTGGCGTTGGTAGAGCGTTTTCATTGGATCCTGTATGTTTTTGGTGTGTTTCTTATCTATACCGGTTACAAAATGTTTGCTTCCACGGAAGAAGAAGAGTTTGATCCGAAGCAGAGCAAGGTATATAAGTTTGTTCGCCGTTTCCTTCCGGTAGTACCACATGATGGCGATGGTAAATTCACCGTACGTATCGATGGCAAAAAGTTTTATACCACTTTGTTCGTGGTGGTGATCATGCTCGCAGCGATCGATCTGGTTTTTGCTTTGGATTCGATTCCCGCGGTGATGGGAATTGTGGATACGAAAACAGAAGGATACCAGGAAACGGCACGTCTGGTAATCTATACCTCTAATATTTTTGCCGTATTGGGGCTGCGTTCCCTGTTCTTCCTGCTGCGCGGCGCGGTGAGTAAATTCGATTACCTGCAGCAGGGCATAGCCATTGTGCTGGTATTTATCGGATTGAAAATGCTTTGTGAACACTGGATCAACGAATGGCTCGATAAAACAACGCAGGTATTTATTTCCCTGGCCGTGATCCTTTGCTGCATATTCGGTTCCATCTTCTATTCTATTTTTATGAAGAAAAAAGGTGTGCCGCCGGATGTGGACGATCCCAGTACTTCTTCCTGATTCATTATTATTGTGAACTATACACTCAGTCATATTGCCACTGTTATCGGGGCGCCCGCTCCTGCAATTGATTGGGAGATCGATCAGCTACTGCTCGATAGCCGGAAAGTTCCGGTGTTACGCGCCGATGCTCCGGGTCCGTTGTTTTTTGCCCTGAAAGGCAACAGCCGCAACGGCCACCAGTTTATTCCGGAGCTGTATGAAAAAGGCATCCGGTCTTTTGTGGTGAGCCAGCCCGTTAACGCCACGCTTTATCCCGAAGCCGTATTTCTTCAGGTGCGGGATAGTCTCGAAGCATTACAGCAACTGGCCGCTTATCATCGCAGCCGTTTTACCTTACCCGTTACCGGTATCACCGGTAGCAATGGAAAAACGGTGGTGAAAGAATGGCTGGCACAATTACTGGATCCCGGCGTGAGATTGGTACGCAGTCCGAAAAGTTATAACTCGCAAATAGGCGTGCCGCTCAGCGTGTGGCAATTGAATGAAGAAACGCAGTTCGCTGTTTTTGAAGCAGGCATTTCCCTGCCGGATGAAATGGAGAAGCTGGAGAAGATCATTCAACCGCAAACCGGCATCCTCACCAATATCGGCGAAGCACATAGCAAAGGTTTTGCTGACGCAAAACAAAAAGCGATCGAGAAACTTAAACTCTTTGTCCACTGCGATCAATTAGTTTACAGCCCTGATCATTTGCTGCCGGCGGACCTCGACATTCCCGCCGAACTCGCCTTGTTGACGGGCGGAAAAATTCCGGCACTTTATACCTGGAGCCGTAAGCAGCCAGCGTGGCTCACGGTTGAACGGATACAACGCTATGCGGCACATACGCTCATCGAAGCACGCCGCGGCGATACCGTTATTTCATTTGAAATACCTTTTACCGACGAAGCTTCTGTCGACAATGCACTGACCTGCTGCTGCACGTTGCTGATGATGAACTATGCACCGGCTGTGATCGCTGAGCGCATGAAACACCTGCAACGGGTAGATATGCGTTTGGAATTAAAGAAAGGCATCAACCAGTGCACGCTGATCAACGATAGTTACAGTGCAGATGTCAATTCGCTTTACATCGCGTTGGATTTTCTCGATCAGCAAAGCGGCTGGCCGAAACGTACGGTCATCTTATCCGATCTGCTGCAAAGTGCCGATCCCGATCCGCTATTATATGCACGTATTATCGGTGAACTCAAACATCATCATGTTACACGCCTGATCGGTATCGGTCCACATATCTCAGTGGCGCTCGAAGAAGCCCGTGAAGCGGGACTGTTGCCCGAGATCGAATGGTATTCCGATACGGAATCTTTTTTGCAACGCTTCCTTTCTTCCCGTTTCCGTGAGGAAATGATCCTGGTAAAAGGGGCGCGTGTGTTTGGCTTTGAACGTATCGTGCAGGTACTGGAACAGAAAGTACACCAGACCGTATTGGAAATAAACCTGAATGCGCTGGTGCATAATGTGAAGCTCTTCCAGGAACAATTACGACCCGGCGTAAAAGTGATGGCGATGGTCAAAGCTTTTGCTTATGGCAGTGGTGGTGCGGAAATCGCCGGCATATTGCAATTTCACAAGATCGATTACCTGGGCGTAGCTTATGCGGATGAAGGTGCTGAGCTGCGGCGTGCAGGCATTTCCCTGCCGATCATGGTCATGAATCCTGAGCCCACGGCATTTGACCTGATCACTGAATATAACCTCGAACCGGACCTTTATTCTTTTGCGATGCTACGCTATTTTGAGGCCTACCTCAAAGCCGAAGGGCGCCATGCTTACCCGGTGCATATCGAGATCGAAACAGGTATGAACCGGTTGGGTTTTGCATTGGAAGATGCGCAGGCGCTCGCCAACGCGTTGGCCGAAAGTCCCTGGCTTCGCGTACAATCTGTTTTTTCCCACCTGGCAGCCAGCGAAGACCCGGCAGAGGATGCCTATACCATGGCGCAGTTTGACCGCTATCATACGGCCGTAGCCATTTTACAAAATACTTTGCATTATCCTTTTATCCGGCATATATCCAATACGGCGGCTACTTCCCGTTTGCCGCAATTGCAGTTGGACATGGTGCGTCTCGGTATCGGCATGTATGGCATCGACAGTGCAGGTGTGCTCCGGAATCAACTGGAGCCCGCCGCTACGCTGAAGACGACCATCGCACAGATCAAACAATTAAAAAAAGGAGAGTCGGTCAGTTACAACCGCCGCGGCGTGGTGACACGCGACTCGCTGATCGCTACCGTACGCATCGGGTATGCCGATGGTTATTCGCGTCGTTTAGGCAATGGCGTGGGAAAAGTATGGATAGCAGGACACCTCGCGCCGGTGATCGGAACAGTCTGTATGGACATGACCATGGTGGACGTAACCGATATTCCGGGTGTACGCGAAGGTGATACGGTTATTCTTTTCGGCCGGGAACTGCCCGTGCAGGATCTTGCACAATGGGCCGGCACCATTCCTTATGAAATAATGACGGGTATTTCACAGCGGGTGAAACGTGTATATTATGAGGAGTGAGGGGTGTTGTGAATTGTGACCCTCGTCGTTGTTGGTCTCGCCGTTGTTGGCCTCCAGACCAACAACATAAATGAATCGGCAATGACGCTTCCGAAGCCACATAGCCGGTCGACAGTCCCCGCCCCGTCAGCAAAATCCCTATATTTGTCTACTAAAACCTTGTTGTGAAGCTCAGATCAGCCATCTTTATTATCGCCCTGATTATTATTATCGACCAGGCACTGAAAATATACATCAAAACGACTTATCCAACCGGTGAGATCGTCAGGGTAATGGGTATGGATTGGTTCCGTATTCACTTCATTGAAAACTCCGGCATGGCCTGGGGTTGGAAACTCGGCGATGAAACAGGCAAGGTGATCCTGACCCTGTTTCGCCTGGTGGCGGTGATCTTTGGCAGTTGGCTGCTGGTGAAATTTGTGCGGGAGAAATACAGCCGTGGTTTTATTGTTTGCGCGGCGCTCATCTATGCAGGTGCCCTGGGCAACCTGATCGACAGTATGTTTTACGGAATGATCTTCGACAAAGGATTACATTTCGATCCACTTACAAAAGATTATATCCCTTACGCGGGTGTTGCTTCTTTCTCTTCTGACGGATATTCTTCCTTCCTGCACGGAAGCGTGGTTGACATGCTTTATTTCCCGATGATCAAAACGCATTTTCCTTCCTGGTTTCCATTTGTTGGAGGGGCAGAGTTTGAATTTTTCAGCCCGATCTTCAATATCGCAGATGCATCTATTTCGGTCGGTGTTATCACCTTGCTGATCTTTCAAAAGCGCTTCTTCAAAAAACTGGAACCCGCAAAATCCCGTTCAACCGTTGAGACCGGAGCGGAAAATAATGATCGGGTGGAAGTGCTTTGAAACAGCCGTTTTAAGTGGTAAGTAATAAGTATTAAGTAAAACAGCGATGGTTCGTGTATACACGAACCATCGCTGTTTATTGACGATTGACGATTCACGGCTTCGGGAGCGTCAGCCAGCCATTCACTATTGACTCTGATTGCCTACTGTTTGATCAGCTTCTGCTGCAACACCTCATTGCCATCGGTGATCCGGAGAATATAAACCCCTGCTGGTATTTGTTGCGTATTGGTGATGTTCACCGAATTGATACCTGCCTGCACATTCAACGTCTGACGGAGTACGCTTTGTCCCATATTGTTTACAAGCTGCGCCTGCAATACAGCGGCGCGTTCTGTTCTTATTTCAGCACGGATGGACGACTGGAAAGGGTTTACATAAGACACCCATTGCAGTCCGCGATGCTGCGAAGGCTCCAGGGTCACTATTCTTGAATAAGTGGTATTGCCGGCGCTGTTGTACATACGCAGGCGATAGTATTGCCTTGCTGTAATATCGTCTGCATCGGGCAACGAATAAGTATTCAGTTCGTTTCTGCTGTTGCGGCCATTGAGAGTAGCAAGTGAACGGAATTGCTGCCCGTCATTACTTTTCTCCACTACAAACCATACGGGTTCATTTTCGGTGCCGGTGGTCCAGTTGATTTGTGCCCGCCCATTGGTATTCGTAGCATTAAAGGAAAGTAGCTGCGTACTGAGCGGTATGCCACAGTCGAGCACGTTCATCGTGACGATATTTATTTCATCGGTCGAGCGGCAGTTCGTTTCACCTATATTGGAAGTGGAGGTCGCCGTAAGCAAACGGTAGCGATCGCCGTTGTTGGCCAATGCGGTCATGGCAGGCGGCACGGTATAAGAAGCTACATACTCCCACATACTGCCGTTCCACACAGGGGTAATGGGGCCGATCAGCGGACCTACATCCGTCCAGGCACCACCACCTGCAGGACGGTACTGCCATTGATAGTAGCGGTAGTTATTGAAATAAGAACGCACCGTATCATATATTCTCAGCGATGCACCGCGGCATACATTGGGTGTAGTGGACGGCGCATAGGTCATCGAAGGCAGACAGGTGGCAATAGCTATATCATCTATTGCCCAGTCGTTGCCACCACCACCCGGCGCATTGTTGCGGATCGTTACGGTAATGGAAGTTTGTCCGGGTTTGGTACGGAATACAAATCCTTTTTTGATCCACTGGCCGGTATAGGCAATGTTGCCGCTGGTATAATATTCTTCGTCGTCGATCTGGAACGCCAGGTTAGGACGTACACCGGATGAGTCATTACCTGGTCCGGGCACATAACCTGCATCGCCGGAACCTTTACCACTTGAATCGCATCCGCAGCGACGGCAGATATTGCGGAACCAGGCCGAGAATTCATAATAAGTTTCTTCGCAGAGATTGGTGATGGTTTGCTGAAAGGCGCGGTTGGTTTCATAACTCGCGTTGATGATCACCGCATAACCCGTGCTGGTAGGCGGATTGCCGGCCAGCGGGTCGGAAGCGCCGGTGTGGTCACCGATAATATCCCACAAAGTGAATACACGCGCGGAATTGGGATAAGGTAAATTACCGACCGTACTTCCGTTGGCGCTGGTGCGGTTGGCCACGCCATAACCATTATCGTTTGGTGTGCCCGTTCCGAAATTAAGGTAAGCATAAGGTGCAGGAATAAAAGCCGTGGCACTGCGGTTCTGAGCTGTGCCCGAACCGAATGTTCCGCCAAATTCACCTAACAATGCATTCGAACCGATCGAGTTGGAACAAAGACCATAATCGGGTGCAATGCGGATCATATAAGGGCGGAAATTGGATAACTGATCCGTGGTTGAACTGCCCATGCGGTACCGGAAGTTACCTGAGCTCAGGCGTATAAGTGAGTCAATAGCAACTGCGGGTGCATCGGGACGGATTTCCAGCCGGTATGAATAAACGCTGATGCAGGTGCTGCCATAAAACGAAGGACGCAACGCCCCCCATAACCTGCCGGCATTGGTGGTGCCGGTACCTTGTGTGGTCACATTGCAACTACCAGCGGCATCACCGACGTTAAACCGGAGCTGGCCATTGCTGGTGTTGATGTGTGCGCCGTCGGCATCAGCACCATCCGTATACTGCGTTTGTGTACGGCCTTCATTCGAGATCAGGCGCAGCGTATTGGGAACATAATTAAACTTGGCAAGATTGAGCGTGTCGTTGTAGCGAACTGAATTTACACGGTTAGTAGATGATCCGCCGCTTACAGCAATGGTTGCCCGCACTTCAATGATATCGCCGGGAAGAAAGTTGCCGCCATTCGGACGTGTAAGGTTGATGAAACTTTTACCTGTGGTAACGGTCTGCGCGCTTAAAGATTCAGTGAATAAAAAAGTGAAAGCTGTTATCAATAGCAGGAAAAAATGCATACCAGTACGGCGGGCAACAACACGGCACGGGGGGCGGGACGGTGGTACAGTCTTCACGGTATGGATTTTTAGAGCAGCTAAGGTAGTATATATAGTAGCTGTTGTCAATAGTAGTTTTGGGCATTTTTATGTAGTGCTTTTATAGTAGAAACACAGTAAATACACTCATATCACTAAATTTTTTTATAGAAAATTTGTCTGCGATTTTCACGTTTCAGTTTTTTTTACTAAAAACAAAAAGGGTTTCACCGATTGAGCCATCGTAACTCTACTTTAATAGATTGAGGGCTATTGCGCTTGCATAAAAAAACGCAGTAATGTATTTTGCCCCCGAAATCCAAATCCGTATGAAGCAACCAACGCTGCCGTTAGTTCTGCTGCTGACCTTCTTTTTGCCTCTTCATGCTTTCAGTCAATCTGAACCATTTTCTAAACGTGTGGTCTCCACCGGATTCAATTCCGCGTGGGAAGTAGTATATGGTCCCAATGATTCTTTATGGGTAACAGAAAATAAAGCCTACCTCGTTCGCAGGGTAAGTATTGCCACCGGTGTGAAAACTACGTTGCTCAACCTGCGCTCCACCGACGCCAGCATTAATTTCGACGAGACTACCACTGACTGGCCGCAAGGCGGATTGATGGGGTTGGTGTTGCATCCCAATCTCTATTCCAGCGATCCCGCAGTACGTGCAGCCAAGCCCTGGGTTTACATTGCCTATGTATACAATAAAGGCACCTGCGCTTCGCCCAATGGATGTTTTTATACTACCAAGATCGTTCGCTACAATTATAACGGTAATACATTAAGCAGTCCGCAGATCGTGCTGGATAATCTTCCCGGCAGCAGCGATCATAACTCGGGAAGACTCGTCATCAGTCCGCAGATCGAAGAAGCCGGTGGCGGCCTCAATGATCAGTACCGCTTGTATTATACTATCGGCGACATGGGTGCCGGACAGTTTGCCAACCAGAACCGTACACAACGTGCACAAACCCTGGATGCTTTCGAAGGAAAAGTATTACGCATCAATACCGAGACAGACGGCGACAGCGGAGCAGATGCCTGGGTGCCTGACAATAACCCGTTTTACAACGGTACACCTATCAGCGGGCGCGACTATGTATATACAATGGGACACCGCAATGCACAAGGCCTGGCGTGGGGGCAGGTAAATGGTAATTACATACTCTACAGCACCGAGCAGATGGATAAAACAGATGATGAAGTAAATATTATCGAAGCAGGAAAAAATTACGGATGGGATAAAGTGGCCGGTTATTGCGAGGGCAATGTAAATGGATATCGTTTAGGCACCACGGCTTCTGCCAATGAACAGGCCTTCTGTTCCGTGACGGCAAACAATCACCAGGAACCAATCTTCACCACATTCACCGTGCCGGCAAGTGGCATGGCGGCTTTGTATGCACAGTCTGATAACTCACAATGGCCGACCATTGCATCGTCAAGCGTAGACTTCTATAAACACGGAAAAATAGCGGGATGGCAAAGCTCATTGCTTATTACTCCGCTGAAGAAAAATATGGTATACCGCATTCGCCTCAACGCTAACGGCGACGGCGTCACCGGCGATACCATTTCTTATTTCAGGGGCGATGGCAACCGAATCCGTAGAATAACGATATCACCGGATGGGCTTAAGTTTTATGTGGCAAGGGATGTAGGCGCCAGCAGCAATGCAGGCACGATCATGGAATACACGTATACCGGCATTACACTGGCTTTACAGGATCCGCGCCCCACACCGGAACGCCCGGAAGACAGAATCCGCATTTATCCCAATCCCACACCCGGACGTGTATACATTCATGGGGAAGCGGTATTTGCCAAACCACTGCGTGCAGACCTCTGTGATCTGGGGGGAAGAGTATTGAAGCAAACGCAAAGCTTCCGCAACGATTTTGAAGTAGATATCACCTCGTTCAAGCAGGGGATGTATATACTTCAATTATACGACGGCAATGGCCGTCCGCTAAGAACCCAGAAATTGGTTTACTTCAGATAGGATCATGGATGAAAGCTGCCTTCGGGCAGCTTTTTTTTGAGGGCTTATTCGTAATTGCCATACCAGTCTTTGCCGGATTCCGGATGACCTGGCAATAATACAGGTGCCTGCTGATTTGGGAAAAACTGCGACAGGTAAGGGTTGGCTTCGGGCGTCAGGAACACGCGGCTGATCATCGTGGAGCCGGACAATAACAGGAATTGTAAATAGGGAGAAATAGATGACCCGCTCGGAGACGGCGCCTGGTGGATATTATTCAGGTTTTTCATGTGGAAGGGATTTGAAGTAAGTTAGGTTAAAAAAAACCAGAATATCAAGAGGCAGGCACCAAAAAAAAGTGAAGAACAGGCCGTTCTTCACTTTTTACTATCGGGGATCTACGTGTATCAGATCTGACCAACCATGTTGGCGGGGATCACCCACTGGTCAAATTCTTCCGCGGTTACATAACCGAGTTTGATCGCCATTTCTTTCAGCGTGGTGCCTTCTTTATGTGCTTTTTGGGCAATCTCAGCGGCCTTGTAATAACCGATCTTCGTATTGAGGGCGGTCACCAGCATCAGGGAGTTGTCCACGTGTTTTTTGATATTGCTTTCGATGGGTTCGATGCCTGTTGCACATTTATCATTGAAGGAAACGCAGCCATCACCAATCAGGCGCGCGCTGTGCAGGAAGTTATAGATCATTACGGGTTTGAACACGTTCAGTTCAAAATGTCCCATTGCACCGCCAACGTTGATGGCAACATCATTTCCCAACACCTGCGCAGCGATCATGGTGAGCGCTTCACATTGTGTAGGGTTTACCTTACCTGGCATGATAGAAGAGCCTGGTTCATTATCCGGGATAAAAATTTCACCGATGCCACTACGCGGGCCGGAAGACAGCATGCGGATATCGTTGGCGATCTTCATCAGGCTCACGGCGATTGTTTTCAATGCGCCGTGTGCTTCCACGATCGCGTCGTGTGCGGCGAGTGCTTCAAATTTATTTTCAGCCGTGAAGAAAGGCAGACCGGTGAGTTGGGCGATATGTTTGGCAACATTCTCCGAATAACCCGGAGGTGTGTTGATGCCGGTGCCAACGGCGGTGCCGCCTAATGCGAGTTCGCTCAGGTGAGGCAGGGTATTTTTCAATGCACGCAGACCGTGATCGAGTTGCGATACATAACCGCTGAACTCCTGGCCAAGGGTGAGTGGCGTAGCGTCCATAAAGTGTGTGCGGCCGATCTTAACCACCTGCATGAAGTCCTTGCTTTTTTTCAGGAGTGTGTCGCGCAGCTTCTCGATACCGGGAATGGTTGTTTCGAGTAAAATTTTATAAGCCGCGATGTGCATAGCGGTAGGGAAGGTATCATTGCTCGACTGTGATTTGTTCACGTCGTCGTTGGGATGCAGGAATTTTTCTTTGTCTTCGAGGTTGCCGCCGTTGAGTACGTGACCGCGGTAAGCCACCACTTCATTCACGTTCATGTTGCTTTGCGTACCGCTGCCGGTTTGCCATACAACGAGGGGGAAATACTCATCCAGTTTTCCTTCCAGTATTTCATCACATACTTTACCGATGAGTGCTGATTTCTCCGCAGGTAAAACGCCCGCTTCGAAATTGGTGATGGCCGCAGCTTTTTTCAGGTAAGCAAATGCGCGGATAATTTCTTTGGGCATCTTGTTAATGTCCTCGGCGATACGGAAGTTGTCGATGCTTCGCTGGGTCTGTGCACCATAGTACGCGGTGGCGGGTACTTTCACTTCGCCCATCGTGTCTTTTTCTGTTCTGTATTGCATGTATTACTGGCTTTTGTTGAAAAATGGCCACAAAGGTAGGCGATAAGGTTGTAAGTAGTAAGTGATAAGTTTTAAGTCAGAGGTGTATAGGCATAAGGCATAAGGTCTAAGGCGTAGGGTGTAAGGTAGAAGTAGGGGGTAGGTAATAGGTTGTAAGTGATACTTTGCGCCTTTGCTCCTTATGCGTCTTTGCGTGAAAAGTAGCCACGGTAACGCAAAACACAGAGAAATTAAGATGCCATTTCCATATTTTCACAGTACAAAAATTGCCTCGTATGCGCTTCATACTTTTGACAGTATCACTTCTGCTGCTTGGATTCGCCAACGGACAAAACAAAGCCGAAAACCTGATCATTATCACTACCGACGGCCTGCGCTGGCAGGAGGTATTTGGTGGAATGGATACCGCACTGGCCCGCGACCCCGCTTTCAACGAAGAAGACAGCGCGTACATTTTTGCCAATTACTGGCATGCCAATGCAAAGGTGCGGAGAAAGAAACTGATGCCGTTTCTGTGGTCGCTGATGGAAAAGGAAGGACGCATCTATGGCAACCGCCTCGCCGGCAGCAAAGCCAATAATGCCAATCCTTACTGGTTCAGCTATCCCGGCTACAGCGAACTCCTTACAGGGTTTGTTGATACCGCTATCAACAGCAATGGTTATCCGGAAAACCCCAACCTCCATGTCCTTGAATTTTTACACAATCAACCTGGCTTCAAAGGGAAAGTGGCGGCATTTGGTGCATGGAATGCTTTTGACCGGATATTAGCCCAATCACGTGTGGGTTTCCCGGTGATTTCCGCATTTGATACATTGACAGGAAAAAATCTGACCCCCAACCAATTGTTGGTGCATCGCATGCTGCGCGATAGCTACCGGCCATGGGGTGACGCGGAATGTCTTGATGTATTTACCCATTATGCCGCGTTGGAATACCTGCAGCAAAAACGTCCCCGGGTATTATACATAGGTTATGGAGAAACGGATGAGTGGGCGCATGCCGGCAAGTATCGTTCTTACCTGGATGCCGCCAAACAGGTTGATAAATGGCTGCAGGAGTTATGGGCTTTCATTCAAAACGATCCCCAGTATAAAAATAAAACGGCCATCTTTTTAACAACGGACCATGGACGTGGTGATATCATCAAACGTCAATGGACGGATCATGGATCGGGTGTGCAGGATGCTTCAGAGATCTGGGTAGCGGGCTGGGGCAAAGGCGTAGCCGCGGGAGGGGAACAGCGCAACAGCCAACCGCTGTTTTTGCAACAGATGGCCGCGACCTTCGCAAAAGTTTTGGGCTATCAGTTCAAGGCGCCGCATCTGGTGGCTCCTTTGGTTGAAGGCTTCCTGAAGTAGCAAGAAATTAAAAAGTAAAAAGTCAAAATTCAAAAAGAACAGAAGCGCTGCTGCACAAATTTTTGAATTTTGAATTTTTACTTGGCTTGAAAAGCCGCTTTCCTTTTTTCCAGAAACGCCGTAATGCCTTCTTTCGCATCAGCAGTATCAAACAGTTCGCCGAACAAACGGATTTCTGTATCGTAACCATTTATTTTTTCGTCATACACAGCATTAGCTGCTTCAATGCAGCCGGCAACGGCCAATGGCGCTTTGCTCAATATCGTCTGAAGAATGGTTTTTGTTTTGGGTAATAATTCTTCAGCGGTTGTTACATGATTGACCAGGCCATACTGATGTGCCGTAGCCGCATCGATCATGTTGGCGGATAACAACATTTCAATTGCACGACCTTTACCGATCAGTTGCGTTAAGCGCTGCGTACCGCCATAACCCGGAATCAGGCCAAGGTTTACTTCGGGCTGACCGAAACGCGCTGTTTCTGAAGCCAGTCTGAAATGACAGGCCATCGCCAGCTCGCAACCACCACCCAAGGCAAAGCCATTCACGGCCGCCACAACGGGTTTGGGACAACGCTCGATACGGTCAAACACTGTTTCCTGTCCATGACGCGCCAAAGCTTCACCACCTTTGGCATCCAGGCTGCTGAACTCGCTGATATCGGCACCCGCAACAAACGACTTGGGGCCGCTGCCGGTCAGGATCACTGCTTTAATATCATGGTTGCTATACACATCATCGAATACTTTTCCCAACTCTTCGATCACCGATTTATTCAACGCATTCAGTTTGTCGGGACGATTGATGGTAACGGTCAATATATTTTCTTCCAGGGAAACAAGAAGTGTCTGGTACATAGCTATCGTTGTTTTTTACAAAAATAAGCGTGAATCGCCAATCGTCAATGAAACGGCCAATACAGTTCACGCAAAGCTACATAAGCGGCAAAGTCGCAAAGAACTGATTATACTTATTACTTAAAACTTACAACGGCTGTTTTACTTTTACCTCCACCTTCGGCGGCATCAATTTATAAATAACCGGCGTCACGATTCTTGACAGCAACGTAGAGCTGATCAAACCTCCGATCATCACAATCGCCAGTGGCGAGATCAACGGATTGCTCGACAGGGCAATCGGTAACAAGCCCCCGATCGCTGTCAGGGAAGTGAGAATGATTGGCAGAAACCTGGCCTCACCCGCTTCTTCGATCGCTTCCATTAACGGTTTGCCTTCTGCGCGCAACTGATTCGTAAAGTCAACCAGCAGGATCGTATTTTTCACTTCAATACCTGCCAGTGCCACAATACCGATCGTTGCCACAAAGGATAATGAATTGCCGGTGACCAGCAGTGCCAGCACAGCACCAACAATACCCAACGGAATAACCGACAATACGATGAGCGTACTCTTGAAGGTGCGGAACTGCAACACCAGCACGGCAATGAACATGAACACGGTCACGAGAATGATCTTACCAAACCCGCTGAAAGATTCACTTTTGCCTTCTACTTCACCACCCATTTCATAACGGTAGTTATCGGGTAGTTTTTTCTGATTCAGTTTGGCTATTACCGCGTCGATCACTTCGGAGTTCAGGTAGCCTTTGCGGACGAAAGCAGTAACCGATACCGTCCGCGTTTTATTGAAGTGATTGATGTGCAAGGGTGAGGTTTCCATACCGATGGTTGCAAGTTGATTCAGCGGAATGGCTTTTCCCTGCACATTGTTTACATACAAGTTGTCAAACACGGTAAGGTCGGGGTAGGACTTGCCCGGTACACCCAACACGATCGTATAATCATCGTTATCACGGTTGGGATTGGTAAAATTGCCGACAGGGAAACCTGCCACGGCCATCCGCACGGTACGCGTGATGTTGACAGTCGGTACGCCCAGCATCTGCGCTTTTTCCTTATTGATAAATACACGGATATCAGACTTCAGGTTGCGGATGGGATTGTTTACATAAATGGTTCCTTCGGTTTGTTTGAGTAAGGTTTCTACTTCGGACGCCAGTTTGCTGAGTGTATCGAGATTTTCTCCCAGCAACCGTACTTCCACCGGAGAGATCATCGGTTGTCCCTGTTCAAAATTCTTTACCTCCACTTTTGCGCCCGGGTAAGGTGTCCACCGGTTGCGGAGCATTTCAATGATCGCTATTTTTTTATCAGGACGTACATCCGGTTGCAGTTGTACAAAGATCTCAGCGAAATTGCTTTGTTCATTTTGCTGGTTCACGTTGTAATAAATACGCGGATTGCCTTTGCCGGTATTGGATGCGAAGTACCGGATCTCCGGAATTTTGCGCAGTTCTTTTTCAATTTGCTTCGTCAGCGAATCGGTATGATAAATATTTGACTGCAGCGGTGCCGTGATGTCGATCAGGAATTGCGGTTTCTCCGAAGCGGGGAAGAGGCTCGATCCGATAACAGGAATCAGCATCAACGAACCGACAAAGATCGCCGCACCCACTGCCAGCGTTTTCCAGGGATGTTTCAGGGCGCGGTCGAGCAGTTTTGCATAAGTACCATGAATGAGTTTTTGCAATCCGCGCAGGAAAAAGTTGCCGTGTTCATTGGCATGTGGTTTCAGCAAACGGCTCGACAGGAAGGGCACGATCGTCAGTGCCACGATCATCGAGGCAAAGATGGTAGCGATCACCGCTACCGGAAGACTGCGGATAAATTCACCGCTCGACTCCGGCATAAAGGCCAGAGGCATGAAAGCGATGATCAGGGTGGCGGTACAGCCCAGCACGGCCATACCGATCTGGTTTGTTGCCTTCAATGTTGCTTCCAATCTTGAATAGCCATTGCGCATCCATCGCTCGATATTTTCCACCACCACGATGCTGTCATCCACCAGGAGGCCCAAGGCCACCACCAAACCTACTATACTCAATTGGTTCAGGTTATAGCCCAGCATGTTGATAAAAATAATACCGATGCCCAGTGAAAGCGGAACCGCAATCATCACTACCAGTGAGGCGCGCATGCCCAATGGCAGCAGGGTCAGCAATACCAACCCGATCGCGATCATAAAGTCCACTCCCAGGTGCCCCAGCCGGCTATTGACATTATCGGCCTGATCGAAGTGTAAGACCAGGTCCATGTTGGCGGGTAATTTCTCCTTGAAATTATTGATCGGCTTCAGGTATTCTTTCTGTGCGTTAGAAATATTTTCTCCTTTTTTCAATGCCGCAACGATCGTGATGCAACGGTGACCATTCAACCGCGTAATATGTTTCTCCTGCGAGTAATCGAAATAAACTTTCGCTACATCTTTCAGAAAGATCGTACGGCCTGTGCCCGTGGCCAATACCGTGTTTTCAATTTCTCCGATACTCTGGTAAGTACCATTCGTTTTAATATTGAAAGACTTGCTGCCTTCGTTGATACTGCCACCCGGGATGTTGGTGATCTCTCCCTGGAGGGCGCCCGCCACCACGGTCACCGGAAGATGCAATTGTGCCAGTTTATCCAATGCAAGGTCAACACGGATGGTAGGATCGGGAATGCCTTGTATCTCCACATTCTTCAACGAGGGAATTTTTTCCAATACCTCTTCCAGGTCTTCGGCAGCTTTACGTAGTTTATCACGCGGTGCATTTTCACTCACCAGGGCCATCTGCAGGATGTTTACATTCGACGGATCGATCTTTTGCACGTCGATGCTGTACAGGTCCGGCGGTAACTGCGATCGCATGGCGCTTACTTCCCGCACCACTTCCTGGTATTTGTCGTCTACGTTGCTGTTGAAACGGTATTCAACAAACAGCAGTGCCAAACCATCATGAATGCTGGTTTTGATGCGCTTGATATTATCAAGGCCGTATAATTTTTTCTCCAACGGTTTTACAACCAGTTCTTCCATGTCCTTAGGACTGGTACCCGGATACACTACTACTACGGGAAACATCGGGGCATTCAGTTCGGGATCTTCCGATCGCGGCATGGTCAGTACCGTGGAAATACCAACCGACACGATCATGAGTACCATGATAAGTGTGAACTGGTAATTCTTTATCGCGTATTGCGCTATTTTCATACTCAGTGTGGTTTCAGTTGATTTTGATTTTAGAACCGTCATTCAGGTAAGCGCTGCCGGAGATGATCAATGAGCGGGCATTCTCCAGTCCGCTGCTGATGAGCACCTGGTTATTTTCCACGCGTGCGATCTGCACTTTCACTTTGCGGGCAGTTTTGTTGTCATCGGTTACAAACACATAACCTTCATTACCGTTGCCATCGAGCAGCGCATCGTAAGGAATAGGCCATGCATTGGTAATACGGGTGGGATAAATAACGGCTTTACCGAAAAGGCCGGCCGCCAGTCCTGCGGGTGCCTTACCGGTAATCTCGATCTCCACATTGAACGTGCCACTCATCGGATCGATGCCTTCTGATTTTTTTGAAACAATAGCGGGAAATTGTTGCCCGGGTAGTGCATCGGTTGACACCAGGGCCTTGTCGCCCGTTTTAATCATCGCCCATTGTATATCGCTTACGCCTGTGCGCAACAACCATTTGCCCTGTGTGGCACCATTGATCTGCAATACGGGTGTACCGGGACCAACCACCTGTCCTTCATTGGAAAATTTGCGAAGCACATAGCCGCTGGAAACGGAACGGATCTCTGTGTAAATGCGGTTGAAGCCCGCGCTGCTGTTTTGCTGGCGCGCCACATCGTAAGCGGTTTTGGCATTTTGCAATTGCTCGAGTGTAGCTACACTGTCGCGGTAAAGATTTTGTGCGCGTTCATAATCGCGTTGTGCTTTCTGCAAAGCCAGCGAAGCCTGTTCGGCCATGGCATTGATTTCGGTAGGATTTAATGTAGCCAGTATTTGTCCGCGGCTCACGGCATCGCCTTCTTTTACAAAAATGCGGCTGATGATGCCCCCGTTTTTAAAAGATAAAATTGTTTCGTCGTCGGTGGTAAACTGACCGGAAGTATTGACTTCCTGGCGTAAAGAATCCTGTTGCAGCGGCATGATGCGGACGGGGATTATATCGTCCTGTATCGGTTCAGTTTTTTTGTCGTTGCCACACGACAGGAGGAAAGTGCTCATAAGCGCCACAAGAATGGCTGATGTGGTTTTATGCATGGCGGTTATTTTTTCAGATTAAAAGAAGCGGTTTCTCTTTCCAGTGCAGCAGCAGCAATCAGTACGCGGTATTGGTTGATATTATACTGAAGCTGTGCCTGTGTGTATTGATTGCGGGCATCGATGGTTTCAATAAAGCTGTTGGTGCCTTCGCGGTAGCCGCGTTCGATGAGGCGTTGGTAAGCCGCAGCGGCTTCGAGTTGTTTGGTCGTGGCCTGGAACGATTGCCAGGAGGCCAGCAGGTTGTTGTGCGCTGTAGTGCCGGTCAGTTGTAATTGCTGACGGGTTTGTTCTATGTTGAGCCGTGATGTACGCGCATCGAGTTCAGCTTGGCGGATTTTGTACTTATTCCGATAGCCGGCAAAAATGGGAACGTCCAATTGCACACCGAGCATATAATAGCGTGATTGTCCGTTGAACTGCCAATTCTGCGATTGCGAACCAAGATCGAGGAAACCGTTCAACTTGGGATAATAAAAACGCTTGTTCATTTCCAGGAGATTTTCATTGATGGCGAGTGCCTGGCGCAAGACGCGGAACTCTTCGCGTTGTCCGTTCGACGGCGGTGCCATCAATGTCGATTGTATCTGATCGAGGGCGGCAGTTGAATTGTAATTGCTGTCGATAGCCGCAGTTTGCTCGCGGTTGAGTAAAAGATTGAAATAAGCGCGGGCATTGATCACCTGCTGGCGTGCCTGGTACAACTGTGCATTCACCTGTTCAATTTCACTGTTGGAGCGAAGCAGGTAAGCGTGCAGGCCTTTGCCGTTGTCGAGTAGCTTCTGATTTACCCGTTGGCCTTCGCGTGCAAGTTCGAGAGCGCTTTCATAGATAGCAACGGCTTGTTGCGCGGTGAGGTATTGGTAATAGGCGCTCTTGATATTCTTGACGAGTTCGCGTTTGTAGAGGTCTACTTCGATCTCACTGAGCGTTATTTGCTGGCGGCTTATTTTTTTGCCATAACGGATGTCTTCATTGATGATGGGCAGGGTGGTGCGGATGTGGCCATCATAGAAGTTTTTGGGTAAAAAGTTGATGCGTTGGTTTTCCAGTTGGGGAAAAGCGTTGCTGGCGGTAAGTTGATTGAGCGTTGCGTACACACCGTTGAGCAGATCGCCGAGCGGGAGGTAGATATCGCGGCCGCCATCGGCTGTCTGGTAACCGAATTGAAAATTGACGGCCGGGTAGCTCCAGCTCCTGGCGATCTCAAGCGCTGCGTTGGCTTTTTCCAGGGAAATGTTTTTTTGTTCCAGTACAATGTTGTTGGCAAAAGCGCTGTCGATGTATTGCCGGAGCAATTCATTTTGCGCGTTGACTGCCGATGGAAGTAAAAACAAGAACCCGAGGCAGGCTTTACTGAATACCGTTCTCATTATTTACACTGTTAATTTATGGTCAAAAAAAAGTTACCGGAGTTTTTCCAGCATCTTGATAAATGTCTCAAATGTGTGTTGCAGCACATTGTCTACGTCCTGCAAAATATTTTTATGGGCTACTACCATGTCCAGATGTCCTTTTAATTGCAGGGCGCAGAGTCCGTGCATGGTGCTCCAGACAACTAAAGAAAAAGTTTCGGGATCCATAGAACGGAAATAACCGGCTTCCTGGCAGGCCTGGATGCCGGAAAGGAGCAGGCGAAAAGCCTGTTGTCCTTCTTCCCAATGATTGTCTGCGCAATCGTGTATCGTTTGGAGCGGATCTTTCATGATGAACATAAGCTCATAGAAATCACCGTGTTCCAGCGCAAACTGCATATATACTTTTCCCATGGCCTTGAGTCGCTCAAAGGGATCTTCGATCACCAGAAGAATACTCAATTGCTGGCCGAGGATTTTGAAGCCTTCCTGGTGCAGGGCGTGGGAAATTTCAGCTTTGTCTTTGTAATAAAGATAGATGGTGGTGGGACTGAACTCAATTTCGGCGGCAATCTTCCGGATAGACGTAGCCTCATAGCCATCCTTCATGAACAGCTTTTTGGCTGCGTCGAGGATGAGCTGTTTGAGGTCTTCCTTGTGTTTGCGTTTACGTTCCTGTATACCCACTTGAATTATATTAACGGGGCAAATATAATTAACGGCGTTAATAAATCAAAATTCAAAAGTAAAAATTCAAAAACAGGGAGAGGGGTCAATAGTGAATGGTCAATAGTGAATAGGGAATGGAAACAATAGTGATTGACTCATTCATTGATTCACCTATTGCCCAACATAAAACTTATAACTTACTACTTATCACTCAAAACTCCCTGTGCTCCGCTACCCATGTCCGGATATACTCCGCAATTTCAGTGGTGGGCGTACCGGGCGCAAACAAACGGCCTACGCCGGCTTCGTTGAGTTGTTGCATATCATCTTCGGGAATGATGCCGCCGCCGGTGAGTAATACGTCGTTCAATTGTTTTTCTTTCATCAGGGCCATGATTTTGGGGAACACGGTCATGTGTGCGCCGGAAAGAATGCTGATGCCGATGGCGTCTACGTCTTCCTGGAGGGCGGCATTCACCACCATTTCCGGTGTCTGCCGCAGACCGGTATAAATGACTTCCATGCCCGCATCGCGGAGAGCGGTGGCAATTACCTTGGCTCCTCGGTCGTGACCGTCGAGGCCGACTTTGGCAACTAATACACGGACAGGTCGGTTAAGCATATAGCAAGCGTTTTGTGAGCGATCAATTGAATAAAGGCAAAGCCTGCTGGATACGGCGCACCGTTTCCTCTTTGCCCAGTACTTCGGCGATATCAAATACCTGCGGACCAAATTTACCTCCTACCAGCATCACGCGGAACGGCAGCAATACATCGCCCGGTTTTAATTGATTGGCAGCAGCGATCTCTTTGAAATTATTCTCCAGTTCCCCCGCTTTCCACAGCGTAGCCAGTTCATAATTGCGGATCAGTTCGGTAAAGAAAAGATTTTTCGCTTCCGACCATTTTGGTTTTACCGCAGCCGCATCGATGTTGGCAGGACGCTGGAAGAAAAAGCCGGCTTGTTCGATGAAGTCGGGCAACAGTGTACAACGATCACGCACCAGCCCCAGCACTTTCGCTACGCGATGTTGATCGGATACGTCAAAACCATGTTCGGCCAGCAAGGGCGAAACAGCTTCCTGCAGTTTATTTATATCGACACGTTTGATCCATTCGTGGTTGAACCATTTGGCTTTTTCATAGTCGAAACGCGCGCCACCATTGTGTACGCGGTCAATAGAAAATTTCTCTGTCAGTTCTTCCAGTGAAAAAAGTTCCTGCTCGGTTCCGTCGTTCCAGCCAAGCATCGCCAGCAGGTTGGTAAAGGCTTCCGGCAAAAATCCTTTTTCGCGGAAACCTTCGGTAAGTTCGTTTGAACGCGGGTCGGTCCAGTTCATCGCAAAAACCGGGAAACCGTATTTCGCTCCATCGCGTTTACTGAGTTTGCCCTGCGGACCGAGTATCAGTGGCAGGTGCGCCCACTGCGGCATTTTATCCAGGCCGAATAAATATTTCCACAGCAACACGTGTACGGGAGCAGAAGGCAACCATTCTTCCCCGCGGAAAGCATGGGTGATCTCCATCAGGTGATCATCTACTACCACTGCAAGGTGATAAGTAGGCATGCCATCGGCTTTGAGCAATACTTTATCATCGCTCAGGCCGGCATCAAAACTTACTTCGCCGCGGATCATATCGGTGAAGGTGATCGTTTCTTTTTCCGGCATGCGGATCCGCACCACATAGGGAATGCCTTTTGCCAGCAGCACGTTTGTTTCTTCCACGGAAAGTGAAAGTGAGTTGCGCATTTCCATGCGTACGTTGTGATCGTATTGGGGAGAAGGATTGTCTTCCGTGCGGAATTGCTCGCGCATTTTTTCCAATTCTTCGGGTGTATCGAAAGCATAGTAAGCGTAACCATCGCGGACGAGCTGATCGGCATATTCCTGGTACAGACCTGCTGCTTTTCGTTCGCTCTGGCGGTATGGACCGTAAGCGCCGGGTTTCAAAGGACTCTCATCCGGTTCGAGACCTGCCCAGGCAAGGCAGGAAAAAATATATTCCTCTGCTCCGGGAACATAGCGGCTCTGATCGGTGTCTTCGATCCGCAACACAAAATCACCGCCGTGCCGGCGGGCAAACAGGTAATTGTATAACACTGTTCTTACACCTCCAAGGTGCAAACCACCGGTAGGTGAGGGTGCAAAACGAACCCTTACTTTTCTCGTTGCCGTCATAGGCGGCAAAAGTACAACGATTGGGGGATTGGTCGGTGAATCAATTATATTTGACGTTTGATTCGTGCATGTATTTTATAAAAACTCCTTTCTGGCTCAAACGGTTTTATGCCGGTTATACCTGGGAAATACCTGTCTCAGGCAAAGCGCTTTTTCTGACCTTTGACGATGGTCCCCATCCCGTTGCCACTCCGTTTGTACTCGATATGCTGAAGTCATATGGTGCGAAAGCTACTTTTTTCTGTATTGGAAAAAATGTGGAGGCGCACCCTGGTATCTACCAGCGTATTTTGGAGGAAGGGCATGCTGTCGGCAATCACACCTGGCAGCACCTGAATGGATGGAAAACGGGAACAGACCTTTATATAGCAGATATTGCTAAAGCAGCGCGTGTGATAACAAGCTCATTGTTTCGCCCACCCTATGGGAGAATTACGGGGCAGCAGGCAAAACAATTGAAGAAACTTACGTTGGAGGCCAGGGAAAAAAACAGCGTTAACCGCGTCATAATGTGGGATGTGCTGAGTGCGGATTTTGACATAAAACTGGATGCAGCTACTTGTGCAAACTACGTTATCCGGCACAGTACACCCGGATCGGTTGTGGTATTTCACGACAGTGAAAAAGCGTTGCCACGACTGACAGGAGCGCTTCCGCAGGTATTAAAATTCTTTTCGGAAAAAGGATTTTCGTTCGAAAAAATAAAGTAGGAAAAATTATCAATTAAGAAAAAAGATCATTTACAGGATACTTATTTAGAAGAAGTTGGCTGAAAAATTTAGGGCCTGGGTAGAAACCCTGGCCCGTTTTTAATCCGTACCCTATGAAAACTGGATTAAAGGTATAATAAATTTTAATTTCTCCAAACCTATTTTCAATTTTAACCCGGTACCGGGGGGGGAAACGGGTTTAAAGGCTCAAAAACTTGACAAATGATGCTCATCGACACGCATGCACATACGTATTCAAATTCATTTAAAAGTGACGCAACGGAAATGCTCGCCCGCGCCCGCGAGGCCGGCATCGGAAAAATACTAATGCCCGCAATAGATCGTTCCACGCATGAGGCCATGCTGGAAATGGAAGCAAACAACGACTTCTGTTATAGCATGATGGGTGTTCATCCCTGTTCCATTGGCGAAAACTTTGAAGATGAATTGAAGGCGGCCGAAGAGTACCTGGCCAGCCGTCCGTTTATTGCGGTGGGTGAAATCGGTCTGGACTTTTACTGGGACGTCACCTACAAAGAGCAACAATACAAAGCGCTGCGCCGCCAGATCGAATGGGCCTTACATTATGACCTGCCAATCTGCATTCACTCGCGCAATGCCACGGGGGAATGCATTGAGGTGGTGAGCGAATACCAGCAAGGGAAACTGCGCGGTGTGTTTCATTGTTTCTCCGGCGATGCCGCCCAGGCCGCCCGGCTGACGGAGCTGGGATTTTATCTGGGTATCGGCGGAGTGCTGACATTCAAGAACGGAGGGCTGGACACGGCAATCAAAGATGTCGATCTCTCGTGGCTGATCCTCGAAACGGACGCCCCTTACCTGGCGCCTGTACCATACCGGGGAAAAAGGAATGAGCCGGCCTACGTGCTGCATGTGGCGCAGAAGCTGGCCGATCTGCGGGAAACGAGTCTGGAAAATATTGCGGACGTGACCACGGCTAATGCCCGGGCATTATTTCGCCTGGAAGCCTAAAAAACCGGTGAAATAGCGGTGCCTGTAATCACAGAAAACCGTATTTTTGCCACCCTTCAAACAGAGAGGTGTCCGAGTGGTTGAAGGAGCACGCCTGGAAAGTGTGTATACGGGAAACTGTATCGAGGGTTCGAATCCCTTCCTCTCTGCGAAAAAAGCCAGCTCATATTGAGCTGGCTTTTTGTTTTGCACCATTAACTGGAATAGGCCTGCCCGTCGCCTTCTTCGACAAAAAGCGTTGTCTGACGATAGAACAGCTTTAAAGCCTGACCATAACAACACCATAAGAATAAATTTATCTATTTGCCGGATATGAAAAATATCTTCTTATTCTTCTTCCTGCCGGTATGTAGCATCGTTAATGCACAGGTTAACCTGAAGGTGGAACTGGCACCGCAATTTGCCGGTCCCTATAATGGCCGGTTGTATGTTTATACGTTGAAAGACACTTCCGGGCAATTCAATGAACGGACGATGGCCGAAGAGCCGGCTTTTTATCTGCCGGTAAAAAATTGGCAGGCAGGCCAAACCATCAATTTTAAATCCGGCGCCACGCCTTCTCATGTGGCTATCGATTCGCTGGGCAAAGGTGTCTATAAACTAATTGCTATTCTTGATACGAATGCCAATGAAAGAGCCAATTCTGCCCCGGGCAATTTGTACAGCCGGGTTGAAGGTTTGCTGCAAGTAAGTGCTCCCGGCCAGGGCGAAGGCCTTGTTACTTTATCTAATGTATTTCAGGAAAGACAGTTTCGGGAAACCCCTCTGGCAAAAGAAATCAGGTTTCAATCCGGTCTGTTAAGTGAGTTCCGGAAAAAGCCCATTTTTATTAAAGCGGCGATTGTGTTTCCTGCTTCCTACGTTGCGGATAGTGCCCGGCGTTACCCTGTGGTCTTCATTATCCCGGGTTGGGGCGGCACACATCATCATGGCGCGATCTCCGGCAACCAGCAGTTATATGGCATGGACCTGGGTAAAGACAAAATCTATATCTATCTCAATCCGGAGACTCAAACGCCGTGGGGACTTCATGCTTTTATAGATTCCCGGGTAAACGGACCCTGGGGAAAAGCGCTGGTGAGCGAATTTATTCCTTACCTCGAACAACATTTCAACGTGACCAGAAATCCCCGGCAACGCTTCCTCATGGGTCAGAGTTCCGGTGGTTATGGGGCGGTTTGGCTGGCACTGAATTATCCCGCAAGCTTCGGCGGTTGTTGGGCCACCTCACCGGATCCGTTAGACTTTTCTTCCTTTACCGGTGTGAATCTCTATAAGGATAAAAATTATTATACCAATACTCAGGGAGAAGAGCGGGGAATAAACCGGGTAAACGGTGTTTTTCAGCAAACATTACGCAAGGCCAGGCTGGCCGAGTTGTTTGCGGGTGATGGTGGTCAGCAGCAATCATTTGAAGCAGCATTCGGACTGCCCGGCAGGGATGGCCGGCCCAAAGACCTGTTTGATCCACGCACGGGAAGAATCGATCAGCAGGTCGTTAAAGAATGGCAACCCTACGATCTCGCCCTGCTGGTAAAAACACAATGGCCCCGGATTAAAAAAGAGGGTGTGGGCAAAATCACCATCTATGCAGGTGGCAGGGATAACTACCGGCTGAATGAATCGGTGCTGGCTTTTGAACAAAAAGCGAAAGCGGCGGGCGCTGACATACGGGTGGTAATCCTTGCAGATGCAAACCATTTTCAGGTTCGTACCCGGGAGCTCAGTACCACGATACAGCAGGAAATAGATAATTTGATCGGTCAATAACCTGATCGTCGTGCGAATTACAGTAAATTCGATGGTATGAAGTCTTTGCTTTTTCCATTTGTTATCCTGTTGTTGCTTTCCTGCAACAACGAAAAGAAGGAAGCGCCCAAGCCCGCTCCGGAAATACCAGTAGCTCCGGCTGATGCTTTTTCTGTTATACGCGAGAAAATTAAATCGATCGATGAACTGGAAAACTCCGAAAAAAAGCAATTCGAGGTTAGTTGCGGCAAAAAAATAAAAGTAGAATATACAAGACACAACGGAGAGGTGATAAGAATCGCCGTGGATTTTTTGAAAGAAAGCGATAAGGAGATAAAGGCCGATTACTACTATGAGAACAACAAACTCATTTATATTTTTGAAGTAGTAAGAAAAGAAGGGGAAGACCAGAAAACATACAGTTCTTATATCGAAAACGATAAAGTGATCCGCTATTTCTGGGATCATGGCGAGAGTCAATGCAAGAAATGCGAATTCAATGCTTCCTCGAAAGAATACAAATTATTAAAAGCGAATAACGTCGCTGAAATAGAGGCCGTACTTTGCCAGTGATCAGGGCAGGTTCCGGATGGCTTTTCCCAATGTCTGTTCCATATTATCGGCCGAAGCTTCCAGTTGCGTGGCGATGCGCTCGCGTTCTTCGGTGGTTTTATTCTGGCTGAGTTTCTTCGCACCCTGCAGTTTGGTTATTTCCATTTCAAACGCCACCAGCCCCTGCATCATGCCGGTTTTATATTTTTCCGGAAGACTGTTCCACCTTTGCTGATAGGCTGCTTCGTAAAAGGAGATGGTTTGTTCGAGCAAAGCTGTTTTACCGGCTTCGTCTTCGATTACAGTAACCTGTCCATAAGCGTGGACGGCGATATAATCCCATGTAGGTACGCTTTCCCATTTGTTATAATGCTCCGGAGAAATATAAGCATGCGGGCCGCTGAAAATCACGAGTGCTGTTGTGTTGTTCAACTGAGCCGCCTGTTCATTGATTTTCGCCAGGTGGGAGCGGAGCCATACACTTCCTTCACGCTCTTCCACCAAAAACGGCAAATGTGTGGCAACCGGCAATTGATCCACCGTTGTCACGAAAGAAGCAAAACTATATTGGTTCATAAAGGCAACCAGTTCGGGCTGGTTGTCGAACCGGAACATATGTGGGACGTACATGACGGAAAGGTAGTAAGTATTAAGTAATAAGTTTTCAGGGAGGCGTTAGGTTTTAGGTATAAGGCTTAAGGAGTAAGGTATAGGGTGTAAGGCCCGACACTTCGGGCCGAAGCTTCGGCCCGAAGCTTCGGCCTAAGGCGGAAGTAGTAAGGCATTCACCATTCACTATTGACTATTGACCATTCACGATTACCCCGTCCGTATTGTCCCCGTTTGTCCATCCTGTTTGTCATTACCTAAATTTTAGCATGAAAACCTTTTTGTTCATTTTCAGTATGCCCGCATCTGTCACCGGCGCACCTTCACCCGAACAAATTTCAGCACGGCAACAATGGTTTGCGGGGCTGAATGACAACAAACAACTGGCGTGGCCTGGCGGGACATTGTCTCCACAGAACGCAACGGAGCACGACGGATTTTTAATAACCGGTCTTGTAGCCGTGTATGCCGATTCATTACAAGGAGCGAATGAGTTGGCGAAAACCAATCCGGCTTTCAAAGCCGGCGCAAAGATCGAAGTGCGGGAGTTGTTGTCACCGCCCGTAAAATCATGATCGTATCTTTGACCGATGAAGGAAACAAGCATCGATCAGGCGTATTGGGAGCAACGATGGCTCAACGGCTCAACCGGCTGGGATGTCGGTGCGCCCACTCCGCCATTAAGGGAGTATATCGATCAGCTCACGGATAAATCGATCCGTATGCTTATTCCCGGTTGCGGCAACGCTTATGAAGCGGATTATCTTCTGAGCAAAGGCTTCACTTCTGTGACCTTGCTGGATATTGCAAAGCCAGCCGTTGAAAAGTTGCGGGCGCGTTATGCCGGTGATGACCGCATACGTGTACTCAACGAAGATTTTTTCCGGCATCAACAATCCTATGACCTGATCCTCGAGCAGACTTTCTTCTGTGCGCTTGATCCCGCGCTGCGCAAAGATTATGTTGAACATATGCGTCGCCTGCTGCATCCCCGCGGCACATTGGCCGGTGTATTGTTTAGCCGTGAATTTTCAGATCCCGGTCCTCCATTCGGAGGAAACAAAGAGGAGTATGAAAAATTGTTCAGTCCGTTTTTTACTATTCACACGTTGGCGCCTTGTTACAATAGTATCGGCCCGCGTGAGGGCACGGAGGTTTTTATGATAGCGAAAACGTGAATCGTCAATAGGTCAATAAGTCAATAGGTAAATGGTGAATGAACAGCCTTGCGCTTTTGCGTGGAAAAGAGGGCCAGCTCACGCAAAGACGCATAAGGAGCAAAGACGCAAAGCATTATCTGTATTAGTTGAGACTTAATCTGACAGTTGGGGTTAATTTAGAGTAACGACAAACTAAATTAATAACCCCAAACAATCAGATTATGAATTCTGAAACTAAGTTAATCAAATCTCGCGTTGGGCTGCT
>Ga0209922_100622_pt1 | contig 42528 bp, 46 predicted proteins | sample ThiBiot_500_biof_FD_183946 | JGI IMG/M metagenome (GOLD analysis project Ga0209922, IMG submission 183946) | Wastewater bioreactor microbial communities from Cape Town, South Africa - Thiocy_expt_500_biof (SPAdes) | ecosystem: Engineered > Bioreactor > Thiocyanate-remediating > Anaerobic-Aerobic ... | reverse complement strand
GGCAGCCCTGACCTCGCCTGCCGCACCGGAGTCCGCTGCGCCGGTCGAAGCCGTCATCGAGACGCCTCCCGTCGAGGCATCCACCGCCGCCGATGCCGCTGCGGCGGCGGCGGACCTGACGCTGTCGCAGCAGAACGCCGTCCGCTCCGCGGAGAACTACCTGACCGTCACGCACTTCTCGCGCACGGGTCTGATCACGCAGCTGCAGTTCGAAGGCTACGAGCAGGCGGATGCCGAGTTCGCCGTCGACCACATCGCCGTCGACTGGAACGCGGAGGCCGCGAAGAGCGCACAGGCCTACCTCGACCTGACCTCGTTCTCGCGGCAGGGTCTCGTCGACCAGCTCGTCTTCGAGGGCTTCACCGCCGAGCAGGCCGAATACGGAGTGACCGCCGTCGGGTACTGAAGCCGGGTACTGGAAGACGGGGTGTGCCGCGATGATCGCGGCACACCCCCTCTGCTTCCGGCTCTGTCGGGCTACCGGGTCGGGCTACTCGTTGTCGCCGCCGGTCGCCGCGGTGGCGCTGACCTCCGAGGCATCCACCAGATCACGGGCGTCGGGCCACGTCCAGTCGCGGATCTCGGCCGGGTCCTCTCCCGTCGACCGGGCGTAGCGGCGGGCCGCCATGCGCTGGTCCTCGAGCTTCTGGCTGAGCAGCGCTGCGCGCGACGACAGGCCCGGGACGCGCTCGATGACCTTCCGCACGAGGTGGAACCGGTCCATCTTGTTGAGCATCGCCATGTCGAACGGCGTCGTCGTGGTGCCCTCCTCGATGTAGCCGCGCACGTGCAGGTTCGCGTGGCCGTGCCGGCGGTACGTCAGGCGGTGGATGAGCCACGGGTAGCCGTGGTAGGCGAAGATGATCGGCTTGTCGGTCGTGAACAGCTGATCGAACTCGCGATCGGTCATGCCGTGCGGGTGCTCCTCGCTCGGCTGCAGACGCATGAGGTCGACGACGTTGACCATCCGCACCTTCAGATCGGGGAGCTCCTGCCGGATGATGTCGATCGCCGCGAGCACCTCGAGCGTCGGCACATCGCCGCACGCCGCGAGGACGACGTCGGGCTCCTCACCGGTCGGGACGTTCGACGCGAACTCCCAGATGCCCGCACCGCGCGTGCAGTGGTCGATCGCCTGTTCCATCGTGAGCCAGGACGCCTGCGGCTGCTTGCCCGCCACGACGACGTTGACGTAGTCGCGGGAGCGCAGGCAGTGGTCGTAGACGCTCAGCAGGGTGTTGGCGTCCGGCGGCAGGTAGACCCGCACGACTTCGGCTTTCTTGTTCACGACGTGGTCGATGAAGCCCGGATCCTGGTGTGAGAAGCCGTTGTGGTCCTGGCGCCAGACGTGGCTGGAGAGCAGGTAGTTGAGCGACGCGATCGGGCGCCGCCACGGCAGCTCGCGCGAGACCTTCAGCCACTTGGCGTGCTGGTTGAACATCGAGTCGACGATGTGGATGAACGCCTCGTACGACGTGAACAGACCGTGCCGGCCGGTGAGGAGGTACCCCTCGAGCCACCCCTGGCACTGGTGCTCGCTCAGCATCTCGACGACCTGGCCGCGCTTGCCCAGGTGCTCGTCGTCGCTGTCCAGACCGTTGTTCCAACTCTTGTCGGTGACCTCCAGCACGGCCTGGATGCGGTTGGATGCCAGTTCGTCGGGCGCGAAGATGCGGAAGTTGTCGAGGTTCGCGGCCATGACCGCCTCGAGCCATCCTCCGAGCACCCGCGTCGCCTCGGCGATCGTCGCACCCGGGGCGGGCACGTCGACGCCGTAGTCGCGGAAGTCGGGCAGCACGAGGTCGTGCAGCAGCAGTCCGCCGTTCGCGTGCGGGGTCGCGCTCATGCGGAGGTCGCCCGGAGGGGTCAGCGCCGTGACTTCGGGGCGCGGCGCGCCGGCCTCGTCGAACAGCTCCTCGGGGCGGTAGGACTGCAGCCAGCCCTCCAGCACCTTGAGGTGGTCGTCGGTGTCGCGCGCCGTTCTCGGTGCGCTTGCCGTCGATCTCGGGCGGGCAGGTCCAGCCCTTCGGCGTGCGCATGACGATCATGGGCCAGCGCGGACGCTCGAGATCGGGGTTCTCCGCGGCATCCGCCTTGATCTGCGCGATCTCGTCGAGCGCCTCGTCGAGGAGCGTCGCGAACCGGGTGTGGATCGACAGGTGGTCCTCGTCGTCGAAACCGGCCTCGAAGACGTACGGCTTGTAGCCGTAGCCGGTCATGAGAGCGACGAGCTCTTCTTCGGGGATGCGCGCGAGCACCGTCGGGTTCGCGATCTTGTAGCCGTTCAGGTGCAGGATCGGCAGGACGACGCCGTCGGTGACGGGATCGATGAACTTGTTGGAGTGCCAGCTGGTCGCGAGCGGCCCGGTCTCGGCCTCGCCGTCGCCGACGACGGCCGCGACGAGCAGGTCGGGGTTGTCGAACGCGGCGCCGTAGGCGTGGGAGAGCGCGTAGCCGAGCTCGCCGCCCTCGTGGATCGAGCCGGGCGTCTCGGGGGCGACGTGCGAGGGGATGCCGCCGGGGAAGGAGAACTGCGTGAAGAGGCGCTTCAGGCCTTTCTCGTCGTTCGAGATGTCGTTGTACGTCTCGGTGTAGGTCCCGTCGAGGAACGACGCCGCGACGAGACCCGGCCCGCCGTGCCCGGGGCCGATGATGTACATCGTGGGCTGCAGGCGCCGCGCGATCGCGCGGTTGAGGTGGGAGTAGATGAAGTTGAGGCCCGGCGTCGTGCCCCAGTGCCCGACGAGGCGCGGCTTGACGTGGTCGCGGGTCAGCGGCTCGCGCAGCAGCGGATTGTCGAGCAGGTAGATCTGCCCGACGCTCATGTAGTTGGCGGCGCGCCACCACCGGTCGATCGTCTCGACATCGGCGGGCGTGACGCTCGCGGTGCTGCGGGTCCAGGGCGTAGAAGGATTGTTAGCGCTCACATTGTCGAGTGTGGCACTGCTCGGGCCGTCGCGACAGGGGGTCGGCCGTGCAAATCCCGTCGAAGCAGGCGGGCCGCGGGGCTGCGGCTCGTCAGTCGAGCAGCAGGGCGGGCTCTTCGAGGATGGATGCCACGTCGGCGATGAACCGGCTCATGCCGTCGCCGTCGATGACGCGGTGGTCGAACGAGCCCGACACCGTCGTGACGAACCGGGGGCGCACCTCGCCGTCCACGACCCACGGCTTCTGCCGGATCGTACCCATCGCGACGATCCCCGACTCGCCGGGGTTGATGATCGGCGTCCCGGCATCCATCCCGAACACGCCGATGTTCGTGATCGTGATCGTGCCGCCCTGCTGGTCGGCGGGGGTCGACCGGCCCTCACGTGCCGTGAGGGTGAGCTTCTCGAGAGCGCGGGCGAGTTCGCGCATCGACAGATCCTGCGCGTCCTTGATGTTCGGCACGAGCAGCCCGCGCGGCGTCGCGGCGGCGATGCCGAGGTTGACGTAGTTGCGCACGTGGATCTCGGCCGAGCCGTCCTCGTTGTCGATCCACGCGGCGTTCACCATCGGCGTGCGCCGCGCCGCCCAGATCACGGCGCGCGCCATGATCAGCAGCGGCGACACCTTCACGTCGGCGAAGTCGGGCGAGGCCTTCAGACGCTTGACGAGTTCCATCGTGCGCGTGGCATCCACGTCGGTCCACACCGACACGTGCGGCGCGGTGTACGCGGAGCGGACCATGCCGGATGCCGTGGCCTTGCGCACGCCCTTGACGGGGATTGTCTCTTCGCGACCGCCCGCCGGCGCCGAGGCGGGGGCAGCGGGCGCCACCGACGCGACCGGTGCGACCGGGATCGTGTGCTCGCGCACGGCGGGGGCGGCGGGGGTCGCGATGTTGCGGAAGACACTCGCCTGCTGGGCGTGCGCCACGACGTCGTCGCGCGTGACTTCGCCGGCCGGGCCGCTCGGAGCGACTTGAGCGAGGTCGACACCGAGGTCGCGGGCGAGCTTGCGCACCGGCGGCTTCGCGACGACGCCGACGGATGCCGTGACGGCGGCCGCCCGCGCGGCGGGGCGCTTGCGGCGCGAGGTCACGGCGCCGCCCGTGCCGTAGCCGACGAGCACGGCGCCGGCGGCCTCGTCCTCGCTCGGCGTCGGGGCGGCCGGCTCGCCGTGGGCGGAGAGGCCCGACGAGGCATCCGCCTCGGCATCCGCCCCGGCGATCGTGATGATCGCGGCCCCGACGGTGACGGTCTGCCCCTCGGGGGCGAGGAGCTCACCGACCGTGCCGGAGAACGGCGAGGGCAGCTCGACGAGGGATTTCGCCGTCTCGATCTCGACCAGCACGTCGTTGACCTCGACCCTGTCTCCCGGCGCGACGCGCCACTGGACGATCTCGGCCTCGGTCAGCCCCTCACCGACATCCGGCAGGTGGAAAGTCTGGGTGCTCATCTCGTTCTCCTCGTATCACCCGTCGTGGTGCGGGTGGGGGGGGTTAGTAGGCGAGGGCGCGGTCGACGGCCTCGAGGATGCGATCGGCGTCGGGCAGGTAGATGCCCTCCAGCTTCGCGGGCGGGAACGGGACATCGAAGCCCGACACCCGGATGACGGGCGACTCCAGAGCGAAGAACGCGCGCTCCATCACCGTCGCTGCGACCTCCGAGCCGACCGACACGTTGCCGGGCGCCTCCTGCGCGTAGACCATGCGACCCGTCCGGCGGACGGAGTCGAGGATCGGCCCGTAGTCGATGGGCGACAGCGACCGCACGTCGACGACCTCGCACGACGTGCCCTCGCTCTCGGCGAGCGCCGCCGCCTGCAGGAGCGTCGTCACCATCGCGCCGTGACCCACGAGGGTCACGTCCGTACCTCGCCGCACGATCCGCGACGCGTGCAGCGGGAGCGCGCGCTCGGCCTCATCGACCTCGCCCTTCAGCCAGTACTTGGCCTTCGGCTCGAGGAAGATGACCGGGTCGGGCGAGGCGATCGCGTCCTGGATCATCCAGTATGCGTCGTTCGGCGTCGACGGCGACACCACCCGCAGGCCCGGCGTGTGCGCGAAGTACGCCTCCGGGCTCTCCTGGTGATGCTCGACCGCGCCGATGTGCCCGCCGTACGGGATGCGGATGACGACCGGCATCCGCAGCGCACCCTCGTGCCGGTTCGTGAGCTTCGCGAGCTGCGAGGTGATCTGGTCGAACGCGGGGAAGACGAACCCGTCGAACTGGATCTCCACGACGGGGCGGAACCCCGCCATCGCGAGCCCGATCGCGGTGCCCACGATCCCCGACTCGGCGAGCGGGGTGTCGAGCACCCGGCGGTCGCCGAACTCGGCCTGCAGCCCCTCGGTCACACGGAACACGCCCCCGAGCTTGCCGATGTCCTCACCCATCAGGAGGACGTGGTCGTCGGCCGTCATCGCGGCGCGAAGGCCCGCGTTCAGGGCCTTCGCAAACGGCATCGCCGTCGTCGTCATGCGACACCTCCCTCGAGCGCCGCTTCGTACTCGGCGAGCCAGCGCTCCTGCTCCTGCACGAGCGGGTGCGCGTCACTGTACGCGTACGCGAACATGTCGGACGCCTCGAGCCCGCCGAGCTCGTTCGTGCGCACGCGCACATCGTCGGCGTAGGCCGCGGCCTCGGCATCCACCTCGTCGAAGAAGGATGCCGCGGCGCCCCGCGACCGCAGGTGCGCACGCATCCGAGCGATCGGATCGCGCCGCGCCCACGACTCCTCCTCGTCGGAGGTGCGGTACTTCGTCGGGTCGTCGCTCGTCGTGTGCGCGCCCATGCGGTACGTCAGCGCCTCGATCGCGTGCGGGCCGTCACCCGCGCGCGCCTCGTCGAGCGCGAGCTTCGAGACGGCGTAGCTGGCGAGCACGTCGTTGCCGTCGACGAGCGTCGAGGGCATCCCGTACCCCGCGCCGCGGCGGTAGAGCGGTCCGCGCGACTGCGTCGCCACGGGCACCGAGATCGCCCATTGGTTGTTCTGCAGGAAGAACACCTCGGGGGTCCGGTACGTGTTCGCGAAGACCATGGCCTCGTGGACGTCGCCCTGGCTCGACGCACCGTCGCCGTAGTAGACGATGACCGCCTCGTCGCGGGTGGGATCGCCTGTGCCGCAGCGCCCGTCGAAGACGAGCCCCATGCCGAAGCCGGTCGCGTGCAGCGTCTGCGACCCGAGGACGAGGGTGTAGATGCGGGTGTTGCCGTTGCGCGGGTCGGTCGGGTCCCAGCCGCCGTGCGTGAGCCCGCGCATCACGCGGATGATGTCGATCGGATCGACGCCGCGGGTCGTCGCGACGACGTGCTCGCGGTAGCTCGGGAAGAGATGGTCCTGCGCGCGTGCCGCTCGCACGGAGCCGACCTGGGCGGCCTCCTGTCCGAACGACGGCGGCCACAGGGCGAGCTGCCCCTGCCGCTGCAGGTTCGTGGCTTGGCGGTCGAACGCGCGCACCACCACCATGTCGCGGTAGAAGGTCTCCAGGTCGGCGTCGGCGAGCGCGTCGATGAGCGGCAGGTACCGCTCCGCCTCGGGCGTCGGGGCGAACGTCCCGTCCGCTGCCAGAACGCGCACGAGTGCCGGGTCGTCAGGCGGGGTCATGCCTCAACGCTAGCCCCGGCCGTATGCAGGGTTCTGCATGGAATCGACAACGGATGCCGGAATGCCTCAGCGAGGGGCGACAGCGCTCGCGACCTCGACCACCCGGTCGATCGACTCCTGCTCGCCCACCGAGATCCGGACACCGTCGCCCGCGAAGGGCCTGACGATGAGTCCCGCGGCGTCGAACGCCGCGGCGACCTCGGCCGTGCGCTCGCCCGCGGGGAGCCACACGAAGTTGCCCTGCGCATCGGGGACGTCCCACCCGGCGGCCCGCAGCCGTTCGACGAGCACATCGCGCCGTGCCGAGATCACGGCGACGCGTGCCCGGAGCTCATCCTCGGCGTCGAGGCTCGCGAGCGCGGCCTCCTCGGCCTGCGCCGTGACCGACAGGGGGATGCCCGTGGAGCGGGCGGCGGCGAGGATCCGGGGGTCGCCGATCGCGTAGCCGACCCGAAGGCCCGCCAGCCCGTACGCCTTGGAGAAGGTGCGCAGCACGACGACTTGCGGATGCCCGGCCGCGAGCACGACCTCGCCGCGCACCGTGTCGGGCGCCGTCGCGAACTCGACGTAGGCCTCGTCGAGGACGACGAGGACGTCGGCGGGGATCTTCGTGAGGAACGCGTCGAATGCCGCCTGGGTGACGACGGGGCCGGTCGGGTTGTTGGGCGTGCAGACGATCACCATGCGGGTGCGGTCGGTGATGGCGGCGGCCATGGCATCCAGGTCATGTCCGCCCGCGGGCGTGTTCGGCACGGGCACGCCCGTCGCGCCGGCGATCGTCGCGAGCGACGGGTACGCCTCGAAGGACCGCCACGAGAAGACGATCTCATCGCCCGGACCGCTCGTGGCCTGCGCGAGCTGGAAGAGGATCGACACGGAACCCGCCGCGATGTGCACCGCGTCGTCCGTCACACCGAACTTCTCGGCGAGGCGTGCGCGAAGCCGCGCCGCCGAGGCGTCGGGGTAGCGGTTGAAGCCGACGCTCGCCTGCACGGCCTCCACGACACCGGGCAGCGGCTCGAACGGATTCTCGTTGCTCGAGAGCTTGAAGGCGTCGTCACCGGCGTGCTTTCCCTGCCGGTAGGCGGGGAGGGCGGCGATCTCAGGGCGGAGGCGAACGGGATGATCGGTCACGCGACGAGTCTACGAGGGGAGCGGATGACACCGCGGGCCGCGCGTGCGACACTGAGGGACCATGCGCTTCCTCATCCGCGTCGTCGTCAATGCGTTCGCCATCTGGGTGGCGACGCTGATCCCCCTGCTCATGGTGACGGTCATCCCCTTCGCCCCCGGGGAGACCCTGCAGCTCGTCCTGACGCTTCTGCTCGTCGCGGCCGTGTTCGCGCTCGTCAACACGATCATCGGCACGGTCATCAAGATCGTCGCCTTCCCGCTCTACATCCTCACCCTGGGGCTCATCTCCTTCCTCGTGAACGGGCTCCTCCTCGTCATCACGGCGTGGTTCACGCACTGGTGGAGCTGGGGGCTGCGCGTCGAGGACCTGTGGCACGGCATCCTCGCGGCGATCGTGATCTCCCTCATCAACTGGGTGTTCGGCATCATCCTGCGCCCCCAGACGAAGCGCCGCTGAGCTTGCGGAAGGGCATCTTCGGCGCCTCCGCCAACGGGCGGGGGTCGACGCGGGATGCCTCGTACACGAACGACTCCACGCTCGTCGCGTCGGCGTAGTCCCCGAGGCGCGAACGGACCCCGTCCACCCGCGGATCGGAAGACACGTCGAGCATCCGCGCGGTCTCGCGATAGTGCTCGATCAGGTGCGGCTCGATCGGGTCGTCGCCCCCCAGGAGCTTCCCCGGGATCTCGCGGGACACGGTGATGCTCCCCTCCGCACCGACGCCCTGGGCGAATCCCCCGCCGGCGAGCGCCGCGACCGGGTCGTCGCGGTGCCGGAGCGCGACGCCCAACGTGTCGCCGCCGAAATCTCCCTGCACCGGACTGCCGGCCGTCACGACCAGGGGCACCTCGTAGTCGCCGGACATCGCGAGGAACGTCGCAACGAGGCCCCCCTGCGAGTATCCGACCGGCGAGACCACATCACCGGTCTCGGCGCCCGCGTCGGCGAGCGCCGCGCGGACGGCCTGGTAGGACGCCGCGTCGCTGCGCCGGAGGTACATGTCGAGGTTGGAGTCCCAGTCCCATGCCTCGTCTTCACCGCCGTCGCTCGTGCCCGCGATGTACACGGTGAAACGACGCGAGCCGTCGGGCATCGTGAAGCGGTCCACCCGCACGCGCGCATCGCCGGCGGGGATGCGATCGGTGAGCTGGGCGACCGAGGTCGGCGCCGATGTCCGCGAACCGCCCACCTGCCGGACCTCGACGGAGCCGGGCGCGGGCGCGAGGCCTGCCCCGCGCTTCACGGTGCCCCGCCCGATCGCCTGGATCAACCCGGCGAGCGGCCAGATGAGGGCCTCGAGTCCCAGCTGCGGACCGATCGTGACGTCGTACTGGTCCATGAGCGCGAGCCGGTCGGCGCCGTACCAGGCGAGCTCGTCCCAGAACAGCCGGGTCGCGATCCCGGCGTCGTCCTGCAGGAGGGCCGCCATCCGCGTCCGGAGTTCTCCCGCGAGAGCGTCGTCGCCGGCCGTCTCGGCGATCCGGGCCTGCGCGCGCAGTTCCGCGTACTCGTAGGTGTCGGCCATCGTGTCGAGATCCCCGGCGAGCCGCCGCGCCCGCACCGCGGCATCCGTCGCCGACCCGGCGGGCGGATAGAGCCAGACATCCGCGCGTTCCAGCACACGCTGCGCACGTTGCAGGGTCTCCCCGATCGCATCGCACGCGGCGGCGCTCGCGCGCAGGTGCCCCGCCGCGGCGCGTAGGGTGTCGGTGTCGACGGCGACGAGCCCGCCGCTGCGGATGTCGAGGTCGTCGGAGCCCATCAGGAGCACCCCACGAGAGCGCGGGACGTCTCGGCGCGTTGGGCCGCGGCGAGATCGTCGTCGCACAGCTGGATGAGGCGGACGAGGCGGGCGACGTCCTCTACGAGGCCCGCCGCCCCGGCCCGGTAGTCGTCGGTGGCGCGAGAGCGCCAATCGGTCGTGTCGGCGATGCCGTCGACACGGGAATGCAGGGCGTGCGCATCGCGGCTCGCGTCGTGCAGGATGCGCCGCGCGGCAGTCAGCGCCGAGAGTGTCGGTGTGGTCGGGAACGGGTCCATGGGGAGACTCTGGACGACTCGGCGGCGCGCCGCCGACCGAATCGGCCGATCGGTGGACAGTCCACAGGATCGGGCGGCTGGGGAGGGGGCGATGCTGTCGTGCCTGCACTCGGACCTTCCCCCCGCGGCCCGACGCGGGCGAGAATGTGGGGGTGCATCCTCGTCCCGCGCCGTTCCGTGTCGCGTTCGTCTGCACCGGCAACATCTGCCGCTCCCCGATGGCGGAGATCGTCTTCCGAGGGTTCACGGAACGCGCAGGGCTCGCCGACTATGTGACCTCGTCGAGCTCGGGCACGGGCGATTGGCACGTCGGCGAGCGCGCCGACGCACGCACCCTCGAGGCGCTGCACCGCCGCGGATACGACGGCGAGCACCATCGCGCCCGCCAGTTCGCGCTCGAGGACTTCGACCGCAACGACCTGATCGTCGCCCTCGACCGCTCGCACGAGCGCATCCTCTCCAGCTGGGCGCGGACGACGGACGACACCGACAAGCTCGCGCTGCTCCTCTCGTTCGACGCGGCGGCGGAGGGCGTGCTCGACGTGCCGGACCCGTACTACGCGGGGCCGAAGATGTTCGATGAGGTGCTCGATATGATCGAGAGTGCGAGCCGGGCGCTCTTCCGGCAGCTCGAACCCGCCGTCCGCCCGTCCTCGGGCTGAGTCCTGAGCGCCCGATGTCCCCGATCGGAGCCTTCGTCGTGACCGCATTGCCCCCTCAGCCCCTGAGCCCGCTCGACGGACGCTACCGCGCCGCGGTGACGGGCCTCGCCGACTACCTCTCCGAGGCGGGCCTCAACCGCGCCCGCGTCGAGGTCGAGGTCGAGTGGATCATCGCCCTCACGGACCGCGGCCTGTTCGGCGCGGCGCCGCTCGAGGATGCCCAGAAGGAGAGCCTGCGCGCTCTGTACCGCGACTTCGGCCAGGCGGAGATCGACTGGTTGGCCGAGAAGGAAGCCGTCACGCGTCACGACGTGAAGGCCGTCGAGTACCTCGTGCGCGACCGGCTCGAGACGCTCGGGCTCGCCCCCGTCGCCGAGCTCACCCACTTCGCATGCACGAGCGAGGACATCAACTCGGCGTCCTACGCGCTCACCGTGAAGCGCGCCGTCGAGCAGGTGTGGCTCCCGAAGCTGCGCGCCGTGATCTCGGCCCTCGGCGACCTCGCCCGTGAGCACCGCGACGCCGCCATGCTCTCCCGCACGCACGGCCAGCCGGCGACCCCGTCGACGATGGGCAAGGAGCTCGCCGTGTTCGCGTGGCGCCTCGACCGCGTCGCCGCCCAGATCGAGGCGGGCGATTACCTCGCGAAGTTCTCCGGCGCGACCGGCACGTGGTCGGCGCATCTGTCCGCCGCGCCCGACGTGGACTGGCCGGAGCTGTCGCGCGAGTTCATCGAAGGCCTCGGCATCGGGTTCAACATGCTCACGACCCAGATCGAGTCGCACGACTGGCAGGTCGAGCTGTACGACCGGGTGCGGCACGCGGGTGGCATCCTGCACAACCTCGCGACGGATGTGTGGACCTACATCTCGATGGGCTTCTTCGCGCAGATCCCCGTCGCGGGAGCGACCGGCTCGTCGACGATGCCGCACAAGATCAACCCCATCCGGTTCGAGAACGCCGAGGCGAACCTGGAGATCTCCGGCGGGCTGCTGCAGACCCTGGCGTCCACCCTCGTCACGAGCCGCATGCAGCGCGACCTCACCGACTCGACGACGCAGCGGAACATCGGCGTCGCATTCGGGCACTCGCTGCTCGCCCTCGACAACCTCCAGCGGGGGCTCACCGAGATCCTGCTCGCGCGCGACGTGCTGCTGGCGGACCTGGATGCCAACTGGGAGGTCCTCGCCGAGGCGATCCAGACCGTCGTGCGGGCCGAGATCGTCGCGGGCCGCTCGCAGATCACCGACCCGTACGCCCTGCTGAAGGACCTCACCCGCGGGCGCCGCGTCGGTCACGCGGAGCTGGTCGAGTTCGTCGACGGCCTCGACATCGGCGCGGAGGCGAAGGCGCGGCTGATCGCGCTGACCCCGGCGACCTACACGGGCATCGCCGACCGGCTCGTCGACGAGCTCTGACGGGTCGACGGGACGCCCGTCAGGACGCGGGCGGCTCGGACTCGTCCTCGGGGAGGAGCACTCCGTGCTCGACGTTCTTCGTGACCTGAGCGGGGTCGACGGCGAGCATCAGGAGCGCGATGATCACGAGCGTCGCGATGAACGCGATGCCGGCGACGACGAGCGACACGACGACCACGTGCGAGCGCTGGTCGCCCGTGAGCTCCTGGAAGAAGCCCATCGAGACGAGCGTGATGATCCCGGCGAACACCGCCGCGGCGAACGCGAACCCGAGCAGCTGCACGGGTTTCATGATGTCGCGACGAGTGGGTCGGTTCTCGGTCATACGATCTCTCCTGCCGAGCGCGCGGACGATGCGGGCGCCTCGGTGACGACGGGCGTGTGGCGGGGCGAGAAGCCGGCGATCCCGAGGAAGACGGCGATGACGGCGGCGTACCCGCCGAACACGCCGACACCGATCACGATGCCGGTGAGCGTCAGATCGCCCACGTACTGAAGACTGTAGGTCGGGTTCACGAGAAGGAGCCCGACGGCGAGGGCGAGCGTGATCGCCCCGATGAGGACGCCGTCACGTCCGTTCGCATCGCCGGCGCGACGGGCGCGAAGGCCGCCGACGAGCTCGGTCACCCCACTGACGACGGCCCAGGCGATGACGACGATGAAGAACATCTCGGTGGTCCGAAGGGGTGGGATGCCCGTGACCATCCCCGCGACGAGCGCCTCGACTCCGAGGAGCACCGGCAGCCCGCGGCCGCCCGCAGGGTAGACGAGCCACGCCGCCGCGAAGAACACGATGGCGGTCGCGATCGCGTATCCGCTGAAGACCGCGAGCCCGACGGCGGCCGAGTGGTCCGACGAGAACGTGATCATGATCGCCGCGACGGCGGCGAACAGCGCCCGTGCGAGCTGCACATGGCGCACCTCGAAGGTGCGGGTCGGCGCGTCGGTCACGCCCTCCAGTCTAGGTCGCCCGGCGCGCCGCGAAGACTCAGGCCGCGCAGACGCGCGCCGCGGAGACTCAGGCCACCGCGGCGGCGACGAGGTCGCGGATGTGCGCGATCACGGCATCCGTCACCTCGACGACCGCGAACGACGTCGGCCAGAGCGCGCCGTCGTCGAGGCGGGCCTCGTCGGTGAAGTTCAGCGTGGGGTAACGGGTGTCGAACTTCGAGGCGGGCTGCACGAAGAGCACGACCTTGCCGTCGGCGGCATACGCGGGGAAGCCGTAGAACGTCTTCGGGTCGAGCTGGGGCGCTTCCGCACCCACGATCCGGTGCACCGCACGGGCGAGGTCGCCGTCCACGCCGCTCAGGGCGTCGATCGCGTCGCCGCACGCCTCGAGCTCCTTGGCGAGCTTGGCGGCGCCCTTCAGCCCCTTCGTCGAGCGGAGCTCCTCGGCGCGCTGCGCCATCGCCGCGCGTTCCTCGGCGCTGAACCTGTTCTCGCCTTCAGCCATGTCAGGCGTCCTTTCGGTGGATCGCTTCGACGGCGCGCAGCACCGCGAGGCTGCGCTCCTGGTCGGGGGTGGGGTCGTCGCCGCGGATGAGGTCCGCGAAGCGGGCGACCTCGTAGACCATGTTGTTCTCGGCACCGTCGACGTGCTCGGCGGTGCGCGTGCCGTCCCGGAGGCTCAGGGCGATCTCGCGCGGCCGGGTGATCTCGTCGATCTCGATCGTGCCGAGTTCGCCCTGGATCTCGTTCGGCCGGTGCGAGAACCCGATCTTCGAGAACGACACCTGCGCCACGAACTCCGGATACGTGAGGAGGGCTGCGCCCGCCCCGTCCGCGCCCGTCGCGACGGCGACGGTCGATCCCGTGACGGATGCCGGGGCGCCGAACAGATGCACGACGGCGCTCAGGGGATACACGCCGAGGTCGAACAGCGCACCTCCGGCGAGCGCCGGGTCGAAGATGTTCGGCGTCTCGCCGGCGAGGACGAGGTCGTAGCGCGCGGAGTACTGCGACTGCCCGAACGAGACGAGCCGTACGCGCCCGATCCGCGGCAGGAGGGCGGCGACCTGCGCCATCCCGGGGTCGTAGACGTTCCGCATGCCCTCGAACACGACGACGCCGCGGTCGCGGGCGGCGCCGACGAGGTCGGCGAACTCGCCCGCCGTCGGGGTCGCGGGCTTCTCGACGAAGACATGGATGCCGGCGTCGATGGCATCCCGCACCTGCGCCGCATGCGCGCCGTTCGGTGACCCGACGTAGACGGCATCGATCTCGCCCGAGCGCAGCAGCGCCGCGAGGTCGGTCGTGGCTCCCGCGATGCCGAGCCGGTCGGCGAACGCACGGGCGCGGGCCGCGTCACGCGAGTAGGCGACGTCGATGCGGATGCCGTCGACGTCAACCACCGCGTCGGCGAACCGTTCCGTGATGCCGCTCGTCCCGATCGTCGCCAGTCGAATCATGGCGTCCAGCGTACGACTCGGAGCGCCCGTGCGGAGCCGCTCCCGTGGCGATCGACCGGGCCGATCCGGCTCAGTGCCCGGCGAGGAAGGCGATGCCCTCTTCGCGGAAGACCCGCGAGCCCGGGGCATTGAAGTGGTGGCGCCCCGGGATCTCGAGGAACCGCCCCTGGGGGCACGCCGCCGCGAGCGCCTTGGAGCCCTCGATGATGGCATCCTGCGACCCCGTCGCGAAGAGCACGGGCTGCTGCGGCGCGTGTGCCGGATCGGGATCGACGGTCTTCGTCGCCCGCATTCCGCCCGCGATCGCGAGGAGCGCCCGCAGGTCGTTGCCGGACACTCTTTCGCTCAGGCGCAGGTAGTTCTGGCTCACCGGGTCGGTGACGGGGGTGCCGTCCTCGACGAACGCACGGACCTGGTCGATGTCGAGCCGTGCGAGGGGGATGCCGTCGGGCACGCCGCCCAGGATGACGCGCGGGATCCGCTCGGAGATGTCCTGCACGACCTCCCACCCGACGCGGGCTCCGAGGGAGTAGCCGACGTAGAGGGCTTCGTCGACGAGGTACGTGTCGAGGACGGTCTCGACGTCGCCCGCGAGCGCACGGATGGAGTAATCGCCCGGGTCGTGCGGCTTGTCGCTCGCGCCGTGGCCGCGCTGGTCGATGCCGATGACGCGGTAGCCGGCACGGAGCAGATCGCGCACCCACCCGGTCGCGACCCAGTTGTCCTTCGTGCTGGAGGCGAACCCGTGCACCACGACCACGACGGGCGCATCGAGCTCGCCCCAGGAGTACGTCGCGATGCGCAGGCCGTCGCCGACCATGATGTACTGCGGATCGGGCATCTCGGTGATGAGCCCGAACGCCGGGGACGGCGCCGGGTCGTTCAGCACGGGGGCGTTCGGCGTCGGGGACTCAGGCGTCGTGGACACGGTTCTCCTCTCGACACGCGATGCGGACGTATCGCGTCGCGTCGGACAACCCCGCGTCGTACAGAAGTATTCCTATGAATGGATCTTCCGCCGGGGCCGCCGCCCCAGGCTACCGCCGCGGCGCCCCGGGGCACCGCGGCCGACGATCGGGATGGGGGCCGTCACGACGGCATCCACCACCATCGACCCGTCCGTCGGACCGATGACGGGGATCGTGGTCGTCTCGGTGACCTCCGGCGGGTCGACGGGCATGCGGCCGAGTTCGCGGTGCGCGCGCACGTAGGCCGGGATGAGGATGACGACCGCGCCGATCCATGCCAGGGGGTTCGACCACACGACCCCCGCGAAGCCGAACATGCTTCCGAGGATGACCGCCGCACCGACACGCATGACGAGTTCGACGACGCCCGTGAGGGTCGGGATCAGGGCCGATCCGAGCCCCTGCAGCACTCCGCGCAGGATGAACAGCACGGCGAGAACGGTGTACGACGCCCCGTTGATGAGAAGCATGTACGCCGCCAGATGCACGACTTCGTCGGAGCCGTCGCCGACGAACATCCGCACGGCGGACGCGCCGCCGACGACGAGGAGCACACCGAGGATGACGGCGACGACGAGCGACATCCACACGGCCTGCACCACGCCGCGGCGGATCCGGTCGGGTCGGCGCCCGCCCAGGTTCTGCGCCGCGTACATGGACGCCGCGAGCCCGAGCGACTGGAGGAGGGCGACCGCCAGCCCGTCGACGCGGGCGGCGGCCGTGTATGCCGCGATCGCCTCCGCGCCGAGCTCGTTGAGCGCGACCTGCACCGTCAGCGTCCCGATCGCGATGATCGAAGCCTGGAACCCCATCGGCAGGCCGAGCCGGAGGTGCTCGGCGAGGTCGGCGCGGGTGACCTTCCAGTCCTCCCGGCGCACGTGCAGCACGGGCACGCGCCGCCGCAGGTACTCGAGGCACAGCAGCACGGACGCGGCCTGCGCCGCGACGGTCGCCCAGGCGGCGCCGGCGACGCCCCAGCCGAGGACTCCGACCATGAGGAGGACGAGCGCGACGTTGAGCGCACACGCGATGGTGAGGAACACGAGCGGAGTGCGGGAGTCGCCGATCGCACGGATGATCGCGGCGAGGTAGTTGAACGCCATCATCGCCCCCGCCCCGAGGAAGCTGATCTGCGCGAACACCGTCGCGTCGGCCATGAGCTGCGGCGGCGTCTGCATGAGCGCGAGGGCGGGCCCCGAGATGAAGGGCGCGACGACGGTCAGGACGATGCTGAACCCCGCGGTGAGGATCGTGCCGGATGCCACGGATCGCCGTACCGCCGCGTGATCGCGCGCCCCGAACGCCTGTGCCGTCGGGATCGCGAAACCGCTCGTCATGCCCCACGCGAACCCGAGGAGGAGGAACAGCAGGCTCCCCGTCGCGCCGACCGCGGCCAGGGCGTCGACGCCCAGGTGACGGCCGACGACGACGGCATCCGCGAACTGGTACAGCTGCTGGACGACGTTGCCGATCAGCAGCGGCACCGAGAACGCGAGGATGACGCGCCAGGGACTGCCGGTGGTGAGGGTGCGGGACATGCGTGCTCTCAGGAGGGATCGAGGGGTGCGAGCGGGGGTCTGGGGGGGTGTGGGGACTGCGCCGGGTTCGCGCGTCGGTTCGCGCGGGGCTCCGGCCGTCAGCGGGAACGACGAACTGCGCCCCGACAGGGCGCCTCGGGTTCCACTGTATCGAATCGATTCGAGTGCCGCAAACCATTCATGCCATGAACGCCCGGTACTGTGAAGCGCATGTCCGTGGGTCTTCTCGCCGTCGTCGACGACATCCTCAGTGCCGCGCTCAAGGCATCCGCCAAATCCGCGGGCGTCGTGATCGACGACGCCGCGGTGACGCCGCAGTACGTGCAGGGGCTGAGCCCCGCCCGCGAACTCCCCGTCGTCGGACGGATCGCGCTCGGGTCGCTCGCGAACAAGTTCCTCATCATCATCCCGATCGCGCTGCTGCTCACGGCCTTCGCGCCGTGGGTGCTGCCGTGGCTGCTGATCGTCGGCGGGGCGTACCTGTGCTTCGAGGGCGCCGAGAAGGTGCTCGAGTGGTTCGGCTTCCACCACGGCGGCCATGACGGCGACGAGGGCGGGCGCGATGAGAAGCGTCTCGTCCTCGGCGCGGTGCGCACCGACCTCATCCTGTCGACGGAGATCATGCTGATCGGGCTCTCGAACGTCGACCCGGACCTCGATTTCTGGTCGCGCGTCGCCGTCCTCGCCGTGATCGCCCTCGCGATGACGGCCCTCGTCTACGGCGCCGTCGCTCTGCTCGTGAAGCTCGACGACGTGGGCCTCAAGATGGCCAAGAACTCATCCGCGCGCGTGCGTCACACGGGTATGCGGATCGTGCGGTCGATGCCGGGCGTGTTCCGGGTGATATCGATCATCGGCACGATCGCGATGCTGTGGGTCGGCGGTCACCTCGTGCTCGCGAACCTCGGCGAGGTCGGCTGGCACGCGCCGGTCGACCTGCTCCACGCCGTCGAGCACGCGCTCGAGCCGGCCGGGCCCGTCGTCGTCTGGTTCGGCGACACCCTCGTCTCCGCGATCGCGGGTGTGCTCATCGGCCTCGTGATCGTCGGGATCACCGTCATCATCGGCAAGGCGTTCGGGCGCAACTGGACCTTCAACGAGGGGCACGCGTCCGCGTCAGGTGTCGAGGGTCAGGGCGACGGAGCCGTCTCCGCCGGCTGACACGTGGATGCCGGAGACATCCGGCACCGTCCACGTCGGGCCCGCCTCGGCGGCGTGCCGACCGACGCCGATGACGCGCATCCCGGCCGCGAGGCCCGCCGCGATGCCGTTCGCGGAGTCCTCCACGACGATGCAGTCGCGCGGTTCGACGCCGAGGAGGCGCGCCGCCGTGAGGAACGCCTCGGGGTCGGGCTTGCTGCGCGAGACGTCCTCCGCCGTGACGGCGACGTCGGGGATCGGCAGGGCCGCGGCATCCATCCGCGCCTGTGCGAGCGGCAGGATCGCCGACGTCACGAGCGCGTGCGGCAGGCCGCCGAGCGCCGTGAGGAGGTCGGCGGCGCCGGGGATCGCGACGACGCCGTCGGTCTCGGCCGTCTCGGCCGCGAGCAGGGCGCGGTTCTCGGCGAGGTTGACCTCGTGCGGGCGGTCCGGGAGGAGCATGGCCATCGACTCCTGCCCCTGACGGCCGTGGATGATCGAGAGCGTGTGCGCGGGGTCGACGTCGTGCGCGAGCGCCCACTCGGTCCAGAGACGTTCGACGACGGCGTCCGAGTCGACGAGGGTCCCGTCCATGTCGAGCAGCAGCGCGGCGGCTCGGGTCGTCGTCCGGGTCACCGAGGCGGGGATGCGCAGCACCTCCCACCCGCCCCCGAGCGGCGCGATGTGCCACCCTGCCGTGACCTCGCCACCGGGCGACCGCTGCACGATCACCCGGTGCGGCGAGGTCGTGTCGACGACGTGGATGAGCACCGACCCGTCTGCGCGCCGCTCACCGCGCGTCGCGAGGGCGAGGCCCGAGGGTTCGTCGTCCGAGGGTTCGCCGTCCGAGGGTTCGCCGTCCGAAGAGCAGGGCGAACCAGCCCCTCCGGCGGTGTCGGAGGCTGTTTCGGGCGATCCGCCCTGCTTTCGCAACGAGATATCCTGCCACCGGTCGGTGACCGGCAGGTCGCCCACACCCGGCAGGCGCAGGGTCCAGGCATCGGGGGCGCCGGTCGGGGCCGCTTCGGTCAGGGTCAGGCCGTCCCGGTCGAAGGGGGCGTCGGTCATGATCGCGAGGCGTTCGCGGGCGTCCCACGTGTCGCGGTGGGAGGCGGCGGGAGGCGTGGCTGCGGCAGAAGGGAGTTCGGCCGCACCCGCAGGAGCGGGCACGGCGGCGACCGCGGCGGCACGCGCGGCACCGGACGCCTCCACCGTGTCGACGAAGGCCCAGCAGGCGCGGAGGGTCGCCTGCGTGTCGAGCGTCGCGCCCAGGTAGGCGATCGCGAGCCCGCGGTCGGGGATCACGAGGCCGAACTGCCCGGCCGCGCCGTCCAGCCGGAACCCGTACCGCGACCGCCAGCACTGGTAGCCGTAGCCGAGCGCCCAGTCGTTGACCTCGTGCTCCTCGGACACCGGCCCGTCGAACTCCGCCGTCACCGACCATGGCCGGCTCAGCTCCTCGACGTACCACGCGGGCGCGACCTGCACCCCGCCGAACACCCCTCCCGCGCCGAGCATCGCCGCCGTGCGGGCGAGGTCCTCCACGGTGAGGTGGTAGCCGGATGCCCCGTGCTCGATGCCCCCGTAGGACGACATCCAGCGGTCGCCGATCCCGAGCGGGTCGAGCAGCCGCGGCCGCAGGTACCGCGTCAGGAGTTCGCCGCTGACCGCCGTCACGATCGCCGACAGGGCATGCGTGGCCGGCGAGTTGTACGCGAAATGCGTGCCGGGTGTGTGTGCCGGCGCCACCCGGAGGAGCTCGAGCGGATCGTCGCCGAACCGCTCGATCTGCTCGGCGGAGTGCCCGGAGTTCATCGTCAGAAGGTGCCGGACGCTGATCGCCGGAGCGTCCGGCACGGCGAGCAGGTCGCCGACCGCATCGTCGAGCGACAGGCGCCCCTCGTCGGCGAGGTAGCCGATCGCGAGTGACGTGAAGGTCTTGGATGCCGAGTACACGAGCGCCGGGCGGTCGAGCCGGTACGGCGCCCACGCGGTCTCGTAGACGACCTCTTCTCCGCGGGCCACGAGGAGAGCGTGCGGGTCGAGGCCGTCGTCCTGCAGTCGCCGGGCGAGTGTCTCCAGCGCGTCCGGGCTGATCCCGACCTCCTGCGGGGCGCGGCGGGCGAGGGGCTGCGGAACAGGGGCGGACATGTCTCCAGCGTAGGGCGGGCGGGGTGGGGGACGGCGCCCGCCGGATGCCACGATGGGGGGATGACCGCATCACCCGCGCAGACCCTCGCCTGGGCCGAGGGCGCCTGGAGCCACGCGCCCGTCGCCGGCCGAGACGACGGCGACGATCTCGTCGTCACGGCGGCGGAGGGGAGCGACGCGTGGCGGCGCACCGCCTACGGCTTCGTCCACGACTCGGCGCACGCGCTGCTTGCGCCGTTCGCCGCGGGGACCGCGGTCGAAGTGGAGTTCACGGCCGACTTCGACGCGCAGTTCGATCAGGCCGGTGTGTTCGTGCGGGTCGACGACGAAAGGTGGGCGAAGGCGGGGGTCGAGTTCGCCGACGGGGTCCTCGGTGCGGGCGCCGTCGTCACCGACGGCTTCTCCGACTGGTCGGTCGGCGCGGTCCCCGAGTGGCAGGGCGCGCGCCTGCTCGTGCGCGTGAGCCGCGGTGGGGATGCCATGACGGTCCGCGCCGGGGTGGCCGGTGGCCCGCTGCGGCTCCTGCGCGTCGCGCCGTTCCCGGATGCCCTCGTCGCGACGGCCGGGCCGTTCCTGGCCGCGCCGACGCGCGCGGGGCTCGCAGTGCGCTTCTACGCTTGGCGGGTGACGGCGGCGGATGCCTCGCTCCACTGATCCCGTGCGGACGATCCGTGTGTCGGCGGCGGTCATCATGGATGCCGCCGGGCGCCTGCTGCTCGTCCGCAAGGCGGGCACGACGGCGTTCATGCAGCCGGGCGGCAAGCCCGAGCCCGGTGAGACGCCCGACGTGACCCTCGCGCGGGAGCTTCACGAAGAGCTCGGGCTGCGCCTGGCACTGACGGACCTCGAGGCGCTCGGCGAGTACTCGGCCGCCGCGGCCAACGAGCCGGGCTTCGTCGTCGTCGCGGACGTCTTCCGCGTCGACATCCGCGATCAGATCCCGGAGGTGTCCGCCGAGATCGAGGAACTGCGGTGGGTCACGCGCGCCGAGGCATCCGACATCGAGGTCGCCCCGCTGGCCGCGACCTACTTCCTTCCCGAGGCGTGAGCCCGGCGCGATGCGCCGTACCCGACCGCGCTCACCACGAGCTCTTGCGGTAGTCCTTCAGGAACACACCGAACAGGTCTTCGCCGGCCTCGCCGCGCACGATCGGGTCGTAGACCCGTGCCGCGCCGTCGACGAGGTCGAGCGGCGCGTGGAAGCCCTCCTCCGCGAGGCGGACCTTCGTGAAGTGCGGGCGTTCGTCGGTGATCCAGCCGGTGTCGACGGCGGTCATGAGGATCCCGTCGGTCTCGAACATCTCCCGCGCGCTCGTGCGGGTGAGCATGTTGAGCGCCGCCTTCGCCATGTTGGTGTGCGGATGCCCCGGGCCCTTGTACCCGCGGCCGAACACGCCCTCCATGGCTGAGACGTTCACGATGTACGTGCGCCGGGCGGGTGAGGCGGCCAGCGAGGGCCGCAGTCGCGAGACGAGCAGGAACGGCGCGGTCATGTTGGCGAGCTGCACCTCGAGCATCTCGAGGGGCTCGACCTGATCGACGTGTTGCGTCCAGCTGTTGATGTGGTTCTCGTCGGGGACGAGCCCGCCCGCGTCGATCGCCGTGCCGGCGGCGAGGCGTTCGAGGGAGGACGACCCCGCGGCCATCGCCTCGGCCGTCAGCTCTTCGGCGGTGCGGGCGGCCGACGCGAGGATCGGGTGGCTCGACACCGACTGTGCGAGGGCGAGAGGGTGCGCGTCGTTCGTGTGCCCGAAGGTGAGCAGCTCCGGCAGCGGTCCCGTCGGCAGGGGCGCGAGCTCGGCGTCCACGAGCGGCTTGTACGCGCCGGCCGAGCGCCGCACGGTCTGGGCGGCGTTGTTGATGAGGATGTCGAGCGGGCCGTCCGCGGCGACGGCGTCGGCGAGGCCGATCACCTGCGCCGGGTCGCGCAGGTCGATGCCCACGATCTTGAGCCGGTGGATCCAGTCGGCGCTGTCGGGGAGCGCCGAGAAGCGCCGGACGGCGTCGCGGGGGAACCGCGTCGTGATCGTCGTGTGCGCGCCGTCGCGCAGTAGTCGCAGCGCGATGTACATGCCGATCTTGGCACGTCCGCCGGTGAGGAGCGCCCGCCTGCCGGTGAGGTCGGTGCGGGCGTCGCGCTTGGCGTGGCTCATGGCGGCGCAGTCGGGGCAGAGCTGGTGGTAGAAGGCATCCACCGTCGTGTACGGCTCTTTGCAGATATAGCAGGCGCGGGGCTTGATGAGCTCGCCCGCGGTGGGGTTCGCGGTGCGGGATGCCAGGGGAATGCCGCGGGTCTCGTCATCGATGCGGTCGGGGGCGCCCGTCGCGGTCGCGGCGACGACGGCGCGGTCGGCGTCGGCGATGCGCTGGCGCTTGTCCTTGCGGGCCTGCCGCTTGACGTCCTTGTACATCTTCCCGGTGGCACGGCGCAGCGCGATGTAATCCGGGTCTTCGGGGTCGAGATCGGCGGTCGCCGCGATCACGCGCAGGGCGATCTCGAGCTCGGCGGGGTCGATGGACGGGTTTTCGGGCACAGGAGAGTTTACCGAGCGCGGCTAGGGTAGCCCCGTGAGCAGGACGTTCGTCATCGAGGGCACGCGGGTGCATGACATCGCATCGTTCTACGACGAGCTCAATCGAGTGTTCATGCCGAATGAGGCATGGACGCTCGGCGCGAGCCTCGACGCCCTCGACGACCTGCTCTACGGCGGCTTCGGCGAGCTGCTCGGCGTCGAGCGGCCGGTGATCGTCCTGCGCGACCACGCGCACGCGCGCGACGCTCTGGGCATCGCGGCGACGGGCGCGTACTACCGCGAGAAGATCGCCCACCCCGAGATGTTCCACGTGGAACGCTTCGAGCACGCCCTCGCGGAGCTCGACGCCGGGCGGGGCGAGACCTACTTCGATCTCGTGCTCGGCGTCTTCGCCGGTCACGACGACGTGCGTCTCGTGCTCGACTGACCGCTACGCTGACCGGCATGACGACGGCCCCGGCATCCGCGTCCCGCCTTCGCCTCCTCCCGATGCGCCCGCGGACGCCCTCACCCTCATCGTGACGGCGGCGCTGTGGTGGATCTACTTCTGGCCGCCCCACCACGTCGCGATCGGGAGCCTGCGCTCCTCGCTGCAGTACGGGTACGGCCACTACGTGATCTTCGCGTCGGCCGCAGCCCTGTCGGCGGGCATCGAACTCGAGATCGACGTCATCACCGGCAAGAGCGAGATCCCGGCACCCTGGGCGTCGTTCGCCTACACGATCCCGATCGCCGTCTTCATCCTCGGGGTGTGGGTGCTCGCGATCCGCCGCTGCCGTGACGCGGTCGTGAACGTCGTGGTCCCGGTCGGGGCGCTGCTCGTCCTCATCGATCCGATCGTGCCCGTGCCGATCGCGCTGACGGCCGTGATCCTGATCGGGGTCGTCGCGGTGCTCGTGTGGCGCGCGCCGTACGCCTGGCCCGACGAGCGGGAGTAGCACGCGTCGCCAGGAGCCCGCTCTCGATCCCGCTGAGTGGATGCCGTCGGCGGCATACGCCGCACGCACCCGTCACTCGGGGTCGATGAGGAAGTTCGTGATGCGCGCCGTCGCGAGGTGACTGCCGTCCTCGTGCTCGATCAGGATCTGGTGGCTCGCCGAGCGGCGGCCGAGGTGCAGCGGGGTCGCAGTCGCGCGGATGACGCCGCTACGCGCGCCGCGGTGGTGCGTGATGTTGAGGTCGACGCCGACGCACGCGCGTCCGTGCGTCGACGCGTAGACGAGCGCCGCCCACGATCCGACGGCCTCGGCGAGCGCGGCGCTGGCTCCGCCGTGCAGCCGGCCGAGCGATTGCGTGTTGCCGGTGACGGGCATGGTCGCGACGACCCGAGCGACGGACTGCTCGATCACCGTGATGCCGAGCTTGTCGTCGAGAGCGCCGGGGCTGATCCGCCACGGCTCGAGGGGGCCGGCGGCGGAAGCGGCATCCACGGCGTTCACGCCCCCTCCGGCACCCGGTCGAGCCCGTCGAGCGCGATCCGCAGCACATCGTCGGCGAGGCGGTCGGGGGTCACGGGGCCACCCGGCCGGTACCACTCGGTGAGGGAGTTGACCATCCCGAAGATCAGACGCGTCGCGACGGCCGCGTCGATGTCATCGGCGAGGGCGCCCTCGGACTGCGCATCGCGGACGATGGCCGTCACGCGGTGATCGAACGCGCGCCGCCGCTCCAGCGCGGCGCGTTCGATCTCGCTGTTCCCGCGCACACGCAGGAGCAGCGTGACCTGCGGCAGCTTCTGCGCGAGGACGCCGACGGCGCCGCGGACGACCTGGCGGAGCCTGCCGATCGCGTCGTCGTGCTCGTGCACGGCGTCGTCGAGGGCTCCCTCGAGGGACGAGAGCGCGTCGTCGAGCGCCGTCTGCAGGATCGACTCCTTGGAATCGACGTGGTGGTAGAGCGCCGACTTGGTGACCCCGAGCTTCGCCGCGAGGTCGGCGACGCTCGTCGCGTCATAGCCCTGGTCGTTGAACAGCTGCACGGCGACCGTGAGCACCTGGTCGCGGTCGTATCCCGGGCGCCCGCGGCGCGCCGGGGTCTGCGTGGCATCCACCGTCATGGTCTCCAGTCTGGCCTCTCCGGCATCGGTCGCCTCGTCTGCCTGTGCCGCGCGCGCCGGATCGTGTGCGCGACGTGCACGGGCGGCGGATACGGGTGCGCACCGCTTGCCGCGCGAGGATGCCTTTGACAGTATTACTGAACGATCGTTCGGCAAACAAGGCCGTCGGCGCTGTCGCCGAGGCCCCCGCGGCAACGACGGAGAGGATGACGATGTCCGAGGCCTATCTGGTCGGTGGCGTTCGCACGGCGGTCGGTCGCTACGGCGGGGCGCTGGCAGGGGTGCGCCCCGACGATCTCGCGGCGCTCGTCGTACGGGAGGCGGTCGCGCGAGCGGGGGTCCCGACGGACGCGATCGACGAGGTGATCCTCGGCGCCGCGAACCAGGCCGGCGAGGACAACCGCAACGTCGCGCGCATGGCGGTGCTGCTGGCGGGCCTGCCCGACGAGATCCCGGGCCTCACCGTCAACAGGCTGTGCGCGTCGGGCATGTCGGCGATCGCGCTCGCCGCGACGGCGGTGCGCGCGGGTGAGGCCGACGTCGTCGTGGCCGGCGGCGTCGAGTCGATGACCCGCGCGCCGTGGGTCCAGGCGAAACCGGGTCGCGCCTGGGCGAAGCCCGGTGAGGCGTTCGACACCTCGATCGGCTGGCGATTCGTGAACCCTCTGCTCGCCGCACGCGACAAGGCGACCTACTCGATGCCCGAGACGGCCGAGGAGGTCGCTCGCCGCGACGGTGTCACTCGCGACGACGCCGACGCATTCGCCCTGCGCAGCCACGAGCGGGCGATCGACGCGATCGACGCGGGCCGCTTCGCCGCCGAGATCGTCGCGGTCGACACCCCGCGCGGCCCGGTCGACACCGATGAGGTCCCCCGGCGGGACACGACCGCCGAGGCCCTCCGGGGTCTCCGCCCCGTCGTCGCAGGCGGCAGCGTCGTGACCGCCGGCAACTCCAGTCCGCTCAGCGACGGGGCATCCGCCATCGTCGTCGCGAGCGCGGATGCCGTGCGGCGCTACGGACTCGTCCCCCGCGCGCGCGTCGTCTCGCACGCCGCCGCGGCGCTCGCCCCCGAGATCATGGGGCTCGGCCCGGTCCCCGCGACCGAGAAGGCGCTCGCGAAGGCCGCCCTCGCGGTCGCCGACCTCGGCGCCGTCGAGCTCAACGAGGCGTTCGCGACGCAGTCGCTCGCCTCGATCCGGCGCCTCGGACTCGACCCCGCCATCGTCAACGCCGACGGCGGGGCGATCGCCCTCGGGCATCCCCTCGGCTCGAGCGGATCGCGCCTCGTCGTCACCCTCCTCGGACGCCTCGAGCGCAGCGCCGCCCGCTACGGCCTCGCGACGATGTGCGTCGGCGTCGGTCAGGGCCAGGCGATGATCGTCGAGCGGATGACGGAGGCCGTGGATGCCTGAGAGCGCCGTCCGCCTCGACGAACGCGACGACCGGATCGTCGCGACCCTCGACCGTCCCGCGACGCGCAACGCGATCGACCAGCAGACGGTCGACGAGCTCCACGCGCTCTGCGCGCGGCTCGAGGTCGAGAAGAAGATCCTCGTGCTCACCGGCGCGGGAGGCGTCTTCGCCTCGGGCGCCGACATCGCCCAGCTGCGAGAGCGCACAGCGGACGACGCGCGGCGCGGCATCAACTCCGCCGTGTTCCGCCGCATCCGGGACCTCCCGATGCCCGTGATCGCCGCGGTCGCAGGGTACGCCCTGGGCGGCGGCGCGGAGCTCGCCTACGCCGCCGACATCCGCATCGCGACGCCGGATGCCAGGTTCGGCAACCCCGAGACGGGCCTCGGCATCATCGCGGCGGCCGGGGCGACATGGCGCCTCCCCGAGATCGTCGGGCACGCGCGCGCGACCGAGCTGCTGCTCACGGGGCGGATCATCGACGCGGCGACCGCTCTCGACTGGGGGCTCGTGACCGCCCTCCACGAACCCGGCGAACTGCTCGCCGCCGCGCATGGGCTGGCTGACCGCATCACGGCGAACGGCGCCCGCGCCACCGAGCTCACCAAGCGGGCCCTGATCGCGCCGCGCGAACAGCACCCCGCGATCGAGCTCGAACTCCAGGCGGAGCTCTTCGACAGCGACGAGAAGCGCGCCCGGATGACGGCCTTCCTCGACCGACGCGCACGGAAGGAGCACCCATGACCGAGACGTCCGCCACTTCCCCTCTCCCGGCCGCGCCCGCTGCACCCGCCGTCGTCGGTGTGCTCGGAGGCGGGCGCATGGGGGCGGGCATCGCGCATGCCTTCCTCCTCGCCGGCAGCCGCGTGCACGTCGGGGAACGCGACGCCGGTGCGGCCGCTGGCGCGACCGCACGCATCCACGAGAGCATCGCCCGCTCCGTCGCCCGCGCCGCGACGACCCGCACCGCTCATGAGCTGGAGGCGGCGCTGAGCGTCGGCACCGATATCGCGGATTTCGCCGACGCGCGGCTCGTGATCGAGGCCGTGCCCGAAGAGCGCACCCTCAAGGAGCAGGCCCTCGCACGCCTCGAGCAGGTCGTGCCCGCGGCATCCGTGCTTGCGAGCAACACCTCGTCGATCTCGATCGACTCTCTCGCCGGCATCCTCGCCCACCCCGAGCGGCTCCTCGGCCTGCACTTCTTCAACCCCGTGCCCGCGTCGGCGCTCGTCGAGATCGTGGTCGGTTCGGCCACGGCGCCCGACCTCGTGGAGGAAGCCCGCGGATGGGTGGGCGCGCTCGGGAAGACCGGGATCGTCGTGCGCGATTCGCCGGGCTTCGCGTCGAGCCGCCTGGGCGTCACGCTCGGCCTCGAGGCGATCCGGATGCTCGAGGAGGGCGTCGCGTCGGCCGCCGACATCGACGCCGCGATGGAACTCGGCTACCGGCATCCGATGGGCCCGCTGCGCACGACCGACGTCGTGGGCCTCGACGTGCGGCTCGGCATCGCCGAAGAGCTCGAAGCGGCCCTCGGGCCGCGGTTCGCCCCGCCCGCCCTGCTGCGGCGCCTCGTCGCCGACGGGCACCTGGGCCGCAAGAGCGGCCGAGGCTTCTACGAATGGAGTGACTCATGACGCGTGTGCTCGACAGCTACGTGCAGGATGCCTGGTGGTCTCCGGACGACGCGGCGGATGCCGTCGTCGTCCGCGACGCGTCGACGGGTGCGGAGGTCTGCCGCGTCAGCACGGCGGGGCTCGATCTCGCGGCGGCGGTCGAGCACGCCCGCACCGTCGGGCAGCGCAGCCTCGGCGCGCTGACCTTCCACCAGCGCGCGCTCCTGCTGAAGCAGTTCGCCCTCGCCCTCACCGCACGCAAGGACGAGCTCTACGCACTGTCGGCGCACACCGGCGCGACGTCACGCGACAACCTCAGTGACATCGACGGCGGGCTGGGGGTGCTGTTCACCTACTCGTCGAAGGGCAGGCGCGAGCTCCCGAACGCGCAGGTCGTCGTCGACGGACCGGCCGAGCCGCTCGCGAAGGACGGTTCATTCCTCGGGCGGCATGTATACACGCGCCTGCCGGGCGTTGCCGTGCAGATCAACGCCTTCAACTTTCCGATGTGGGGCGCGCTGGAGAAGTTCGCGCCCGCGTTCCTCGCGGGCGTCCCCACGATCGTGAAGCCCGCGACCCCGACCGCGTACGTCGCCGAGGCGTGGGTGCGGATCCTCGTCGAGTCGGGGCTCCTGCCGGCGGGATCGCTGCAGCTCGTGTCGGGCGCCGTGCCGGGCCTGTTCGACCTGCTCGACCTCGGCGACACGGTTGGGTTCACGGGCAGCGCCGGGACCGCGGAGCGGCTGCGTTCCCAGGCGAGGCCGGGCGTGCGGTTCACGAGCGAGACCGACTCGATCAACGCGTCGGTGCTCGGCCCCGACGCCACGCCCGACACCCCGGAGTTCGACGCGTACGTACGCCAGCTGCTGAGCGAACTCGTCACGAAAGCAGGGCAGAAGTGCACCGCGATCCGCCGGGCGATCGTTCCGGAGGGGGTTCAGCCTGCTCTCGCAACGGCGCTGGCCACCAAGATCGCGGAGCGGGTCGTCGTCGGTGACCCGCGCGCCGAAGGCGTCACCATGGGACCCGTCGTCTCGACCGCCCAGCGCGACGAGGTGCTCCGGAGCGTTCGGGCGCTGCAGGATGCCGGGGGCCGCCTCGTCATCGGATCGACGGCGCCGCCGGACATCCGCCGCGCCGACGGCACCACCGGTCAGGCGCCGGACGGCGCGTTCCTCGAGCCGATGGTGCTCGCGTTCGATGCCGCGCACGCCGAGGCCGGCGCCGCCGTGCACGAGGTCGAAGCGTTCGGCCCCGTCACGAGCGTGCTCGGCTACCGGAGCCTCGCCGAGGCCGCCGACCTCGTCGGGCGCGGGGGCGGATCACTCGTCACGAGCATCGCGACCCACGACCCCGCCGTCGCCGTCGAACTCATCACCCGGGTCGGCGCGTACAACGGGCGCGTCCTCGTGCTCGACCGCGACGACGCGCGCACCTCGACCGGCCACGGCTCGCCCGTGCCGCATCTCGTCCACGGCGGCCCGGGCCGCGCCGGCGGCGGGGAGGAGCTCGGCGGCATCCGCGCCGTCCTGCACTACATGCAGCGCACCGCCGTGCAGGGGTCGCCCCGCATGCTGACGGCGCTCACCGGCGTGTGGCACGCAGGGGCCGAAGCGGATGCCACGGGCACGCACCCCTTCCGGAAGCCCCTCACTCAGCTGCGCCTCGGCGATCGCATCGAGTCGGCCGAGCGCGAAGTCACCCTCGACGACATCGAGACGTTCGCGGCCTTCACGGGCGACACGTTCTATGCGCACATGGACGAGGCGGCGGCCTCCGCGAACCCGTTCTTCCCGGGGCGGGTGGCGCACGGGTACCTCCTCGTCTCGTGGGCGGCGGGCCTGTTCGTCGACCCCGACCCGGGCCCCGTCCTCGCCAACTACGGCCTCGAGAACCTGCGGTTCCTGACCCCGGTGTCGCCGGGCGACCGCATCCGTGTCGCGCTGACGGCGAAGCAGATCACGCCGCGCGAGACCGACGAGTACGGCGAGGTCCGGTGGGATGCCGTCATCCGCAACGATCGCGACGAGGTCGTCGCCGAGTACGACGTCCTGACCCTCGTGGCGAAGGAATGGCCGCCCGCGGCGCAGGAGGCGACCGCGTGAGCGGTGCGGCCGACATGATGGCGCGCGACGCGGCATCCGCGCTGCTCGGGATGGTCGTCGAGCGCGCTGAACCGGGGGACGCGGTCGTGTCGATGCGTGTGCGCGAGGACATGCTGAACGGCTTCGCGATCACGCACGGCGGGTTCGTGTTCACCCTCGCCGACACCGCGTTCGCGATCGCGTGCAACGAGGATGAGCGGGTGACCGTCGCGGCGGGTGCCGACATCTCGTTCCTGCGGTCGACGGTCGCCGGTCAGACCCTCACCGCCCACGCCGTGCGGCGCGTCCGCTCGGGTCGGACGGGTCTCTACGACGTCCGCGTCACCGACGAGGCGGGCGAGGTCGTCGCCGAGGTGCGCGGACGTTCCGTCACCACCGGCAGGACCCCGCCCGCCCTTGATAACTGACCGATCGTTCTGTAAATTGAGGACCCGACGTGAGGAGTCGACGATGACCACTGCGACCGAGGCGCAGACGAGCGCCGAAACCGAGGCTGAGCTCCAGGCGGAGTTCGACGCCCTCATCGCCGCCGACCAGCGCATCGAGCCCCGCGACTGGATGCCCGCGGCCTACCGCAGGACGCTCATCCGTCAGATCTCGCAGCACGCGCATTCGGAGATCATCGGCATGCAGCCCGAGGGCAACTGGATCACCCGCGCCCCGAGCCTCAAGCGCAAGGCCATCCTCATGGCGAAGGTGCAGGACGAGGCCGGGCACGGGCTCTACCTCTACTCCGCGGCGCAGACCCTCGGCATCACGCGCGACGAGATGACGCGCCAGCTCATCGCCGGCGCGGCGAAGTACTCGTCGATCTTCAACTATCCGACCCCGACGTGGGCGGACATGGGCGCCATCGGCTGGCTCGTCGACGGTGCCGCGATCTGCAACCAGGTGCCGCTGTGCCGCGCCTCGTACGGCCCGTACGGCCGCGCGATGGTGCGGATCTGCAAGGAGGAGTCCTTCCACCAGCGGCAGGGCTTCGAGATCCTGCTGACGCTCATGCGGGGAACGGATGCCCAGCGCGAGATGGCGCAGGAGAGCGTGAACCGCTGGTACTGGCCCGCGCTCATGATGTTCGGCCCGCCCGACGACCAGTCGCCGAACTCGGCGCAGTCGACGGCCTGGAAGATCAAGCGGTTCTCGAACGACGAACTGCGCCAGCGCTTCATCGGGATGCTCGTGCCACAGGCCGAGGCGCTCGGAGTGACCCTGCCCGACCCCGAACTGCGGTGGGATGCCGAGGCGGAGCGCTGGCACACGAGCGAGATCGACTGGACCGAGTTCCACGAGGTCATCGCCGGCCGCGGCCCCATGAACGCGGTGCGCATCCAGAACCGCCGCGACGCGCACAAAGAGGGGGCGTGGGTGCGGGAAGCGGCCGCCGCCTACGCGGAGAAGAAGTCCGCGCGTCTCACCGAGGCGGCGGCCTGATGGCGACGCCGGGCGGCGATCCCGCCGAGACGTGGCCCCTGTGGGAGGTGTTCGTGCGCGCGAGCCGAGGGCTCAGCCATGTGCACGTCGGTTCGCTGCATGCGCCCGACGCCGACCTCGCCGTCCGCAATGCGCGCGATCTGTACACGCGGCGCGGCGAGGGCGTCTCGATCTGGGTGGTCCCGTCAGATGCCGTGACGACGAGCGACCCCGGCTCGAAGGGGGCCTACTTCGAATCGCCCGCGGGCAAGAACTACCGGCACGCGTCGTACTACACGGCCTCCGAGGGGGTGCCGCACCTATGACCGCGCCGGACACCCCCGCGACGACGGATGCCACGGACGACGACCCCCACGGCGACGTCTCGGTCGACCTCGTCGACCTCGACCTCGAGCTGCAGGGCTTCTCGGAGCGTGCCGCGACCGCGGATGTCGCCGAATACGCGCTGCGGCTGGGCGACGATGCGCTGATCCTCGCGCAGCAGCTCTCCCGCTGGATCGCGCATGCACCGGAGCTCGAAGAGGACATCGCGCTCGGCAACATCGCACTCGATCTGCTCGGTCACGCGCGCTCGCTCCTGCGCTTCGCCGGCTCCTACGACGGGCGCAGCGAAGACGACCTCGCCTACTTCCGTGACGAGCCCGACTTCCGCACGCTGTGGCTCTTCGAGCAGGACGGCGGCGACTTCGCCCACACCATCGCCCGCCAGCTGATCGCGGCGACCTATCTCTATGAGCTGTATGCCGACCTCGCGGCATCCACCGACCCCGCCCTGTCGGCGATCGCCGCGAAGGCGGTCACCGAGGTCGAATACCACCGCGACCACGCGGTGCAGTGGACGCTGCGCCTCGCCGGGGGGACCGACCTCTCCCGCGAGCGGATGATCGAGGGCCTCGCCGACATGTGGCCGTACGTCGACGAGCTATTCCACGACGACCCGCTCATCGACAGGCTGCCGGGCGTCGCCGTGCGCCCCTCGAGCCTGCGCGCACGGTTCGACGCCGTGATCGACGCGGTGCTCGCCGAGGAGGGGCTCGACCTCCCGCGCGGCCCGATCGCGTCCGGCGGCGGGCGACAGGGCAAGCACTTCCCGACGCTCGGCTACATCCTCGCGGAGATGCAGGTGCTCGCGCGGCAGCACCCGGGGGCGCACTGGTGATCGCCGTGTCGGATGCCACGCGGGCGCGGGAGATCGCGGCGAACGTGCGCGATCCCGAGGTGCCGGTGCTGACGATCGACGACCTCGGTGTGCTCCGGGATGTCGAGGTGAGCGCCGGGACGGTCGTCGTGACGATCACACCGACGTATTCGGGATGCCCCGCGGTCGACACGATGCGCGACGACCTCGTCCTCGCGCTCACCGCGGCGGGATTCGCCGACGTGCGGGTGCGGACGGTGCTCTCCCCGGCGTGGACGACCGATTGGCTGACGGAGGCGGGCCGACGGAAGCTCGTCGAGTACGGCATCGCGCCTCCGACGGGGCGGGCGCCGGCGGGGCCGATCCGGCTGCAGCTCGGGGTGGCGTGCCCGCGCTGCGGCTCGCTCCACACGCGCGAGATCTCCCGCTTCGGGTCGACGGCGTGCAAGGCGCTCTACGAATGCCTCGAACCGTTCGACCACTTCAAGGTGCACTGAGGAGCCACCATGACGCTGACGACCGAGGTGCGCACGACCGGCCGCCGACGCGCGCGCTTCCACGCGCTGCGCGTCGCAGGGGTCCGCCCCCTGACGGCGGATGCCGTCGAGGTGACCTTCGACATCCCCGAGGATCTCGCGGATGCCTTCGACTATGCGCCCGGTCAGTACGTCGCCCTGCGCGCCGTCATCGACGGGGAGGAGGTGCGCCGGTCGTACTCGATCTGCCGCCCGCCGACCCGGGGGTCGCTCGCCGTGGGCATCAAGCGCGACCCCCGTGGACGGTTCTCCACGTGGGCGCAGACGGAGCTGCGCCCCGGCGACGAGATCGACGTGATGAGCCCGCAGGGGACCTTCGTCTCGACGCGCACCGATGTGGCGACGGGGCACGTCGTCGGGATCGCGGCGGGCTCGGGCATCACGCCGATCATGTCGCTCGCGGCGTCCGTGCTCGCCGCCTCGGACGACTCCACGTTCACCCTCGTGTACACGAACCGCTCCTCCACCGACGTGATGTTCGCCGACGAACTCGCCGACCTCAAGGACCGCTACCCGAGCCGGCTCGCCCTCCACCACGTGCTGTCCCGCGAGCAGCGATCGGCGCCCGTCCTCTCGGGGCGGATCGACGAGGAGCGGCTCCGGCTGATCCTCTCCGCGCTCGTGCGGCCGGAGACCGTCGACGAGTGGTTCCTGTGCGGTCCGTTCGACCTCGTGCAGCTGTGCCGCGACGTGCTGGCGGATGTCGGGGTGCCGAGCCCGCGCGTGCGGTTCGAGCTGTTCACGACCGGCGAGAGCGCCGCGGCCGGGTCGGGCGACGGGCGCCCGGTCGTCGCGCGCGACGACGAGCCGACCTGGACGATCGACTTCCGCCTCGACGGCACGTCGGCGACGGTCACCTCCCCCCTGAGCGCGCACGAGTCGATCCTCAACGCGGCGCTGCGCGCGCGACCCGACGTGCCCTTCGCGTGCGCGGGCGGCGTGTGCGGCACGTGCCGAGCGCGCGTCGTGTCGGGGTCGGTGCAGATGACCGAGAACTACGCGCTCGAACCCGACGAGCTCGAGCGCGGCTACGTGCTGACCTGCCAGTCCCACCCGACGAGCGACCGCGTCGTCGTCGACTACGACGTGTGAGGAGCCCCGTGATCGCGTACACGCTGGAGCAGGCGGCACCGGATGCCCCCCTCGCCGTCATCACGCTCGACAATCCGTCGAAGCTCAACGCCCTCGACGAGCAGGCGCTGCGCGACCTCGATGCGGCCTACGCCCGCGCCGAGGCCGACGGAGCGCGCGCCGTGCTGCTGCGCGGCGAGGGGCGTGCGTTCTGTGCGGGGCGGGACATCTCCGGCGTCGACCCGCAGGACGACGACGTGCTCGGCTATCTCGACGGGCTCGTCACGCCGCTCCTGCGTCGCATGGCGGATTTCCCCGCGCCGACGTTCGCGGCCGCGCAGGGCGCGTGCCTCGGCGTGGGGCTCGGGCTGCTGATCGCCACGGACGTGGTGTACGTCGCGGAGGATGCCCGGATCGGGTCGCCGTTCGCCGCCCTCGGGGCGACGCTCGACTCGGGCGGGCACGCCCTCTTCTTCGAGCGGCTCGGGGCCCACAAGACCCTCGACCTCATCTACACCGGACGCCTCATGAGCGGCGACGAGGCCGTCCGCTCGGGACTGTTCTCCCGCACGTTCCCGGCGGCGGAGCTCGCCGAGCGCACCCGCGAGGCCGCCGTGCTCGCGGCATCCGGAGCGACGGCGGCGTTCGCCGAGAGCAAGCGCATCGTCGCGCGCCTGCGCGACGAGCGGCTCGGAGTCTGGGGTGCCTTGTCGCTGGAGAACCGGGCGCAGGCGGGCCTCCGCGACACCGACGACTACCGCGAAGGATTCGCCGCGTTCCGCGCCAAGCGGCAGCCCGTCTTCCGCGGGAGGTGAGGGGCGGGCGGTGCGGGCGCGCCGATGAGACACCGCGCCCCAGCTCGACCGCGCTTTGTCTAGTGGGGCTTTACGAGAAGTGTCTAGTGTGGGTAGACTTCTGCCGTGGTCAGTGACCAACCCACCCGCCGAGTTCAGAAGCAACTCCGCGACGCGGGGTTCAGCGCCGAGCGGACGAGTGGCTCACACACCGTCTGGGTCAACGGCAGTATCAGCATCACCGTGCCCGACGGGCACCGCACGATCTCACCCGGCGTCTATCGAAACATCCTCAAAGCCATCAAGGAGGCGACAGAGTGAAGACCTACGACGTCACCCTCACCCGCGACGGGAAATGGTGGATGGTGGCGATCCCCGAGATCGAGGGGCTCACGCAGGCCCGCACCATTGGCGAAGCACACGAAATGGCGAGAGATTACATCGCCCTTGCGCTCAACATCCCCACCGATGGGTTCGACATCCATGCCCACGCCGAAACGGTCGGTACCGTCGAACACGTCGCCCAACTTCTCGAGGACATCAAGACCACCCGCGCGGAGGCCGAACGACTTGAGCGGGAGGCGGCGGAGAAGTCCCGCAAGCTCGCCACCGATCTTGCCGCGCAGAAGCTTCCGCTCCGCGAAGTGGGCGCGATCATGAACATCTCCCACCAACGCGTCGGCCAGCTCGTGAAGTCGGGCACGCGCGCGGGCTGACGGTCACCCTGTCAGGGCCTCGTCACCAGGGCATGGCGCGATCGGTGTCGCGGGTGCCGTCGTCGGGGAGGTGGGGAAGCTGTTCGCCGCCGGCGCGGAAGCGGATCCTCAGCCGCCGTCGTGGCGGCGACGGATGCCGTCGATGAGCAGGTCGAGCGCGAACGCGAACTCGGCGTCGTCGTCGCACGCCTCACCGGCGTGCGATGAGGTCGTCGCCATGCGGATGATCGCGGGATAGGCCTCGGCGAAGGCGGCGAGCGCCGTCGCCCGTTCCGCGGGGTCGGCGGGGGGCGTCGGCGTCGGGAGGACGTCGCGGGTGAATCCCCACATCCGCGTGCTGAGCGCGTGCATGCTGTTGTGCACGAGGTCGGCCGACAGCCCGCCGTCGAACATCGTGCGCATGAGGTCGTCCATGTACGCGAGCACGACGGGGCTCGCGAGCGTGCGCGACTCGATGGCATCCTGCGCCCACGGGTGGCGCCGGAGCGCCGACCGCGCGGCGAGGATCCGCGCCCGCAGGGCGTCGTTCCAGAGGGATGCCGGGGCGGCGCGCGGGATCTCGGCGACGACGCGGTCCACCATCGCGTCGATCAGGCGTTCGCGGTTGTCGACGTGCTTGTAGAGCGCCATCGGGGTGACGCCGAGGGTCTCGGCCAGGTGTCGCATGGTCAGCGCGTCGAGCCCGTCACGGTCGGCCAGATCGACGGCCGCGCCGACGACCCGGTCTCGGTCGAGCGGCGGACGGCGTTGATCGCTTGACATGTATACAGCGTAGACCTAGGCTCGATGTCACAGCAGGTATACGTCGTATACCTGCATGATGTCCTCCCTCACCCGTCACCGTCCCGAAGGAACACCGTGTCTCGCACCCCGCGCCTGTACGCCCGCACCGCGGGCATCCTCTATCTCGTCACGCACGTCACCTCGGTGACGGCGGTGGCGGCCTATGGCGCGGGTGCGCTGGCCGTCGGCGTCGCGCTCGAACTGGCGCTCGCGATCGGATGCCTCGGCACGGGCATCCTCGTGTGGCTGCTGCTGCGCCACACGGGCCCGGCACGGTCGGCGGCGTTCGGGATGCTGCGTGCCGTCGAGGCGGCCGTGATCCTCGCGGGCACGCTGCCGATGGTGGCGCTGCTCCTCCTTTCCGCACCGTCCGCATCGGCGACGGAGGTGCTGACGTCGGCGCACGCGGCGTCGTTCCTCGTCGGACAGGGACTCGTGATCGGCGTCAACACCGTCATCCTCGGGTGGCTGCTGTTCACGTCGCGCGCCGTGCCGCGGGCGCTCGCGGTGCTCGGGGTCGCCGGCGGTGCGATCGTCTTCACGAGCGACCTCGGGCAGCTGTTCGGGGTGATCCCGCTAAACGGCCCCGTCGCCGCGGCGTGCGCCGCACCGATCTTCGCGTTCGAACTGTGGTTCGCGGTGCTGCTCATCGTGAAGGGACTCACCCCGGTGCCCGCCGCGCCGTCGACCCCGGCGCTGCTCACCCCTCGAGGATGACGAGCTGCTGCGTCGCGCGCGTCATCGCGACGTAGCGGTCGACCGCCTCGCTGAAGCCCCCGCCGGCGATGCCCTCGCTCACGATCACGACGAGATCGAACTCGAGGCCCTTCACCGACACCGCGTCGAGCGACGCGACCCGCTCGCGCCGCGGGAACGAGGGGTCGCCGATCACGACGGCCGTTCCCTCGCCGGTCACCCGTTCCCAGTCGTCGACGATCGCGGCGAGATCTGCCCGCCGCGCGTAGGCGACCGGGGAACCCGTGCGGCGGACGGAGGTCGGCACGTCGGCGTCCGGGAGCACGGCGCGGATGACGGGGGCCGCGGCATCCATCACTTCGGCGGGTGTGCGGTAGTTCACGGTGAGGGTCGACACCTCGATGCGCCGCAGCCCGACGCGCTCGAGGCGCTCGGTCCACGACTCCGCGAAGGCGCCCCGCGCCTGCGCGCGGTCGCCGACGATCGTGACGCTGCCGGACGGGCACCGTCGCAGCAGCATGCGCCACTGCGCGTCGGTGAGTTCCTGCGCCTCGTCGACGATGAGGTGCGCGAACGGGCCCACGTACGGGTCGGTGCCGGGCCTGCGGGTCTCGACGAGCGTCCGGCGCAGATCCTGCCCCCGCAGCATCGACATGATGCGCAGGTCGCCTCCGTCGGAGGCGATGAGGTCGGTGACGACGTCGGACATGACGCGGCGGGCCCCCGCCGCCTCCTGCGCGGCGCGGCGCTCCTCGGTCTCGGCGCGCGGATCGCCGACCGCGAGCCGCGCCGCGTCGAGAAGCGGCAGGTCGACGTCCGTCGTCCCCGCGCCGGCAGCCGCCACGACCGCCCGGATGTCGGTGTCGGTGAGCCATCCCGCGCAGCGGCGCAGCATCTCGGGCGAGGAGAGCAGGCCGCGCAGCAGTGCGTCGGGGTCGAGCAGCGGCCACGCGTCATCGAAGAGCGCCCGCAGCTCGTCGTCGTTCTCGAGGGCCTCCCGCACGGGTTCGTCGTCATCGTCCCAACCGGCCCCGTACGCGTCGAAGCCGTCGTCGAAGCCGGCGCCGCGTGAGCCGCCCGCGTCGCGGTCGTCGCCGCGGATCTCCTCGCCGATGCGGGTCTCGAGCAGGTCGAGCAGGGCCTCCCACGCGTTCCGGCGCACGACGTTGTGCGGCTGCGACTCGGCATCCGCGAACAGCTCCGCCCACTCCGCAGTCGTCACGGGAACCGTGCCCCACGCCGTGTCGACGCCGACCGTGCGGCGGGGGACGCGCTGCCACAGCCGGACGGCCTCGTCGACCGCGTCTACGAAGCGGCCGTCGCCCTTGCATCGGCGCACCGTGGCATCCGTCTCGACGCGTGAGACGTGCGCCGAAACGAGTTCGTCTATCGCGCACACGACCGCGCCGTCCTCGCCGAGCCCGGGCAGCACGTCGTCCACGTAGTCGACGTAGGGGCGGTGCGGGCCGACGAACAGGAGTTCGCCGCTGTCCTGCCGCAGGCGCGCGTCGCTGTAGAGCAGGTAGGCCGCGCGGTGCAGGGCGACGACCGTCTTGCCCGTGCCCGGCCCGCCCGTGACGACGCGTGCACCGTGGGCGTCGGCGCGGATGATGGCATCCTGGTCGGCCTGCAGCGTCGCGAGGACATCGCGCATCTTCGGCGACCGGCTCGCGGCGAGGCTCGCGATGAACGCCGACTGGTCGTCGGGAGACGTGGCCGCGCCGCCAGCGGTGAAGACCTCGTCCCAGTAGTCGACGATGCGGCCCGCCCGCCACCTGTAGCGGCGGCGACTGCGCAGGCCGAGCGGGTCGGCTCCGGTCGCGGCGAAGAAGGGGGCGGATGCCGGGGCGCGCCAGTCCATGAGCAGGCGCTCCTCCTGCTCGTCGGCGAGACCGAAGCGCCCAAGGTAGGTCACCGTCCCGTCGTCGGCGACCATCCGCCCGATGCAGGCGTCGAGGCCGAAGCGCCCGAACACGCGCAGGCGTGCGCTCAGCTGCCGCACCTCGAGGTCGCGCTCGAGCGCGCGCTGGCCGTGGCTCGCGTGTTCGCGGCGCACCGCGTCGAGGCGGCGACGCGTGCGTTCCTCCGCCACGGCGAGGGCGGCGCGGATCGCGTCGAACTGCCGTTCGTCGGCCCCGATGAGCTCCGCGGTGGCCTTGCGGCGCAGTCGTTCGGGCAGGTCGAAGACCGGGTGCGTGTCTTCCAGCGGCATCGTCAGGCTCCCTCCGGCGCCTCGGGAAAGGCGCGCCGACCTGCGATTCTCCCCCCTCCCCGGGGCCTTGCCACAAGTCCCCCCTCCTGCGGGATAATGGAAAGGGAAGAGAGGCGCCCCCGCCGGTTCAGGAGAGGGCGGGCGCCGCCCGGACGAACGCATCGAGCGTGACGCGCAGGGCCGGAGAATCCTCCTGAGTGCGGCGGTGCACCGTCAGCACGTCGCGCGTCGACGCCGGCTCCGCCGTCGGGATAGCCACGACCTCGCCCGGGAGCTCGCCCCGACCCAGGCGCGGCACGAGCGCGACGCCAAGCCCAGCCCGGGCGATCTCGATGTGGTTGTCGAACTCCATCGACTCGTACACGACGCGCGGCGCGCCCGACACCCCGTCGAACAGGCGGCGCAGCCACTGGCGGCAGATCGTCGCCTCGAAAGTCGCGGCCCACGCCTCGCCGGCGAGGTCTTCGGGGTGCAGCACGGTGCGGTTCGCGAGCGGATGGTCACGATGCAGGATGACATCGGCGACGTCGGTGAACAGCGGCGTCGCGACGAGGTGCTCGGGCATCGCGAGGGCGACCCCGCCCCACCGGTGCACGATGCCGAGGTCGCGCTGGCCCGAGGCGACGAGCGCGATGGTCTCCCACGGTTCGCTTTCGCGCAGCGGCAGCGCGAGCTGCGGGTGACGTGCCGACAGGTCGGCGATGACCGGCACGACGAGCCCGCGTACGACGGTGGAGAAGGCCGCCAGCCGGATCTCCCCGGTCACGCGATCCGATCCGCCGGCGAGCTGAAGGTCGGCGCCGAGGCGATCGAGGTCGTCGAGGATGGGGGTGGATGCCACGACGAGCCGCGTCCCGGCATCCGTCAGCACGACGCCTCGGCCGACCCGTTCGAGGAGGGCGACGCCCACGGTGCGCTCGAGTCGTTTGATCTGCTGCGAGATCGCGGACGGCGTGTAGCCGAGCGTCGTGGCGGCGGCGACGACGCTGCCGTCGGTCGCGACGGCGCGCAGGGCGACGATGCCTTCCAGGTCGATCATGAAGCGAGGCTACATGATCGACCACATGAATCGTTGCTTGTGTTTCATGGACGGCTCCGCTGGAGTGGAGCGCGTGAGCAGACGCGACATGATCCTGGCGGCGGCCGTGGCATCCCTCTGGGGATTCAACTTCGTCGTGATCGACTGGGGGATGCGCGGGGTCCCGCCGCTGCTGTTCGTCGCGATCCGCTTCCTCGTGGTCGCGGCGGCCGTCGTCGTCGTGCCGCGACCGCGCACCTCGTGGCGGACCATCATCGGCGTCGGCATGTTCATGTCGCTCGGGCAGTTCGGGCTGCTCTACACCTCGATGGCGCTCGGGCTGCAGCCGGGGCTCGCCGCTCTCGTGCTGCAGGCGCAGGCCGTGTTCACGATCCTGATCGCCGCCCTGGCGCTGCGCGAACGGCCGTCGACGGCGCAGGTCGTCGGGGTCGCGCTGGGTGTCGTGGGGCTCTCGATCGTCGCGGCCGGGCGCGGCGGCAACGCGCCCGCACTCGCCGTCGCGCTCGCTCTCGCGGCGGCGATGTCGTGGGCGATCGGCAACGTGATCTCCCGTCGCGCCGGCGTCGTGTCGGGTCCGGGGCGGCTCGGCTCTCTGTCGCTCACGGTGTGGTCGGCGCTCGTCGTGCCCGTCCCGGCACTCGCGCTGTCGTTCGTGATCGAGGGGCCGGATGCCATCTCGCACGGCCTCGCGGCGTTCGGCTGGAGCGCCCTCGTGTCGACCCTGTACACGGCGGTGCTCTGCACGATCATCGGCTACTCGATCTGGAACGGGTTGCTCTCCCGCAACCCGTCGGCGGCGGTCGTCCCCTGGGTGCTACTCGCGCCCGTCGTCGCGATGACCTCGGCCGCGCTCCTCCTCGGGCAGATCCCGAACGCGGCAGAGACGCTCGGGGGCGCGCTCCTCATCGGCGGGGTGCTCGTCACAGGCATCCGGGTGCGATCTCGCAGGAACGTGCAGAACCCGCCGGATAGGGTGCGAACATGACCACTCGACACCTCTTCGCCGCCGTGGGCGCCCTCGCCCTCATCGCCTCGCTCACGGCGTGCGCCAGTGCCACACCGTCACCCGCCGACTCCACCCCCGCCGGGCAAGTCATCGCCCCGATCACGATGCCCGTGGGAGACCTCGACGGGACGACCGTGAACCTCGTCGTGGGTCAGGCGCTCAACATCGCGACCGGCGACGTCGATGTGACATCGTTCACCGCGACGGTCGTCGACCCGGCCGTCGCCGAGTTCACCCCGGGCCGCATCGACAGTTCCGCGACCTTCAACCCCGGATTCATGGCGCGCGCCGAAGGCACGACGACGGTCGAGCTGCACTCGAGCACGGCACCCGACGAGATCGCCTTCACGATCGTCGTCAGCCCACGGGGCTGACGGTTTCGTAGACGCGCGCGTCACACCGGTCGCGTGCGCACGTTCCCCATCCAGGTGGCGACGAGCACGGACGTGAGGGAGCCTGCGGCCATGATCGTGGCGAGCACGACGATCTGAAAGCGTCCCGCTTCCAGCGGTGAGATGCCGCCGAAGATCGCGCCGACGAACGCACCGGGGAGGACGACGAGCCCCGTGGTCTTGGTCTGATCGATCGAGGGGATCATCGCATCGCGGACGGCGCGTCGGGCCAGGTCGATCGTCGACCGGCGCGGCCGCGCGCCGAGCGCCAACCAGCCCTCGACCTCGTCCCAGTGGTCGCGGACGGACTGGGTGAACATCCGGCCGGTGAGGGTCGCGATGCTCATCGCGTTGCCGATGACGATCGCCCCGATCGCGAGCGCGTACCGCGACGTCAGTTCGAGCGCACCGGTCGCGAACACGACGATGAGGGCGAGGATGACTCCCGCCGCGATCGACGACGACATCATCGCGAAGTCGTGCCACGACCAGCCGACGCGCCCCGTCGCCACGCTGCTCGCGACGATGAACATGACCACGAGCGCCAGGACGATCCAGGCGGGGTGGGTGACGATGCCCGTGAGGATCACGCTGATCACCGCGAGCTGAAGCGCGCCCCGCGCGATCGCGGCGGCGGGCTCCCACATCTTCGGCACCCGGAACAGGGTGAGGACGAGAGTGGTGCTGGCCGCCAGAACGGCTACGCCGACGAGTGTCCCGGTCAGGTTGGCGGGGATGTCCATGGGCGGAGCCTATCGAGGCGGGCGGACACCGAACCGGTCGGATGACGCGAGCCGCCGGTGCGCTCCCGGCATCCCGTCCCGGTCATCGCGCGTGCGGCGTCGGGCCGAGGTGGCGGGCGAAGAACCCCGCGGCATCCTCACCCGCGAATGCGGGGATGCCGGTGTGTCCGCCCATGTTGGCGTGAAGCGTCTTCTCCGGCGACGCGAACGCGTCGAAGAGATCGAGTGCCATCTGCCGGTCGTTGCCCTCGTC